>Ga0181587_10000685_pt1 | contig 27702 bp, 22 predicted proteins | sample 071ome_27_FD_132463 | JGI IMG/M metagenome (GOLD analysis project Ga0181587, IMG submission 132463) | Coastal salt marsh microbial communities from the Groves Creek Marsh, Skidaway Island, Georgia - 071409AT metaG (megahit assembly) | ecosystem: Environmental > Aquatic > Marine > Intertidal... | reverse complement strand
GCGCGCACCTTCAACCACGTGCCAGTTCGTGAGGATATGCCCTTCGGTGTCCATCACAACACCAGTGCCAACCCCTTGTCCAAAGTCAGTAATTACTGCGATCTGGACAATTGAAGGCTTCAGAAGACCGACAAGTTGTGGTGTGGTAAGAATTCCGTCACGCGGAACCAGTGTGGGAGTAGCTGCTGAAACGTCTGTAGGCTCAGGCTGATCAGATGACCCTGAGTCCGAGTCACCGAAAACAGCGCAGCCGACGATCAGCATGAGTGCGCTTAAAATTATGGGAAGCGATTTCTTCACAAACTTGCACCTAACGGTCAAACAGCGGTCATAATGTCAGCGGTTTTGACACTCGAACCGCCAATGATTCTCAATCCATCTTCGCACGAGAAAGCCAGGACACTGAACTGAATTTTCTCAGATTCATAATCAATCGCGCTCGATCCGAGCCGTGGTTGATCGCGGGATTGATCGTCGGAAGCCTGATCACCACCGGCGTCGCTTCTGGTGTTCCACAGTACGGTCGGTCACTGGAACTAGTTTCGATGGCTGCGATGGTCGAGCGAGTCGGCGAATACAACTCAAACATTCACATTACAAGCTCGTGGATCCCACTTTCATCAACTGACCAGTCGATCGCAGATTCTGCTGTATCCCGCTCAGTCAAGAGGCATTTTCGTGATCTGGTGGTTGATCAGACCAGATTGGTCAAAACCCGAGAGCACTGGTGGGGATTTGAAGAGCCGGGGCTGAGAACCGACGAGCTTGCATCTCTTTCTAACTTTCAATTTATCGAGAACTCAGATTCACACCTGACTTACGTAACTGGGAGTGCACCAACTTCGGATATATCCGTTGTCGAAGGGCTTCCAACGATTGAAGCGTCAGTCGAGCATGATCGGGCGAGATTGCTTCAATTAGAAGCAGGTGACGTTATTGTGGCGCGTTCAATCGATCGTGATTCTGGGCTTATAAGAGCAATCATCACAGGAACGTTCGAACAAACAGACCCTACTGAAGTTTTCTGGCTACAACTCGGAGAAGCCTATCTAGAACCATCCGTTCAAGGGCGTGAACAACCCCTCATCATGCTTGTAGCCGAATCGGCAATGTTTGGGCCGGTTAGTGAAGCCAGCGCAGGACTCCCGGCGACATACGACTGGTTCTTCTACACGGACAACGACGCAATTTCGAACACCTCCTCGGGCAAACTCGAACGCAGCTTCGATAAGGTCACAAACGAACTTGAGGAATCCATTGCGCGCCCCTTCGTAATAACTGAGCTACAGCCCAGACTCGACGATCTGAGGAGACGAGCCAAATTCGGCAGCATCCCTATGATCCTGCTCGCCCTGCTTATTGCTGGCTGCTCAGGTTTCTTCCTGGTGATGTCATCCTCACTGTTGGCAAAACGCAGGGACGACAGCAGCGCAATGCTGCGAAGTCGCGGATATAACTCGAACCAACAAACCAAAACTCAAATAGTTGAAGCACTCTCGATCACTGCTCCCGTCGGGGTAATTGCTCCGTTGCTATCACTCGTCACGGTCGCTCTACTCGGTATTACACCGGCTTATCGAGATATTTCAGGAGGAGGACTGCTTACAAGCGAACTGAGTTGGACACATTGGATCTGGTCGTTGGGGGCAAGCATCCCAACCGCACTTTTGATCTCGTTTTCCAGTTCATTTTGGGACAAAAGATCTGCTGCTCAGTCGAGAGCAGCTGCCGCTCGACCGGACGAACCACCCTGGTTTCAACGATTCTATGTTGATGCCCTGCTGGTGATCCTAAGTGGAATTCTCTGGTGGGAGATTTCGAGTCGCCAGGAAGCAACGACGTCTACGCGCACAGGCAGTTTCGAGCCAGATCTAACTTTACTCTTTGCACCAGTCTTAATTGTCGTGTCGAGCGGGCTCCTACTGGTTAGGGTGTTCCCATACTTGGTCCGTTACTCCTCGACAATTGCAGCGGCATCCCGATCATCCGCACTGATGCTCGGATCGGCAGCGGTCGCAAGACGACCATATTTTCATGGCTGGCCAATGCTCACTCTTGCACTCGCCGTGAGTACATCGATCATCGCCGGGACTGTAGTTTCAACGCTCGAACGATCTTCACAAGAGCAAATTCAGTACTTCACTGGTTCCGACATCCATGTGGTTACGACGGGTTCAACTGCGGACCTTGAAACCAGGCAGTTCACGGAACTTAGTTCGCACGATGGTGTGAGAGTCGCATCGCCAGCAATACGTAGTACTGGTTCAGTAGGAACCACATCCAGCGGTGTTCTCTTTACGCTTCTTGGAATCGAACCAATCGATTTCCAGCGAATTGCGTGGTTTCGAGATGATTTCACAGACTCAGAAGACTCAATCAAGCAACTAATCGACCGACTCGCCGAACGAGTAACCCCTGAACCGATAGTTTTACCTGCCGATGCCGAGCGAATGTCGGTTTGGTACAAGTCGGACCCGGTAATCCCTCGCCTACAGCTGTGGGTGATTCTCAAAGATGCCACAGGCGAGCCATTCACGATCAACTTCGGCGATGTCGAAGCCGGTTGGATCAATGCCAACATTCGTCTTCCAAACATTGTCGACCCCGTTGAAATCACATCGATTCAAACGCGGCTTCAGGTCGGCCCTGACAGTGCGCCAACTTCAAAGCTATTTCTCGATGACCTCCGGGTAGAGACAGCCGATGGTGCAGAACATATGGTTCTCGATTTCGAGTCGAAGGGTCTGTGGAAGGGACTGCCTACCTCGCAAGGTGAAGACACGTTCGCAAACATCACCGACGAGGACAATATCGTTGGCCCGAATGATTCTGATAACGGCGTTGGGATGCTCGAAATCGAACTTGGACGTGGATCCTCACAAGGTGTACGAGGTGTTTACCGAACGGCGACTGACAGACCGATTCCATTGTTAGTTGACGAGGCGTTCCTTGCACAATCGAACGTCGGCTTGCGTCGACCGTTCGTGATGGATTTCGATGGGGATCTTTTGCCCGCCGAAGTAATCGACACCGTCAACTACTTCCCGACAGTCAACCCGAACAATGGTCCGTTCGCAATTGCTGATGTGCGATCGATCAGGGATTTTGTCGAACTTAGAGGGAACCGATCGATCAGAACGAACGAGGCGTTCATCGGTTTGAACGATACCGGGCGATCAAACCCAGAAGTGCATTCAGCAGTTCGGGACAGCTTCAGATTGGCGCAAATCATCTCTCTAGAAGAACTTTCCTCAGACTCATTCGTTGATCCTGTCGCTGTTATTGGCTGGAAGGGTGTCAGTCTCCTTGCAACAGCGGTAAGCACTCTCGTGGTTTTGCTCGCTTACGCCACATTCTTTTCAGCGCATTCGCTCAAATCAAAAGGGGATTCAGCGGTGATTCTTGCGCTCGGTGGAACAGTGAGAAATCACTGGATCTCGACAATCACGGAACTAACTCCAGCTTTAGCCGCCGGCGTCATCGCTGGTATTGCAACCGGAATCGCGACCAGTTGGCTAATGATTCAAACAATGGCGCATACACAAACTGGTGAACGCCTATTACCTCCGTTTATATTGCAAACCAATTTATCTTTGCCGACGTTTACAATCGCCGTCGTCATTCTCTTTGTCCTGGCAGGCGTGACTCGTTCTGCCATTTCCTACAGAAAAATCCAAATTGGCCAGATGGCACGCGTCGGATTTGACGCGACTACCTGATGATCGGGAACTCTTTTCAACTAATAATCAAGCGCACCCTCGCCCACTGGCGTTTGCTGTCCGCTGTCGTTGTCGGAGTGGTTCTCGCGTCGACGATCATGGCAAGTTCGGTCATCTTCTTCGACGCTTTAAGAGATGTTGCTCTGCAGCGAGCACTCTCGTCTCATGAAGCTTCAGAAATAGACGTACTCGTTGAAGCAGGACAAATTCCGACGAACGAGGAAACGCATTCGACGATTATCGATGCGATGGACAGCGAAATTGTTGGCAAATTCTCGTCTTTCCTCGATCAAAGTGAATACGCGCTAAAAACCTGGACGTTCTTCGTCGATTTGCCTGCACCTCTGGTTCCTCCAGATCAGTGCACATGTAGAACCGTCATTGGGCAGCAACCTGGCGATGAAGAAGTGTTGATCGAATGTGACTGTCGTCGCGTAATGATGATGACGATCCCAAACCAGGACGATCGGGTCGAGATCATCGAGGGATCAGCACCGTCGGTGTCCACAGAACCGAACGCTGACGATTCGCTCATGATCGAAGCAATGCTGGACAGGGCAGCAGCTGAAATGCTGTCTCTTTCTGTTGGAGACGTTTACCCGGCACGCCCCCACTGGGAGGATATTCACACAAGGGTCGATGTACTAATCACCGGCATCTATCAGCGGAAAAACCCCGAAGCCGATCACTGGCGAATTCACAACGAGGCATTCGGATCACGCACCGAAACTCTGCAATTTGCCCGGTTCGTTGTCCCTGAAAAGACAATTACCGTTGGTCTTGGCACGTACTTTCCGAACATGGGGTCTGACTACGCCTGGTGGCTTGATGTAGATCCGGAACGAATCGCTGCTTCTGAAACAGAAGCAATACGAAACACCATTGACGCGACCGAACGTGAACTGAAGGCCATAGTCGACGGGTTCCTGATGAGGTCGGACCTCCCTGACGTGCTCCGAGCATTTGAAACGGACCTGTTCTTCAACCGGCTTCCTATGTTCATCGTCCTTATTTTGATTGTGCTGGTTGTTCTGTACTACGTTGTGACCCTGTCTTCGTTGCTCGTCGACGCACAGAGGAACGAAGTTGGCCAGCTCAGGACACGAGGAGCAACTTCGGGTCAGATTCTCGCCGTGTTCATCATTGAGGCAGGCTTGCTCGCACTAGTCGCCACGATCATTGGACCGTTCAACGCAATGTTTGGTGTTGGTCTAATTGGTGTTCTCCCCATCTACAGCGAACTGAACAATGGTGATCCACTTCCGGTCAAACTCACATTTGCCGCGTTCCGCATGGCTGCTCTCGGCGGATTTTTAGGACTCCTCGCGCTGTTTATCCCGGCGTTCCGTGCAACTAGACTCGGACTCCTTGCCAGCAGAGTCACCCGAGCACGACCGGCGAGATTGGCTTTCGTTCAGCGTTATTACCTTGACCTGGGCTTCCTCGGCCTAGTGATGTTCATGTTCTGGCAACTCACCAAACAGGGCTCATTCGTTGCTGTGAGTTTGTTTGGTGAAACCACGGTCAACCAACTGATCCTTGGAGTGCCAGCAATTTTTCTTGTCGCAGTAGGACTCGTGCTTCTCAGGATCTTCCCGGTCGCAATGGACGTGACCGGAAAGTTGCTTTCGCGAAGACCTCTGTCACGGATTACGCCGCCAGCACTAATTTTGGGTATCTGGCAGATGGCTCGAAATCCAGCTCACCATTCACGTCTGTCACTATTGCTGATCCTCACTGCTGCGTTGGGTGTATTCGCCGCGAGCTTCGGGGCGACTCTCCAACAAAGTGAAGTTGACCAGGCTTACTACCGGACAGGTGCCGATCTGAGACTCACTTCCGTGAACCTACCTACTGGCGGTATCTCTCGATCGGTTCCGACTCAGTTGGAAGATATCGATGACGTCCATGCCGTGTCTGCGATCTACAGGAAAGAGGCAAATATCGCGGCTGGCGTTGCCGTGGACCAGTTCAAGATGATCGGTATTGAACTGGAATCGATCGAAGACGTTGCTTGGATTAGAGACGATTTCGGGCTTTCGCCGTTCGACGAACGAGTTTCCGTACTCGATGTAGGCGGTTCGGCAGGAATCGTTCTGCCGGAAGACGGTCGATGGATTACTGCCCGTGTGAAACCACTGGTGAGGCAACCAGCGACGTTCATAGTCGCACGATTGTCCGATGCGAACGGCCACTTCTTCTCAGTTCCGCTCGGCAACCTGAACCCGCTTTCGACAAACCAGAGAAGATTCAACTGTCCGCTGCCAATCGAAAGCGAAGAACCCGAATGGTGCCGAGTCGGATCCAGCCTTCAGGCCACCAGGTTCCAGGGAGTTGCCGGACTTCTGCCTAAAACACCGATTCGACTGCATTCACTTGGTGTGATCAACTTCGAAAACGGACTTGGTCCAGGGGCGTTGGATATCGACGACATTGCCCTTCTGAACCCAACAGGCACCGAACTGATCATCATTGAAACGTTCGATACAGTCGACAACTGGCGGACCATGGCGCCGACCCGTGAAGCACTTGGAGATGCGATCGTTCCCGCAACCAACCCTGACGGAACTCCTATTGATGGTGTTGCGAGATTGAGGTGGACCTCATCTGCCCCTCGTGAATATCGAGGGCTTGCTCACGGATCCCAATTGGATGTTGTGCCTGTTCTCGCGAACACTCAGTTCATTGAACAGTTCGATGGTGAAAATGGTGAACTCCTTGAAATTTCACTGGACGGTGTTCCTCTACAAGTTTCGATTCGGGGCACTATCAACTACTTCCCGACTGTGGGACTAGAGGATGAACCGTTCCTCATCGCCGATTTTGATGCGTTGCATGAGCGATTAAACGTCACAACGACGGTAGGTGATGTCCAACCAACTGAGTTCTGGGTCGCAACCCAGTCTGGTGCAGATTTGTTACTGGCTGAAGAAGGCATCCTGGAAAGCGTGGTACCAGGTGATTCGGCAGTCTCTAGTGTGGAAACCGGTTTGCAAGCAGTGCAAGTTAGACGTGGAGCCAACGTGATAGATCGCACGGTCGAGTTGGCGGCAGTCTCATTTGACCCGTTAGTCTCTGCGGGCTGGCGTGCTTTGCTGGGAATCGCGTTCTTCACAGTTCTTGTCGTGAGCGCCGTTGGCTTCCTTGTTCACGCTAGAGTTAGCTTTGCTGGCAGACGCTCTGAGCTTGCGCTCCTGAGAACAATCGGACTATCGATGCGACAGCTCTTGTTCTTGGTTGTTCTCGAACAAATGCTGGTAATTGGAGTCGCAATTACCCTCGGTATCTTTATGGGAGCCCGAATGGGTTCCACCATCATGCCGTATCTTGCTAACTCGGGAGAAAACGCGGTCGTAACTCCACCAATGGCAGTTCAAATCGACTGGTTCGGATTCGGAATTACGTTCGGTCTGCTTGGCCTTGTATTCCTGGTGGTGGTCGGGTTGATTCTTGTATCTGTTTATCGAATGTCTATCCACAGCGTCATGAGGATGGGAGAATGACGACCGTCCTCATTAACGAAGGGAGTCCCACCGGATGACATCAGCCGGAGGTCCATATATCGAGTGCAGTGGCCTGTTCAAAATCTACAAGGCAGCCGACCTTGAAGTTGTGGCTTTGCGCGGGCTCGAACTGACTGTTGATAAGGGCGAAATCATCGCTATCGTCGGAGCGTCGGGCAGTGGTAAATCCACGCTACTCAACATTCTTGCCGGATACGACTTTCCTTCGGCAGGAACAATTCACGTCGGCGACTTTGACCTGCTCAATATGACCAACAAAGAAGTCGTTCAGTACAGGCGTCACGAAGTCGGATTTATCTGGCAGGAGACTTCACGAAACCTGTTCCCGTACTTGACCGCCCTCGAAAACGTCGAGCTACCAATGGTGATAGCTGGTGCTCCTGCAAAAGAACGGCGCCAACGAGCCGAAGAACTTCTGGAAATCGTTGGACTCGCCGATCGTGCGGATCACAAGCCTGCTCAGTTGTCCGGTGGTGAGCAGCAGCGAGTCGCAATTGCCGTGGGACTATCAAATCGACCGCCATTGCTTCTGGCCGACGAACCGACCGGTGAACTGGACGACCAGACAGGTACGGAAGTTCTCGAACTACTCAACAACGTAAACGTAGAACTGGGTACGACGATTGTGATCGTCACTCACGACACTGCTATTGCATCAAGCGTTGGTCGAGCCGTTGCGATTAATGACGGTAAAACCAGTACCGAGACCACCCGTGAAGTCTCATTTGAACAAAAGCTCGGTGGTGAAACCTCAAACACCGAGGAATTCCTGCTCATCGACTCCTCAGGATCGGTTCAAATCCCACGAGAGTTACTGGATGAACTAAAGATCGGGCGGCGTGTTCGAGTTGACCAGAAAGATGGGAGGGTGACTCTTGAGTCAGGCGACTGAGCAATCATCAACCGCATCGGGTCGTGTAAATTCATCACCGATCATCCAGGCGATCGATGTCACACGCGAATATCAACTGTCTGGTGAAAACGTGCGTGCGGTTAATTCAGTGAACTTGGACGTAAAACCGGGTGAGTTCATCACTCTCGTCGGGCGGTCAGGATCGGGTAAAACAACTCTCCTGAACATGATGGCGGGACTTGATCACCCGACCTCAGGGCAAATCTTGTTTGAAGGCCAAGATCTCGCGCAGTTTAGTGAGAAGCAATTCATACAGCTGAGACGACATCGAATTGGAATCGTATTTCAGTCCTTTGCCCTGCTGCCTCTCCTATCCGCATACGAGAACGTCGAATTACCTATGCGAATTGCGGGTATGGGATCCAGAGAACGCTCTGAACGGACGAATGAAGTGCTCGACATGGTCGGACTCGGTCGAAGGGCCAAGCATCGACCGTACGAGCTATCAGGTGGTGAACAGCAGCGAATCTCTATTGCACGCGCAGTCGCCATGCGACCAAATGTGATCCTCGCCGACGAACCTACTGGTGAGCTTGACTCCGTGAACGCTGCCGAGATCTTCGGGCTGTTCAGAAGAATGGTTTCCGAAGAAGGTATGTCGATTGTCGCGACTACACACGACCGAACCTTGCTCGATATGGCCGATAAGATCTACACGGTTCACGATGGCGAAATCGAATTGTCGGGTGAATCAGGGCACGACGGTGATGCTATGTTCCGGCGACCCGAATCTTCAGACTAGCTAAAAAGCAGCGCTTCTTCGCCAGGCTCGATCTCTCGCCTCATTTGCGAGGTACAGGGCATCATCCACTGTGTCCGCGACTACGTTGATGTGTCCCATCTTGCGCCCAACTCGTGCTTCCGCCTTGCCGTAAAGGTGCAAATTCACACCAGGCAGTTCCATTGCACGAGCCCAATCTGGGTCACCATCGGTATCTTCCCAAACTTCACCCAGCAAATTGACCATCACGGTCGGTTTCAGCAAATTAGGTTCGGAAATTGGCATACCGGCGAGCACTTTGACGAGTTGCTCGAACTGCGAAATGTCACAGCCATCCATCGTGTAGTGACCTGAATTATGAGGCCGTGGAGCAAGCTCATTTACGAGAAGTTCGTTTTCTTTCGTAACGAACATCTCAACTGAGATTAGACCAACGACGTTGAGGCTTTCGGCAATACCTGCGGCAAGTCGTCGTGCACTTTCCTGGACTTCCTCAGGAATACGGGCAGGAACTATCGATGTGTCGAGAATGTGATTGCGGTGGATATTCTCTGATGGCGGGAACGTGGCGGTAACACCCTCGGATGTCCGAGCACAGATCGCTGAAATTTCCATCTTGAATTGAACAAACTGCTCTACGACAAGTTCGACCTTTCGCGATGCAAGGAGTTCGTACGCGCCATCAATCTCTTCCTCACGGCCAACGATGATCTGCCCTTTTCCGTCGTATCCCTCAGTAGCGGTTTTCAAAACCATCGGGAATCCAAGATCAACTGCGGCATCGCGAAGATCTTGAACAGATTTGATCTCACGAAATGGTGAAACCGGAACTCCGCTTTTCAGCAAGGCATTCTTCTCATGCAAACGATGCTGAGCAGTTCTAAGTACGCTGGAGGATGGGTAGACCGGGCGAATTTCAGCTGCAGCACCGACTGAATCGGCGTCTACGTTCTCGAATTCGTACGTAATAACGTCCGTTGCCCTTGCAAGGTCTCGAGCTGCGTCTCGGCTCTCGTAGGCATCTGTAATTTGGCCGTCCGCGACCTGGGACGTTGGAGAATCAGGATTTGGATCTAGAACTACAGACTTGTAGTCCATCTGGCGAGCTGCCATAGCGAGCATGCGACCCAGCTGTCCACCACCGATGATTCCGATTGTCGATCCAGGATTTAGTACAGATTCTCGATTCATTGGTGAACTTATTCGTCCGTCTTCACAAAAGTTTGAGCTTCGATTTCGGCTGTAACAGCCGCTCGCCGTTTCTCGACTCTCCCCTGAATGCCAGAATCGACTAATCCAAGGATTTGAGATGCCAGTAGCCCGGCATTCACGGCACCCCATTTACCTATAGCAACGGTTGCGACCGGGTAGCCGCGAGGCATCTGGACCATAGACATGAGTGAATCCATCCCATCGAGGTGAGGACCAACTCCCGGAACACCAATTACCGGCAGGACTGTCTTGGCTGCTGTCATTCCTGGCAAATGTGCGGCACCGCCAGCACTGGCGATGATTACCTTGATGCCCCTATCTTTTGCCTCTTCAGCAAATTTGAACATCAGGTCGGGTGTTCGGTGAGCGGACACGATTCTTACTTCGTGAGGAACTTCCAATTCCTCAAGAATATCGACCGCGCCTTGCATCGTCGGCAGGTCGGAAGTACTGCCCATGATCACGGAAACGAGTGGATTTGCCATCTGTCCGGAACTCCCCGAAATAGGTTGTTGAAATGGAACCGTTTGAGTTTACATTCAGTTGCTTGCGGTTTGATGCAGGAATTGTCATTAGAATCAAAAAATGCCAACACTTTCGGTCGACCACCTCGAAATAAATTACGAGATATATGGTGAGGGACCACTACTTATCCTTCACCACGGATTCGGCTCATGGGGTCGAGATTGGCACGTTGGCGGTTGGATCCATGCCTTAGAACCGTCATTCACTGTCCTCGCATTTGATGCAATCGGCCACGGCGAATCAACCCGATCACACGATCCGGCCGACCAAACAATCGAACGGCGAGCCGACGTTGTTAGGGAACTCGCTGATTCTCAATCGGCCGAAGAATTCGCCTTTCTGGGTTTTTCGCTGGGTGGTCGAACTGGATTTGAATTGGCGGCAAGTTCACCTGAACGGATTACCGCCCTTGCCATAGGCGGCATGCAAATGCTCCCCCCTTCTGTTGAGCGACAAAAATACGAGCGTCGGATTCGTGTACTACGTTCTGGCCGGGCAAAGTCTATTGAGCAGCCCGTCGGTGAACGACCAGGCAACGATCCGGCAGCGCTCGCAGCATCTCACGAGGCTCTAATCCGGTGGCAGGGAGTAGACAACCGCCTTGGCGGTTTTAGCGCCCCGACTTTGCTGTTTTGTGGGGACAAAGACCCATATTTCGAGAATGCAGAGTCATCCAGCAGAGAGTTCGGGTTTCAGTTCGAAAAACTTGAAGGCGTTGATCATGACGGTGCGTTCTTCGAATCGAGACGGGCAGTCGAGAAAACGGTGCATTTTTTTGAGTCTCACCTCTCTTCTTAGTTTTCGATCGTGGTGATACGATTTTTCGGTTTGAATGTCTAACTTCACCAATCGGGGGCAACAAAGTAAATGACGTCCGGTAACGGCTCAGAGTCTCGGTTCAACAAAGCGATGGTTGTGACCGCGCATCCTGACGATGCTGAATACGGTTGCTCGGGCTCGGTCGCCAAATGGTGCAGGCAGGGGTGGGAAGTCATCTACGTGCTTTGCACCGATGGTTCCAAAGGTACTGAAGATCGAGACATATCTTCGGAACGACTCGCCGAAATTCGAGCCGAAGAGCAGGTCAATGCCGGAAAGATTCTCGGGCTTAAGACAGTTGAATTCCTGGGCTACCCGGACGGTTATCTAGAACCGACTCTCGATGTACGTCGAGATATTTCTAGGCAAATTCGAATCCACAGACCCGACGTGCTGATCACGACGAACCCAACACGAGATCTGCTCAACTCCGGTTACATTGGACACCCGGATCACTTTGCAGCGGGTGAAGCAGCACTTTCTGCAGTATTTCCGTCTGCCCGCGATCACTTGACCTTCCCTGAACTCTTTTATGACGAAGGTCTGGAGCCGCACAAAGTGCGAGAAGTGTGGGTCATGAGTTTCGGCACACAGGCAGATTTCTGGAATCCTCTTGAAGAAGAAGATGTAGACACATGTGTCAGGGCTCTCCAGGCTCACGTAAGCCAGGTGCCAGACCTCGAAAAGGCAGGCAAGTGGATGAAAGAACGTCGAGCTGAATTAGGCAAGAAGATCGGTGCTGAATACGCCGAGTCGTTCCGCAAATTCACTCTCAGCTAGCCCAAACGTCTTACGAAACAGAAAAAGCCCCGAGGATTCTCGGGGCTTTTTGATTTGAACTTGTGTTCTAGAACTAGACGACGTCTAGGGTGTCTTCGGTAGCAACCTGTGCAACATCGCCGTGCTTCTCGCGAGCAATATCACGCAACTGGGTGAATTCATCCTGAATTCCTCGAAGCAGGATTCCAGCATCTGATGAGTGCAGGATAAATCGGGCTCCAAGTTCAATTGCAGTTTGCGAAGTGGCAATAGTTTGCTGGTGGATCATGGTCGGAAGACCGCGCTGATCTGCCTCACCAATGACCTTCTTCAACGTGTCGATGTAAATCGGGTTGTCGACCTCATCAGGAATACCAAGCGAAGTCGTCATGTCGTTCGGTCCGATGAAAACACCGTCGATCGGTGCACACTCGATTAGTTCGCCAACTCGCTCCGCTGCTGGTTCACTTTCGATACCCATGATGAAGATGTGGTCTTTGTGTCGGTTGTCGAGGTAATTCTTCGATTTCTCGCTTGGGTACTCACCGGTCTCGACCACTCGTTCGTAGTACTCACCCTTGAGAGGGTGGGTTCGGAGCTTCATCGCACAGTGGCGAACTTCGTCGACTGTTTCGCAGTAAGGAACCAGTACACCGTCGGCTCCTGCATCCAGAGCCATTGCGACATAAACCTCTTCAGTGTTCGGAGTTCGTACGATCGCAGTGATATCTAGCAACTGCATTTGCTGGACAGTGTCGGCAATCAACTGACGGTCACGTGAGCCGTGTTCTGAGTCGATCACAACGAAGTCGAGGGTTGATCCTGCAAAGACACGTCCCCACCGCATGCTCGCAGTTGCGGAAATCATGAACCCGAATACAGGGCGCTTGGCTTTAATTGCGGCTTTTAGATCTGCAGGTTTCATTAAGTTCCCCTCGTGAAATTTGATGCTTTTTACAAGTCATCTTTTGAACGGGCGTAATAGTACCGGAGAGTGGGGTGAGGATCGACACGGTCAACGGAAACGTGAAGCGCTCGGTGCCTATCGATAAGATTCAATCAAATTCGATGTTATAGACAGACCAGTACCTACTGGGTATGTGCTACAACTCACACTTCATGCACAAATCACCACGTACATACACTATATTTCTTATTGCTATCGCACTGACTCTGTTCACTGCTATTTCCTGTACCGCACCTTCAACGGATCAAGAATCGCCATCGAATGAACAACCTGATGAAACTCCGAGTTCAATCTCAACTAGACAAGATCCAACCGCAACTAGGCTCCCGGAGCCAACTCCCACCACCCCACCTAGTCCGACTTCTGTACCACTGGTGTCACCAACAGCGACTCCTACAGTCGCACCGACGTCAACTCCCATAATTCCATCACCAACTTCTATGCCAACAGCGACCCCAGTCGTGTTGCCGGAACCAGGGACGTTACGTGCAGGGGTGATTAGTTCACAAATCGTCGCTGAAACACTACCTCATGATCCAACTGCTACCCCTACTCCGTTTCCGACCATCGACCTGAACTTTGGTGAAATAACGCCCACTCCAGAATCGCTCGCCGATCTCCAACCTTATTTCGGACAGGGCCAGCCAATTAGAGTCCGGAATCCAAAGGGTGGGCCTATGGTTGAGAAATCCGATCTGGTGGTGGATTTTTTCGTGACCAACGCGGGAAAAGCTCCGATCAGAGATGAATACATGATCGATCTTTATATCGACGATAAATTAGCCCAGCGTTGGTTTGGAATATGGATTGATCCAGGCAGGTATATTTACATCGAAGGTGCGACTGGTCTCCTAGATCTAATTGACCTTGAACCCGGTGAACACACCGTCACTTTAGTTATTGATCCTACTAACTTGGTTGCAGAAATCTCTGACAAGGACAACACCTATTCTCAGAAATTCACGTGGGACGGACCACCACTTACACCGCCGACAGACGAGGTCTTACCGAACCTTTCGATGTTAGGCAACTCAACCGGAATTCTAATTGCCCCTTACGTTGGTGCATCTGAATCAGGAGGTCTGTCGGCACTTGGTGATACTTCGATCGTTTTCGCGGCGTTGAACGATTCACGGGTTTCTATAGATCAGGATTTTTCCGTGATGATCATGTTTGACGATGTCGTGATGTTCAATTTGCACTACGACGGACTTGTCTCTGGGCGCTACGCGTATCTCGTTTGGGAAGATCTGGCACGTTGGGTTCGCGTCACTCCGGGTGAACACAAGATTTCACTGATAGTTGACCCCACGAACGTTATCCATGAGTCGAATGAAGGAGATAATCGCGTCGATCTATTTCTGACCTGGGGCACCCACGATCCGATCTCGGAACCACAGCCAACACCTTCAAGAGGTGCACCGATAAGAGAAACTCAGATTCTCGCTAACTTGACCGGGGTAATTCCATTCGGCTGGGACGATGCGATATCCGTTCACTCTTTGGATGGATCTACAGAAAGTCCTGATGGGCAGGTATTTAGCGAGTCAAACAATGAAATACGCATTGCCATCCGAAACTCCAGCCGCGTACCAACTCCCAGTTCGGGTTCGTTCGAGGCGCACCTATACGTGGACGGCCATTTACACGAGGTCTTGATATTCGAATCCGGTGACGATGCGGGTAAGACCTGGCAAGAGACAATCAGATTCGGACCTGGAGAGTTGTCGCCGGGTCAACATTTAATAGAAGTCCACATTGACCCTACCGACGATATTCCTGAATTCAATGACGAGGACAACTTCATTGGAAGATGGTTCGAAGTATCAGATGGTCTGTTCACAGCCGAAAGTTCGACTGAATACAACATTCCCGATGCTGAACTTCGAAAGATGCTTGCCATCTTCACCGACGAGACGTTCTTGAGCCAGGTCCGTCGCGCAAACGGTTCGGCGCTGGAACTTCCCAACTGGGAACAAGAAATTAACGATGCTGCGAGGGCAGGTTATTACCTGCTGACTGGTCGGAATCTGAACGAAGAGCGCGTCGTGGTTAACATACTGCCGCACGACCAGTTCGTGGCTGCTTCCTTCAACGCTTGCATGACTGACTACTTCCTTGAGACGGACGATACTTACGTTGATCTTTACGAGTGGTGCTCAATATTTGGTGGAGAGATCGGATTCAAATACAGGCTGAATGGGAAGATACACATTTTTATCGACCTTTCAATGTCTCCGATAGAAGCTCTAGGAGTCTATTTCCACGAATTAGGGCACGCCTACCAGGACATCATCAATCCGGAGCAGCCGGAATCTGAACTTCGACCTGAAATTCGACCGGTGTACGAAGCGGAAGCACAGGCATTCGAGGCGGCTGCTTTCAGGAAGATTGAGGAATTTCTAGGAATCAAAATTGCAGAATTTCCGAATATAGCTCCCGCCAAAACAACGATTGAAAGTTTGATTGACAGTGTGATCACTGAAGAGGGATCGGCAATCCACGCTCAGGGTTACAAATTGCTGTGGAGAGAAATCCTCAACCCTTCGTCAGAATTTGGCTTAGCTGAGCAAGTCGCCGGAGGTCATACACTTACCGCTGATCAAATCTGGTCGTTGTTCAATTACATCGCTAAATTGACACCGGATGAAGCCTTGTCCTGGCAGAACATTACTTTGGGTCGACACACTTTGAATGACATCATGCTTGAGGCAGCGTTGCTGCGTCTAATTGCTGACTTACCTAATGATCGGCACGCAAATGGAGGAATGTTGACCCCAACTTTCCTTGTTCCATAGTTGACAGTTTGGGAACAAAATAATGTGGATCTCATCGCATAAAATCAACACAGGAACTTCCGTTGATCCACGATAACGTTGAATTTGATCTTTACTTCATCCGGCATGGTGAGTCGGAGTCAAACATCACACCCGGTATTGCCGCGGGTAAGAACTTTGACGCACCAATGACCGACCGCGGGCATCGCCAGTCAGAAGCACTTGGCGAGCGCCTCAAGAAAGAGGGCGTCCAGTTCGATCGGATCTACTCATCGTCGCTCGTGCGTGCCGTTCAAACTACTGAAGGTATGTTGCGTGGAATGGGCATTGAGGGAGTCGAGTTCGACCGTGTTGATCCAATCATTGAGCGCCAAATTCCCGCGTGGCGTGGTCGTCTTGCTTCTGAGGTAATCACACCTGAGGTCAAGCTTCTCGAAGCAACGAAAGGCAAATGGTTCCAACCAGCCGACGGTGAGTCTGAGCGATTGGTCGAGCGACGAGCTTCGAACTGGATCGAGGACGAAATTACCTACAACCCTGCCTGGCATGAACAAAAGGGCACACACAAGATTGCGATCGTTTCTCACGGAATCACGTTGCGGTGCATCATCCACTACATCACAGGAATGGACTCGAAGTTCCTAAAGCGAACTCAGATTTACAACACGTCGATTTCGAGGTTTAAGTTCGGATCGTCTGGCTGGTCAATTGAGTCGATCAATGATGCAACGCACACCCTAAGCGTTGGCGACATCGTGCGCGATGAAGGAATTGTTCAAGGCGATACGGTAACGCCTTAAAACTGGGGTTCCAGACCCTCAACCTCGATCACAGATTGAACTATCCAGTCCGGTTGAGGGTCTTTCGCAGTGAGTTCGTCGTCGTGGCTCACCCAAACTGTTCTCATTCCTAGTGCTGATGCTCCTGAGATGTCGGATTTAAGTGAGTTTCCGATCATGATCGCTTGAGATGCTTCTAGTGAAAGTTGAGACAACGCACTTGTGAACGGCTCCGGATTTGGTTTTACGATTCCGACGTCGCCAGAAACCACGACAGTATCGAAATATGCTGCAAGACCAGATCGGTGCAGTTTGAACCGCTGTACGGCAGGGGATCCGTTCGTGACAACGCCTAACTTGTAGCGACCAGCAAGTTTTTCCAGTAGCGATGAAACTACAGGGTAAGGAATCAACTGGCTAATTCGCTCTTCGTATTGTCGTTGAATAATTTCGTCGCGTAGCTGTGGGTCAATGATTCCAAATTCAGCCAGAACATCGTCCCACGCCTTTTTTCGATAACTCGTTAGAGTATCTGCATCATTGTCGAGTTCCGCTTCAGGCAAATCTGGAGGTCCCCAGAGTCCTTCATAAGCGCTATAGCTGATCGAATCGTATTTGCCCGGATTTCCGGCTGAGGACCACAATTGCTGAGCATTTCGATCGAGACTGTCCCTCAATTTCGCAGCGTTTACCTGCGGATGACTCGCAGCAACAATTTCACAGACTATTTGAAGCGCAGCGTACTCATGCTCCATTTATGGAACGAGCGTGTCGTCCAGGTCAAACAGCAGACCCAGCGGCTTTGCCATTACTCAGTCATCCCAAGCAGACTTGTGTGATAGTCGCGAGACAAGCCTTCCTGGCAGTGGTTTTTGAGTAGCGCTTCTGACTCGTCTACCGACTTAACCAGCAACTTTGATCGCTCTTTCCACAGCTCAAGACGTTCGAGAGTTTCAACTGCATCATCGATATCGAAATCGACTGTGATACCGGTCAGACTGCTGAGATATTCCTCAATTTCCAACTTCACCGATGACTCAGTAACAGCCCGCCCATCCTGCTCGGCGTCGAGACAGAACGTGTATAGCAACGCAGCTTCCTTAATCTCCTCTTCACAAATCATGAATGCGATACGGTGCAGTGCGCTCCGATTCGCGCCAAGGTTCTGGTAATACAGGTGTCTGGCGCGGTACGAGTCTCGGTTCTTAATCGCCCGCTTGTATCCAGAAAACAACTTCCACGACAGTCCACCAAGTGGAACAGCAACAACCCAGAACAACTGGCTCGCCGCGACAAGACCTACCGCCAGAATTTTTGAAACAACGGTCCAGGCGGCACCCGCACCTGTGCCCACCATCATGACCGCGTCTCGAAGACTCATTTGAACCCGTGCGTTTGGTAACAATGCTTCAACATCCCGAATCGGAATGTCCTTGAACAGTCGCAACTGCACGTTCTTCTCACCTGAAGGTCGAGTGATCAAGGCAAGCCGGTTGAACATCGCCAGTTGACTCTCTTCACCGGAGATTGGGTGTCGGAGAGTTCTGCGTCGGTATGAGGTAGTGGAGCGTCCACGTACCCAGATCGACATGTCTTCTAGACTTTCATCGTCGATCTTCACACGCATCCCATGGGTATTCCCAGTCTCAAGTGCCATCCGCACTTGATCATCGGTCAACTTCTCGAAGTTTGCCTTCTCAAGCATGTGCTGAAGCTTGTCGTTGAGAATCTCAAAATCCCGGTCTGTTGGATCGCTGGTATCGAGAATCTCGACAGTTTCACGATCGGGATTGATGCGGGCGTAAGTTCGAGTGAGAAGACGCTCGAATGCGGATTTTTCCTGCTCAAGTATTCGAACGAGCCAACTTGTCACGTGCTCAATGCGCTGTGCAAGCGCACCAAACCGCTGCTCATCCGACGACATGTATTCGATCAAGTCGTCGGACGAAACAGGAATGAATCGATTGTCGGGACGCGAAAACCCCTCGTCATAAATGGTTGTTGCTACGGCATCTGAACCAAGAAACCGCAGCAATGACCATCTACCAGTCAATTACGACCTCTCTGCCGGTTCGAGCAGACTCTTCAGTCGCCTCGAACACCTTTAAAACGCGCCAGCCGTGTTCCTGTGGAATCGGGGTGTCTTCATCACCGCGCTGGAGTGCTGCAACGAATTCGGTGAACTCGTCCAACAGGCTGTCAGTGTCGGCAATCTCTTCCTTACGCCATACACCGTCTTCAGTATCAGCAATGTAAAGAGCTGTTTCCTGCCCTGGCGACGATCCGTATGCGTGGCGGAACCGAGCCATGCCGTCTGTGAAGAAGAAGTCGCCACCGTATTCGGTTGCTCCAACTCTCCAGGCTTGCCGGCTGATAGTGGCCACAAGACCAGATTTCCATCGAAGGAAGCACATTGCTGTGTCATCACATTTGATTTCCGGGTGCTTCGAGTTCGGGTAGGTCGCCTGCAGAACCTGGGCGCTGACGGTTTCTACGTCCGGACCAAAGATCCACATGAGACGGTCGATCTCGTGCGTTCCGTCCATCTGCCCCATTCCACCACCCTTTGAAGCATCGAGCATCCATGGTGGACGCAGTTCAGGCTGATAAGGCTTATGCCACATGTCGTGAGCCATGAGCGGTTCCCCAAGCTTCTTGGAGTCGACCAGTTCTTTCATGGCACGGACTTCTGGGTAGTACCGTTGCGTGTGAGCGGTCATGAGTTTCACACCGTTGGCCTTTGCGGCATCGAGCATCTCTCGTCCTTCGGCACCTGAAAGTGCCAGCGGCTTCTCGATGAACACGTGCTTGCCGGCATTCGCCGAGTCTAGACCTGCCTGGTAGTGCAACCAATGAGGAAGCGTGCCGATGACAACATCAACATCGTCTCGTTCGAGCGCAGCGTGGTAGTCCGAGACAAATTCAACGTCTGGATATTTGTCCTGCCACGGAGCGGCAGCTTCGGGTCTTTGTTCGGCAACGAGCTTCAACTCGGCACCTGGTGTCTGATTTACAACGTCGATGTATCGACCGCCAATGCGACCGGTACCGAGTACTGCTACTCCAACCAATTCATTTCTCGCTTTCGAACCTATTTCCGCTATTTGCGCGGATTGAACGGCGAGATTGTATTCCTGATTGGTCGATTTAGTTGCGGCTTAAGAGCTTATCCAAGCAGAGGTTTTAACTCTGAGACGTGGTCGACAATGTAGTCAGGTTTCGGAGCATCGTCCGGGTACTGCTCGCGCCCCATTCGAATCCAGGCAGTTTTCATTCCAACTCCATGAGCACCAATGATGTCGGTGTACGGGTTGTCGCCAACGAATAAGATGTCGCTGGTTTCGACCCCTGCATCGTCCAAAAGCCTTACTGCCTCGTGAAATACTTCCGCTCCAGGTTTGTTTACGCCGAAAAGCTTCGATGCCAGTACGAACGGCGCCTTCTTGTCGAGACCAGTGGCTTCCGCTTTCTGGTGCTGGAACTGATCACCGTTCGTGACAATGCCCCAGTTGATCTCAGAGTCATTCATCCAGTCGACGAAATCCATGGCACCCGGTAGCACCTGCATGAATCGCACCATTTGCTCGAAGTAAAAGTTGTAGTGCGAATCAGGGTCACCCGTTACTCCGGGCCACTTGTTTTGAATTGCAGCAAAAGCTTCTTTTGGATCAGTCGCGTTGTCGGGCGAAAGCGTCCAAAAGTAATCGAGGGCTTCGTCCCAGTTCGTCGACTGATTGATGACATCGTGCTTGTCGTACAACACCCGGTATACCTGGTCGTAGGCAGAGCGACGATCAATCAGAGTGTCGTCCATGTCAAAAAGAGCAGCTTTGAATTTCATATGTTCCAGTTAGCTTTGAGCGTCGGGAACCGACCGACTAAACGTCGGCCGGTGAGTTGTCTTCTTCGTTCCAGGATCCAACGTATCGGTCCTGCTGTGGGTCGAATGGTCGTTCCGCAATTACCGACTCATCAAGATCAGTTCCAAGACCTGGAGCAGTAGGTAGCTCGAAGTAACCGTCCTTAATCTGGACAGGATTTGTTTGGACCTTGTCGTGCCACGGCATGTCACGTGCGGTTTCGAGGATCAGGAAGTTCGGTACTGTCGCACAAACATGCAGTGAAGCAGCTGTTGCGAGCGGACCGTTCGGGTTGTGAGGGGCGAATTTGATGTACTCGATTTCTGCCATCGAAGCGATTCGCTTGATCTCAGAAATACCGCCTGTGTGAGCAATATCTGGTTGAATCACGTCGGTAAGTCGACGGTGCAAGATGTCTCGGAATCCGTATCGAAAGAACAGGCGCTCGCCGGTAGCAATATCAGTCCTGTGGCCAGCTCGTCGCACCTGCTCCATTGCGTCAAGGTTGTCCGGCGGGACAGGCTCTTCGAAGAATTTCAGGTTGAACTCTTCAATGGCGTCAATTTGTCGAATCGCAAGCGAAGGGTGTGCCCGACCGTGGTTGTCGATCATGATATCGACATCTGGACCCAGATCCTGGCGCATTCCTTTTATCTTCTCGTGAAGTGCATCGACTACATCTTCTTCTTTGAAAGCCTGTCTGCCGACGATCCATCCGCCAGTTTTGAATGCACTGAATCCCTGTTCGACAGCCTCTTTGCCGCCAACGAGGTCTTGCGCATGTGTGTATGCCTTCACCCTGTCTCGAACTGCACCACCGAGCATCTTGTAGATCGGGAGGTTGTATACCTTTCCGGTCAGGTCCCACAACGCAATATCGATTGCCGCCATCGCCGAACCCATGACAACACCACCGCGCCAGAATCCGTGGCGGTACATGATTTGCCAGTTCTTTTCGATCTCCGTCGGGTCACGCCCGATCAGTCGGGATGCGAGAGTCTTGATCCCGGCAGCTACCGCCTCTTCATGCCGTTCGAGTGTTCCTTCACCCCAGCCGTGAACGCCCTCGTCTGTTTCGACTTTGCAGAAGACCCAGTTGCGCCTTCCGCCGTGCATTAGGAATGTTTTGATTTCTGTGATTTTCATACTGTTCCCCAATTAGACGATTGCGTTCGACAACTACAAGCCCAATCGTCGAACAGAACGCCGGGATTTTATAGTCGAGTTCGTTGGTTCGAAATGCCTTAGAGGTCTTTAATCTTTGGATAAAACGCCATCACGACGAACATGACCAACAAACACCCGCCACCGAGGAACATGTAACCGGCTTCGACACCCCAGGCGTCGGCAAACAGACCAGCCACAAATCCAGCCGCTGGAGACAACGCGGTATCGAGCAATGTTGCGGACATGATTCGGCCTCGTAAGCGATCTGGGGCAACCTCCATTAGCGTCGCGCCGCTGCCTGCTCTGAAGAGTGTTTGAGACGCGCCAAGCCAAATGATTAGCGGGAAGACCGTCCATAAGGCGAAAGCACCTGCGAATCCCAGCAACGACAAACCGTAAGAAGCTGTTGCAAACAACATCAATTTGCCTTTATAGGTAACGTCTCGTCTGGAAGCGATAAACAGTCCCGCGCTCAAACCACCTATCGCCCCGGTTCCCATGATTAGACCCATCAGACCAACCCCGCTGTTGAACTTTTCTTCAACAAGTTGAGGTAGCAATGCCTGGTGCGAAAACCCGATTGCCAATGGACCCAACCCAAGGATCACAAGCGCAAGAATCTCACGGTGTCGTCCAATGTAGACGAAGCCTTCGATTAACTGGGTGAACGGGTTCCCTCTCGGTCGAGACTTGCTCGCAGTAGGAATTCCAATTTTTGATGTTGTCCAAATAACTACAAATACAGCGAAGGCTGACCACACATAAGCCCAGCCAATATCAGTTGCAATAATCAACGCTGAAATTGCCGCCGGTCCGACAAGGCGAGTGGAATTGATAGCAATTGAGTTCAGGGACATCGCATTGATCATGTCCTTCTTCTCAACGAGATTCGGGATGATCGAAGTCCTGACTGGCTGGTTCATCGCCATGCCTGCACCAAGACCAAATGCGATTGCGTATACGTGCCACAACTCGACAACGTCAAGCAGTAGCACAGCTGCCATGATCGCGTGCATCAAGAACGTCCAGGTTTGGATGATCATGAGCAGCTTTTTGCGACTGAACCTGTCAGCAGCGACCCCGCCAATCAAACCAAGAATGAGCATCGGTACAGCTCGGGCGATCAGGACTGACGCCACAGAAGCTGATGAGTTGGTTAAATCCCAGACAAGCCAAGCTCTGGCAACCATGTCGGCGTGCATTGCAGTCGCCGACAGCACCTGCCCAAACCACAGGTAGCGAAAATTACGATTACTTAGTGATCGGAATGCTGCGAGAAAACCGTTTGAGGATTTTGTTGCTCGAGATTCTGCGGGAGGGGTTTGTGATGCTGCGTCTGGGTTGCTCAATACCGGCGCAGTATAGACCCGCCGCGATCCTGCGGTTTCGGTCAGGCTAGTCAGAGGCAGGCAAAGGAGAGTGAATAGCTTGCCAGGCCTTGAGCTCTAGAGCTCGCACCGTGTCGAGCTCCATTGAGAGGGAATCTGCTGTTTCGCGGGGAGTTGAGATTGAGTATCCGTTTAGTCCCAATCTCATTTCCATCACCATTTTTTGATCATCTGCAAGAGAATCGACCGCAGATCGAGAGAACGCAATAGCGACGTCGGCAGGTATGGATCGAGAGTGGCCATCAGCTGCGCGGAACAGGCGATCCATCATTTTTGTTCGCCCCATAGCTAGAAGACGATCGACTGCCTCAGATGCTCTGAGTGAATCCCCAGAGCTAATCTGATCAGCCTCAGCTTGAGCGACACTTTCCAGGCACAGCCACGCCTCTCTGGATCCACCACTACGTAGACCATGAACAGCTAACGCCCAGTTGTTTCGGTCTGTACTCGAAAGCAGCTCACGAAGGACGTGGACTGAACGCTGAGTACCTATTCTGCCAAGTTCGGTGGCTGCATCCAATCGAGCTCGACTTTCGCGCGCGCTCAGTTGTTGCTTGAAATTCAAAACTCGTTGTTCACCCGAACCGCTCAGTTCCTCAGCAACTCTTTTCAGGTGCTGGCCTTCTGTTTCGTCCTCAGTTTTGCTGAGTCGTGTAATACCCGATGTTTCCGCGGTGTCGGGCTGGTCGAGTGAGAGATCGACTGGGTTTTCGTTCGTGGCATCGCGAGTCATAGAGCAAGAATTTTAGACACAAACTTGCAGGTTCGAGGCTTCGCGGCACTACACCCAGAGTCTTTCCCGGAAAACGCGCTATGTCGGTTGTGCGCTAGCACCAAGACGATTGACGGTGCTTCCACTGCACGTTACTCGGAGCACCACATAGGCTGTTGATCAGGGCAACAAATTCAATACCGAGCGACGCGCAAGCGGAGCTAGAAACACTCAGGTAAGAACGACAATGGGCGAAGTAGTCGATTTCTTTCAGGGCACTCCTGTAAACGAAAACCTCGATTCAATTTCTGTACTGCTGGTGGATGACCAGCCAGTGTTCCGCAATGTTGCCAGGACTGTCCTGGAGCGGGACGGAGCTTGCGAAGTTATTGGAGAAGCAACTGACGGGATGCATGCTCTCGAAATGATGGGCAAGATCAATCCTGACGTTGTCGTAATGGATGTCCAAATGGGTGACATGAGCGGTGTTGAGGCGACTCGACGAATCCTTGCTCGACACCCTCAGGCAAACATTGTTCTCACCAGCATGGGTTCTGACTCGGAATACCCAACACTCGCACGTGAAATCGGCGCATGTGGGTTCGTACCAAAGCGAAACCTGAACGTTTCAATGCTCCGATCATTCGTTGGTGGTGGTCCTTCAGGCGGAGCCGACGCAGCAATGGCTGCCTAAGCAAGAATCCTTCGATATTTTGCCTCGAACAAACGTTTCGGGGTTTTTCTTTTAAGTGTTTGTTTAGCGCGTAGAAACACACATCGCACTTGGCGATCACTCACCTCTTGCATTTCGCAAATCAGCAATAAAGTCACATGCACAGAGGGGTTAATGGATGCAGGACCTTAGAAAAACTGAACCGATTCTTCGTGAGGAATCGACGAACTCGGAACTAGAACGACCGATCACCAGTCGCACAGTTTTCCAGAGTCCGTTAATTCTCGGTTTAGTCATTATTACGGTTATGACCGGCGCGATCATCGGCTTCGGATCGAACCTCCTTCCCGAACATTCCCTCAACAGCATCCACCAGGGTCAAATCGAAGATCTCGATCGTTTCTCCTCTGTTATCCACCTCGGTAGTGCCGAAATAACTGGATCAGGAGCCGCATAGCGACTGGTCAATCTCGTTGAAACAGATTCGTTTGATTCGCTGATGAAGCGAGGCATGTTCGGTGCTCACGCGCAACGTCTCGATCTGTACTCACTTACAGGTGAACCTCTCTATTCCACTGGATCGGTCGCGCTTCCATTGTCTGAGTCGATGTCACTGGCACACGACGACGCGCGTCACAACCAGCCAGCGTCCATTCACATGCAGCCTGATGCTGCATTTGCGAATATTGGCGCTCAAACTGACATTCTCCAGACGTACAAACTAATCTGGAACCAACCTCCAGGGAACGGCCAGTCGGCTCGCCCTTTGATGGTTGCAGCAATTACAACCGATGTGTCGCGTGAACTAGGTATAGCGAATCGAAGCATTTGGCTGATTGCCGGCGTATTCAACGCAGGAATGGTTCTCGTACTGGTTGTTCTGCACTGGGCATCAGGTCGCTCCCAGCTTCGGCTTGAAAAGGCCAACCATGCTCTGGCAGCTCAGAACAGGGCAGTTCGTGATTCACGAGAACGAATGGTCCAGGCTGCTGATTCAACGAAGCGAGCTATCGCAGAAGAGTTGCACGGAACTGTGCAATCAAAACTGTTCGCATCATGGATGCAACTTGTGCAGTTTAAAGAGTCAATACCTGAAGCAAGCGAAGACCAGCTGAGTGAGTTGGACCGCATTGCGCAGGAAATCGACGATATTCGGGAAGAGGATATTCGCGGCATTTCGCACCGATTGCACCCGAGCATCGTTCGAGTCGGTGCAGGGGCTGGACTCAGATCTCTACGAAACTTCTACGAGTCGATGGTTCCGGTTGAGTTGACCATCAGTCCTTCAGCGACTGAGTTGGAGCCTACTGGTACGTCTGTAATTCCGGATGACGTACGACTGGGTGTGTATCGCACCGCAGAACTTGCAATGGGCAACGTTGCCAAACACGCACAGGCAAGTGTGTGCCGAGTTGACTGGGACTACGACACCGATGCGCAAGAACTGATCATGTCGGTTTCCGATGACGGGATCGGATTCGATACTTCGAAGGGTGATGGTGGCGGTCTCGGGATGGTCAATATCTATGACTACGCCGACGCCATGAACGCTACCTTGAAAGTTGAGTCAAAACGCGGTCACGGTACGACACTCATTGTGACGATTCCATTCGTTGCTCCACCATCAGCTTTGGCAGAACTTGAACTGTCTGATTCACCGGTTGAGGCTTCCACCGAGCAGAGCCCTGCAGCTTAGCTAACGGCGCGCACCCACCGATTCATTAGGGATTACCACACCACCGGTTAAACCTTCGTCTATTAACTCAGACGCCTTCCCAAAATAAGATCAAAGTAGACCTAAATTATTGATCACCGAGAGCAGAGCATGTACCGAGTAGTTCTTATAGACGACCAGCCAATTTTCCGAGACATCATCACTGCCATGCTCAAAAAGGCAGGTGGGTTTGAGGTAGTGGCTGAGCGTGAGGACGGTGCCCAAGCTCTCGATACTTACGAGTCAATTCTCCCCGATGCTGTCGTGATGGACGTACAGATGCCTCAAATGAATGGCTTCGAGGCAGCACGATCGATCTTGGAGGTCGATCCACAGGCGGTCGTAGTCCTGACTTCGATGAAACAGGACGACGAGTACGAACGGCTCGCACTGGAAGCAGGTGCAGCAGCGTTCTACCCTAAGCGCCATCTGGATGTTGAAGTCGTACGATCACTGATCGAGCAACGTCATACGCAGACGCTCGCTGCTTAGATCGTTCTTACGCGCGGCGCTGCGCCAATGCTGATCCAACGATCACCAGCGCAGCTCCGATGTAGAGTTCTCCACCGACCGATTCGCCAAGAATCCACCAGCTGAACAACACTCCGAATATCGGTTGCGACAGTGAAATTACTGTCACACGTGATGGCAAGTACCGCTTGAGCAGCCATGTTTGACCAATGAATCCAAGTCCAGCGATCAACACACCGGTGTAAAGCAGAGCGACCACCAACGTGGTGGTGATTACAAACGGTTCATCAGATTCAAATATCAGGCTGGCGATCACGAATGCAGTGATTCCGAACACACTTTGCGCCGCCAATAACTTGTGCTGCTCAATTCCTTGACCTAGATGCGACAGAAATACCTGGCGACCACCTAAGAGAACCGCAGAGCCCAGCAACAGCAAGTCTCCGATCAGGAAATCGTCGTTAGACGCGGTCAACCCCTTGTAAAAGACGGCCACCACACCTGAGTAGGCGATCAAGGTTCCTAAGGTTCTCGACCGAGACATTCGATCGCCGGGTACAAAAAAGTGCGCAAAAACTCCCGTCCATAACGGGAATGTTGAGGTCACAACCACAGCGTGACCAGCACTGCTGAAGTCCTGCCCTACGTTCATAAATGCCAGTTGAACAGTGAACAGGATTCCGAGTAACGTCAGAGGAACCCACTCACCCCTGGCGACGCGGAACGACTGCTTCGTCGCTATCGCTTTTACAAGCACGACGATTGCACCCAGGACAAACCGCATCCAACCCAGACGCAGTGGCCCAGCGTCTTCAAGTCCCGCCTTGTTCGCGACCGGGTTTCCTGCCCACATGGTCGACAGGGTTAAGGCAAGTACACCTGCCCGTGCCGTGAGCGCCTTGCGCTGGTCGGTCGTTGCCTGTTTAGGTGATGCTTCGGACATTTACCGGGGTGAACCCGTCACCGCTGCCGCAACTCGATCGACTACACCAGTGACGTCCT
>Ga0181587_10000684_pt1 | contig 27707 bp, 22 predicted proteins | sample 071ome_27_FD_132463 | JGI IMG/M metagenome (GOLD analysis project Ga0181587, IMG submission 132463) | Coastal salt marsh microbial communities from the Groves Creek Marsh, Skidaway Island, Georgia - 071409AT metaG (megahit assembly) | ecosystem: Environmental > Aquatic > Marine > Intertidal... | reverse complement strand
GGGGCTCCGACTGGGCCCGCACGGCCCCGGTAAATCTGCTTCAGGCTCGCAATGAATGGAGCTCTCCCGAGCGCATGGAAGTTGTGGTAGCGCTGCAGGTGCTGGCCGCCGACGTCAATCTCGGTTATCACGACTGGCGAAATTGGATAGTGGATTATGTCAATGGCGAGCAGGTCCGCGATTTCCACCATTTCGTGCGGCTGCTGTCTGGCATCCAGGATGAGGATGTCATCTTTGGCAATCAAAACGGCTACCAGATGGTCATCAATCACCAGGAAGCCTTGGCCAGTGAGGCAGATATCCTGGCTCGCTATCGCATACCGGCAGCCTACTCAGCTGGTCTGATAGACAGTGGGTGCTCCCAGTCCTGCTAATGGATTTTTGGCTCGTCCATATCACGTAAACCCGTCAATATCCGCGGACACTTGGCTCCCCGTGTTAGAATGCTACGGATCGGGGCGATTATAAAAAGGGTTTCGTGTGGCGGAAATTTGCACAAACACATCCATTTCCGCGAGGTTAGCAGAACTGGCAAGGATACTTTGAGCCATGAACGAGCTGTTCAATAGCCTATGGTTCCTGCCAGTGTCGGCACTTCTGCTAATACTAATTGTGGGCCCTAGAATTATTCAGTACCTGCCCAGGGCACGCGCTCAGAAAGCCGACAACCTGATCGATACAATCGAGTTGCTATTACCCCAGACCCAATGCGGTCGTTGCGGACATTCAGGCTGTTCACCCTATGCGGCCAGCATTGCTAATGGTGAACCCATCAACAGGTGCTCTCCAGGCGGTGATGTCACCATCAAACGCCTGGCAAAACTTCTCAAGCGACCAGTGGTGCCGCTGGACCCTGAATACGGCCAGTATTCTCCACCCACTGTCGTCTCCATACGAGAGAAAGAGTGCATAGGCTGCACCAAGTGCATCCAGGCCTGCCCTGTTGATGCCATCATTGGCGCTGCTAAACTGATGCATACCGTGTTTCAGACTGAGTGCACAGGCTGCAACCTTTGCATCGTTCCCTGCCCGGTGGACTGTATCGATATCCAACCCGCGAGGGAGGGACAACATGACTTACATGGAACATCGGTTTCAGCGCCATCGATTTTTGTGGCCGGGCGCTATCGGGAAGAGAACCTTCACGCTCACAGAAAGAAACGTTTCGAATCACGCAGAGAACGCCTTGCCAGAGACACTGTTCAACGCCGTGGTTCTCGTCGGCGCTCGGTGGCAAGGCCCGAGAATCCTGATATATCTGACTCCAGCCTGGCAGATTTTTCTCGTCAGCAGGCACGGATCGAAATTGCCAGCGCAGTAGCTCGCGTCAGGGCACGCAAGGCAACACGCGAAAAAAGCTGAGACCGCCATCTGGAAATAAAATAGAGTGAAACCTTGGGATATTGCGCTAGCCTTCACTAATAGACATAGCCTGAATGAACAAACAAAAACGCACAGAAATATTCGGAAGACTGCAAAAGGCCAATCCTGCACCCACAACCGAACTGAATTATTCCTCCAACTTTGAGTTGTTGATTGCCGTAATTCTTTCTGCGCAGGCTACAGACATCAGCGTCAATAAGGCCACGGCCACGCTCTTCAAGGCCGCAAGCACTCCCAAGGAAATGCTCAAATTAGGCATTGATGGGGTCAGGACGCATATTAAAAGTATAGGCCTCTTCAATACCAAGGCTGCAAATGTTATCAAGACCTGCCGGGCACTGGTCGACCGACATCAATCGGAAGTACCTTCCAGTCGTACCGAACTAGAATCTTTACCCGGAGTCGGCCGCAAGACGGCCAATGTCGTGCTCAATACCGCATTCAGGGAAGCAACCATTGCGGTTGACACCCACATCTTTCGGGTTTCCAATCGGACTGGCATCGCACAGGGTAAAAATGTTTTGGAAGTCGAAAAGCGTCTGATGCGCCTGGTTCCTGAAGACTACCAGCTGGACGCACACCACTGGCTGATTCTTCACGGTCGCTACGTGTGCACGGCCCGCAGTCCGAAGTGTGTAGAGTGCATCATCAACGACCTGTGCGAGTACCGGCGTAAAAATCTGGCCTGAGCGAACTCTGGATTATTCGTTGCAAGTGACTTCCTGTAGTTTCAGGGTCTGCGGTCCAGATTTTTACCGCTACCACAATAAAAAAATCTCGACCTCCGACCCTCACCTGCTTTATGCATTACGCTTCCGTTCCCCACCTACCCTCTTTGCAGGCTGCAACAAGAAAATCGAAGTCAGTAAAGATCAAAGCGTGTGATGACCAGAGCGGGAAAATATTTACGAGCTAGAGAGGAAAATATTAACGTGCCGGCTCCTTTTGCCTAACGAAGGAAAACCTTTAGCGTCCTCTTTTAGCAGCAATCCGAAGCCGCAATGAATTCAACTTGATGAATCCCTCGGCATCTTTTTGGTCGTAGGCACCCGCATCGTCCTCGAAAGTTGCTACCGCCTCGTCAAAGAGGGAATCGTCGGACTCCCGACCGACCACGATTGCATTGCCCTTATACAGCTTGAGACGCACCTTGCCGTTTACGTACTGCTGCGAGTAATCGATAAGTGCCTGCAGTGCCTCACGCTCCGGCGACCACCAGTAACCGTTGTACACAAGTTCTGCGTAGCGCGGCATCAGTTCATCCTTGAGGTGCGCCAGCTCTCTATCCATAGTTAGCGACTCTATAGCGCGGTGCGCCTTCAGCATCACAGTACCCCCAGGGGTTTCGTAACAACCCCTGGACTTCATTCCGACGTAACGGTTCTCTACGATATCCACCCGACCGATGCCATTAGCGCCAGCCACTTCATTCAGTCTGGTCAGTATGGCCGCTGGAGAAAGGCGTTCACCATCGATTGCAACAATGTCGCCATGCTCGTAATCCAGTTCAATGTAAGTTGGCTGGTCGGGAGCTGCTTCCGGAGAGACTGTCCATAACCACATAGACTCTTCCGGCTCAGCCCCGGGGTCTTCCAGAATGTCGCCTTCATAGGAAATATGCAACAGGTTGGCGTCCATGGAATAGGGCGACTTACTGCCGCGCTTTTTTTCCACACTTATTCCGTGCTGCTCGCAATAAGCAAGCAGGGTATCCCGGGAGGTGAGATTCCACTCCCGCCAGGGAGCAATCACCTGGATGCCAGGACTCAATGCATACGCGCCCAATTCGAATCGTACCTGATCATTGCCTTTACCAGTCGCGCCATGAGAAATCGCATCAGCGCCAGTTTCTGCCGCGATTTCCACCAACCGCTTGGCAATCAGCGGTCTGGCAATGGAAGTACCTAGCAGATACTCACCCTCATAAATGGCGTTGGCACGAAACATCGGGTAGACGAAGTCACGAACAAACTCTTCACGCAGATCCTCAATATATATTTCTTTGATTCCCAACGCTTCAGCTTTGGCGCGAGCCGGCTCAACCTCATTGCCCTGCCCCAGGTCGGCAGTGAAAGTAACTACCTCACAGCCATAGGTTTCGCTTAACCACTTGGCAATTACGGAGGTATCCAGGCCACCCGAGTACGCCAAAACGACCTTGTTGATACTGGCCATGCTCAGTCTCCCCAAAGAGATGAAATAAATGCGCCGGGCATTCTGATTACCCGGCAAAAAGGGCGCGTATTGTAGCACTCAATGCAAGAAAAGAACGAGTCGCACAATTTCGCCGGCTATCACTAATCGGCTACAATAGCACCTCTCAGAAAGAACAGTGGCAATGAGCACAGATCGCATCACTATCACCCAACCCGACGACTGGCATCTTCACTTGCGTGACGAATCCTTGCTTGTCGAAACCGTGGCGCACAGCGCTAGAGTATTCAGGCGCGCCATCATAATGCCAAATCTGGTTCCGCCGGTAACAAGCCTCGCCGCCGCGCAAGCCTATTACCGCCGCATAATGAACGAGGTCCCGACTGGATGTGAATTCGAACCGCTGATGACCCTGTACCTGACAGACAGCCTTAAACCTGAGGAAATCCGCAAGGCCCATGCCAGCGGCCTCGTTCAGGCGGTCAAGTACTACCCATCAGGCGCGACCACTAATTCCGATGCTGGCGTCACAGCCATAGACAAAGTTTATCCTGCCATCGAAGCACTCGCCGAACTGGGAATGCCTCTGCTCTTTCATGGCGAGGTGACCGACTCCGCAATTGATATATTTGATCGTGAGTCGGTATTCATCGATTCTATCCTGATACCTCTGTTGCAGCGGTTCCCGTCATTAAGGATGGTATTGGAACACATCACTACCGGAGGTGCGGTGCAATTTGTGAGAGCCCAGTCAGAAAACGTTGCTGCTACTATCACTGCGCATCACCTTTTATTGAACAGAAACCACATGTTGGCAGGCGGTATCAGACCTCATTTGTACTGCCTTCCTGTTCTCAAACGGGATTCTCATCAGCAGGCATTGATTGAGGCAGCCACCAGTGGCGATCCGAAATTCTTCCTTGGTACCGACTCGGCGCCTCACCCGGTCGGGGACAAGCAATCTTCCTGCGGTTGCGCCGGTATCTTTACTGCACACGCTGCCTTGGAACTGTATGCGGAGGTATTCGACGCAGTCGACGCCTTGGACAAATTCGAGAGCTTCGCCAGCCACAACGGGCCAGACTTTTACCGCCTCCCGCGGAATACTGGAACAGTTACTCTAGAGCGCGACCCTTGGACGGTACCACTCACTTACGCACTGGGAAACACCTCGGTAATACCGATGCGCGCTGGACAGACAATCTGCTGGCGCATCACGGAGCGTTCTTGATGGCTGGAGATCAGGGCCCGGAAACCTCGGACTTCTTGCTGGCCAACCGTTTTCGGACCTACCTGCCTGTCGTAGTGGATGTTGAAACAGGTGGTTTTAACGCAAGTACTGATGCCATCCTGGAAATCTCTGCGGTTCTATTGGAAATGGACAAGTCTGGCAAACTCCAGATAGAGCAAACATTTTTCCACCGCGTGATCCCCTTCCCCGGTGCCAATATAGAAGAGGCAGCGCTGAAGTTCACTGGCATTGATCCTTATCATCCCTTACGGGTGGCGCGGGCCGAACAGGACGTATTCAAAGATATGTTCAATCTTATTCGCTCGGCCGTGAAGTCCCATCAGTGCAAGCGCGCCATACTGGTTGCGCACAACGCTCATTTTGACCACGGTTTTATTAACGCGGCGGCCGAACGTCACAACCTGAAACGCAATCCGTTTCACCCGTTTTCAAGTTTTGACACGGCCAGCTTGGGCGGTCTGGCATTTGGCCAGACCGTGCTTTCCCGCGCCTGCGAGGCGGCAAATATCGAATTCAGCAACGAAATGGCGCACTCGGCCCGCTATGATGCGGAGAAAACAGCCGAATTGTTCTGTTACATCGTCAACAGGTGGCAGGAGCTCGGTGGCTGGCCCCAGTAGAAAAACACCGCAGTGAGGTCAGGCGTCAGGTACCGCCTCGTCGGCAGAACCGGCAGCGTCGATCAGAGTCTTTAATTCCCCCTTCTCATACATTTCCATCATGATATCGCTCCCACCCACCAGTTCGCCATCAACCCAGAGCTGAGGAAAAGTGGGCCAGTTGGCCACCCGGGGCAATGTGGAGCGAATGTCGGGGTTGCTCAAGATATCGACATAAGCAAACTTTTTACCGCAAGCCATCAGGAGTTGCGATGCCTGAGCTGAAAAACCACACTGGGGTTGCTCAGGACTGCCCTTCATGTACAGCAGGATGCTGTGGGAATTGATCTGGTCTTTAATGGTTTCTTCAACACTCATTGCTTGCTACCTATCAGTGGGACTCTACTCGGAGATCAAATTACTCATCGACTCTGGATGACGCTGCTGGGTGCAGAATATCGCCGAAAGCCTGAGAGTCGCCATTCTACACAGAGGACCGATTCGTGTCAGTACCGAAGCCCCCGCCGCCGGGGGTGGCTATTTCCAATCTATCACCAGGCCGTGCCTGAAAGGTACATTTAGCGCTCAGCTCGCTACCGTTGAGCAGATTGCGTCCCGCGGCGCCGCTACTGCCGCCAGCCAATCCCCAGGGTTGATGTCGACGGCGCTCGGTCAGCAAGCTTACAGTAGCTGCCTGAAGAAATTCATACTCCCTTATCAATCCGTCTCCCCCATCCCGAAGCCCCGCGCCTCCGCTTCTCGGGCGCAAAGCGTAGCGTCGCACCCGCAATGGATAATGCATTTCCAGGCTCTCAACCGGAGTATTGAGGGTGTTGGTCATGTGGCTGTGGACAGCGTGCAGTCCCGGAAAGTTAGGTCCGGCACCTGTGCCTCCGGCAAGGGTTTCATAATAATCCCAGCGCGCGCCGCTATTACGGTCGATATGACCCATTGCCACGTTATTCATACTGCCCTGACTTGCAGCAGGAATACGATTTGGTAAGGCCTGTGCAAGCGCGCCGAATATGACATCAACCAGGCGGGTTGAAGTTTCCACGTTACCAGCTGCGACTGCAGCGGGGCGCTGAGCGTTGAGCAAAGACCCTTCCCTGGTTAACAATTGCACGCGGCGAAAAGCACCATCACATGTCGGCATATGATCTGGCATTAAACAGCGAAATGCATAGAACGCTGCTGCTGCCGCTACCGATTCCGGGCAATTCAGATTACCACGCACCTGGTCGGCGGAATCAGAAAAGTCCACCACTACACTCTGAGCTTCAATCTTTAAAAGAACCGTTATGACAATGTCGTCATGGCCGGTTCCATCGTCATCCAAAAGGTCGCTGTAGCGATATTCTCCTGGCTGCAATTCAGTGAAAACCGACGCGGCAAGTCGGTCAGCGTAGTCATTAATCTCGATCAGTCCGCGCAGGTAGTCAAGCAGTCCGAGTTGATCGACCAGCTGTGTCAGACGACTTATGCCGGTTCGGTTAGCGCTGCACTGAGCGGCAAAATCGGTGTCGAGCCCGACGTTTCCCTCACCCCCGAGTAGTGATAAAGCCGACAACTGAAGTTCGCCACTGCGATAAAGGAAAGTTGGGGGTATTATTCGACCCTCTTCCTGCAGGCTGCGCGATACGGGCATCGAACCCGGAGAATCACAACCAATATCGGCATGATGGGCACGGTTAGCGACAAAGCCCACAAGTCGCTTACTACCCCGTTCAAATACGGGAGCGATCATTGTCACATCAGGCAAGTGGGTTCCGCCGAGAAATGGGTCATTGAGTACCAGCATGTCACCCGACTGCCAGGTCAGGTCATTAACAATATGCCGCATGGCGTATGCCATACTACCGAGATGCACTGGAATATGTGCAGCCTGCGCACAAAGATGCCCGCTGGGGTCGAATACGGCGCAGGAGAAGTCGAGCCGATCCTTGATGTTCGGAGAAAAAGCTGTGCGCCGCAGCACGGTGCCCATCTCATCGCAGACGGCGGTTATTCGGTTATAAAAAAGATTGAGCTCGATAGCATTCATGGGCTTCGCACTATAAACCTGAACGCCCGAGTGTGCCAATTGCCCCAGACAGCAATGTTACGGTAATATCCATTTTTAACAGGTAGCGACAGCTGCCTTTTTTGTTTTGTGGGCTGCAATTTCTACCAATTACTATGGCCGTGCGACATTTTTTAACGCTCAATGACTTGCCTGCCAACGAGGTACGCTCGATCGTACAGCGTGCCATCGAGTTAAAGCGGGACCATTCTGTGGCGAATTCGCTCAGTGGCCGCACTCTGGCATTGATCTTCGACAAATCTTCGACCAGAACCCGAGTGGCTTTCGAAGTGGCCATGACGCGACTCGGAGGAAACTCGCTGTTCCTGTCGAACAAGGATTCACAACTGGGTCGCGGTGAAACTCCGGAGGATAGCGCCAGAGTCCTGGCCCGAATGGTGGATGTCATCGCAGTTAGAACCTTCGATCATGGGTTGCTGGAGCGTTTTGCCAGACACTCAAGTGTGCCCGTGATCAATGCCCTGACTGACTCGTTTCATCCGTGTCAATTGCTGGCGGACGTGCAGACCTATATCGAGCACCGGGGCACCATCAGCGGCAAAACAGTGGCCTGGATAGGTGACGGCAACAATATGTGCCAATCTTACATAAATGCCTCAAAAGTTTTTGATTTCGAACTAAAAATTGCTGCACCGGAAGGGTATCTCCCTGACCGGGAGCTGCTAGCCAAACACCCGGATCGGGTAACGATCTGCCAATCTTCCCAAGACGCAGCGGCAAACGCCGATCTGGTAGTTACGGACGTATGGGCCTCTATGGGCCAGGAGTCTGAGCACAAGTCGCGCTTACAGATTTTCGAACCGTTTCAGGTCAATAGTGAATTGATGGCACTGGCTCATAATGACGCTCTGTTCATGCACTGTCTTCCCGCCCACCGCGGAGAGGAGGTCAGCGCCGACGTAATCGATGGCAAGCACAGTGTAGTTTGGGACGAGGCTGAAAATCGACTGCACTCTCAGCAGGCCCTGTTGGAGTATCTCTGCCAGGGATAGTAAAACGCGTAATTTACGTGCTCCTGGGCAGTACTTGTATCATTTCGAACCACAATATATAGTGTAGAGGTTTTTTTCGATCTGGTGCCCTTCCCGACTTGTTATCCAGGTCTGAATCAGAGCTTTTAAGAAAGTGGTCTAACTCGATTCTGCACCATTATGAGGCGCGCCGGTTTGTCCCGGTATATTCCCGAAACTATCAACAACTTGCCCACAAGATCTGCACAAAAAAACCACTTGCATTCACCAACCAACCGCATTATCTTGTGTCAGCGGATAGCGGCTTGTCAATATCTTGTAATACTGACGTGTTAGACGGCAACATTCCAGAGGCCCGAAGCCCTGGGTGAATGACGGCAGAATCGAGTTGTCAAAGACACTGAACGCGAGCCGAGTTAGCGGCTCCAGGTTTATTTTCAGGTTGCAGGGCAATAATGCTGCGCCTAGCAACCAGGCAGTTCGAAAATAATAAAATAAAAGTTCTAAAGTCCGGCCGCAAAAACACAATATATAGTGTATGGCTTCGAAGCGCTGAGCGATTGGCCAGGTCCGGTACTTCAATCCAGGATCTCAATAACAGCCAGTGAACCGGGGCACGTTGATTCTCGGCGTTCCCTCGTAGCGAGGAAATAAGACGGCGAGAGGCGAGAATTGAAGAGAATTACGCGAAAGCAAAGACCATAGCGAGCTAGTCGCAATAAAAAGAACACACCGGAGATCAAGATGCAAACCGAAGTACCAACCAGTGAGGATAGAACGCTGTCCTCCCCGACGACTAACACCGGCAATACTGAACCACTAGCCACCATCGCACCGGGACAATTGCGGGTTATTAAGCGAAACGGCGCGGTAGTACCTTATGACGAATCCAAAATTAGTGTCGCCATAACGAAAGCCTACCTGGCTATCGAAGGCGGCAACGCTGCGGCTTCAGGGCGAATTCACGAACTGGTGGCACAACTTGGCAAACAAATCACTGGCACATTCCGCCGACGTATGCCCTCGGGAGGCACTCTGCATATCGAAGACATTCAGGACCAGGTCGAACTGGCCCTGATGCGAAGTGGCGATCATGAGGTAGCCCGCGGTTACGTTCTCTATCGAGCTGATAGAGCACGCCAGCGCGAACAGCGCCGACAGACCGAAAAGGACGCGCAATCGATTTTGGAGGTCACACTCGATGACGGTAGCCGAGGACCTCTGGATACAGAGCGACTCCAGACTATTATCCAGGAAGCCTGCGAAGGTCTGGAAGATGTGTCGAGCGACCAAATCTACAACGAGACCATCAAAAATCTCTACCCCGGCGTCAAAATGGAAGACGTCCGCACCTCTCTGGTTATGACCGCCAGGACTATGGTGGAAAAAGACCCCAACTATTCGTACGTAACCGCTCGCCTGCTGATGGATACATTGCGTAGTGAAGCCCTCGGATTCTTGGGCCTGGCGGATAAAGCGACCCAGTCGGAAATGCATTACCGTTATGCTTCGGTTCTCCGTCCCTACGTCGAAAAGGGTGTGGAACTGGACCTGCTGTCGCCACACCTGCTTGAGTACGATCTGGAAATCCTCGGCGAAGCATTGAAAGCGGAGCGAGACCAGCAGTTTACCTATCTGGGTTTGCAAACCCTTTACGACCGTTACTTTATTCATAGCAATAACATTCGATTCGAATTGCCCCAGGTATTTTTTATGCGAGTTGCGATGGGGCTGGCTAGTAATGAGGAAAACCGAGAACAACGTGCTATCGAATTTTACAACCTGATTTCCAGTTTCGATTATATGGTCTCCACACCACAGCTGTTTAACTCGGGAACTATGCGTCCCCAGCTTTCCTCGTGTTTTCTCACCACGGTGCCAGATGACCTGCATGGTATTTACTCGGCAATCCGCGACAATGCCATGCTGTCCAAGTGGGCAGGCGGCCTGGGCAACGACTGGACACCGGTGCGAGCTCTAGGCGCCTATATTAAAGGCACCAATGGCAAATCTCAGGGCGTCGTACCGTTCCTGAAAGTAGTGAACGACACAGCGGTAGCAGTCAATCAAGGAGGAAAACGCAAAGGCGCAGTGTGCGCATATCTCGAGACCTGGCACATGGATATCGAGGAGTTTCTCGAGTTGCGCAAGAACACCGGCGATGATCGTCGCCGGGCCCATGACATGAATACCGCCAATTGGATCCCTGACTTGTTTATGAAACGCGTGTTCAATAATCAGGACTGGACCCTCTTCTCTCCCAATAATGTACCTGACCTGCATGACCTCCATGGCAAGCAGTTCGAAGAAGCATATGAGGAGTACGAGCGCAAGGCTGCTGCGGGCGAGATGGAAATCTACAAGACTGTCAAGGCAGCCGACCTGTGGCGCAAGATGCTGTCGATGTTATTTGAAACCGGTCATCCATGGATGACCTTCAAAGACAGTTGTAACGTAAGATCGCCACAGCAGCATGTGGGAACCATCCATTCCTCCAACCTGTGCACCGAAATCACACTGAATACCAGCAAAGATGAGATCGCGGTCTGCAACCTCGGCTCAATCAACCTCGTTAATCACGTCGACGAAAACGGAATTAATCAGGAAAAACTGCAAAGCACTGTGCGCACTGCGGTAAGAATGCTGGATAACGTCATCGATATAAACTACTACTCGGTAGATCAAGCCAGGAATTCCAATCTCAAACATCGTCCCATAGGCATGGGCATCATGGGCTTCCAGGATGCTCTGTACATCCAGAAAATCCCTTACGGCTCAGATCGGGCAGTGGAGTTCGCCGATGTTTCAATGGAGTTAATTAGTTACAACGCGCTGCAAGCGTCAAGCGAATTGGCCGAGGAACGCGGCTGCTACGAAACTTACAGTGGCTCCCTCTGGGACCAGGGTATTCTGCCAATTGACTCGCTGCGACTGCTGCAGCAGCAACGAGGTGCAGATTATCTGGATGTCAATATGGACCAACGCCTGGATTGGGAAGGCCTGCGCCAACGCATCAAAGACAAGGGCATGCGCAATTCGAATGTCATGGCGATCGCACCCACAGCAACGATCGCCAATATTAGCGGCATCTCCCAGTCAATAGAGCCCACTTATCAAAACTTGTATGTGAAATCCAATTTGTCCGGTGAATTCACGGTAGTGAACCCGTTCCTCGTCAAGGACCTCAAGGAACTGAATTTATGGGATAACGTCATGGTCAATGATCTGAAGTACTACGAAGGCAGTGTGCAGAAAATTGATCGAGTACCGGCACACATCAAACAGCTCTATGCTACTGCTTTTGAAGTAGAGCCGCGGTGGTTGGTCGACGCTGCCAGCAGACGACAGAAATGGATAGATCAGGCGCAGTCATTGAATCTATACGTGGCGGGTGCCAGCGGCAAAAAACTGGACATTACTTACCGGATGGCCTGGCTGCGCGGACTAAAGACAACGTATTACCTGCGAGCCCTGGCAGCAACAACAACCGAAAAATCCACCATCGACGACTCGTCCTTGAACAAGGTAGCTGCAGCACCCGCTGCCGTTCCCATGGCCTGTTCCATCGATGATCCAGATTGTGAAGCCTGTCAGTGATTGAGAGCAAAAACTAAGTAGCCATCAATACAGCGATCTGACGGCAGAATTAAGATAGAGGTGTAATTATGCTTTCGTGGGATGATTTTAATAGCGACGACAAAGCAGTTGTGCTGGACGCACCGGCGCCTGTCCGTCAGGCCAACAACACTCCAGTATCGCAGCCTGCGGCAGCGCCGACGAATCAGGAACGGTCATCAGCAGACGATTCCGGACAACACGCAGAAGTCGACGCTGCTGATTCGGCAGCTAACGACAAAGCATTGGCCCGGGCCATCAGTGCTCTTGAAGATCTCGACGTTCAAGCAGGCATCGAGGAACTCGAAGGAAGCGCAGCAAGGGTTAAAGTCGATGACAAGCGGATGATCAATTGTCGCGCTGATCTAAATCAGCTGGTGCCATTCAAGTACGACTGGGCATGGCAGAAATACCTAGACGGCTGCGCCAACCACTGGATGCCACAGGAAGTAAATATGAACGCCGATATCGCGCTATGGAAGAGCGATAACGGACTGACCAAAGACGAACGACTGATCGTGATGCGTAGCCTCGGATTTTTCTCTACCGCTGACTCGCTGGTCGCTAATAACCTGGTGCTGGCCATCTATAGACTGGTTACCAATCCCGAATGCCGCCAGTACATACTGCGTCAGGCGTTCGAGGAAGCCATCCACACCCACGCCTACCAGTATTGCATCGAATCTCTGGGAATGGATGAAGGCGAGATATTCAACATGTACCACGAGATTCCATCAGTGGCGAAGAAAGCTGCCTGGGGACTCAAATACACCCAGGAAATTTCTGATCCAACCTTTAAGACCGGCACCATTGAGTCCGATCAGCAACTGCTGCGCAATCTGGTCGCATTCTATTGCTGCCTGGAGGGAATTTTCTTTTACTGTGGATTTACCCAGATACTGTCGATGGGGCGGCGTAACAAGATGACCGGCACTTCCGAGCAGTTCCAATACATACTGCGAGATGAGTCCATGCACCTCAATTTCGGTATCGACATGATCAATCAAATCAAACTGGAAAATCCGCACCTGTGGACTGACAGTATGAAAGAACAGGTCACGCAGATGATTATGCAGGCTACCCAGTTGGAAATAGAATATGCCAGAGATACTATGCCGCGTGGTGTATTGGGTATGAATGCCGCCATGATGGAGGAATACCTGCAATTCATTTGCAACAGACGATTGGTACAAATAGGTCTGCCGGAACAATTCAAAGGTGTGAAAAATCCATTCCCCTGGATGTCCGAGATCATGGACTTACGCAAGGAAAAAAACTTTTTTGAAACTCGGGTAACCGAGTACAAAACCGGCGGTGCATTGAGCTGGGATTAAACACAGCAGTCAGGGACGACACTCTGAAGGAGGACATTGCATGAGCGATAAGAAGTACTCAGAAAACGACCCTGAACGGACTCTGATAACTCTCGACCAGCTCAGCCAAACAATAGAAGTAATGACCAGCGTCGTAAATCGATTGCGCCAGCAGTTGAGCGAACAGGTTTTGGCCAAACGAGAACTGGAGGCATTGGAACGCACGCGTCAATTACATTCACCATCGGATCAATCCGGCGACAATGGCTCGGACTATTCGACCGCGGCCCCATCAATCAGGCCAAGCAAGCAATTGAGTGTGGTCGTAGAAGTGTCGGTGCCGGATTCGGAACCGGGCGGGAATCCAGACAAGAAAACATTTCACTAGCCTGTAACGACTACTCATGAACATTGGTGCAGTCCTGCTGGCAGCTGGTTTCAGCAATCGCTTCGGCAGTGTCAAGCTTTGCGCCAGATTGCAAAACGGTCACACTGTTCTGCAGCAGACCTTTGCCAATATCCAATCGGTGGTAGCAAATATCACTGTAGTAACCCGTCCCGATGTCTACCCCCTGATTGTCGATGACTGTCCTGACGCCAGAGTATTCGCAGATGCTGAGCGAGGCATGGGTGCAACCCTCGCGTTTGCCATGCAGATCATACTTGAACAGGACAACTTGGACGGATGTCTGGTGTGCCTCGCCGACATGCCGTTCATTCTACCCCTCACTTATCAAAACGTATGTAGGGCAATGGAGCGTGACAAAATCGTCGTACCATACTATTCAGGTCGAGCCGGTAATCCTTCCGGATTTGGGGCAACCTTTTTCGAGACACTCACAGGGCTTACCGGTGATCGCGGCGGTCGAGTAGTTATCCAGCAAAACCCGAATTCAGTAATCCAGGTGCCAGTGGACGATCCGGCCGTGTTGCAGGATATTGACACACCAGAAGACTTGACTCGATTTGATCAATTGGTCGGACACTAAGCATTTCTCACCGCAGCGGTTGCGCGGTTCCATCTATTACTCCTAGAATGCTGGCGTTAACGCGGGAATACAACGCCCGATGGCATTGAAGGCGGTCCAAGATGAAGAAAATCAAGAACGAATCCGAGCTGCTGAAAGAAGCCATTCGTGTCGGGACCCGGTACTTCGAGGCTCGAGGAGCAGGACAGTTTGAAGGCACAGATCATGCAGATATCAAGGTTAGAGCTATTTATCTGCTGCTGGTCAAAGACAAGGTTATCCAGCCACTGGCTAAACAAGATGAGACCGTACAAAACATGCGGCATAAACTGGCCCTGTGGATTGCCCGAAATCTGCCTGCCAACCATCACCTTCTCAACTAAATGGTTAACTGGCATGAAACCTTTTAGGACAAGTACTGCAAACCGGACTATTAAATACGTCGCACTGTCCGTTGGATTGATACTCGCCGGCTTGGCCAGCGCAGACGAGAGCAGCGCTCGTGCTGCCATGGAAAACACGCGCAACCCCTTGGTCCAGATCACCACTACCGAGGGCAATATCTATATCGAATTACTGCCCGCTGAGGCACCGCAGAACGTAGCAAACTTCCTCGCGTTCGCTGCCGGCGAAGTGGAAATTTTTGATTCCGAATCAGGCCAACTGTTTTCCCCCAACTACTACGACGGCATGATATTTCACCGCATAATGCCGGATTTTCTCATTCAGGCCGGCAGCCCACTGGTGAATGTATTTGGAGCCCCCGCAGAAACCCTAAACGACGAAATCAATGCAATTGCGCTGGGACTGGACCTTATGCCAGCCGTGCTTAGCGACGGTTCCTTCAACCCGATATTACAGATTGGCGACCGAGAGGAACTCGAGGAAACAGTCCTGCTACCGCTTTATCGGTCCATGAATATCAGCTCTAATGCCCAAGTGACGCAGCGCCAGTTCGAAATAGATGAGCGGCTACGGACAATGTCGGTAATGGAGGTCTACGAAAACCTTGGCTATCGGTACACGGAGGGATTTAACACCCGGACGATCGGACGCGGCACGGTCGGCCTGGCTAATTCAGGACCCAACAGCAATGGTCCGGAATTCTTTATCGCTGTTAATCAGGCTGAATGGCTGAATGGCCGTTACACGGTTATCGGTCGCGTTGTGGAAGGAATGGACGTGGTCGATAGTATCAACCAAAAACCGACAGACCCATCCGCCAGAGTTCGCCGCGCGCTGATATATCGCATCCGGGAGCTGTGATCATAGTCAAATTTACAGGAGTCGGTCGTGTCCAGAAAAAAGAAAAAAGAAACCTCTTCTACCGGAGTATATGCCCTGTGCATAACGGTCGGCGTTTTTGTCGGGCTTGGGTTGACGCCGTTGATGGGTAACCTCCTGGGAATGGTAGCCATTGGCGGTATAGCGGGTGCCAGCGCTGCTTTTCTGATCAATAAAAACGCGCGTAATCCTTCGCAAAAACGGCACCACTAGGAACACTCTTAATTGAATCTATTTCAGTTCGTTATCAAACCTGCTTCCGTGATTTGCTGCTGAAATATCTCGCGCCGATAGGGAGGCAGCGAATCCAGAATCGTCTTGCCGTAAAAACGAGTCGCCAGCCGCTCATCGAAGATAGTCAGGCGACCCGTGTCAGTTTCATTGCGCAATAGTCGTCCGCAAGCTTGCACCAGTCGAAAAGCAGCCTCGGGTACCGAGAGTGTCATAAAGGGATTATCGCCCCTCGCCTCAACCCACTGGGACAGAGTGGCCTCAATCGGATCATTGGGAACGGCAAAAGGAATCTTGGCGATCAGTACGTGGGTACAGTATTTGCCCGGAAGATCGATGCCTTCGGCGAAGCTTGCCAGCCCACAGATAATGCTGCGCTCTCCAGCGTCGATACGCGCCCGATGCAGATCAAGCAACTGCGCTTTCTGGTAGTCATCCTGGCAGAGCACCCGTTGATTCCATTCGGAATCTAATCCTTGCAGCACATCCTGCATTTGCCGCCGACTGGAAAACAGCAGCAGCGCAGCCAGGTCATCCTGTAATAATTGCGGTAACGCGGCAACAATAAGTTCAGTGTGCCGCTGGGTATCGCCTGGATCACAATGCATGCGTGGAATGCTCAGGACTGCGTTGTTAGCAAAATCAAACGGGCTGGGTATGCTAAGGTAACTGGTCTGCTCGGGAAGTCCCGCCCGCATTTTTAGAACATTAAAATTGCCAAGTGCCGAGAGCGTGGCAGAAGTCAGAACCGCGCCACTGCAGTTGCTCCAGAGACGTTCTGCAAGATTTTCTGCTGCCAGGACTGGACTGGAAGCCAAACTGATATCGCGGTCTTCGTTGTAGTCGGTTACCGTAAGCCAGCGTGCAGAGGGCGCCGACAATTCCGGATCTTGATGCGCAAAGCTGGTCCACAATTTGAGACTGCCTTCAGTCCTTGAAAACATGCCCCCAATGAGCGGAAACCATTGTTCCGCCAGTAACCTGATTTGCAGATCCGCACCTTCTTCGATCTGCAGTTTGATCTGACTCTGCAACTCCGAGATTTGGTTGAATAGCTGGGCAAACCGGATTTCCAACCCCTCAGCAGCTTCTCTAAGACTGGACGGCACAACACCCAACGTAAAAGTGTGCTGCTGACTACTGCCGTAACTGTCCATCGACTCTGCGGATTCGATCAACTGGTCTAGTAACAGCAGGACATCTCCAAGCTGATCAGCCGCCTCTGCCATCTCCTTCTGTAACCTGCCAAGATCCGGCGATCCGCAGAGTGCCTGTACAAGTTGCGATTCACCGGCGAACTGCACTAACGCCCGTTCTGACTGTTGCAACCAGTGAATGCTTCCCTTGATGCGAGTAAATGCAGAGAAATGATGGTTGCTCTTTACCGGGAGATGATGAGCTTCGTCAAACACAAATATCGTGTTTGACGGGTCAGGAAGAATCACACCACCACCCAATGCCAGATCAGCCAGAACCAGATCATGATTGGCTACGATGCAGTCGACATCATTGAGTTGGTCCCGAGCCTTGAAAAAACAGCATTGCTTAAAATAGCTGCAGCGTGAGCCCATGCACTGGCTGTTATCCACCGTAACCTGGCGCCAAATAGTGTCTGTGATCGGTTCCCGCCACTCGTCCCTATCGCCCAGCCAGCGCCCCGCCGATACTTCTTCCAGCATAGCCTGATAGAAGGCGTAACTGTCACCAGCGGGCTCTTCCGGTCGATCGCCATATAAATCAAACAACGCATCGAGACTTGCATTATTTTGCAGCAAGGTATCAAGTCGCGCCAGGCAAAGGTATCTGCCCCTGCCCTTTGCCATAGCAAAGCTGAAATTGAGCCCTGATCCGTTCAGGATATCCGGCAGATCTTTGAGTATTACCTGCTCCTGGAGGGCCACGGTTGCAGTAGCAATCACGACCTTGCGATCCAGTTCTCGCGCCAGAGGTAATACGGCCAGCAGGTAGGCCAGAGTTTTTCCGGTGCCTGTGCCGGCCTCCACAACACAAACAGGAGGCGCTGAGTGGTCTGGTTGTTCAGCTTGCTCTTGAATCTGCGCCAGACAATTGGCGATCTCGGCAATCATTAGTCGCTGCCCATAACGGGGCGTAAAACCATACTCTTCGATAAGTCTGGAATAAGCGGATTGAATGCTTTTCTTTACCTCATCCGGCAATGCAATGGAAGACGTGTCTGGATATTGTTCCGCCAATGAAGACTCCGATGATCACGTTAATTCAGTAGTCACCTATATAGCTACCTATTATAGTATCGTCGACGTCAGCTTGTAGGTTTTTGTAATACCCTGTGTAATGAAATGAGAGATGTCTGTCTTAACTGTCTGTCATAGTTGAATTAACATCTGGTACACTTGCCAGTCCGCTACTGCACCTTTTACTCAAGACCTATGACCAGCGATATTCTTGCAGACCAGGACGAGTCGTCGAACGCCGGCCAAGAAGGCCCCGACACAGAACGCTCAGAAACCGTCGCAGAAGGCGGCACACAATCGGTTCCTGTACCCGATTGTCTTCCCGGGTCCGATCCTGTCGCGGAATTGGGTGACGGCGCCACTGAGGAGCCTGATCCAGAGGCTCCTTCTGCAAATGTTCCTGACCTCAATTCCCTTGACAGCCCCACGTCCGAACCAACATCGACACTTGCCGCGCAAAATGACAACTCTTCTCTATCCGCGGCGCAACAGATGACAGAAGAAGACCGTCACGCATTGACTGAAATGCTGCAGACTAATATTGAGCTCTTCCGCACTCTTGGCGAGCAACTGACCGAAGACGATATCAATTGCCTGCGGGATCTGGGAAATTCTCTGCCGGAATTAATTCCGCAGTTAAGTAAGAGTAAAACCGGTGGGCTAGAAAGCGAACTCCTCGCATTCGGCAGACTGATTAAAGCGGTCACTCTAAGCGAGCAACGCGATAATCAAATCGAAGAGATAATTACTTCTGCACAAAACCTCAGCCACAAAAAAACCAACGAATTGGTGACCGTTAGAAAACTGCTGCGACAACTTAAAAGCGAAATTGGCTGGCCTCTGGACGCACCCAAGAGTGACTCCTTTGAGAAACTGCTCGCGACCGAACTAAAACTTGACGAAATGGCCATCATGAATCAGCAGTTTCAGGAACAGCTGCTCGAGTCTACCAAGGAACTGGTGGATTCCCTGGGAAAAGCCCTTGAAACGGGGAGCAGCACTGAAGCCAGCGCCTTATGGGATAAAATTCAGGGCAATATCAAAAATCTGAGCGGCCGCGCACAACACGATTTCAAATTACAGACCACCGAGTTTCGAAATCAGGTGAATGAGCTACGCGGGTGGAAAAAATTCGCTGCTACAGAAAAGAAAAAGGAACTGATCGAAACGGTGAGGCAGCTTTCCGAAGCTACAGCTACGCCACCGGAAGTAGCGAGGGAGATAAACAATCTGCACAAAGAGTGGAAGAAGCTGGGCTACTCCAATCAGAACGAAAAGCTGTGGCGCGAATTCAAAACCCTATCCGATCAGGCTTATGCACCGTGTAAAGAATATTTCAAAAAACAAAAATCGGTATTAGCTGAAAACTTCAAGCAGAGAACCAAGCTCTGCAAACGACTGGAGGAGTTTCTCGAGAATCTTGAAAGCGACAATATAAAGATCATTGACCTGAAAAAAACCGAGACCCAGGCTAAGGATGAATGGAAGCGTTATGCACCGGTGGAGCAATCCAAAGTGAAAGCGCTGCAGAAGCGCTTCTATGAATCACTGAACGGTATTCGGAATATTCGACGCGATGCCGCCAGAAAAAACGGCGAACTCAAAGAGGAGCTTGTCAAGCAGGCTCAGGGCCTGTTGGAACTGGAAGATCGACGCGAAGCCATGAACCAGGCGCAAAAACTGCAAGCCGATTGGAAGGCCATTGGCCCCTCCTTTGCGAAGGATGATCGCATCCACTGGGATAAATTTCGGGCCGCCTGCGATGCCCTTTTCAAGGAGCGAGATGAAGCACGAAAAGCTCTGAAATCGGATATTGATAACTCTCTGAAGTCCCTCAAAGACATTCTCTTGAAACTGGAGCAGATGCTCGAGCAGGACGACGATGCTTTCCGCGAATCGGGTAAGCTTTTCTCTTCATTGCGAAGGGATTTCAATCAATCCTTAAGTCCTAACATAAAAAAGGAACGCCAGCAGTTACAGAAGCGCTTTGATACACTCACTCGAAAGATAGAAGCGAGGTTTACAAAGCTGCCTGACAAAAAGCAGTTGCGGGCATTGCACGCGTTGCAAGCTCGCGCCAAAATGTGCCAGGACTTGGAGAAACAATTGCAGGCTTGTATCGATGAGGACGAGTTACGCAACACTCTGACAGACGTGGACCAGGACGGTTGGAAACAACTCCCGCCTAGCGGTAACCCCGATCTTGACAAAGCCATGGAGCAACGCTGGAAGGCCTTATTTACTATCAAGACTCCAGGGAAGTTGATGAATCTCATAGAGGAGATGGATCAAACTGCACGTAGACGGGTTGTGGAAGCGGAAATCAGTAGCCATGTCGATTCACCAGATCATGATAAGGCGCTACGAATGGAACTGCAGCTGCAGCAGCTCACCAGCAATTTCGGAAAGGCCAGCACTGAAAATAGCGGAGCACGCGAACGTGCCGCATGGGACCTGCAGTTGCAATACCTGTGTACGGGTCCGCTTTCCGAGCAAATTCGTTCCGACCTGGATCCAAGGGTCACCAGGATTCTTGAAAAGGTTTTGTGAAAATTTATCAATCGATTCGATAGCGACGTATTAGCGGATTTGCGTACATAGCCAGAAACGATTTGCGAAGTGGTTCATCCAGGCTATTAAATCGCGCGATGAACTTTTCCTGCACCTGCTGATCGATGTCCCTATCCCATGCCTCGCGAGCCAATTCTGGAATTTGCTTCGGACTACTCTCTTTTAGCAATTGCAATGCCAGGTAATTAGTGTCGTGAAGACGATAGTTAGCCAAAATCTGGGCGTCTATCATCGCCGCAATTTGGTCAGGATCGTCGGTATCTATCTGCAATTGCTCTCCAAATGCCAAGTGCACCCGTCCCTTAAAGCCAATGATGCCAGTAACGATGCTGTGAATGTCACTCTCATCCGTTTTCTCGAAAGCTCCAGTGGTTTCGACCTGATAAAGTTCCTCTGATTTCAGTTTGTCGCAGGCATCGAATTCGTAGGAAATAGCAACCGGTATTAACTTCAGGGCATCAATACTTTGACCAATTGTCAGATCGCGCCTGCCCAGCGCAAGCATCTTGATCAAAGCAGGATCTGTCTGATCAATCCCATCTTTGGCGCGACCTTCTCTTTGGGCAATCCACACATTTTGGTTGTTAGCGATGCAGTAGTGAATGTATCGAGAGAGCAGATCCAGTGATTTGAGCAACTCCCGCCCTTTGTGGGAGCGGCGCACAATAAAGCTTTTATTCAGTCGCATCAGGTCGGTAACGAATGGCTTTTTCAGCAAGTTATCACCGATCGCGATCTGCAGGGTTTCTATGCCTTCTTTGTACAGGACGTAATTCATCAACGCGGGATCCATGGCAATGTCCCGGTGATTGGTGATGAAAACATGACTGCCAGTCCCCTTCAGCTTGTCCAACTCCGAATAAGTCAGGCCGGAAGTGGTGTCGCGGATCATTTTTTCCATATAGTCGGCAATGATGTCCTGCATCGTTGCCACGCTATTCACTTTTGCCACCTGGGACCGAAGCATCCGCCGCGCAAGCAGATCCAGCACGGGCATCATGAATCTGGCCAGGCTGGGATTATAAAATTTTGCCACACTGCGAGTGAATTCTCGGTTGGTAAGCAAGGCGTCGAGGACCGGGCGAATTTCATGATCCTGGTACGGCCTGATTTCGTTGAATTCATCCATCGGGTAAGGATTCCATAAAGGCGACTTGGTGAGCGATAACCGGGACCCGGTGACTGGCAGTATGCGAGACGGGCGGCAATTCTAGCCTCAATACCCGCGCAAGACAACCTGAAAATTGTCGACGTTTTTATTTTTTTGTAAGTTTTTCATATGGTTGGAATATCCAAGTGAACCAATGAAGGACCATCAGGATCGATTCGAAGCCCCGCTTATTTGCGCAACGTAATTACGCAGTGCAGTCAAGACCTGCATACTCTCAGCATCGCTCGCGCTTGACTCCGCCCCGTTCATAGACTGCTCAAATAGCTGCCACTGATGTTTGCCCATACGCGAGTGCCGAAAAGTCTCCCATCGCTGTCGTTCCTGCTCATCGAGGCTCTCCGGAAAATTACGGGCTCGATATCGGAACAGCATTTCCGGCAGGCGACGATCGCGGAACGGTAGATTCAACATAACCAATTGCTCTGAAGTGCTCTCTCGAACCACGTCCATTAGTTTTCTATCGGCGTCGCTGAAAAAACCACCGCTGTAAATCATGAAATCCGGATCGCTTTCCGCGTCTGCGCGGTCTGGCTCCAATGCTTTACGCAGTCTGACCGAAAGATCCTGGATCTCAATCAACTTTTGCCAGTGACGATTACAAGTGTCCAGATCGATCTGGTAGTCAGCAGCTTTATCAGCTGGCAGGATCGACATGGGCGCTACAATTGGGCAGCGATTGACATGCAGGGTCTTGAGCGGAATACGCCGACTTTCTTTTGGTAAGTCCTCGGTTCGCGTAAAAACTCGCTGGCGTATCTCGTCTGAACTCGCAGTCAGCCAGTTTGCTGGATCCTCTCGCAGGTCGTAGACCACAATGCCATTCGAATCTACAGGATGCCGACAGACTGGCGCGACCAATGCCAAGCAGCCCTGGCCAGACGGATACATTGCGGACACGTGAATTACTGGCTTACAGTGATTCAGATCTAACTGCTGTTCGACATTCTTCTTGAATCGTAAATTGTAGACATAGTCGTAAAGACGCGGCTGGTTCTGTTTGACCAGGCGCGCCATTTCGATTGTCGCAAGAACATCAGATCTGGCATCGTGCGCCTCGGTGTGAGCGATGCCGTTAGCCGCAGTCAATTGCTCCAATTTGAAGACTTTCGTGCCACTCTCGCCAATGGGCCACTCTATTCCATCTGGTCTCACAGCCGCACACAAGCGCAACATATCGATAATATCCCAGCGACTGTTGCCATCCCTGTACTCCCGGCCGTAAGGATCATAAAAGTTACGATACAGAAGCTGTCGTGTCAGTTCGTCGTCAAATCGAATGCTATTGTAGCCGGCAACGCAGGTACCCGGACGTGAAAACTCATCATGGATACGGCGAATAAATTCTGCCTCATTGAGCCCTTTCTGCATTGCTACCTGGGGTGTGATGCCTGTGATCAGACATGCCTCGGGCGAGGGCAGGAAATCGTTTGCCGGCTTGCAATAAAGCACCAGTGGATCTGATATGATTTTCAGATTTTCATCAGTCCGGATTCCTGCAAACTGAGCCGCACGATCGCGTCTGGGATCGCTGCCAAAGGTTTCGAAGTCGTACCAGTAGAGGGTGTTGGAGGTCACGGGAACAATGCAAGCTCTCGTTCATATTTACGCCAGGCGGCAAGTGGAGACAATGTAACATGAGCCAGACACAAGTTCTAACAACAGCCCAGTTGTAGTAACATAGGCTCGGGTTGGTACAGAATCTCGTGGTTCTGGAACTGCTCGTCAGGTCAACGCATCGGTAATTGGTCAAATCAACTTCGGCAATCGACAATTAAGCAGATGGAATTCCCCGGCTCCCACATCCTGAGCGTTTCGCAGTTCGAGCGTGACGATGTGGAAAAGGTGTTCCAGGTGGCCGACAGCATGCGGCCATATGCTGCTCGCGAACGGCTCACCAAAGCGCTCGACGGCGCCATACTCGGTAGTAATTTTTTTGAACCCAGTACTCGAACGCGAGTCAGCTTCGGGTGCGCATTCAATCTGCTTGGCGGACACGTGCGCGAGACTACCGACGTCAAGGCCTCATCGATTACCAAGGGTGAATCACTCTATGACACAGCTCGAGTCATCAGCGGCTACAGTGACGTCATCGTCATGCGTCATCCACAGCCGGGCTCGGTAGAAGAATTCGCCCGCGCGAGCCGAGTTCCGGTAATTAATGGCGGCGACGGTACCAATGAGCATCCAAGTCAGGCATTACTGGACCTCTATACCATTAAGAAGGAACTGGCCAATCAAAACCGCACGGTTGAAGGTATGAAAATTGCCATGGTCGGGGATCTGAAACATGGAAGAACAGTTCATTCCCTGACACGACTGCTGCTTCTTTACGACAATGTCGATTTTACCTTCATCTCTCCAAGTGAGCTGAGCATGCCGCAGGAGATAGTGGATGAATTGAAAGAGCGGGGGCATCGGGTCGTGGAGACTGATGACATGGAATCCGGACTGACCGGCAACGATATTGTTTACTTGACCCGAATTCAAGAAGAACGATTCACCACCAAGATGGAAGCAGATATTTATCGAGGACGTTTCCGACTCAATCAGGCTGTATACACCCGATACTGTCAACCAAAAACCGTGATCATGCATCCCCTGCCGCGCGACTCGCGCGCAGAAGCTAACGAACTGGACAATGATCTCAATCAGAATCCGGGACTGGCCATATTCAGGCAAACTGATAACGGGGTACTGGTTCGCATGGCATTGTTTGCCTTAATCCTGGATGTGGTTCACAATATCGAAGATACCTCTTCCAAAGTGAACTGGTATACTCAAAAGCGTTTTTGAGCTACCTGTAATTGACTGAGCTAGAAATCAAGGCATCTTGTTCATGGGTTTTAAAGATCTTTTAAAGATGATGGTTGACATGGAAGGTTCGGACCTGTTTCTCACAACCGACGCACCGCCCATGGTCAAAGCGCACGGGAGCCTTGTGCCTATTCTCGATAAAAAAATGCCACCTGGCACTACCAAGAAAATCGCATATCAATTGATGAATCAAGACCAGATTTCGGAGTTCGAAAAGAGCCCGGAGATGAATTTGGCAATTCAAGAAGCCGATGTCGGGCGCTTCAGGGTTAATATTTTTCAACAACGAGGAGAAGTCGGCATAGTAGCCCGACATATAAAAACAGACATACCTCAATTCACCGATCTGGGATTGCCCGCGATTTTGACCGACATAATTATGTCCAAGCGAGGCATTATACTTTTTGTTGGCGGCACTGGATCCGGAAAATCAACGTCACTTGCAGCGCTTATCGATTATCGTAATAAAAACAGCGATGGTCATATTATAACCATTGAAGACCCGGTGGAATTTATTCACAACCACCACAAATCAATAGTTAATCAACGCGAAGTTGGCATGGATACCATGAGTTATGAAGATGCTCTTAAGAATACTCTCCGACAGGCGCCTGACGTAATTCTGATTGGAGAAATTCGTAGCCGCGAAACCATGGAGCACGCACTGGCATTCGCGGAAACAGGTCACTTGTGCTTATCGACATTGCACGCTAACAATGCCAATCAGGCGCTCGATCGAATAATAAATTTCTTCCCCGAAGAACGCCATAAGCAACTGTTGTTGGATTTGTCCCTTAACTTGAGGGCATTTGTTTCGCAACGATTAGTTCCAACCGTTGATGGAAAACGTGCTGCCGCGATTGAGATTTTGATTGGCTCCCCGCGAGTTAATGACTTGATAAAACAGGGCAAGATTTCTGAGCTAAAGGAAATCATGGAGAAATCCGAACAGCAGGGCATGAAAACTTTTGACGGAGCCCTGTATGCATTATACAAAGAGGGCCGAATCAGTTACGAAGATGCTCTCAATAATGCCGACTCTCGGAACAACCTGCGACTGCGAATACAGCTCGCCGATGGCTCCGACGGGCAGTCCGACATGTCTGGAGAGGAAGAGGAAAGCGGTTCCCTTTCTCTCGTTTCGAAAGACGAACCTTAATTTTAACCAATCCTTGAGGATAGTCGTTGGTGCTTGAAGACGAGTATCAAAAACTCGATGGCCTGGCGTTAGCACAAGGGATCAGAAAAGGTCACTTTAGCGCAACTGAAATCGTAGATTGCGCCATCAACATGGCGGAGACATACAATCCGCATCTTAACGCCATAACCTGGGAATCCTACGAACGCGCCCGTGAACTGGCTGTCGCACTGGATAAACTGGGTCGCACTTCCTCCGCTCCGTTTAGTGGTGTTCCATTTCTCGTCAAGGATTTAAGTGCCGTAGCCGGAATGCCCCAGACCAGCCACAGTCGCCTTTTTGAAGGGGAAATTGCCGAGCAGGATGCACCTGTAGTGAAGGCATTTGCCAAGGCTGGACTGATTTCACTTGGCAAGACTAACACCCCCGAGCTGGGTCTGACGATTACCACTGAATCAGCGTTTGCCGGCCCGTGCCACAACCCCTGGAATCTAAGTCACTCAACCGGAGGCTCTAGCGGCGGCTCAGCGGCTGCGGTGGCTGCGGGGATTGTACCGGTGGCCCATGCTACCGATGGTGGTGGTTCAATTCGAGTACCCGCAGCCTGTTGCGGACTGGTTGGACTGAAACCAAGTCGCGGGCTGACTCCAGTAGAGTTGCAGCTTGCTGGCAGTTGGAGCGGAATGAGTGTTTCCCATGTTTTGAGCAGAACTGTCAGAGACAGCGCCGGAATGCTCGATGCAATACGATTGGAGAAAGCGGCGCTGTATCCCTTGCCTCAAGGTCCCCAGTCTTACCTTTCCGCACTGGATGGTAGTCGCCAGCTCCGGATTGCCTTGCAGTGGGAGCACCCCCTGGGGGCGCATCTTCATCCGGAAGTCAGCAAGGCAATGGAACAGACCAGAGAACTGCTCGAGCAGTTTGGCCACCAAGTCAGTGATGCCGCGCCCCCGGTCGATTACAGGCAATTGACTGGCTTCACCGGCAATATAATTAACATACATGTCGCTCAATCTGTTATGCCGCAACTGGCAAAGCGAGAAGAATCTCCTGATACTTCGCTACTCGAGGAAGGAACCCGGCGAATGGCCAAGCGCGGCTCCGCGCTCGCTGCCAGTGATTACATAACTGCGATTGACGGCATTCGCCGTATTGCAAAAGAAATGGAAGCATTTCATCGCACCTACGATATCCTGGTTTCGCCGGTGCTGACCCAGCCGCCCGCGCAACTGGGATGGCTGGATATGAATAGCGACGACATGAGGACCTATGCGCTGCGCTTCAGCAGTTACAGCGGCTTTTGCTCACTGTTCAACGCTACCGGCCAGCCCAGCATTTCAGTACCAATTCATCACAGCGATGACGGCTTACCTATAGGGATCATGTTTTCGGCCGGATGGGGCGAAGATGCTGTGCTATTGCAGCTTGCCGGCCAGTTGGAGAATGCGGTGCAGTGGCTCAATCGTCAACCTGCTTCACTCGCGAATCTGAAAGCGAGCAAGTAGAATCGGGGAAAATCTTTGAGCGGCGGGGCCATTCAAGTGCCAGATGTCCACCGTTGCTATCCACCAATTACCTGGTCACCCCCTGAATTTCAGCCGCTACCCGCTGGACTTCATCCAGCACGCGCAGCAGATTATCGCTCCACAACTTGTGAATCTCTTGTTCGCTATAGCCACGCCTCACAAGCTCCAGCGTCACGTTGAAAGTCTCCGAAGCATCGTTCCAACCTTCTACTCCTCCACCGCCATCGAAATCGGAACTAATTCCGACGTGATCAAGCCCGATAAGCTGTACCAGGTAGTCGATATGGTCGACAAAGTCGGCGACGTCGACCGGTGGCGCCTGGCCGACAACTTCTGCCATTCGCGATTGCGCCAGCTGTCTCAAACGCGCCATATTCTGTTGATAGACGTCCTGCCCAGACATATCGAGCGCTGCCAGTGC
>Ga0181587_10000680_pt1 | contig 27832 bp, 23 predicted proteins | sample 071ome_27_FD_132463 | JGI IMG/M metagenome (GOLD analysis project Ga0181587, IMG submission 132463) | Coastal salt marsh microbial communities from the Groves Creek Marsh, Skidaway Island, Georgia - 071409AT metaG (megahit assembly) | ecosystem: Environmental > Aquatic > Marine > Intertidal... | reverse complement strand
GACTATCTTCTTATTGACTTACCCCCAGGCACCGGCGACGCCCAACTCTCTCTTGCCCAAGTCCTTCCCCTAGACGGTGCCCTGATCATCACCACTCCGCAAAAAGCAGCAGTGGATGTCGCCCGCCGTGGTGCCCGTATGTTTGAAAAGGTCAATGTACCCCTAGTGGGAGTGGTTGAGAATATGAGCTATTTGGTTGAACCCAGTAGTGGTGAACGACGCTACCTTTTCGGTCAAGGTGGAGGTAGCACTACGGCACATGCCTTGAGGATCCCGTTTTTGGGAGAGGTGCCATTGGACGAGGAGGTAAGACAGGGAGGAGATCATGGCACACCAGTGGTGGTGGTGAACCCAGAAAACCCCTCGAGTCTCGCTTTCAGCGGAATCGCCCAGAAGGTACTCGATTTATTGCCGGCAGAATAAGCTCCCAATTGGGAGTGCCGGAAAAAAAGGTCAATTAGCCCTTAATTTCGCGGTGCACAGTGTGCCGACGAAGGAATGGGTTGTATTTTTTTTTCTCAACCGCTTCAGTCTGCAACTTCTTGTTGCGGGTAGACATATAACGCGAAGGTGGTTTGCCTTCTTTGCGTGCTTCAGTGCATTCAATAATGATGGTTTCTCTAGGCATGATTGTTTCTAAAATGAGTTAAAGAGGCTTTGCCGGCAATCACAAAATCCTTTGTTTCACATTGCCAGACGTACCGATAGCGCTACTGAATCCGTTTGCAAAGAGGAAACAATTCGGCTTAGGTTTGGGGCTCATGGAAAGTTATGGCAATGACGCGATTCCCAACAGTGCCGAAAATCACCTCAGGGAATTGCAGGTAAAACAAGAAGACCGTAGTGAGCTCGAAGTTCCTGAAATTGGCCGTGGTGGAACCAGTAAAGTGTCCCGCGGTGCCGAGCCCTATAAACTGGGAGGTGCCCTCAGTGAAGAATTTGTTCCTTCCCATGAAGATGAACACTGCGAGAAACCCGGAGAACCCATGCCTGTGCTCGACCATGTAACCGATCCAGGTATCGATTGCACACGGGATGCGGATTCGCGGGTGGTCCAACCTGACACCCTCCCGGAGAACCCTCAACCCGAGCAAGTCCACAATGACCGGTACTGGGATGAGAGAAGTTTTGACCGTGAACTCAGCGATGACCAGCAAAGAGATAAGGAGATTCGCGAAGAAGTGAAGGACTTTGAGCGTGCCGCAAAGGAGAATGATGATGCGGGACGCCCATTTCAGAATGATGTTCTCGACCCTTATTATCGTAGCGGTTCCGGCACCGCGGACGATTCCCCTGATAAAGGATTAGATTCAGCCCTTTAACACCACCTTTCAATTCGTTTGCAAAGCCCTCCCATTAAGATGGAAATCGTAGGGGACTTCTTGGCTCTAGCCTGGGAGGACGGAGATGAAGTAATTTTGCCTGCTCATACCCTAAGGAAAAACTCCCCCAGTGCCGAGCAGGCAGGAGAGAGCGATATCTTTGGAAGGATTCGTGGTGGCTCCAACCAAAAGGATTTCCAACAAGTGAGGCTTTTATCGGCACACAAGGTTGGTAATTATGCGGTCCGGTTGGTTTTTTCTGACGGGCATGGCTCAGGCATTTACTCCTGGGAGTATCTCCGGCACTTGTCCGTCCAGCAGAACTGAACTTTGTGGCTAAGCCAAGCCCCTGCCCTTTACCCGAAGAAAATCGAGGAGTTCAACCACCAGAGAGTGCTGAGCATTTTCAAACTCATTTTCAAGGTGAGCGACTGCTTGGGAACGGTTCATTTCCTTGCGGTAAAGAATTTTGTAAACGGCACGCACAACCTCAACCTGTTCGGAAGAAAATCCGGCCCGTTCAAGAGCAATTTTATTAATCGAACGGACTTCCGCAGGAGAGCCATCCGCGAGCATAAAGGGAGGCACATCCTGCACTAGTTTGGAGCAGGCAGATACCATAGTGAAACGGCCCAACCGACAAAACTGATGGACTCCCGCGCCCCAACCCACATTGACATGATCCTCCACTACCACATGTCCGCCAAGGGCAGAATGACTGCTCATGACAAGATGATTCCCTATTTGGCAATCATGGGCAACATGACTGTAAGCTAAAAAGACATTGTCCGAGCCGATGCGGGTGAAATCATCTTCCCCTGTGGCGACATGAGCGGTCACATATTCTCGAAAAGTATTACGGTCTCCAATATCCAGCCCGGGATTCCCGCCCTCATATTTTAAGTCGTGGGTTAACCCGCCAATCAATGCATAGGGGAAAACGGTGTTTTCTTTTCCGATGGTTACCCTACCTTCAACGGTGGCATGGTGCATAATCTCAGAGCCATCACCGATCTTCGCGTTTGGGCCAACCATGGCAAAAGGACCGACTACCACGCCCTCACCCAACTCTGCATGGGGGTCGACAATGGCCTGTGGGTGAATGGTTACGCCCACCGAAAAAACCTACCTTTCCTCACCGGCATCGACGATGGAGAACATCAAGCTGGCAGAGGAAACCACTTTCTCTCCAACCTGGCATTCCACATTGGCAGTGGCTAATTTATTCCCCCTGACTTTGTCGAGTTTTGCGGTAATGCGTAACTGGTCACCGGGAACCACCGGTCGGCGAAATTTCACTTTGTCCGCACTCATAAAAAAGGCAACCTTACCTTCGGAAGAACTCATTCTAAGCAAAAGAATGCCAGCTGCCTGAGCCATCGCCTCGAGTTGCAAAACTCCAGGCATTACCGGATGACCAGGAAAATGCCCAGGAAAGAAAGGTTCGTTGATGGTGACATTTTTCAGGGCAACCAAAGTCTCGTTTCCCTCGATTGAGACAACCCGGTCAACCAACACAAAGGGAAAACGGTGAGGCAGGACATCCAGAACCCGCCGTACATCCAATTCAGTCTCATCGGGAAGAACGAAAGACTTGGTCGCCTTAACGGGTGCTTTTTTCTTGGAGGAATTCTCTAGAATTTTAGCAACCAGTTCGGAATTTAAAGAATGCCCGGGACGGACGGCGATAATATGAGCCTTTAGTGATTTACCCAGAAGCGAAAAATCGCCCACGATATCGAGAATCTTATGCCGCACGAACTCATCTTCAAAGCGGAGAGGTTCCTTGGAAAGAATCTTGTCTCCCTTGATAACAATGGCACTATCAAGGCTCCCCCCCCTGATCTTGCCAATTTTTAGAAGCTCCTCGATCTCTTCGTAAATCGTAAAAGTCCGGGCCGGAGCAATCTGAGCGATATATGTTTCCGGATCGAGATCGATAGAGAGATGCTGAACATGACTGCCTCGGTCATCCGCCGATGTGCAAGTCACGCGAAATCCATTGTGAGGAAGGGCAATGATAGAACGATTCCCAGAAGTAAAAGATATTGGTTCCTTCACTTCTATGAAATGCCGGGCTTCATCCTGCTCAACTGGTTCCGCTTCGAGTATCAAGTTTACAAAAGGCCGAGACGAACCGTCCATAATAGGGGGCTCGCTGGCATCGAGTTCAATCTCTGCATTGTCTATTCCGCATCCTACCAAGGCGCTGAGAACATGCTCAATGGTATGAACTTTGGCATTTCCGTTAGTAATCGTAGTGCTCCGAACCAATTCCGAAACATTTTCAGAAAATGGCCGGATTTCAGGCTTTCCATAAAGGTCAACACGGCGGAAGAGGAAGCCGGTATTTGGATCCGCCGGCTTGAGGGTTAAGGTCACCTCTTCTCCTGTATGCAGGGACTTACCTTTGATTGATCTTTCCCGAAGAATGGTCCTTTGCTTAACAGACATCTAGATATCACTCTTTAAGGCATCCTCGGTTGGGTGTAAAGGGATAAGCAATGTGTGGGTCATTGAGTGCTTGAAAAGAAAGGGCTCTTGTTTATACAAGAAATTTACCTTTCTGAACATGCCACTGCCCTTCAAGAAGAGATTCAAAAGAGAATACCGAAAAATGATCGACCGGATGATTCGCTCTCATGCCTTGCACACCTTGGCTTTGCGACTGGTTTACTTTATTTGCTTTGTAGTATCCTTGATTCTTGCCACTCTTCTCTACTTTGAAAAGTAGATAGCAGGAAATATTTATCCTCTAGGAAAAGGAACCTGAACGAGAGGTTTACCTTTAAGCAAGGCTTCTTTCCATTCCACCAAAGACTCTTTTTTTACCTGCTCCTGATATCTTGAACTTCCCAGAAATTCAGTGAGTCTGAGATACCTGTTTTCCCTTAGGTAATTACCCAACTCTCTATTGGAGTCAGGAAAGCCGAGCAGGCAATTGACCAATTCCTTCGCCTCTGGAAGGTAATCTTGTTGATTGGCCACTTGCAACCTTGCACCTTTGGCCAAGGCAAGGGCTTCAGTCTCTTGATATACTTCATTTTCTAAGGGCAAGTAATTGAACGCCAAAGATATGTGTTTTATTCGAGGAAGTTTAAAAATGGGAGTCGGATCTTCGATGAAATTGCGGGAAAGGCCCACAGACTCAAGATTACGCAGAAGAGACATGTCGGATAAATTGATTAATAAATTGGAATGTAGATCAATGGCTCTTAACTGACTGAGGTTTCTCAGAGGGCGCAGGTCGCAAATTTGATTTTCCGCTAAGTTAAGCCGATTCAGGTTGAAGAGGGACTGCACACCGTCGAGAGAGTACAAGCGGTTGTTAGAAAGGGAAAGCTGGCGAAGGCTGTCGAATTGGCCGAGGTTTCTAATTTGTTCAATCTGATTTCCGGAAAGCAACAAGGTATTGAGACGTGGAAGGTTGGATAGGGAGTCTACCTTTTTTATGCTGTTGTTGTAGAGGTGTAGATTGGAAAGTTTCTCCAAATCTCTGATTTCCGCTAAGGGGTCGGAATCCCGCTTCCCATTTCCACTGATGTCACGAAAGCTCTCCCCTTGGTCAAATTGCTTATTTCTATTTTCATCTGTGTAGCTCTCGGGTCGGCCCAACTGATTACCCTGGGCGAAGAAATTAACCAGATTCTTAAGATCACCCACTCCCTCGAGATCGAGCAAAGCATTTTCCGAGACATCTAAGTGAACTAGGCTGGTAAAATGGTGAATTCCACTGAGTCCAAGCAACCGATTTCCGGCTAGATTAAGTTCCCGGATAATTCTCCTTCCCCCCTTGAGTTTTCGGGATAATTCTGAAAGCTCGAGAGTCATCTGGGTACGATCCTCATTACTTAGCGAGGAATCATTCATTTTTCCTTTAAGCTGATTCACCCTATTCTGAAGTTCAGTTCCCGCGAGCGGAACGAGGGAGTCCAAATTGGATAGACGGTTACCAGAAATATCCAACTTCACGAGGTTTTTTAGGTCGGCAAGCGGACTAAAATTCTCAATCAAGTTATCGCGCAAAACCAAAGTCTTCAGGGAATAGGCGTGCTCCAAACCCCGAAGATCCCGAATCCCCCGATCATTGGCTTCCAAGTACTCCAGTTTTTCTTGCACCAAACGGAGGGTGAGCGATTTTTCATTGACCCCGATTGAGTATGCCACCGCCCTTTGCAAGGCAGGATCAGGAATAAAGATCTCCTCCGCCTTCATCGATTGAACCAACATTCCCGCAATTCCCAAGGGAACTAACAGGCGAAACAGGGAAAGTAAGGAATGAAAGTGGAAAAGCGTCACAAGTTTCATAGTCGGACCATTTGAGCCGACCTTTAGCGAGTTAGGCCCGCAAGCGGATAATCAGGTCTTTGGACTCCACCGATTCACCGACTTGAGCGAGGATCTCGTCAACCGTACCATCGGCAGAGGCATAGAGGGTGGTCTGCATCTTCATCGCTTCCAAAACCGCTACTTTTTCGCCCTTCTTGATCGGTTTGCCCACGCTGGTGGCAATACTGCTGATCATTGCAGGTATGGGTGCAGCAATGTGTAACGGGTTGGCAGGGTCGGCTTTCTCACGGGCCTTGGCATCCCCTTTGACCGACTTGTCCTCCACCAGCGAGGTTCGGGCCTTGCCGTTGAGTTCAAAAGTCAGGGAACGAATGCCCTTCTCATCAGGTTCTCCCACATTGAGCAGCTTGATAAAGAGTGTCTTGCCCTCCTCGATTTCAATGGAGATTTCCTCCCCTACATCAAGACCGTGAAAATAAGCGGTGGTAGGAAGAACAGAGACATCTCCATTTTTGGTTCGAAAGGCTAGGTATTCCTGAAAGACCTTGGGGTACATGAGATGCGAAAAGAGGTCGTCCTCAGTCGCTTTGCGCCCAATTTTCTTTTGCAGGCTGGCAAATTCCTTTTTCAGATCGATTTTCGGAGCGGAAGCACCCGGGCGACCCCGCATCGGTTTGCGATCGCCCAGAACCACTTTTTGCACCGCTTTGGGCCACCCTCCCTTGGGCTGTCCAAGGTTGCCGGAGAGCAGGTCGATCACCGATTCCGGAAACCCGGTTTCTGGCGGGAGATTAAGCATATCTTCAGGTTTAACTCCCTTGGTAATAAGGAAAATTGCGAGATCACCGACACACTTGCTACTTGGAGTCACCTTGACAATATCTCCGAGCAATTGGTTAACCTCCTGGTAGGTCTTGACTACATCGGGCCAGCGCTTGCCCAACCCTAGGGCGGTGGCCTGCTCCCGCAGGTTGGTGTACTGCCCGCCGGGCATCTGGTGGTGAAAGACCTCGGCACTACCAAAGGGAGGCGATGTATCGAAGGGGGCATAGTACTGCCGAACGGCCTCCCAGTAGATGGACAACTCGTTGAGGGCCACCACATCTAGGCCGGTGGACCTGGGAGCATTACGCAGGGCGTGGGCGATGGAATTGAGGTTCGGCTGACTTGTACACCCGGACATAGAAGATACCGCCAGATCGACCACATCGACTCCCGCCTCCGATGCCTTCAGCACGGAGGCCGAGGCAATACCGCTGGAATCATGGGTGTGAAAATGAATAGGTAGCGATACCTCGTCGCGCAGAGCCTTGACCAAGCGATGTACTGCAGTCGGGTGGCACAAGCCGGCCATATCCTTAATGGCTATGATATGGGCCCCCATCTTCTCCAGTTCCTTAGCCAGGTCGACATAGTACTTCAGTACATATTTTTCTTCTTTGGGATCGGTAAAGTCACCGGTGTAGCAAAGAGCTGCCTCACAAAGAGACTTAGTGCGCTCATTCACTGTTTCCATCGCGACCTTAAGGTTGGGTAGATAGTTAAGGGAGTCAAAGATACGGAATACATCCATCCCCGCTTCACTGGAGTGAATAACGAATTCCCTCACCACATTGTCTGGATAATTGGCATACCCCACGCCATTGGATCCACGAAGGAGCATCTGAAAGAGGATGTTGGGAACGCGCTCTCTTAACTTTCTTAGTCTTTCGTAGGGGGATTCCCCGAGAAATCGCATACAGGTGTCAAAGGTCGCCCCACCCCACATCTCAAGGCTGAATAAACCGGGAAGATGACGAGCAATGAAGTCGGCCACAGCCAGCATGTCGTAGGTGCGCATGCGTGCGGCAAAAAGTGACTGGTGGGCGTCGCGCAAGGTGGTATCAGTAACCATTAGCGGCTTTTGTTCGCGCAACCACTTGGAAAACTTGATCGCTCCTTCTGCTAGTAAAAGATCGCGCGTTCCCCGCGGGGGAGATTGCTTGGGATCGTGCTCGGGAATGATCAAGGGCAAGGGGTTCTTCACCCGTTCCCGACCTTTCACCTGAGGGTTGCCGTTGACCACGATTTCCCCAAGGTAATTAAGCAGGCGGGAGGCCCGATCTCGCCTAGCCTTAAAGCGGAAAAGTTCCGGAGTGACATCGATCATCTTGGTGCTAGCCCGACCCGCCACAAACTCCTTGTGGGAGATGACATTTTCAAGGAAAGGAATATTGGTTTTGACCCCCCGGATTCGCATTTCCCGTAGAGCCCGATGCATCCGGTCGAGAGCCTGCCCGAGGTTCGGGCCGGAGGTGGTGATCTTGACCAACAAGGAGTCATAAAATGGAGTAATGATGGATCCGGTGTCCCCCATAGCTCCATCTAAGCGTACTCCAAATCCGGCCGATGAACGGTAGCTAAGAATTTTGCCGTAGTCGGGAGTAAATCCCTTTTCCGGATCCTCAGTAGTTACACGGCATTGTACGGCACACCCGTTCCTAGGGATGCTCTCTTGGGCAGGAATACCAATTTTCGCACCGTGGAGAGGATGATTCATCGCCACAAGAATTTGCGAGCGCACAATATCGATACCGGTTATCTGCTCAGTCACGGTGTGCTCGACCTGAATGCGGGGATTCATTTCGATGAAAAACCACTCGTTAGTGTCCTGATCGAGAAGAAATTCGACGGTACCGGCGTTGTCGTACCCAATCTTGCGGGCCAATTGCACCCCTGCATCGCATAGATCTTTAACCACTTGATCGGGCAGGCCGATGGATGGAGCCACCTCGACCACTTTTTGGTAGCGACGTTGGACTGAGCAGTCACGCTCGTGCAAGTGCACAACATTACCCTTGCGATCACCCAGTATCTGTACTTCGAGATGCTTGGCCCGCCCAACATATCGCTCTAAAAAGACCGCGGGATTACCGAACGCACGCTCTGCTTCCCCCTGGGCCTCTTCGAGCATGGGCTCAAGGTCTTTCTCCTCCATGACTACTCGCATTCCCCGACCGCCGCCGCCAAAGGCAGCTTTGATGATCAGAGGAAAACCAATCTTTCGACCCCACTTGAGGGCCTCCGCGGCTTTGGCCACCGGGTTGGGGGTGGCAGGTAGGGTAGGAACGCCAGCCTCGTCAGCAGCCTTCTTCGCCGCCACCTTGTCGCCCATGCGCTGAATAAGTTCAGGCCGCGGGCCCACAAAGGTGATGCCGGCATCGTCGCAGGCCTTGGCAAAATCTGGGTTTTCTGAAAGAAAACCATAGCCGGGATGAATCATGTCCACCCCTTTGTCCTTGGCTAGGGTGATGATGGAATCGATGTCGAGGTAAGCAGCCACCGGCCCCTTGCCCTTCCCGATCAGGTAAGCCTCGTCCGCCTTGAAACGATGAACCCCGAAGCGGTCCTCCTCGGCGTAGATGGCAACAGTTCTTAAATTCAGTTCTGTCGCTGAGCGAAAAATACGGACAGCAATTTCACTTCGGTTCGCAACAAGTAGCTTTTTCATAGAATGGGGTCTAGGGAGTTAGGAAGAATACCAAGAAATGCCTAGAATTGACTTTTTCTTCAATGTCAAAAGCACCCAACGCCTTTATTTTCGTTTTTAGACAGGTAAATCCTCCCCCCACCAAGTCAATTAGGAGAGGGAGCCAAATGCTTGATCAAACCAGGAGATTATCTCCCCTTTGAAAACAAAGAAATAAAGCATGGCCGCCAAGGCGAGAAAAGGGCCAAAAGGAACCTCGTTTCCCCAGCTAAGCTCACCTTTACCGGCCGGCCTAACCCACTTTTGCACAAGCATAAAAGGGAGCAAAATAAGCGAACCGAGGGCAGCTCCGCCAAAAATACAAAATAACGCACCTTCCCAACCGCAAAAAGCTCCCACACAGCCCAAAAGCTTAATATCCCCCTCGCCAAGTGCTTCACGGCCAAAAAGTCGAGAAGCCACCGCCCCAATCCAGTAAAGCAAACCCGCTCCAATCAATAGTCCCATTCCACTGGACTTGGCTGAAATAAAATGAACCAACAGGGAAGAATCGGCGGGGAACCCGTGAAGCGAAGGAAAGCAAAATGAAAGGATTAATCCAACCAATGCACCTCCCATACTGAAACGATCGGGAATCAGCATGGTTTCCGTATCAATGACCACCACCGCCACCATAATCCATACGAAAATACAGCCGTAGATTAAAGCACCAGATTCCGCGTTTACGGTTTGCTTCCAAAAAATCCAACCAAATACCAGTCCTAGAAATAATTCCACCCAGAGATAACGGGCAGATATTTTTTCTCCGCAGCAACTGGCCCGCCCCCTTAGTACAACCCAGCCAAGAATTGGAAGGTTATAAAACCACGGGATTGGCTTTTGGCAAGACGGACAACGGGAGCCGGGATGAACCACAGAAAAACCCCGAGGTATCCGACTGGCACAGACATTGAGAAAACTTCCAAGGCAAGCCCCCACCACCAGTCCAACCAGGGCCATAACAGAGGGCTCAAAAAACAGTTCACTCACTGGATTAATCAATCCTAGGAGGCTACCTTGGCAGCTCTTTCCATCGCGGAAATGGGTACATGTGCCCCGGACCAGATTTCAAGTGAGCGGGCGGCCTGCCCCACAAGCATGCCCAAGCCGTTGGAAGCAGCAAAGCTCGCCGCCCTTGCTTCTCTTAGAAGAGTGGTCTGGGCAGGGTTGTATATCATATCGTAGACACAGGTATTATCCGGCAACCCACTGAGGGAAAGTGGCGAAGGATCAGACTCCTTTAATCCCAGAGAGGTGGCATTGATAATGAGGGGGTGGGAGGCGTTACCCAAAAAAGCTTGAACTTCAGCAGCAGAGAGAATCTCAGGCGGGTTCGAAAACTGGTTTTCCTGGAGCACGCGAACCAACTCCTCGGCTCGTTTAGTAGAACGGTTAAGCAGGCCGATCTTAGGACAACCCTCAAAAAGTGCCTGGGCGACAGCTGCCCGAGCGGCCCCCCCTGCCCCGAGGATTAAAATTTCGAAATCGGCTAAACTACGGGAAAATGCAATTTTAAGTGCACGGGAAAAGCCAACACCATCAGTATTGTAGCCCTTCCAGGATTCATTTTCCCAGCTAAGGGTATTGACCGCACCTATCTTAGCTGCTTCCTCATCTACTTGATCCAAAAGAGGGAGTACCTCGACTTTGTGGGGAATGGTAAGGTTTAATCCCCGGTATCCAAGCTCGGCAAGTTGAGTAAGGGCTTCGGGCAAACGCTCAACCGCAACCTCAACCTTGTCGTATCGCCACTGGGAAAAGCGTTGATCTACCCCAGCCATTTCATCGAGTGCAGACTGGTGCAATTGTGGGCTGATTGAGTGCTTAATAGGAGAACCAAGAACAGCAAGTCCCACACTTCCGACAGATAGTGGACAGATATGCCCTAGCTGCAGCGGAGGCTCAGGCATTGGGAGCTTCTTGTTGTATCCGTTCGAACTCGTGGACAAAGCTTAAAAACATACTGGAGCGAAAATCATCACCGGCTTTGGAGTATTGGTTGACTAGGTTCCGGCAAGCTCGACTCAGGGTTTCAGAAACCGTCACCGGCAGAAGGTAAGTACCGGCTTCCTCAAGGGAAACCTGACCAAGGTGTTCCTCCATCTGCTCGAGATCGATCAAACGCCCACCTGACCAGCAATCGATGTAGAAGGGGTGCTTTTCCTCAAAGCATCCCACGAGAAATCGACCAGGTGTACCAATCGGTTCCAGTTCAAAACCAACCCGCCGGGCGACGAGGATATAAATCGCACAGAGGGTAATGGGTAGCCCTTGCCTGCGGTCGAGAACCTGATGAAGAAAACTGTTTTCAGGATTATCAAAATCCTGACCCGCCCCCCGAAACTCGAATTCATGAAATAGTACACGATTTAAAACCGCACAAGTCTGACGGGCTCGAGAGGGGGTTACCATCAATTCACGGACGCGGTCAGCCATCTGATCAAGCAGCATCGTGTAAGATGGGCTTTTCAGATGAGGATAAACCGCGCGGTCAAGCAGAAACCAACCCGTTTCCAACTCATAACGTAGAGACTGGATGAAGCGCAAAAAATCACCTGGACCATCCACCCAACCGAGACTTTCAATAATATCCAGCGCATGTTTGGCAAGATAACGGTCGTTTCCCTGGGCAATATTTTGCAAGAAAGGATGGGAACCTTCCGAATTCTTGGAAAAATACTCAAGTAAGCCCCCCCTCACTGACGCTGACTCGTCGTCCAGAAGAGAGATGATGGCATCCCATTGCTTAGATTGCTTATCTTGTGACTTTTTCACCTTCCCTGTAATCTCGCGCCTCTACCCAAATTGGGCAAGTCTAGGTTCAGCTTATTTGAAGCATCATTGGATTCGCACGCCAAACAGAGCGGACCCGACCCGGATCATCGTGCTCCCCTGAGCAATCGCTGAATCCAAATCGTCAGACATCCCCATCGACAACTCTGGCAACGAGACCCCATGTGATTGCTGCAAAAGTTCGCGCAATCCATGTAACTTGGCAAAACACGCACTTGCCACGGCGGGATTCTCTGGAGCGTAAGGGGCAATAGTCATTAGTCCGTCCACCTGCAGGTTAGCCGAACCTAAAGCCTCTTCCAGAGCTGCTTCGGTTTCCCTAGGGTTAAATCCGTACTTTGCCGGATCCTCCCCCGCATTGACCTGAAGTAGAACGGGACAGATTAGACCTAATCTCTCGGCGGCTGACTGGAGTTTTCGAATCAGTTTGAACGAATCAACCGTCTGTACCCGGACAAAGCTTCCTAACACCTGATTGATCTTATTACTTTGCAGATGCCCGATTAGTTCCCAATCAATTCCGCAGATTTCTTCCTGTTTAGACCGAGCCTCCTGCACCCTATTTTCCCCCACCCTAACGATGCCGAAATCCCTGCAATATTCCACGGCGGAAACTGGCCAGTTTTTTGTCACTGGAAGAAGGGAAACTTCGCTGGCTTCCCGTTGATTCTGCTCGCAGGCGACCCGTATCCGCTCCTGGATTGCATGGAGATTTTTCTCAAATTCATCTCTGCTGACCATAAGTAATTCTTGTTATTATTTTGGTTTCCATTAGTAAAAGTTATTACAGAAAGAATATGCACATTCAAAATTTCAAGACATTTTGCGACCTTGTTGAGACCCAAAGCTTCTCCAAGGCAGCCAAGCTCAACGAAGTCACACAGTCTGCAGTCAGCCAGCAACTTAAGGCGATGGAATCGCATTATCAAATGCTAATAATTGACCGGAATCAGAAAAAATTTCGCTTAACACCTCAGGGCAATGCACTTTACGCCACCTTCAAGGAAATCCTTACCCTGTATGAGCGCCTGAATTGTGAAATTCAGGAAATGCGCAATGTGGTCAGTGGTACTATCCAGATTTCCACTGTCAACAGCATTGGCTTGCATGTTCTGCCCCCCTACCTCAAGTCTTTCATCAAAGAGTTCCCTTCAGTCAATGCGAGGGTGGAGTACAGAAGGGCTAATCTTGTCTACGAAGATGTATTGCAAGGAAGTGCTGACATCGGACTTGTCGCCTTTCCCGAACCCAACAAAGAGCTTACCATCACCCCCTTTGCGAACGATGAACTCATCGTCGCTCTCAGCCCAGAGCATCCCTTCAACAAAAAAAGCATGATCAAGATGAAGGATTTGCAGGGAGTTGAATTTATTGCTTTTGAGAAGGATATCCCCACCCGCAAGGCTACGGACAAAATCCTAGCGGAAGCGGGGGTCGATGTATCTATTGTCATGGAGTTTGATAATGTGGAGACCGTCAAGCGGGCCATCGAAATCAACGCTGGCCTTGCCATTCTCCCAGCCAGCACGGTTGTCAACGAAGTCGAGCGTAATCAATTGGTAAGCTACAAACTTGAAGGCGGCATTCATAATCGGCCCCTCGCTATGATCCACAAAGATAGCCGCTTGCTTACTCCAGCCCTGCGTTCATTTGTCGATATGCTAGAAAACCACCCTACCTAATTGGACAGGGCAATCTGTGATCAGAAGTTCTTTTCTAATGGAGGATAGGCTCGTATAAGGGTAGCGGTAAAGCTACCCACCACCACTTTACTGCTCACTCGCACAGGTACCCTGCGTTGATCATCGGAGTACCAAACCTGCAGCAACCCGTCCGGGCTTTTATTGAAAACACCACCTAGGTTTTCCATGGCAGGCTCAGTGCGGATCACTGAGTAAGTACCCATAGGAAGTTTCAATTTCTCCCGATCGCCTGAACGCACAATCACCTGACGGAACTTTTTTCCGTCGCAAGTGGGCAGGACCTTTTCCGAGTTGGGCTCGATGGGATGGATGCGGAAATAGTAAGCAATGGCGAGAGGATCAAAACAGGGTTCGGGAAGAGGAATCGTTTTTGGATCTTCACCATTTAGATGATAACGCACCTCTTTTTTACCGTAGTCGTAATCGACCAAGATCTCCCTTCGGGTGCTCCCTTCACGCTGAGATTTTTGGTAGGACAGAGTTCGGGTAAAGTCATCATCCATTGTACTGGTGATAGTGGTCCTTACTTTATAAAAAGTATCAGCAAAAGAATTGGTACGGACAAAAAACTTTACCTGGTTAACCGGTCCCATTGCCGAATGGTTGCCGTCATCTACCGACAAACGGTTGACCTCCATGGTCGCATAACCCACCGGGAAAAAACCCCACTTCATCTCGTACTCTAATTTCTCGCCAGAAATAAAGGGGAGCAAAGTTTCTGCCCGCAGCAAAGGAGCAAGCAGGAGAAGAACCGGCCAGAAAAGAAAAAAAAGTTTTCTCTTACTCATGCAACCCGGACCGGATCCAACTTCCATATATCATGTGCATATTCTCCGATGGTGCGATCGGAGGAAAACTTGCCCGATCCGGCAACATTGCGAATGGCCATCGACGACCACTTTTCCTGATCCTTGTAAGCAAGACTAACCTTTTCCTGGGCTTCCACATAGGCCCGATAATCGGCAAGCACAAAGAAAGGATCTCCCCAGTCAAGCAAGCCACGGGTAAGGTCCGCGGTTTGCGTGCCGTGACCCGGCGAGAAGAAATCAGATGACAACCAGTCAAGCACAGCCTTGAGCTCTCCATCGGACTCGTAGTAGGAAAAGGGATCATATCCGTTGCATCTGAGGTCTTCGATTCCTTCTACGGTTTGACCAAAGATAAAGATATTTTCATCTCCCACTTCCTCGTGAATTTCTACATTAGCCCCATCGAGTGTACCGATGGTCAGGGCACCATTGAGAGCGAACTTCATATTCCCGGTTCCTGAAGCCTCCTTGCCTGCGGTGGAGATTTGTTCAGACAAATCGGATGCCGGAATCATCCGTTCCGCGACTGAAACTCCGTAGTTGGGCCAGAAGACCACCTTAAGCTTATCTTTGATCCGCGAATCTGAATTGATTTTCTGAGCGACCAAATTAATAGCATGAATAATTACTTTGGCCATGTGGTATCCGGGAGCGGCTTTAGCCCCAAACAAAAATACCCGCGGAGGAATGTCTAGGTCAGGGTTGTGCAACAGCCTTCGGTAAAGAGTCAGAATGTGTAGCAAGTTCAAGTGCTGGCGCTTGTACTCATGCAACCTCTTGATCTGGGCATCAAACAGAGCATCGGGGCTAATTCCTACACCGACGCGAGATTGGATCATCTTCGCAAGCACCTCCTTGTTATACAGCTTTATACTTCGAAATTTTTCCCGAAAGGAAGCATCCTCCGCGAGTTTCTCAAGCTCCCGCAACTGGGAAGATTCGGTCACCCATCCCGCCCCAATCGAATCGCTGACCAAACTAGAGAGCTTGGGATTGCATCCCACCAACCATCTCCTAGGAGTGATTCCGTTGGTTTTATTGTTGAAACGGGTCGGATAGAGCTCGGAGAAATCTTTTAACAGTCTTTGTTGGAGGAGCTCGGTATGAAGGGCGGCCACCCCGTTGACCGAATGACTACCGACCACCGAAAGGTGAGCCATTTTCACCTGACCGTCTGCAACGATAGCCATGCGCCTCTTACGCTCATTGTCTCCTGGAGCAAGTTTTTCAACTTCATCTTGCAAAAACCGGCGGTTAACCTCAAGCACAAGGTCATAATGACGAGGAAGAACCTTGGCAAAAAGGCCTTCACTCCAAGTCTCCAAAGCCTCGGGAAGGAGAGTGTGGTTAGTGTAGGCAAAAGTTTTTCTCACCAGATCCCAGGCCTGATCCCAAGGCATTTGCTCTAGATCGACCAATATACGGAGAAGTTCGAGGATGGCGACTGCTGGATGGGTATCGTTCAGCTGAACCACCACTTTTTCGCTGAATTGGTCCCAGCCTTTGTGAGTCCTGCGGTAGCGGGCAATCATGTCCTGTAGAGAACAGGATACAAAAAAGTATTGTTGAACGAGGCGCAATTCCTTGCCGTTTTCAGTTTCATCATTGGGATAAAGCACCTTGGATATGGTCTCGACCATCGCTTTTTCCCGGACCGCCTCAACATAGCCGCCCTGGTTAAATACATCGAGGTCAAACTCCTCCGATGCTTTTGACTCCCAAAGGCGTAAGAAATTAACGGTATTGGTGTCGTACCCAACAATAGCGATATCAAAGGGAATGCCATCGACTACCTTGGTGTCGACCCATTTCGGACGGTAGTCACCTCGGTCATCGTAGTCGTGTTGCACATGACCATAAAGTTGTACCCTTTGCATGAATTGGGGACGGGCAATTTCCCAGGGGTTGCCAAACCTCCGCCAATCATCAGGTTTTTCTACCTGCCTGCCCTTTTCAAACTCCTGCTTAAAAAGGCCATACTGGTAGTGAATACCGTAGCCAATTGCCGGCAGGTCCATTGTTGCCATGGAATCCAAAAAGCAGGCAGCGAGCCTTCCTAGTCCGCCGTTACCCAGCCCCATATCATGCTCCTCATTGAGCAACTCAGAGAGATCAAATCCAAGCTCGGCCAAGGCATCTCCGAGGGGTTCGCGAATACCCAAATTGCAAAGGTTGGATTCAAGCAATCGTCCCATCAGGTATTCGAGACTAAGGTAATGAACTCGGCGGACATCTTTTTTCAAATGAGTCTTCTGGGTGCGGATATATTTCTCCATGATTTGCTCACGGACTGCCAAGCAGACCGCAGTCCACAACTCCTGTTTGGAAACATTTTCCAACTGCCTAGCTAAGGTGAGACGGAGTTGGTGCAGAATAGATGCTTTCAAATCTGCAACTTGATCGGAGGGATTTGCCGGAGGGCAAACTTGAGAATTCTTTTTGGTTTGGGTCATAAATAAAGATTTAATTTAATTAGGCATATCTTGTGCCATCTCTCCAGGAAGAGTGTGAAAGTGCGCTTTTTGAAAAAAACTAAGGAAAACTCAGGATCAATTTACGGAGAATTTATAAACTGAGGTATGGCGGTAGGTTTCCCCGGGGCGGAGCACACAACTTGCCCAACCATCCTCGCCCTGATGATTGGGGCTATCAGGAAAGACCTGAGGCTCCAGGCAAAGTCCCGACCGTAAGGGATAGGGACTGCCCGACATCCCCATTAATGCACCATCCAAATAATTACCGCTGTAAAATTGTACACCTGGCTGATCTGTGAAAAGCTCGAGTTTCCTCCCCGAGTCCGGGTCTTTGAGAATGGCCGCCAAAGACAATTCCTTCTCTCCCTGTGGCACCAACCAGGTATGGTCATAGCCCTTCCCGGCGAGAAGTTGCCGGTGGTCTTGGTCAATCCTCGCCCCGATTGGAGTGGACCTACGGAAGTCAAAAGGAGTGCCAATCACCCGCTCAATTGCGGTCGGAATACCAGTATCATCAGTCGCAACCATCTGGGCACCAGGCAAAGTAAGCTCGTGAGAAAGAATAGAGGGAGTTCCCTCGCCGGCCAGATTGAAATAGGTATGGTTGGTGAGATTGACCACAGTAGGTTTGTCGGTGACCGCCTCGATTTCTACTTTTAACTCATCCTGATCTGTGAGAAAGTAAGTTGCCTTAGTAATAAGCCGCCCCGGGTAGCCTTCCTCCCCATCCGGGCTCTGGTAGGTAAAGACAACCCCAAGATCACTCTCCAATGCCCTACCTACCCAAACCCTCTTATCAAAACCCTTCTCCCCACCGTGCAGATGGTTGGGGGCGTTGTTAGTTGCAAGCTGGTATTCGCTCTGATCCAAAGAAAATTTTCCCCGGGCAATGCGGTTGGCGTATCGACCGGCGATACACCCAAAGTAAGGGCTTTTGCTCACATAGTCCTCCAAGTTAGAAAAACCTAGGGACACATTTTCTTTCTTGCCGTTTCGGTCGGGCACAAAAATCTCCCGAACTGAAGCTCCATATTCGATAAGGCTCACCTCAAGGCCATGCTCATTGATCATCCGGAACTCGTGAACCTTGGTCCCGTCGGCCAACTGGCCAAATACCCGCTTGGAAATGGTCATTTTTTTCCTGATATCGGGCGGTGCCGGCGTGCTTAACCCAAGACTGTCTTTTCCCTTCTCGTAGGCACTCTTACCCTGATCAACGAGGTAAGACCAGCTTTCCTCTGCTTTTTTCTTAGTTTTTGTCCCGACCTCACTGGGCGTGCATGCAGGAGGCACAAGAGCCAGCGTGAGAACCAAAAAGCAGGTGGAAAAAATACTTTTTTTCATAAGTGGAAAGCATATTTGTGGAATGTCGTTGATCTAACAAAGCATTAGCCTAACTGGCAATCATAGTTTGCGCTTGAAACGATTCTCAAAATCACGCTTTGGTATTTCAAAATAGGTAGGTCTACCTTTGGGACAGACATATGGGTTTCTGCAAGCCAGCAACTGTTTGGTCAACCGTAGGATTTCATCATCTGAAAAATCATCCTTTTCTTCTCTAGTGTAGTTTGCACTCTTCTCTAAAGCTTGGCGGACCCATGATTCAAACTTATCACCTCCACGGCCCTCCCTTGCCAGATCGATAAAGTCACGGATGAAATGAGCGGCCTCCCCCGGGTCAAGCCAAGTGGGACAACCTTCCAAACGGTAGAAATTTCGCCCAAACTCTTCCAGTTCGAACCCGATCCGTCTTAATTTGGGCAAAGAGTTCTCGAGGTTTTTTCGATCCACACCATCCAACTCCATCGCTTCCGGAAGCAAGAGGGATTGGGATGAACAATTTTGGTTATCCCGCAGAGTATTCTCCAACTGTTCCAGTCGAATTCGCTCATAGGCAGCACGGAGGTGGAGAGCAACCAAACCTTCGGGAGTGGAAAAGAGCACAAGATCCCCATGGGCTCGATCAATAAACCTCCAGGTGGCGGTGACATCCGCCCGTGACCCCACTCCAGACGCGGGAAGAAGGGATGCAGGCGACCCTAGGCTTGGAGAGGACACTGCCCTCTCCTCCTTCGCTTCTGCCGGAGAGGCAGATTCGTTGGAAGAACGATCCGCTAGGCTAGGCAAATCTTCCTTTTTCCCGAACAATTGAAGGGCTCCGGGGTCGATTTGAGGAACCATCTTCCCGGCCCGCTCATCGTAGACCTCCTTAACCCCGCGCACAACCTGTGGTGACTGCTCGAATGAGCGGTTGTGAGCGATCACCGCAGTGAGCACAAAATGGCGCACCTTCGCCTCCTCCCGGAAACGGATTTCTCTTTTGGCAGGATGTACATTTACATCCACAGCAGAGGGATCGAGATTGAGAAAGAGAATCGCCGGAGGGAACCTGCCCTTGGGCAAATAAGTGTGAAAGCCCTCCAAGACTGCGTAGGTCAGGGTTTTACTTTCCACCGGTCTGCGATTCACAAAAAATATCATCTCCTTGCGGGTGGATCGACTGTGCCCGGGCTTGCCCAATAACCCATGCAGAGAAAACTCGCCTTTATTGACAGAGACAGGAGAGAGGGATTCTGCCAAACCCCGACCAAAAATTTCCCGTACCCGTTCCTCTACTTTCTCACAGGCAGGCGAACGAAAGAGAGTGCGCCCCCCTTCCACCAAGGAAAAGGTAACGGAGGGATGAGCCAGCGCATAGAGCTTCGCCATATGAATAATGTGGGCAGACTCGGTGACCTCAGTCTTTAAAAACTTCCTTCTACCTGGCACCGAATTGAACAAGTGGGCAACTTCAATCCGCGTCCCCACTGGCATACCACATTCTTTAACATGAATAATTTTGCCTCCGTTAACCAAAATTTCACACCCTTCGTTCTCCTTGATCGCTCGACTACGCATGGTAAATCGACTGACACTCGAAATTGATGGTAGGGCCTCGCCACGAAAACCAAAGCTTTGGATATGATTTAAATCAGAGGCCTTTCGGATCTTGCTGGTCGCATGCCTCTCAATGCTGAGGAGGGCCTGATCCTGGCTCATTCCATAGCCATCGTCTTCCACTCGGATATATGATTTGCCTCCGTTTCTAAACTCAATCTCAATTTTAGTCGCACCGGCATCGATGCTGTTCTCGACCAGTTCCTTGAGCACGGCGACCGGTCTTTCGACAACCTCTCCCGCTGCGATTTGATTCGCAACCTGATCAGCAAGAATTCGAATCTTTGGCATCCTCATAATCCGTAAGCCGAGGTGGCATCATCGACAACGGGAAATTATGCACAATAAGATTCGGGCTTGGGAAATTTCTGTATTTTTGAGATGGTTAGCTCTTTTCTTATGGCAAATCTTCTGTCCACTCAGCAAAGCCCCTACCTTCTTGAACATGCCAATCAACCGGTTGAATGGATGCCCTGGGGCAGGGATGCCCTCGAACTTGCCAAGTCGGCGGATAAACCGCTCTTGTTATCAATAGGCTACGCTTCCTGCCATTGGTGCTGCCGGATGTCCGAGGAGAATTTTGAGGATTCCTATGTCGCATCCATCATGAACCGTCATTTTGTTTGTATTAAAATCGACCGGGAAGAACGCCCTGATCTTGACCAGACCTACATGGAAGCCGTGCGGATGTTCAACCAGTCTGCCGGCTGGCCCTTGCATATTTTCTGCATGCCCGACGGCTCCCCCTTTTGGGGAGGTACTTTTTTCCCTAAGGAGGATAATGGGGAAGGGATCGCCCCCTGGCCGCAGGTACTGGTACGCATCGCCGAGCATTACCGCAAAGCGAGACATGAACTGCAGGAAAACGCTGACCATGCCAGGGGCAACCTCGAGCACAGCAATCATGCCAACCTTGCCAACCCCGGAGACTGGCAACCTCTCCTCCTGCTTCAAGCAGCCGAGAAACTTTGCTCTGCCCATGATGATACCCATGGAGGGTTCACCCCAGCACCTAAATTTCCCTCTCCCATGAAAATTGATTTTTTACTGGCGGTGAGTGAGGCTCAATCCGTCCGGCAAAATTCCAAACTCGCTAAGCGAATTGATGAGTGTATCTGCCAAACACTAACCTCGCTTGCCACCCGGGGAATTCAGGATCCGCTAGGTGGTGGCTTTTTTCGCTATGCTCTCGATGCAGAGTGGAATTCGCCGCATTTCGAAAAAATGCTTTCTGACAATGCCCTTCTGATTTCCACTTTTGCCAAGGCCCACAGGAAGTTTAAAAACCCACTCTTTGAAAAGATAGTCCGTCATTCATTAGAATGGATAGAAAAGGCTTTGGGCAAAAAGGACGGGGGCTATGCCTGCTCACTCTCCGCCGAAATTAATGGCGTGGAGGGGGCTCATTACCTCTGGAGCGTGGAGGAACTGACAGAGGTTCTAGGTAAGAAGCGTGGGGGAATCTATGCCCAAAAATTATCCCCCATCGGGTCAACCCAAGAGGATGCCTACCTCCCCCGCTCCATTCCTCTTGATCAAGACTGGGATGCAGAGACCGACCAACAGACCCTCCGCCTGCTTGCTGAAAAAAGGGGTCAGAGAACAGCCCCACCCGCCGACCGCAAATGCCTGCTCACCGATCATGCCCTGCTCGCCCGGGCACTGATTGACGCGGGGGTATCCTTTGCCTCGGATGAATGGATTGGGCGTGCTCATACCCTTCTGCTTTGGATGGAAAGCACCTACGCCCAGCCAGGGCAGGCCGTTTCCTCAGTCCGCTTTCCGGATGGTTCACTCAGTCAGCATGGCTTTCTTGAAGATTATGCTTTTTGGGCGGAAGCCCTGCTTGCTTTCGCTGCTGTTTCTGAACCCTTTGGGTACGAACCCGCGGAGGAATGGATTGAGCGAGCCGAAAAACTGGCTAATTTTATTGGATTGAAATTTAAAGATGAACGAGTTGCAGGATACTTTGCTACCTCTACTGATCAATCTTCGCCAGCACCGGTGCGGAAAAAGTTTTGGTACGACAATGCCCTACCCTCCGGCAACTCCTCCCTACTAAGAATTTTTTACACCTTAAGCCTGATTGGGAAAAACAGGGATCACTGGACTCAGGAATACGCGGAAGCCCTTGGTGGTTATGTGAAGCTCGCTCAAAACACCCCTGACGGTATTGGGCATGCCCTCACTGCAATTAGTGAGGCTCAGATTGGGGTTGTTACCATACAGGGCGAGATGCCTTTCCTTCAACTTTGCACCGAAGAGCTCGCTAAATATCCGCACCGTCCGATCTATTTTTTTACAGCAGACCAAAAGAAATTGTCCGTAAACGGCCAGAATACAGAAACACCTAACAATCCGGCAGACTGGATTAAGTACCTTTTCGGCTAATTCAAGAAGCCTACTTGCCCCCTTTGGAAAGCATTTTGCTGAGGGAGCGACCGTCCTCCTTAACAACTTTTTCAGCAATTTGCTTCACATCGTATTCTTTTCCATGCAAGGAATCATGTGCCACTTGGATTGCGGTGCGAATCAGCTTGGAGTCAGTTTTGACTCTTTGTCCAGACTTCGAGAGAATACGTTCGATTCCATCCAAGAGGAAAAGATCGTCCTCAGTTAGAGTTATGGTGCGAACTATTCTCTTAGGTAAACTTTCATCAGTTGTACTCATAGCAGATAAAAACTAGATGAAAAAATGACTAAATCAAGTAAAAGTACCAAATAAATAATTAACCCAATACCCTCCAAAAATTAAAGTCAAACTTGCTTCCGAGGTTTGATTAAGAGTGGAAACCCGCCGGAAGAATACAAATAACTAATTTCGGTTGATGCAGTTAAGGTCGTCGAATGAACGCCTGAGGCGCTCGACAAAGTGGTTTTCTCCGCTTCTTAACCAAACCCGGGGGTCGTAGTATTTTTTATTGGGCTTATCCTCTCCCTCAGGGTTACCAAGCTGAGCCTGCAAGTAGTCTTTGTTCTCCTTGTAGAAGGCGTGCACCCCATCCCAGAATGCCCACTGCATATCGGTATCAAGGTTCATTTTCACAACACCATAACCAATCGCTTCGCGAATTTGCTCGCGGGAAGAACCCGATCCGCCATGGAAGACAAAATCAATTGGTTTACCAGAAAGTCCGTGCTTCTCCTTCACAAACTCCTGAGAGTTCTTCAAAATTATCGGGGTTAATTCGACATTTCCAGGTTTATATACTCCGTGAACATTTCCAAAAGCGGCCGCCACAGTGAAACGGTTACTCACCGAAGAAAGAATTTCATAGGCCTGATTGACCTCCTCTGGTTGAGTGTAAAGCCGAGCACTGTCGATATCGGTATTGTCCACTCCGTCTTCCTCGCCTCCTGTAACCCCCAATTCAATCTCTACGGTCATAGCGATCTGGTTCATTCTTTGAAAGTATTCTCGGCATGTGCCAAGGTTATCATCGATCGGTTCTTCGGAGAGATCCAGCATGTGCGAACTGTAAAGAGACTTACCTTCGCGCTCGTAGAATTTTTCCCCTGCATCCAATAAACCATCAATCCATGGCAGCAATTTTCTAGCAGCGTGGTCGGTGTGCAAAATAACAGGCACATCATAGACTTCAGCCATGGCATGGACATGTAAGGCACCCGAGACAGAACCAGCAATCGCGGCACTCTGCCCATCATTATTTAAACTTTTACCCGCAAAGAACTGACCGCCTCCGTTGGAAAACTGAATCATTACAGGAGAATTCACCGCAGCAGCGGTTTCCAGAACGGCGTTAACAGTGTGGGAGTTAACCACATTGACAGCAGGCAAGGCGTATTCGTTTTCTTTAGCGTCAGCAAAGATTGCCTGCACGGCATCTCCGGTAGCTACTCCTCCAGGAAATTTTTTACTCATGATAATTAGATTGGATATTGGGAATTGGATGTAAAAAGGATTTGCCTCTCATATTAATCAAAAGCAGGCAAAAAAATAATATTAACAGTGAGAATTTTCTAATGTAACAAATCTTCGATGTTTTCAGAACCGAGAGCTTTCTCCACTTCATCGAGCTTAATAAATGTAGTACGCGTGTGAGGCAATTTGTATCTCTTGAAGACCCCTTTATCCAGGAGGTAGTAAAGCTTACGCTGAGAGATACGAAGCACTTTGGCCGCTTCGGTGATACGCAAAATCTTAGGAGCCGGTGGTTTGCGGATATCCTTCATTGCCTCCTGCTGACTAATCATCGAATTTTCCAGACGTTCTATTCTCTCTTCCATCGAAGCAAGCCGGTCCTTGATCTCCGTCATAACCAAAAAAATCACCTCGGCCTCAATCCCCTCGCGCTCTTTGACTCCCAATTCTCTTTCTTTTTCATTGCGAAAACTGAGGGCATCGATCCGAGAACGAAAATATTTCCGGAATCTTTTTTTGCGGTAAGTCCAAGCAATGCAATGGGGGGAAGCTCGATCCTTGGCTACAGTGTATGAAACTTTCATGAAATTCGAATTGATCGGGAAGAATACTTGGGATAGGAGAGATTTGTTTAAAGCATGCCGAGATGAGCGACAAGAATTTTCCAGATGTTATCCGCGAGATACACCAGCAGGACAACCGCTATGGTAAAGGTGCCTATTACTTCATACGCGAAGCCCTCGATCACACCCTTAAAAATATGCAGAATAGCAAACAGGGAAAAGGCGGCCATGTATCGGGAGTGGAGTTGCTCGAGGGTATTCGCGACTACGCACTCGATCGCTTCGGACCTATGACTCTCACCATGATGAATCACTGGAACATTCGTAAATGTCGAGACTTTGGTGAAATTGTGTTCAATTTAGTCGAACACGGTATTCTTGGACGCACTGAGAATGATTCTCTTGAAGATTTTGAGCAAGGCTACGATTTTCAACAGGCATTCCGTGAGCCCTTTCTTCCAGCCAAAAGAAAATCTCCTCCTCCCGAACTAAACTAACTACCTCACCTCCCTCCGAAAAGGGCGTAGAGGAAATAGACCAAGGCAAGGAGCCCCAGTGCCTGATAAATTTTTTTCATCTTCTCCGAATTTTTCCCGGAACCAAATAACCCACCCGTGAAAGATTTGGCACCCTCCGCCTTCTTTTGCGAATAGTGATCTTGCGACTGGCATACTGGGCAGCGATTTCCATCTGATGAGTGCCACTCAAAGTCACACTTTGGGCAGTTGTTGAATTTTTCCATTGGTCTAACAGAAGAGATTATCGTTTTCCTCTTGCACTCTTTTAAAATAAGTCAAGAAACTTACAAAGCCTATTCAAAGAGTACTGTGAAATTTTGGTTCCTGTCCACCCGTCCGATTGTATTGTCCGCTCTCTCCCTTTTGTTGCTGACAACAAGCTTTGCTGCGGTCCTAAAACAGGAACTTGCCTTCATCCAGTCCAAAGCCTTGGAGGGCGACTCCTACTATCAAGGAGCCCTTGCTATTTTCTACAAGTATGGAGAAAAAAGCCTACCGATTGACTTGGGTGAAGCAGAGAGATGGGCCAAATTGGCTGCCGAGAAAGATGGTGGCATCGGACTCGCCGTTCTCGCATCCATTGAACTCGAACGGGGCAAGACTGAGCGAGGACAATTTCTTTACGACGAAGCTTATTTGCATTCGAGCCTCCGTGATCTAGAAAAGGCCAAAGATCCTATCGCCCAGTTTTGTATTGGGTTAATGGAGATGGATAATCCTCCCAGAAATATTGAAAAAGGGATTCGCAGCCTCGAACGCTCTGCCGATCAGGGTTTTGCAACAGCACAAGCCACTTTGGGCATGATCTACTTCACCGGTATTGGCGTACCTCGCGACCCTAAGGAGGCAATCAAGTGGTGTTCGCAGGCCGCTAGGCAGAAACTGCCCTTGGGCATGTTTTATTTGGGGATGGCTTACTCTGCCGGAGATGGTGTTCAAAGGAATAACGATTTCTCCAACCGCTGGATAGGTAGTGCGGCCGAACGAGGATTATTGATGGCGCAACTTACTATTGGAATGAAATTGGCTCTTGGCGATGGCATTGATCGCGACCTGGATATGGGGGTCCAGTGGCTGAGGCAGGCAGCGAATCGTGGATCCGCAGAAGCCCAGTTGCAGCTCAGAAGGTTCGAAAACCTCCTCGCCCGGTCACCAATTCGTCAATCCAATATCGAGAAAATGCAAAGGAAGTCTATTGCCAAACTGGCTGAGCAGGTTACAACTTCGTCTTCGCAAGCCCCCCCTCTGCAAGTTGAATCTGTTAACATGGATGAGGTAAATGCTCTTCTTTCCAAAGGTAATAAAAGCCCTAGTACTCCAAAAAAGAACTCCTCAACAAAGCCTGTTTTTCCACCCTCCGCTGACAAGGAAGTTCAATCCTATCGCGAACTAGGCCTTGAGCACTACAAAAACCAAAATTTTTCTGAAGCAAAACAAAACTTTCTCAAGGCATCTGAAGTGAACGACCCCGTTGCCCTTCGCTATATGGGTATTATGTATTTTTTAGGACAAGGAGTTGAATTAGACTATAATCAGGCGATCAACTGGCTTTCTCGGTCCAAAAAACATGGCGACAGGGAAGCAGACAGATATCTCAAGATCGCACAAACTTTCTCCAAGTAGCTTTTCATAACACCTCAGCGGAGGAAATGTTTACACGCTTAGCTTTTCCCGCATCGCCGTGACCGCTTGCTCAACATTTTCGCGGTGACCAAAAGCACTGAGTCGAAAGAAACCTTCACCAGCCGGACCAAACCCAGATCCCGGAGTTCCTACCACTTGGCATTCGCCCAAAAGTTTGTCAAAGAACTCCCAAGATGATAATCCACCTGGCGTTTTCAACCAGACATAAGGAGCATTGCCCCCGCCGTAGGTGGTGATACCCAACGATTGTAGCCCTGCGTTTATGATGCGAGCATTTTCCAGATAAAAAGCGACCTGAGCATCGGTCTGTGCTCTACCCTCCTTGGACAAAGCGGCAAGCCCGCCTGCCTGCACCACATTGGACGCACCATTGAAGAAGGTGTTTTGCCGGCGGGTCCATAGAGCGTGCACTTTCCCTCCCTCGGAATCTTCTGTTCGCAAAGCCTTGGGAACAATGGTCCAAGCAAGGCGTACCCCAGTGAATCCGGCAGTTTTAGAAAAACTGTTCATCTCAATGGCACAAGTTGATGCCCCTTCGATCTCATAGATGGAACGCGGAAGGTCAGGATCGGTGATAAAAGCGGCGTATGCAGAATCAAAAAAGATCACCGCTTTGTGCTCATTGGCGTAATCAACAAATTTTTTCAACTGCTCCTTGTTCGCCACCGCCCCGGTGGGGTTATTGGGACTGCAAATATAAATCAGGTCAACCTTGCGGTCAGGGAGCTCGGGGAAGAAACCGTTTTCCTCGGTACAGGGCATGTAGACTAGCCCCTCATATCCGGATTCACCCGCCATCCCCGTGCGGCCAAAGATAACATTACTGTCGACATAGACTGGATATGCGGGGTCCTGCACCGCAACCAAACAGTCCTGGGAAAAAATTCCCTGAATATTGGCCGAATCCGACTTGGCCCCATCGGAAACGAAAAATTCCGAGGGATCGAGGGATACACCACGCTCCGCATACAATTGGGCCAGTGCCTGACGCAAGGGAAGCACTCCTTCGGATGGACCATACCCGGAATAGCTTTCCTCTTTACCTAAAGCGTGAACCCCGTCGCTCAGCCCTTTTAAAACAGCGGGCACAATCGGCTCGGTGGTGTCCCCGATGCCAAGTCGTAAAACTTGGGCTCCAGGGTTTTGTTCCAAGAAGGCGTTGGTGCGTCGGGCGATCTCTGGAAAAAGATAACCGGCAGCGAGCTTGTCGTAGTTGGTATTGATTCTTGCCATATACCCATACTGCATATCGAAAAATCAGGATAAGGAAAAGCTGGGAATGAAAGAATTATCCTTTGGTAAGTGATCCTCGGTCATCCCGCTTGCCAAGGCCATCTCTGTAGGCTATGAAAGATTGATTTTACGCTTACATGAAACGGACTCACGAT
>Ga0181587_10000673_pt1 | contig 27897 bp, 28 predicted proteins | sample 071ome_27_FD_132463 | JGI IMG/M metagenome (GOLD analysis project Ga0181587, IMG submission 132463) | Coastal salt marsh microbial communities from the Groves Creek Marsh, Skidaway Island, Georgia - 071409AT metaG (megahit assembly) | ecosystem: Environmental > Aquatic > Marine > Intertidal... | reverse complement strand
TTTTTTGAGTTTCCCTTAAAAAACGCATCCTTGATGGATGCCTAAGCTTACGGAGTGCATGAGCTTCAATCTGCCTGACTCTCTCTCTGGTAACGCCCATCACCCTGCCAATTTCCTCCAAGGTAAGCTGTCGACCAGGGGAATTTTCTGACACCCATACACAAGCGGACCGAAGACGCTCTTCGGGGCTGCCTTTAAAACTCGGCAAAACGAAATCTCTGCTTTCCTGACCAGTGTGAACCACATATCAATGTAGCACTGGAAATACCAAAAGGCAAAAAAGCTAGGCTGAATAGCTAGTAGCTTGTTGATCGATCTTAGGGAGATCTAAGCTTCTGCTCGTTAACGCTGTGCAAGCACCCATATCCTCGTGACCGAGAGTAAAAATCAAGTTGAATTACGGGAGTTTTCACAAAATTGATCAAAAGCAATTTCAGCCCGCTTTAACGAGGTGGTAAAATCTTCCTCGCTCATGGCATTGCTAATAAACCAATTGTGATGTGGGTGAAAGAAAAGTCCCTGAGATGCACAATACTTGCAAAGAGACTGAATTTGGTAAAGATTTTCGTCTCCCTTGATCCAAGGATATGGCATGGAAGGAACTCCTGTCATCTGAAGAGGAATTTGACGACTATGGGCCAGACTTTCTATTTGAGAGCAAAATTGCTTCCCCTTTTCCAGAACCGATTCGGCTACCCGTTCATCTGTACAAATTTTCAACGATTCGATTGCCGCGGTTATCGCAACAGCATCATTCCAACAACTACCTGTAAGAAAAACATCTGCCGCAGCCAAACGATATTCATCAGATCCAACACAAGCAGAAATAGCATAGCCATTTCCCAAGGATTTGGAATATACAGCGAGATCGGGAGAAAAACCAAAATATTCATGAGATCCACCTAGGTGGAGCCTGCCACCACATCGAACATCATCGAGAATCAGGGCGATCCCATGCCTGTGTGCTAAATTCCGCACTTCATTCCAAAATCCTGGTTCAGGGAGCTCAGATTGGGCAAAAGAGGCATGGTGATAGGGAGTAAGAATGATCGCTGCCACTTGGTCTAAATTCTTAGTAATCAATGAGTTTAATTCATCGAGGTCATTCCAGCTAAACTCAAGGATATGACTACGGTCGGAAGAGATACGGCCACCCAGGCCTGGGTCGCACCAAGAATCGACTCCATGGTAGGCACCTCTTGCCTTAATTACATACTCCCGCCCAGTCTTTTCACGAGCAACCCGAATTGCCCAAGAAGTTAAATCCGAGCCATTTTTCGCGAAAACAGCCCAACGGGCGAAATTAACTCTTTCAACCAAGAGCTCCGCAAGCTCAACCATCTGAGTGGAAGGTTGGTTAAAAATAGTACCCTTGTTTTTTTGCTGAGCGACAGCTTCCTCGATTCTCGGATTTAAATACCCGTGTAGAACCGCCCCAAAACCACACATAAAATCCATCCACTCATTTCCATCCACATCCACAAACCTAGCCCCTTTTGCAGAGTGGCAATAAAAGGGGAAATTTTTTGGCAAAGATGCACTAGGGGAAACATGACCGTAAATGCCAGTTGGAATCACGCTACAGGCACGATTAAACCATGCTTCAGACTGATTTCTATTCATCGTTGGGGGCGTGGAACTTCTCTTTGCACAATTCTTGAAATATAACCAAACTTTTCGACTATGGGCAACTGGCCACCGATAGTAAGGGAGCCAAGTGCTACCGCATGCCATGGATCTAATTGGCCCAAAGAAGCCAATCGAGCGACTTCATGATTTTTGAATTCCAAAGAACATGTGGCTGTTCGCTTGCCTGTATCTTCTTTCAAATTCCAGTTCCCCAGAGAGTCAAAATATATCAGCAATTGTGTCGGCGAATTGACGATACCTATCCTGATGGTTGAATGTTGGGGCACAGTTAATAATGACTTCGAATAAGGGTGCAGATTTGCATAGGTTAAAATTGCCTCAATTGAACCTGCAAGCAAGGCTCGGATTTCCTTAGTACCATTGCAGAAACTATGCAATGACTTAACTTGCATCAGCCTTTTGAGGCATTGAACAGAGTGGCCTGGCTGACGCAGAATTCTCTTTAAATCAGGTAGAGCAAAACCACCCCTAAGTACCTTTCGAAATGCTCCATCAGAAAAAAGTAAACCACAGGCACCAAATGAAATTCCATCAGTGGTTAGAAGAGAGGGTTTGAATTTTTTCAACGGAGCATCTGGGAAGAGAAACTCCATCGTTCGGTAAATAGACTGTGCCGCAGCCCATATCCTTAACCTATCCCCTGAAATGAAATCACTCACTTAATTAATTCCTCCATTTTGTCTAGCAAGATTCGTGGAGAATCACCTGCGGGAAAGTGAACTTTAGGAATTTCTCTCTTCGATAAAACGACATCGACAAGTGCTCTGGATGAAGCACAGGAAATCACCGTATTTGCATACTTTTTCCAAAAGTTTAAATTATTGTATTCCTGTGGCATAACGCCCCGGGAAGTATCAAAAATAATTGGGCAACCGGAGACGATAGCTTCAGTGGTTAATCCAGCTCCAGGCCTGGCGAAAATCCAATTTGAAATTTTCAACAACGCTACCATTTCATCTGCACCTACTTTGGGCAAGGTAATCAGCCTGAGATTTCCACAGCTCCCTTCCCTATTCAATTTTAAAAGTGTTCCTGCATCGTCTCCGCATAGAGCAACCATCTGAGCACAAATTCCCGTTTTTTTAAAAGCACGGATGATCGAAAGGTGTTGATTTACTCCGTTTGCCCCAGTTCCCAAAAGATAAACAGGTAAAGATTCCTGCAATTTATACTTCAACCGAACCTTATCATGATGATCCTTTGTTTGATAAAATGGTTTTCTTAATAGAGGACCCACCGCAAAGCATTTTTCTTTGGGCATTCCCCGCCTTAGAGCAGCCCGGCAGCCCTCTTCATAGGGACTGGCAAAAAGATCGACCTTCGTATTGATCCAATGCCGAGAATATCCCACCCCATCATCCAACTCACCACAGTAGATGATGAATTTAGGTTTTATCAAATTGCTTTCCTTTTCTATAATTTCAAAAAAACCGTGGTTAAGGTGAGCATGGGTTGAAACTACAAGCTTGGGGGAAAATCGATTTAGTGCAGTCACAAATCTTTTTTTCCCGAATATAAACCCGGCCTTTCTGTGCATGGAAAAGATCTCCAGCAAAAAGAAATAAACAAAATGGAGACGAGGGCATTTCTTTTGGATCAAATTATAGAAATGACAACCCAAGCGGTAAGCCCAAAAAGAATTTTCCAAAGGATGGTAAACCTCTGCCTCACCTCCTCTCTCCTCCCACCAATCCTTGAGAGCATAAGCACGCATATCATGGCCACCCCCTGTTGAAGCACTAAGGATCCAAAGCTTCATATTGCATTAAAACCGGGCAAAAAGTGCCCTTGTGCAGTTAGTCAATAGAATGCACAAATAAACCGCTTCTTAGCTTAGGCTCAAACCATGTGGTTTTGGGAGGCATAATCTCTCCCTGATCTGCAATCGAAAGTAATTGCTCCATCGAAACAGGGTATAGAGCAAAGGCCGCAGCCATTTCTCCCGAATCTACCCTTCTCTGTAACTCTTCTAATCCTCTGATTCCACCGACAAAATCAATCCGGTCGCTTTTTCTAAGGTCTTTGATGTCTAAAATGGGCTCTAGGACTCTTTCCGAAAGAACGGTAACATCCAGGTCACTGACAGGGTCATCTAATCTCTCCTGAAGATGAGACTGCAAAAGATACCACTGACCAGAGAGATAGAGGGAGAGCTCACGCATTTTAGAGGGCTTAGCCTCGGTGAAATCAACTTTTCTGATAGTAAAATCTTTTCCGAGAATCTCTAAGAACTCATCGTTTGAATGACCATTGAGATCACGAATGACTCGGTTGTAGTCGAAAATCTTTAGCTGATGATCAGGAAAGGCAACAGTCATGAAATAATTGTAGCGTTCATCGCCATCATGATTTGGGTTATTTTCCTTTCTTTTTTGACCAACCCTAGCTGCCGCAGCGGTACGATGATGACCATCTGCCACATAGAGTGCGGGAACGCTATCGAATAGCTTGGACAACTGGTCATTGGTCACATGCGAGTCACAGATCCAAAGTTCATGGCGGATACCGTCGTCAGCTAAGAAATCGTAAACTGGTGAGGATTCCTGAATCTGTTCCACGATGGAATCGATTTCAGTTTTTCCCCGATAGGAAAAGAAAACTGGTTCGGCATTGGCTCCAAGTACTTCGACATGTTTAACCCGATCATTTTCTTTTGCTGTTCGAGTAAGTTCATGCTTCTTGATAAGACCGTCAAAATATTGCTGATAATGACAGCAACCGACAATGCCTGTTTGGCTTCGATTGTCCATCGTCAGACGATAGACATAAAAACACTCGGTTGTGTCCTGACGAAAAACTCCATCTTCCACCATTTTGAAAAAATTTGAACGCCCCTTTTCATAAACAGACTGGTCATAAGGATCGGAAACTTCAGGCAAATCAATCTCGGCTTTAATTACCCTTAAGAACGAATGAGGATTACCTTGGGCTTCAAGTCTGGCTTCAGCGGAGTCCAAAACATCGTATGGACGAGAGGCAACCGCTTTGGCAAGATCAGCATTTGGACGGTAGGCACGGAATGGTTTAAACACTATCATAACAGGTAGAGAATGGAGAAATCGGAATAAAAAGGCAAAGAAGGAAGTTAATTAACTTCTTTCTTTGTCTGTTTTTTTGCCCTCATTTGCTGAATCAACTTGAGGGCGGAGCCTGCAGCCAAAGTACTCTTCAATGCTCCTGCTGGCGAACTGCTTGGAACAGCGGCCGCCTGGTTGGAACTTTGCATTTCTTCAAGGATTTCCCTTCTTAAAATAGAGATTGATCGCGGGGCAGAGATCCCGATTTTAACAGAATCACCTTCAATCTTAGTAACTGAAATTTCAATTTCATCCCCAATTCTAATTCCTTGGTCGATTTTACGCGAAAGTATGAGCATCAGTCTCCAAAATTAGGTAGCTTCAAGATCCGGAATTCGACAAGTCTAAGACATACCTTGCGGAATATTTCTCGTGATTGTTTATAATGCACTGTTTGGAGACTAATGTTTTGCGGTTCACAATCACCGGACCTACCAAGTTGATCGAAATTTTCGAAGAATCAGCAACAGGTAAGGTAACAATATTCAGAATCATCGTATCATCCGCACCGGTAATCCCTAAAAAATCAACATCACCGTCAGAGATCTCGACGGTGTAATCAGGAATAATCCCACCAGGTTCTATAACAATAAAGGCCAACCCATCATTTTTTTCTTCGCGCAACCACATGAAAGGAAGTTCATCGTGATCATAGACCAAATCCATAGATCTGATCTCTGGAAAACCAAATAAACCTTGAGGAAAGGACAACTCGTGTTTGTACTCAGAACCAGCCATTTGCTGGCCTTGCAATTCATGTCCTATTTTTAGTACCATCCTAACTTATTCACAATGATAAGAATCAAATGTAATTGAGCAACGATGTATTTAATAGTTGTGCACCAACTTGCATGGCAGCTTGATATGCGGTTGAAACACGGGTCAGTTCCATGATTGCCTCGGAAAGATCAACATCTAAATCCTTGGCAAGCCTTTGCTCAAGTTGCTGGTGATAATCCTCGTCGTAAGCTCGTACAGAATCCATTCGAATAAGGAGAGAGGAGAGTTCCCCTATCTTATCAACCACTTCGTCTTCCCGCAAGATTAGCTCTGCCTCTACCATCTGGACCCGCCTTGCAAGCTCGGCAGGAGAATCTTCCTTTAATCCATTACGGAGTTCAATAAGTGAATTAACCGAATCTGCGAGTTCAGCAGTGTTTCCATCTTTGGCACTGAGAAAAGAGGATATTTTGGTATCTTTACCAACATAAAATTCAGAGTTAGCATCAGAACCAGTGTAGGTTACGCTTAAAACATCACCGTTTGAATCCCGATGTTCTAAAAATGTCTTACTACCCGTAGCAAAAGAAAAACGATCGCCTTTTTTTGCCCCAGTTGGCTCATCTAAATAAGCTTCTCCCAATAGCTCAAAACCTAATATAGTGTAAGGCCCAGGATCGTTGGGATTTTCTCCCCAAATTATGTTAGCTCTAATAGACTGACCGTCAGGAAGAAGTAAATCCGCCTGTTCATACTCTTCAGGAACGGAGCCATCAGAAGAATTCAAATTAAAGAAATACCTGCCTGCATGAGTAACTTGAATACCTGTTACTTTTCCATTCGCATCAGTGATAACATTTGTTTGAGCATCCTGGCCGCTGGTGCCGGCTGAGTGAATCTTGACAACTGATTGAGAATTATTGGATGTGGTAAAAGAAAAAATGTGCTGGGCTGATTCTTGTACAGGCAACCAGACATTGTTATTTACAGGCTCTCCCTTTGCCTTTTGTAAATCCAGATACTCTTGACTGACCGTATCGGAGGCTTCTAGAAAAAATTCTTCATCAGGACGGACAGTTAAAGGAGGGGGTTCAGTGGAGTAAAGTTGTGAATTATCAGCAACTTCGTTGTTAAAACCTTTTCCGTCAATGCCGTCCGTTTGACACTCATAATAAACTCCACGATAAAGCACGATTTGGCCTTTGCTGTAGACTCGGTTCGCCGACCACTCACTACCTTGCTCGGAATTATGGACATTCGATGCAACAAACTTAGGAGCCAAATCTAGGTTAGTCACACCGTCTAAGAACTCCAATGCCTCAAAGTACTCGTTAGTGACAGAATTTTTTACGATTGATCCTTTTTGAACAGTCTGCCCTTCCTCGTCCGAAAGGGTAATGATCTGGGCGTCTTGCTCGGGCACATAATTCTTACCTTTAAACTTAAAATTGTACTCAAGATCACTTCGAGTAGCACTGACGATATCCCTGCTAGCAACATAGTATTCATCATTTACTCGGTCATATACATAAGAACCTGCTCGAACAGGTATACCTATATTTTCATTTAAAATTGGTTCCATCCCTTGAGTACCGATGCGGTCACCAAGGTTGGTGAAGAGTCGGTTGCTGCTAGAAACAAAAACCTTCTCACCCAGTTCTGTGCTCTCGTTAAGATTACTTACCGATACAGCATCCATTGGGGTGCCCAATGTAGAACCCTGATCGATTAATTGATAATAGAGACCATTCTTAAGAACTACATCGCCAATCGCAAGGGAGTCAGATTCGTTTTTGACTTCTCCGTGTACAAAAGTGCCTGAGACCGCAGTGGTTCCTTCTGCATGGGCTCCCATACGGTAAGACTGGCTTGATGGATCAAAATAAACGAGTCCTTGAGAGTCTGAACCTTGGGCTTCATACTTCGCCACGGAATAGGACACTTCTTGAACCAAGGAATCCACATCTTCAAACAACTTTGCGCTATCAGTGTAAGTTCGATTAGAAGACGAAATCAAAAGATTCAAAGTATGATTTTCAGCCTCAAGTTTCTTTTCAAAAAGTTTTCCATCGGGAGAAATATAGTAGAATCGATCTTCAAATCCGGTATTTGTAAGTGTCCAGTCTTCTCGGGATTTACTGTAGCCTGCCCCCAATTCTTTCCAAAATTCGGAACCAAGCTGATCCGGCAGGTGATTAAAATTTTCATCCTGAACGGACTCCCAGAGTTTACCGTTATGCTCGATGATATCCCCACGCTGGTAAACCTCCAATCTTCGCCAATCTTTAGTATGATCGATGGAGATGCTTGAATTACCTAATTCGTGTAAGCTTTGAACCGCCAGGTCCCATTTAACCTTGTTATCCTTAACCGCACCCCAAACTAGATCCATCTGAGACTGATTAAGTTCATCAAAACCTATGCCTGGGAAAAGGCTCTTTGCTTTATCTTGGAGAGCTTTATCTAGTTGGTTAGGAAAATAATTTTCACTATCGAGCCTGGAGATATAACTGGCACTAATTTCAAAAGATTGGTCAACTTCACCAATTAACTCCAAAGATCCATCTTGGGTTATTTTCGCTACAACTCTGGAATCAGAGCTTTTACTGGAATCACTAGAAGGAGAATTCCTCGAAAAGGCCACATACTCATCTGACTCCGAGAAAATAGATTCGAATCCTAGGTATAAAGGCTGGTTTACCATTTCCTGAATCAATTCAACCGCTCGTACGGTGGAGAGATTAGATAACCGGTCATATGGACTAATCTGACTCCAAGCTTGAACGCCCTCAAAAGGGCTGCCGCTTAGTCCATCTTTGGATGCTTCCCAATAGGAGATATCTAGGCCACTCGTAAACTCATAGGAAGAAGCTTGGGAGTTTTTATCTATGATTTCCTCGACAGGCTCGAGGTAAAGAACGCCGCTTTTTTCAACAAGACTGTAATAACCTCCGGAAGTCGGAAATTTATCTATGTTAGGTTGCTGCTCAAGATCATCTACAGCGAGCTTCAAAATTTGGTTTAAATCTAAAAGGTAAACATCCTCACCGGAAGAAGTTTTCCCGACAGGTTCCTTACTCCAATCTCTTTCTGACCATTGCCCTAAAACATCTTCTCTGAGTTCTGAAATCGAAGGGTTAGTTTCACCTACCTTGCCTTGAACTTCGAATACATTTGTTTTAATCGAATCTTCAAGATTGCGAGTTACTTTAACTAAATCCCCTTTGGCATAAGTATTGGTAGAAGCAAATTCTTGTTCTTCAACAATTTTAGATTGAATAACAAATTCCCTGCCGTTGACAGTTACAGAAAGTTCATCTCCTTGCTTTAAGTACCTAGATCCTGCACTTACTTCTCTCCCTAAAAGATTCTCATCTAAATTAAGAATTTTCTTTTCTAACTCCCCTAGTAAAACATCAGTGTTTGCAAAATCAGGTTTTACTTCAGTCCCACCAAATAGTGATCGCCCGCGCTGGGCACCATTAATCCGAATCAGTGCTTCCTCAATGAGTTGATTAGTTTCCACTGAAAAACCATCTATCGCTGGCTCGCTTAGGTTATTTCCCGCCACTCTGGCAATTTCTTGAGCTCTTAGGTTTAACTCGCGTAATTTGTCTAAGTTTATATGACCGGCATTGATAAACTCGGTAGCGTAACTGGCATTTCGTTGGTATTGAGCGAGCTTTCCTTTGTCTGTGTCAAGTTGGATAACACGCCCCATCAGCAAACCATCGTCTTCGGGCAATGAGATTTTTTGACCAGTTGAAATCTGTTTATCCAACTTCAAACGCTGCGCATCCAAATCCCGAATTGTACGAGTTATGGAATCGGATACATTTAAATTAGGAATTCGCATAGAATCTACTTAAGCAAGCCCATTACGACGACCTCGAGCATTTTATCAAGAGTACTCAGGACTCTTGAAGAAGCTTGAAAAGAACGCTGAAACCTCATGAGGTCAGCTACTTCTTCATCTATGGATACCGAGCTAACGGCACGCCTTTGGTCAAGAAGTACATTCTCTATCGACTGCTGATGTTCGAGGTTATCGCTTATATCAGATAAAGAATTACCGAGATCTGCATTTAGTAAAGCAATGTCTTGGATGAAAGAACCATCACCCATTTCAGCAATTTTGAGGGCAATTTGATTGTCACCTCCTGCACCCTCTTTGCTCGCAACAATTGAATTCGCCGATAACCCGTCTTGAATTCTTAAACTTGTAGCTAAATTCCAGGGATTCGAAGGAAGGGCTTTGAAAGAAAAATTATCACCTAAAATGGGTAATTTAGATCCTTCCTCAAGACCCTCTACACGAAAAGGGATTGCGTCATAAGCCATCATGTACGACCGACCGTCATCTTCAGTACCGAGGATTTTGTCTTCCCCTGAGTAAGAAGGATCATTTTCCATAGTAACATTCTGCATGCGTCTAGCAGAGGCATAGTAGGAAAAATTAGCTGTTGTCGAATTCGGGGCAAAGTCAATGGCTGCTGCATCGCCCCCTCGCACATAGTATTGTTGTCCTTCAAAATCTTCAGGGAAAACAGGAGTAACATTTACTATGTTAAAAGTTTCAGATTCTGGAGTGGGAAGTTGCATGGAAACCTCTTCTCGGAAAAGAGTAATCTGACCGTCTCCCTCACGACCGAAGTAACCATACTCTTCTTCCATCAGGGTATTCCTACCCATCACAGGTCTTGATAAAATAGAATCAAACCCAAACAGATATTCTCCCGGAGTATCCTCTGGATTGTAAATTTCGTTAATCTCCTCAACAAATTGAGTGACTAAGGTATTTAAATCAGTGCGAAAACGATTGATTTGCTCTGCCTTCGCTTCTTGATAGCCCTTAATTGAACCAAATTCTAGCTTTAGCTCTTTCCCTTCTACAAATACCGCATCACTAGTGGGCAGGTTACTCCCTTGGCTTAGAATATTGAAACCCGTTATCTGACCGTCATTGACTACTGCTTCAGCTACGCCAAGATTAAGCTCAACCAGTGATCCCTGCTCGATGTAACCATCATATCCAACAGGATGGGCTCGCTTAAAAAACATCTCTGGCTTGCCCTCCTCAACCAACTGCAAAGAAACCATCTTAAAGTTTTGACTCCACTGATCATCTGTAGGAGTAAAATTCAAAGGATCGACATCTTCGGGTGGATCAATGACGACAAAGTGCTGAAAACTACCCTCTTCTTGCTCAAAGAAATAAACCTCGTTCTGCCTGAATCTCATTGGAGATTCATTCATTTTAAATTCATCTATCGATTGAGCTCGGGCAGTAACCACATTCAACTCAACACCACTTTTCTCATAAACCCCATCGATCTCCACCTCAATCACATCACCACCTGCTTCATTCGAGACAAGTGTTTTTTTGGATAAACCAAGCCCAGGATTGTCAATCTCTACGGCGAAATTGGTAGATTCATCACCGATTTTGTTTAACAACCAACTGTATTCTCCAGCAATCGCATTACCTTCTTCGTCCGTTGTTTGATCGATACCGATGGAAAACTCATCTTCTCTAAGAATAGGATTGGTTATTTCAAAGTAGCGGAAACCGCCATTTTCTCCTTTGTTTGGATCAAATAACTTTACCAAATCTCCTTGATCATAACTCTTCGAAACGAATGTTCGTTGTCCAACATCCGAAAGGACTGTGGAAAAGAAGGGAAATTCTTCAACCTCCTGAGGCAACTGAGAACCAATTTCTAAAACTGATTTGCCCAGAATTGCATCCAAATCTGCGTCTTCTGCAGCAACATCTGCTAAAAACTGGTAATAAGAACCGTCCACCTTAACCACCTCTCCCTGATAGTACGACCTAGATTCAAGGCCTCCTGAAGAGATGGAGATCGGATTGACATCACGGGTTACTTGAAGAAGTTTCCCGTCGGAGTAGACTTGGTCACCGGCTTTGAAGGTTTCTAGGTCAGAGTACCTCCTGAGGGTTTCAACATATGCTGTCAAATCACCATTAGCAGGAATTTTTTGAGCATCAATTTCAAGAAAGGACTCACGATTATCTAGAGGGGTACCTTCAGGAATATCCTCCAAGGCTTGGTAATACTTCCCATTCTGACTAAAAAGAGAATTTTTTTGATGGCTAACTAAAGAACGGTCACCCTCTTCAGAAACAATCGGCGGGGCAAAAGTTAACAATAGCGGTCCCTCTTTGTCACTGTATTGTGCCCCACCGTCCAAAACTTCAACATGGCCGAGAGAACCATCATTGCTTACCTTGGATCTGATCTGTAATCCATTTCCGCTCGTCCCTACGGAGTTAGCTAGGGTGACATTACCAAATTCTTTGTTAAGAGCCTTCACTCCATCTACCGCACTGAGCAGTGTAACCTTAAGATCGCTAGTATCTTTGGTGAAGACTTCAAGAAATGGAGACTCCGTGCCATCCTCTCTAATTTCTGGAGAAGTCGTAAAGTTAATTAATTTAGAAAGGTCTTCGAGGAGACTCTGCCTTTGGTCACGATAGCTCACCGCCATGCCCTGCCCTAAGAGCTCAAACCTACGAATTTGAATGTTAACTTCTTCAATTTGCTCAAGTAATCTGTTTACTTTGGTTACCCCACTTTGAACCGACTCGGTAAGATCAGTTTCGATGTCATCCAAAGCAGCACCAGCATCATTGAACCTCTTGGTCAGCGTTTGGATTTTGTTGAAAATTTCTTGGGATGCAACCGCGGCATCTGGTGATGCAGAAAGTTCTTGAAAAGCATTAAAAAGATCATCCATTGCACGTGCCAGACCACCAGCAGATAAATTACTGTCGTGCTCATCATCTAAGCCACTGGCAACCGACTGACGATCTACTTTCTCTCCAAGAGCGGCCTGAAGAAGCTTTAATATTTCTTCTTGGGAATTCAAGCTGGCCGTTTGGCCGAATTCCTTAAACAAACGCTTATCGATAAGGTCATTTCTTGCATGATCTAATCCACCAGCTTCTATAGAGGAAGTATTGAGACCACCCTGGCCATTATACATTAGGCCTTCACGGGCCAGGACTCGTTGCCGAGCATAGTTTTCGTCATTTACATGAGCGAGGTTTTTACCCGCAACCTCCGCTGATTTAGCGTGGTACCTAAGTGCCTCGGTACTCTTGACAATCTCGCCTAACATAAAATCTTAAGCTTGTTCGCTAAGGTTAGAGGAGGATGTCGACATTCGACCTGCCTTCCCGTCTTTGCCATAGGTTTTAGAATGACCAATAGGATCAGAAATTCCCAAGATCTGATCCGTAACCTCTGCCAACCGAGCCAAAAGCCTTTGGTTCTGTTCTACTTTCCTTCTTACTCGCGTGATGAGATTATTTATCTCCTCAATAAGGCTCTCAAACATAGGTTGAGTCACGTCGGGCAAATGAGGTAGAAGTTCAGACAAACTGGCTTCCTGAGACTCACCAAAATTACGAGCCAAGTGGTTAACAAAACCTTGCCTGCGTTTCTGTAAAATTTGACTCGCCTCCATCTGTGTTTGCACAGACTGATTGATTTCAAGCAAACTTTCTGGGCGGCGATTAAGAATGCTTTGCTGTTGAGCATTCAATAAACCAATGAGCCCACCATACTCCTGAAGTTCATCCCGCAACAAACCGAGTAATTCCTCCCAACTAAAGTTGGCAGTTGTAGTAACATGCTGAGATAAATTTACCATGGTTTACTTGCCTTGTTCAGAATGATCACCCTTGGATGATGTTTGGGCATTGAGTTGCTGTTGCAAAATAGAAGAAATTCCAAAACCGCCACCTTGAGCAATGCTCTCAGAAATCGCATCCGTAAAAAAATGACGATACAGACGATGCCCCTCTCCTTCCTCGTTAAAAACTCCTTTGAACATAGGTTTGAGTGCATCGTTTAGAAATTGCTTAATCATAACAGACTCAAACTGTTGGCTGACTACCGCATTTTTTTGACTAGCCGTTGCATTCTTTGATTTCACAAGCTCTTGTAAAGAGTTCGCATCAAGGGATAAATGCTGGTTACTAATTCCTGAGGTTTCCACTGTATCTCTTAGTTGATAATGAGCTCGGCTTGTAAGGCGCCTGCATTCTTGATCGATTGCAAAATGGAAGTCATCTCCCGGGTCGTTAAACCGAGTTTGTTCAAAGCAGTAGCCAACTCATTAACTGTGGTTGCTCCAGTCGGGTCCAGTTCGTCAAGAGCCTCAAACCTGCCGACCTCCTCAATCAATTCCGCGTTTTCCCCTTGGATCAGAGCGGTCGCTCCCTGAGAAAATGGTAAGGGTTGGCTAACACCTGTGGTTGGATTGAGGAAAATAGTTACATTACTACTGCTTACAGCCACAGGCGAAATACGAACATTTTGAGTGGCTACAATGGTTCCAGTTCGTTCATTAATTATAACCTTTGCCGCAACATCAGGTCGCACATCAATACTACCCACTGCGGCAATGAAATTAGTAGTCTGACCAGCAAACTGAGAGGGAATACGAACATTGACAACTCCTCCATCGGTAGCCAAGGCAGTACCTGGGTAGTAATTATTGACTGCCTCTGCCATTTTGACGGCAGTTAGATTATCCGGAGAGCGGAGAAGAAGATCTAAAGAATTATCGAAGGTCACCACAGTATCAATTTCACGCTCTACATTGGCTCCATTGCTGACTAGACCTACAGTTGGGTGGTTCACTTGGACATTCCCACCTGCATTTCCGGCGGACAAACCACCAATGGATACAGCACCCTGAGCCACTGCATAAACTTGACCGTCGGCACCTTTCAGAGGAGTCTGCAAAAGAATTCCTCCCTGAAGAGAGTCGGCATTACCAATCGAGGAAACCGTCACATCCAAACGAGACCCTTCTTTTGCAAATGGACCAATCTCCGCAGTCACCATGACCGCAGCTATATTTCTTGATTTATCGGCTTTGTCCGCACGAATTCCTAAACTCTCAAGAGCATTGAGAATCCCCAACTCCGTGTACTCGATCTTGGAGTCACCCTGACCAGCTAAACCTGTCACTATCCCATACCCGAAGAGTTGATTGCTACGACTCCCCTTCACATCTGTAAGGTCTTTAATTCGAGCACCCTGAAGAACGAAGGGAATTAATAGAAAAGGGAGAAATCTAGAGAGCAAAATCATCATGGGAAAGCAGATTTCAAAAAGGGTTAACAACGGAAACTAGTTTTTGATACCATGACTGCTTCTGGGCATCATTTAGACTACCCTTAGCCACAAATTCAATTTGGGCGTCAGCTATATACTGAGAGGAGACAATATTCCTATATCTCAACCCATCCTTAAATCCGTAACCCACATCTTCTTGCCGAACCATGCCCTTTAGTACCGCATAATAACTCTCACCAGAAAAAGTCACCATTCGAGCACCTTCTAGAACAAGTACCCCATTGGGTAAAACATCAATGACAACCACACTGACTCGCCCTTTTAACTCTTGAGTATTGGCTATCGAGCCACCTCCTTGGCTGGAGTTCTGAGTTTCAATTTGAGTGCCTGGAAGACTGCCATTATGGGTACCCATCTTACTGTTGGCGAAAAGAAACTGGGAAACAGCATTTTCAATTTCCGACTGCCTACTTCGGACCGAATTTTGGGAAGCCGCAAGGGAAGAACTCTCAGCCACATCAATTGTAATCAGGTCACCAACCGAATAGGCTCTCTTACCACCAAAAAGACCTCTCTGATCATTTCCACTTTTTAACCAAAGGGAGGTACCCAAAGTAAGCTGGGCAGTAAAAAGAGATAAAATTAAAAGTTGGATGTATTTCATCGAGGATTTACAAATGAACCTTCACGCTATTTTCACTGAGAACCTTTGCCTGAAATTCCTTCTCGGAAGAAAGATTTTTAACGCGGACAAATGAACCTTCAACTCCGTCTTCTAATGCTAATCCTTTCATAGTAACAAAGATTCCGTTCCCTGATGCAAAGACATCAACGACCTTACCTTTATTTATAAGGGTTACCTTAGAGAGATGATTCCATTTTAGTGGAGTATCTGGGCGAAGGTGAGAAGAAACCTCATAACCTGCCAACTTAGCCCCTACCGGAACACTGTTTGCATATTGCTTAAGGGTATCGACTTTACGAGACTTCAAAGAGTGAACACTAAGTTTTTCTCCGTTGATAATTGATTTATTCGTGAAATAAACATCTTCCATGTGAAGAATCTTGATGGGTATGGAAAAAACTCCCGCTTTCACTCCATTCTCCCAAATATCGAATTTAACAAAGCAATTCGAATTGAGTTCATCAGGCGAACAGGAGGAAAGTTTGATAATAAAATTGGGGTGACAGGTAAGATTTTCCCACTTCCGTGTAAGATGAACGACAACCTCGCCGTTAGTTTGAAACCTGTGCTTTAACAAATCACCAAGTGTTTTTTGGAGCACCAAACTATCCAGGACCACATTTTCGCTCTTTGAATCAACATCAATTGAAGAGTTTGTGTGAGTAACAAAAGAAGAGGAGATATAACTGGAAACCTTTTTTTCAACTCTTTGTCCCTTGGCAAAATCAAGAGAAATAGGTTGGAGAAAACGCTCAACTCCCCCACTAAGAGAGAAGGTAAGAAGTAAAAACTGGGCAATAACAGCAGCTCGCATTATCTCTTCAATTGATTCACCCTAGATAGCATATCATCAGATGTTTGAATCGATTTGGAATTCACCTCGTACGCACGTTGGGCAATAATCATGTTAACCATCTCTTCCACAACATTTACATTGGACATCTCCAAATATCCTTGTTGAATCACTCCCAATCCGTCTAAGCCTGGGTTACCTTGCTCAACCTCTCCACTCGCCTCTGTTTGGGTGTATAGATTGCCACCTATCGATTTGAGCCCCGAAGGATTGGGGAAACGAGAAAGCTGAATAATGGCAAGTTCTTGGGTTCCATCAGGAGTCTCAACAGAAATATTACCGTCAGGAGATATAAATACATTGGTAACATTGTTATCAATGGGAGGAAATCCATTAAGGGTAAGACCATCCGCTGTTGTCAGTTGGCCTTCGGGTCCAACCTTGAACGCACCGTCTCGAGTGTAAGCCAAACTTCCATCTGCTCGTTCCACTTCAAAAAAACCAACTCCATCAATCGCGACATCAAATTTTTCACTCGTCTGGGTCAATTGACCTTGAGTGAAAATTTTGGCCGTGGATACCACTTTGGTTCCATTACCCATTTCAACCCCGGTCGGAATCACATTACCAGCTCCTGTTTGCCCACCTGATTGCCTAGGGTTTTGGTAGAGCAAATCTTGAAACTCGATCTTGTTCTTCTTGTAGCCCGTGGTGTTCACATTAGCTATATTATTTGAAATAACATTGAGGTTAAGTTGTTGGGCATGCATGCCCGTCGCACCAGAATAGAGTGAAAGGTTCATATTATTAACTAGTTTGTCCTAAAGTACCAATTGCCTTACCGACATTTTGGTCAAAAGTTTGGATCATTTTTTGGTTTGCCTCATGAGCACGTGAAACTTCGATTAGACCGATCATCTCTTCAATGGATGAAACATTGCTGCCCTCCAGAAAACCTTGCATGACAGCGTAAGTACCTGGTTCAGACTCAGTGGGGAATACCGTATCGTCTTTGGGGATAAAGCCTCCACCAATTCGATCAAGCTGGGTCAGGGGATCGTCAAATTTGAAAACACCTATTTCTCCAACTAAGTCTTCTCCCTGAAAAACCTGCCCTTCTTTATCAATAGAAATTTCACCGAGAGAAGGATCGGTGGTGATCGCATTGCCACCGCGGTCAGAAAACTGATGCCCCATGCTATTAACCATCACACCATCGGCGTTAATATAAAACTGACCATTGCGGGTGTAAACCGCCTCGCCTTTTGCATTCATGAGGGAAAAAAAGCCATCTCCACGAAGAGCAAGATCTAAAGGATTACTGGTTTCACGAAGTTCGCCTTCGATGAGATCAGACTGATTCTTCAACATGGGAAAAGAACCTGACATATCATTCCTCAGCCGGTCATGGGTGGATCGAGGAATTTCCCCTCCTTCGATGGCCTCAAAAGAAACCGCAACCTTCTTATAACCAGCTACATGGCTAGCAGCAATATTGTTAGCAATGATGTTTTGATACTGCTCAAGACCCCGAAGTGCAGCGGCGTTTTCATACATAGACAAGTTCACACCCGAAATGAAGCAATTCCTGTGCCACTATGAAATACAATAAGCCCAAAATTGGACTGTATTAAGTCCGGTGGGGCAGAAAAGAGACCTAGTAAAGACAGTCTATCTCCAAAACCTTACCATCATCAAAGCGAATGATAAGCTGGACAGGTTTTTCGTCTCTTGAAACAACCTCAACAACCGGAGAACCCTCCTCTTGGTAAATGACTTGGGACTGAGTTTCTTTACCAACTTCAATATTTTCAGAGGAGGTAGTGGCTAGAGTGGCAGTTGAGGGCGATAAATAAGGCGAAAAAGAGGAATCCGCTTCGGTTTGTTGATCAAACCCTCTTCCTTTCAAGTATCTGTCCATGCGATACGATTAGCAAGATTCATGCCGAGACGATTAACGGTATCGGACCAAGTCCTCCTGGCTGATATCCAAAACCAAACTCAGCTCGACTCTTCTATTTTTTTCAGGTTGGTTGGGGAACCGGATTCGATTGGGTTTAGTGGCACCATGACCACTTAACCGTTCAAGTTTTTGAGACAACTCACCCGCCGAGTAGTGATTCAGTGCTTCGGTCACCTCTACCGCTTGATATAAAGATAGTTCCCATTCCGTAGGAATCGGATTTTCTACTTTTCCCTCCAAACTCATCGTGTGGGAATCGACTCGGTAAACAAGAACATGCTGGGACAAAAGCCAAGCCATTCTTTGCATTACTTTTCTACCATGTGAAGAAAGCTTGGCTGTGGTGGGTTCAAAGATCGGTTTATCATCCCCGTGATATAGCGTGACTTTAAGACCCTCAGATGTCACTTCGAGCTGGATAATTGAATCATCAATTTCATGAAGCTTTAAACGTTGGTACCAGTCTTGGGCGATTCGATGAAGCACATCGATATCAATAGATGTGGTATCGTCTGTGTTACGCATCGTTGTATCCGACCTGCCAACGATTTGATCAACCATACTGCCAGGACGGGCATCCTTTTGTTCTACAGGAGTTGATTTAGGAACACCAGCTTTGTAAGGATCCCGGAAAAACCGAGTAGTGGCAATAATGACCTCCTCATCTTGTGAAAGAATCCAAAGAACAAGAAAAAGGGACATCATTCCCGTGACAAAATCAGCATATGCAACCTTCCAAGCACCTCCGTGCGCGAACGAAAGTTTATTTGTATTAGCCCTCAGGAAGTTCATAGCAGGCAAGCAATCCGTAATGGCTAAAAATCAACCACCCTTGGCTGCTTCTTTGCATTTTTCCTCTAATTCGTCTGCAGTAGGTTGGATTTGCTTATCAAGTGAGCGACGACCAATTTCAACAGCCATAATCGGTGACAGCCCTGTAGCAAAACCAGAAACCGACCGTTCAACAATCCTGAAATACAGCATCTCTTGACCTTGATTAAGAGACACTAAACGACCGAGAGGAATACCCACACCGTATGCGAGGAAGATCCCCAAGAAAGTTCCACTCAGAGCAGCAGCAACTTTATAGCCAACAGATTCAGGGTCCTCCAAGTTGGACATGGTGTTAATAATACCAAGAACTGCAGCCACGATACCAACACCTGGGAGAGCATCAGCAATCATCTCAATCGCTTTAACTGAACGACTTGCTTCCGCCTCACGACTACTTAACTCAGAGCTTAAAATTCCACCGATTTCTCCGGGCTTGCACCGTCCATCCACGATAGGTCTAAGTGAGTTGCAAAGAAACTCAACAAGAGGCTTGTCATTGAGGAAGGACGGATACTTTGTAAAAATGGAACTGTTGGTAGGATCACTTACATGTTCATCCAATGCTGGCGTACCCTTTCTTCTTCCAAGCATGAAAAGCTCATATAAAAGTACCAGCAGGTCTACAAATTTACCTTGGTTACTGATCCCTCCCTTAAATGCCTTAAGGATATCACTCTTGAGGCTCATGAGGACAGATTTAGGGCTTGAAACAACAAGTATACCTAAACCAATACCACAGATAATCATAATCTCACCCGCATGGATGAGAGATACAGGATTACCCCCAGCGACAGTAAAACCGCCAATGCAGGAAACGAATACAATAATTATCCCAACTGTTAAAAGCATTTCTAAAAACTAGTTATTATTCAAAGGTTTGGAAGTGGGCACGTAAAGTGAGAAGAGTTTGAGAAATAATTTGGCTGATTCGACCTTCAGACAACTTAAACAGGTGGGCAATTTCAGACAACCTCAATTCTTCAATGTAATAGAGTAGGAGGATTTTTTGGCTCTGTTCCGGCAAATCCTTAATTTTCTCTCTAAGCATGAAAACTTTTTCTCTCTTTTCAAGCTTATCAAATGCAGTCGACTCCGTAGGATCATCAAGAGTCTCAGCAAGAGAGCTACTATCATCCCCCTCCATTCTTTCATGGCTATTTCCATCCATTGAAATGAAGGTTACAGGCTGAGTTTGCTTAAGCAGTCGGCCGTATTCGTCTTGGGTTAAATCGAGAGACTCGCGAACTTCTACATCCGTGGGCGTCCGCCCTAAGGCAAGCTCAAGCTCGAGAATAGTAGCTTGAAGAGACCTTGCTTTGGCACGATTGGCTCTAGGAAGGTGATCAATTCTACGTAACTCATCAAGTAAGCCTCCTTTGATCCGAAGGGCTGCATAATTTCCAAATGATTTCCCCTTGGATGGATCAAAACGATTAACCGCAAGGATAAGAGAACGCACACCGACCCCATACATATCTTCGGTTTCGTAAGTTTCGGGAAAGTGATGTCGTAACCTAACTACGATCGACTTGACCAAAGGAAGGTATTTCTCAATCCAAAGATCTCGGCTCTCCTTAGTAAGCATCGCTTGACGATAGCTTTCAGCAGCTACGCTCATCCGAGCGTCTTGGGAGAGGTCAGAAGGTTTTTTAACTGTGCTATCCTCGGTCATTTAGTTTTGGGAAGCGAAACCTTCTTTGCTTTGGTGAGGGCTTCGACATTGGTCGCAGCTGCAAGTTCTTCGCCCGAAATACTTTTTTCTTGGGTGCTCGATTTTGATGAAACAGCGGAGGAAGAAGAAGGGTCACCCTCAGGAGTAGTATCTTGCATCCTCGAGGAGCTTAGGGCAAAACCGAGCAAAAACCTTCCACTCGTAGCGAAAAAAACACAACCGACCGAGCCATGAAGCAAACTATGGATGAAGTCCTTGTAAATTAGACTGGAGATAAGGTAAAAAAGCACAAAACCAACAAACCCCGCTAGGAAGAAGAAAAATTTCGCATCATCTTTCATAGTTAAATCTTTTGGTAGGATGCAAAACCTCTAGAGTATAGTTCCTCTGGGAATGTCTTGGAGATCATTTGATTAAGAACCCCTCTGGAGAAATCGCCAGTAACATTCTGCCCATTACAGATGCAGAAAGGAGTCATACCTGAACCGAGGACTACCGGCCACAACTTGGTGGCGTTGGAAAGTTCATCAAAATGGGTGATGGCAATGTGAGTCCCTCCGAGATGCTTCGATGTTTGAATCGACCTATTCAAGACTTTAAGATCATAAGCACCATTGATCACCAAAATTCTCGATTCAATATTGCAATGGTCAAGTGCCTCTTTGGTTTGCCCCCAATCTTCGACTCTACCAAGGGAAAGACCTGGCAGGTCGACATAAAGCGGTCTATCATCCGTTGGTTGGGGCAGTCTCGAGGCCTCTCGGTAAAGAGTCACGCCAATTACCTCGCAAAAGATTCGCAGAGAGTCGTCTGGATTGGGAACACCATTTTCCATCTTCAGCACCATCGGAACTTTCTTGTTTATAAAAACCTCGTGAGCCAAAATTTTGCAAAGAGTAGTGGTTTTACCCGAACCAGGAGTACCAATCAAAGCAACGGTGTTACCCAAGGGAACATCGGGATTGGATTTGTAGCGGTCTGAAAGGCCGATGGTAATGTGTTTGAGAGAATCAGCTAGGGGAAGATCCTTGATCTCATTCCAATTGGACCAAGACTTAATTTGGCTAAGAAGATTTTCATCAAAGCCGGTTTTTTGGAGCAATGCGGACACTGAATCTCCATCTTTGATTGGATCATTTGCAACCACCTCCTCGGATAAGTTGGAGGCACTTTTAATACTTTCATCAACCGTCGGTTTTTCAGCTAACTCCGGAAGATGTTCACCTGAAAGTTTCTCAGAAGTTTCCGATTCATCCTCATCGGCGTCAGAGGCAGGCGACAATTCGGCTATCACCTCGAGCTTGGGCGAGGAAATAAATCTTTTAAGCCCCTCCCCTCCGACTTGTCGAACAGAGACTACTTTTGCTTGATCGCCCAACTTCTCCTTGATCAAGCGAACTGCTTCCTCTGCAGATCTGACAACAAGCCTAAACCTTTTGGTCTCTGAGTTTGTTTCTTGCTGTAAGGAATCGGTGGACATGGCTAATCGGGAATTACACACTCATTCCAACACTCTCCTGGACAGTAGATTGCTGGGGAACATTTGGTAATGAATTCGAAATCTCCTCGGGTAGAGAATGTTCGGCAAGGCTAATCGCTGCGTAAGGATCGATCATGGTCTCACTCGGGATTTCCTGAAAAGCCAAAATAACTAACTGGGGATAACTTGGTTCCATGAATCTGCGAAGAGCTAATCGGAGTTCGGATGAGGTAACAAGAACAGGAGTCATCCCCTCATTGACCATCTCATTAATTTTAGGTTCAACCTCTCTTAGCATCCCTTGAGTCAAATCTGGGTCCATCGCCAAACCCACATCAAACTGGCTCTTCTTCACTCTTTGGATTAACATTTGTTCGAGGCGAGGTTCCAAGGTCATCGCCACCAATTTGTTGGGGGATGATTCAAATTCTTTAACAAAGTACATTCCCAACTTTTTACGAGTTTGCTCGGACAAGTCGTCGGGATTCTTAGTAATTTGAGCCATATCCGCAATCGTTTCAAGGATTAGAGTCAAATTCTTGATAGGGATTCGCTCCCTTAGGAGATTTTGAAGGGTTCTTTGTATGATACCAACATTGACTAGATCAGGAAGTAACTCACTCACCAAAGTGGGGTTTTTGTCCTTAATCAAATCTATGAGGCGCTGGGTGCCCTCTCTCTCCAAAATCAGGTAGGAGAACCTCTTGAGGATATCCGAAAGGTGAGTAACTAGAACCGATGAAGGGTCCACAACTGTAAATCCTTCAACCTCAGCCATTCTCTTATCATTTTCGGTGATCCATTGTGCTTTGATTCCAAAAACCGGCTCCACTGTGGGAATGCCACGAAGTTTGCTTTCGTCCGCATTTCCCATGTTCATCGCCAAAAAGCGTTCAGGAACTACACTGGATCTGGCAATCTCCTTGCCTCGGAGAACAAAGCGATACTCGTTAGGTTCTAACTCAATATTGTCTCGTACTCCTATCGTGGGAAGTAACATACCCATATCTCGAGCAAAATTTGTGCGGGCACCAGTAATTCTTTCCAATAAGTCACCGCCTTTTGATTTCTCTGCAAGGACCAGTAGACCGTAGCCCATCTCCAACCCAAACACTTCCTGCTCAATGGCACGTTCCATAGGCGAAAGAGCCGGTTCTTGGGAGTCAGAAACTTCAGCAGGGGTGGTTCCTGCATCAGCGGAGGAGGCCGCCTTTGGAGGAACCGGCATACCAGATGTACGGTTACTTATCTCTTCAAACTGAGAGTCGGCATCTGCTTTCTTCTTAAGGTAAAAAGACAGGGCAAAACAACCTACAGAGAGGATAAAAAATGGCCAAAAAGTTTCAGAAAGAAAGAACGAGAACAGCAAGAGCAGGGCACCAGCAATCGCAATAGCTCGCGGATAAATGGTAAGCTGCCTACCAACAAACTCGCCCAAGTTGGCCTCATCGGATGACCGGGTAACAAGGATACCTGCGGCAATGGAGACGATGATCGCAGGAATTTGAGAAACCAGCCCATCGCCGATGGAAAGTACCGTGTAAGTTTGCAGGGCATCCGAAATCAACAAATCACGCTGAAAGTATCCGATTAATATTCCTCCCACTACATTAACCGCAGTGATAAAAATTCCAGCGACCGCATCACCACGCACAAACTTACTGGCACCGTCCATCGCACCATAAAAATCTGCATCTTTTTGGATTCTCTCACGACGTTTAAGAGCTTGGGCTTCTGTGATTATCCCGGCATTCATCTCAGCATCGATAGACATCTGCTTACCTGGCATCGCGTCCAAGGTAAACCTGGCGGTAACTTCTGCAATCCGACCCGCACCTTTGGTAATCACCACAAAATTGATAATTACAAGAATTAGAAAAATTACAGAACCAACCACATAGTTGCCCCCCACAACAAAAGTGCCAAAGGATTGAATAACTGACCCAGCGTCCCCCTCCAAAAGAATAAGCCTAGTGGAGGCAACATTGAGACCAAGACGGTAGAGCGTAACAGCAAGGAGAATGGTAGGAAAAACAGAAAATTCTGGAGGCTCTTTAATGTAAACAACCGTGAGTAGAATGAGTAGTGAAATGCCGATGCTTAGAACCAAAAGCAGGCTGAGCAAATCTTTGTGAATGGGCACAACCAATAAGAAGATGGCCGCAAAAAGCCCAAAAATGAAACCCAAATCAGAGTTCCCTTTAAATTTAGAGAAAAAACTAAACAATCTGGGCCAGAAAAGGGTCATGCAAAACTTTTAGATGTCGAACGCTTTGCAAGCAGACGACGTGCTTTTAATCGGTGAAAATAATAGGAGTGGGCCTGATAGACATGAGCCAGAATCTGAGCAACAACCCGATAAAGCTGTAGAGGAATCGCCTCCCCTACCACACCTATGGCAAACAGCATTCGAGCCACAGCCTTATCTTCGACGGTGGGAACATCATACTCTTTTGCAATTGCTTTAATTTTTCTGGCCAACTGGTTTTCTCCTTTCGCAACCACAATAGGAGCATGATCCGTGCCTTTTTCATATTTAAGTGCCACAGCGTAGTGTGTAGGATTGGTTACAACCACGTCCGCAGTTGATACATCCTGTAAATTTTGGCCCATCACAATCTCAATTGCTTTTCTGCGTTGTGCCGCCTTTACCTCGGGAGCCACTTCCTTACTCTTCCTCTCCTCCTTGACCTCCTGTTTGGTCATTTTCATCTCTTCGGTATATTCTCTTTTTTTGATGATAAAATTGATAATCGCCACAATCAGAAGCATCAAAAAAAGAAGGGTGAACATTACCACCATCAAGAGATGAATAAATTCTGGGATATGATGAACTGGAACAGGGGCATAAAAAATCGGGTCGCTCAGAAAAAAAGTAATTGTTAACCAAACCACCGTTGCAATGCTGATGAACTTCAAAAAGTCGACGAGGAATGCTTTTAAAGCTTTTAGACCAAATACTCGCTTAACCCCATTTACTGGATTCATCTTGTTAAAAGAGGGCTCGATCGCCTTGGGGGTAAACCTGAACCCAGTTTGCACCCCTTCGGCTGCAACTGCGGCGAGAAAACAGGCGACTAACATCGGCAGTACGATAATAGCCATAATCAAATAGGATTGCTTGAGCAATTCCGCAGTACCTTCCTGCTTGGCAACAAGGGTGTCTAGATTTTCGAAAATTGCCTTAGTAAAGGTGGACAACTCAAGTGCTTTACTAGGCCCCCAAAAGGCAATCACAATAAGGCCTGCGAGAAGAGTTGCTGTCATGGCAATTTCTGGAGCCTTTGCAAAACTACCCTTCGAGTAAGCTTCGTTCAGCTTTTTCTCACTTGGCGGCTCCGTCTTAGAGCTTTTATCAACATCTGCCATCGTCTCAGCTCAACCCGCCTGTATGACATCCAACATCACTTCCACGGATCTCTTGCCGTGCTCAACCACATAAGATGAAATCAATAGTATACAAGAAACAAGAAGCACCAGGCCACAGAGGATTCGAACAGCAAAACTGGTAATAAAAACATTCATTTTCGGAACCGCTTTACCAAGAACAGCGAAAGATAAGTTTATGATAAAGTTCAGAGCAATAAAAGGTGCGGCAATCAAGGTCCCCAAAACAAACACATTCGAAACTTCATTCACAAATTCAAGAGTGGGGTTCGCATTGAGGAAGTAAGATCCTATGGGCAGAATTTCAAAAGATAAAATAAATGCCCGTATGATCTCGTGGTGTAAATTAACCACAAAGAAGATTAACAAGCTGAAATAATAGAGCAGACTGGTCAAGGTTGCGTCCGTTGAGCCAAGCAACGGGTTCACACTGTTACTAGCCATAAGCCCGATTTCATAAGATATGAGGTGACCGGCAAGTTCTACTGCAAAGAAGACCATTCGGACCATCATAGCGAGAAGAAGACCAATACACACCTCGTTCATCGACAAAAGAATGGCTCCAAAAAAATGACTAGAAAGGGAGATATCAGCTGGAACAGAAGGATTGATAAGTAAAGATAAGATTAAGCCAAACGCCATGCGGTAACGAACCGGTATCAACTTTCCAGCAAAGAGAGGAATTCCTAAAAAAAAGGCTCCTGTTCGCAATAAAACGAGGACCCAAATTATGATCTCAGATGCCTCAATGGTCATTGGGCCATCGTCGGGATCAAATCAAACATTAAGATACAAAAATCAGTAAGTGTCTTGAGGATAAAATTCGCCGCCACTACTAAAGCCAAAGAAACACAAATAAGTTTAGGTACAAAGGTTAAGGTTTGCTCTTGAAGACTAGTTATTGACTGAATGAAACTGACTAGTAAACCAACGACTGTGGCAGTACCAAGAATGGGAATCGATAGTAAAAGTCCCGTTTGTAAAAGATGTCTCATGACATCCACTGCCAACTCCATTGTCATCTATGAAAAGACTAGTTTACATTAAAGCTTTCCACCAAAGACTGAACGATCAGGTACCATCCATCCACAAGAACAAAAAGTAGCAATTTGAATGGCATAGAAATCACAACAGGAGGCATCATCATCATGCCCATAGACATCAAAGAAGAGGCCACAATGAAGTCTACCACGATAAAGGGAATAAAAATTAAAAAACCCATTTGAAAAGCCGTCTTTAGCTCACTCAGTATGAAGGAAGGAACCACAATGCTAAGGGGCAACTGATCTCTGGTCATGGCTCCCTGTCTAGAAATTTCGAGAAAAAACTGGACATCTTCTCGGCGGGTCTGGTTCATCATGAAGTCTTTCATGTGAGATGTAGCAACCATTAGGGCATCAGAAGACTTCATAGTTTTTTCAATGTAAGGAGTGACTGCATCGTCATATATACGGTTCCATACCGGCCCCATTACAAAAAAGGTGAGAAATAAAGCCAAACCAACGATAATTTGGCTCGAGGGAGCAGCATTGACCCCAATGGCGTTTCGCACAAAACCCAAGACAATAATCATTCTTGTGAAGCAGGTCATCATCATGATTATAGAAGGCCCAAGTGTTAGCAGGGTCATCGCTACCACGAGTTGGATGGCTAAACCAAAGTCGCCCTCATCATTTGCTCCGCTTACATCAATCCTAAGTCCCGGTGCCCCTCCCCCACTTTGAGCATCAAGAGAGACAGAAGACATAACAAAACAGGCAATAAGAAGAGACCAAAACATAGTTTTAACTCCCATGAACTTGCTTATAAACCTACAGTTAAACATGTGAACCCCTAGGATGATGAATAAGTTTCAGCTTTTTCACCCGCTTTACTCAATGAAGTGATGTGCTGAATTGCCCCAGGGCTTACCCCAAGCAAATGCTTCTCATTCTCATATTCTGCAACAAGTAAAAACTGTCGATTTCCCAAAGAATGTGTTTCAGAAATGTGAATTTTGCTGCGGGATTTCGCAATGGATGAGAGTATTTTTTTTCCTCTGTAAAACCTTGTAAATACAAAGGCCACCACAGCAAGAATACCTAAAAACCCTAGAATTCGTAGAATTTGAAGAGTGTAAGGCGAATAATCAAGATCGAGAGCAGGAGAGGTACTAGCTATCAAATAAAAAGTTTCCTGCATGAGTGACAAAGTTCACAAAAGTGAAAGGACCTAAATTAGCCGATTGAATCGACAATTTCTGTAATCTTGAGACCAAAACGGTCATCGATGACTACTACTTCGCCCAATGCGATTAGCTTGCCGTTTACCAAAAGGGAAACTGGATCCTTTGCATTTTGTTGGAGCTGAATTTGAGCACCAGGACTCAATTCGACAATCTCCTTCATTGGCAACTGTGCTGTACCTAACTGGACTGTGACTTGAACCTTCACATCCATTACGATGTCCATCTTTTTACTATCCATTAGCTTTTCCAATTAATTTAAGGCCTTCAGAAATGCATTCACTGACTTGATAGGCAAC
>Ga0181587_10000667_pt1 | contig 27993 bp, 26 predicted proteins | sample 071ome_27_FD_132463 | JGI IMG/M metagenome (GOLD analysis project Ga0181587, IMG submission 132463) | Coastal salt marsh microbial communities from the Groves Creek Marsh, Skidaway Island, Georgia - 071409AT metaG (megahit assembly) | ecosystem: Environmental > Aquatic > Marine > Intertidal... | reverse complement strand
TGTACCTTCAGACACTCAGGCTCACGTCGCCGGCATGCAGTTCACGGGGCCCATCAGAGGTTTCGACCAACAGCCCGCCCCGCTTGCTCACCCCGCTCGCCCTACCCTGAACTCGACCAGCGGGACTGACCACGTCGACGGTCTTGCCGGCCAGCGCATCCAGGGCAGACCAGTCATCCATAAACACCTCAAAACCCTGCCGCTCGAACCGGACCAGGTGAGTGAGGAGCGAGGCGATCAACTTTCCCGCCAGTTCATTGCGAGAGATACCGGGGACAAAATGCGCCACCTCGGTCCAGGGCTGATCGATGGACGCCGAACCTTGTGTGCCGGCCGGCATATGCACGTTGAGGCCGATACCCAGTGCCGCGTTGCATGGACCACCGGCGTCGCCCTGGATTTCCACCAGGCATCCGCCCAGTTTGCGCCCGTCAATCAACAGGTCATTGGGCCACTTGATCGCATGGCCGCGCATCCCGCACTCTGCCAGCGCGCGGCTGGCCGCCAGCGCGAGCAGCAGCGGCAGCGCCGAGAGCTCCCCTATTCCGGTTTCAAACCTCCAACCCAGGCTGAGGTAGATATTCCTGGCCAGTGGAGAAAACCACTCGCGGCCGCGACGTCCACGGCCAGCGGTCTGTCGTTCCGCCATGAACGCCACCGCGTGCTGTTCCCCCAGCGGCCTTCGGAAAACCTCGGCATTGGTCGAATCCAACTCGGGGCAAATCACCAGATTGTTGAGATACGCCGCCTCGCGTTCCGGAATCCCGGCCCTGATACGATCCGCCTGCAGCAACTCCAGTGTCTCAGACAGCCAGTAGCCCTTGCCCGTCATGGACTTCACGCCAATTCCCAGGCTGCGCAAATGCTCCACTTGTTTCCACACCGCTGAACGCGAGCAACCGAGTTCCCGGGCAATCTCCTCACCGGACCGTGGCCGCTCTGCCGATAGAAACCCCAGCAGTCTGAGCAGGGCATAGTTCATGGGCGGGTTCAGCGACCGAACCAGTTTTTCAGCAGCACTTTTTCAAACCGGTGCTCTGTTCCCGAGCCCAGCCGCTTGAGGTTAGACCGGTGGGTGAACGTCATGAAAAGCGCCACAGCGAGGCAGAACAACACCAGCGCGGTTGAATCACCGCGATACAGCGCCGCCGGCACCAGGCTGATGCCGGCCAGGACAGTGGCCAGCCCCACGTACCCGCTGAGCACCAGCACCAGTATCCAGGTGCCCATCATGGGGATCAGCAACCACGGCTGGATAACGGCAAGCGCGCCAACCGCCGTGGCAGCGCCCTTACCACCGCGAAATCCATGCCAAAGCGGGTAGCAGTGCCCCAGGACGGCAGCAAACCCGCACAACAAGCGAGCGAGCTCGAGCGTGGAAGGAGAGGTATCAAACCAGGCGGGCACCCATAGAACCGCAAGAACGGCCTTGCCGACATCGACGACCACGACACCGAGGGCAAACCAGAAACCCTGCGTGCGCAGCGCGTTGGTGCCGCCCGCGTTTCCGCTGCCCATGGTGCGAATGTCCACGCGGCGCAGACGTCCAAACAACAGGCTGCCGGAAACGGAGCCCAGGAGATAGGAAACCAGCGCCATCGTGATCAGTGCGGCCATAGCATCAGCCCATGAAGTCCGGTTGAGGAATGTATGAAACGATGATGCCACCCCGGCCCAGGTGAACGCCCAGGGCAGGGCCGGCCTCGCACAGATGACAGGAATGCACCATCGAGTGTCCGGCCAGGATCCGCCGGCGAAGGTCATGCGCGCCCGGATCATTGTCGGCGTGGGCAATCATGACCCGGTAGACGCGGTTATCTTCCATGCTCTTGAGCACGCGCTTTGCCAGTCGGGCGGTGTTCAGGCCCCGTCCCGGCGAGATGCCCGCAAGCACGAGCTTGCCGTCTTTCGCGCACAGCATGGGCGTCACGCGTAAAAACTCGGTGACGCGTTTCATCCAGGCGGGCACGCGACCTCCGCGAACGGCGGATGACAGGTTGTCGGGAAAAGCATAGGTCCGTGTCTGCGGGACGAGTTCATGCAGCAGCGCCTCAATTTCATCGGCCGTCATACCGTGCTCAGCCGCTTCAGCCGCAACGATGGCCAACAAGCCCTGGCCCGCGCTGGCATTAAGCGTGTCGACCACGCGCACACGCGCTTCCTCGGTGCGTTCGGCAGCGCTCCGCGCGGCCTGTGTCGTGCCGCTCAGCTTGCCGGTCAGGCCCACCGAAATGACTTCATAGCCGTGACTGCCCAGCAAGGCATACACCCGCCTGAAGTCCTTCGCCGGCGGCTGCGAGGTACGCGGAAACTCCTCGCTTTCCGCCAGCAGCCGGTAAAACTCCTGTGGCTGCAAAGATACGCCGTCGAGAAATTCCCGGTCACCGAAGCTGAGCCGGACCGGCACGATGTGAATACCCAGCCGCTCGATCTCACCTTCCGGCAGATCCGCCCCCGAATCGGCCACGATGGCGACATGACCGGACTGGTTCATCAACCCATGCTGGCGGCTCATGTCATCGGCCTTCTGCTGGGTGATCTCACCGAATTCCTCACAGGCCAGGAACAGCTCAGCCGGATTATTGACATGTATATGCACGCGAACGCGGTTTTGTCCGCCCGCGACCATCAGCGAACTGCTGTCCAGCGCCTGCAGGCGCCGCATGATGGTCTCACGGTCCAGCATCTGCCCCTCAATCACACATTCGGTACAGAAGCGGTGTTGACCGATATCTCCGTCCGGATCCAGTTCGATCGCGGCCGGCTCCGACATATCCGCCTGTAACTCGTCCACCACGCCGCGGTCGATGAACGCCCAGATACCCTCCAGCAAATCAACAAAACCCTGTCCACCGGCATCGACCACCCCGGCCTGCTTCAGGGCCGGCAGTTGATGGGGCGTATTGGCCAGGGACTTTCGCGCCGCCTCAAGGCCCTGGTAAAGCAATTCACCGATGTCGCGGGTTCCCTGCTCTGCCCGGCGCAGCAATTCGGCCCCGAAATCCTCCAGCACGGTGGGCAAGGTGCCAACCACGGGCTCCGCCATCGCTGTCCAGGCCTGCTCCGCGCCCCTCGCACTGGCCTTGGCCAGGCCACTTGCGTTGATCAGCCTGTGCTGACCCACGGCCTCGCGAAAGCCCTGGAAATACTGGGCCATGATGGCGCCGGAATTGCCGCGCGCTCCGTCCAGAGCACTTTCTGTGATGATGTCCACGGCCTCGGGCAAAGCCAGCCCGGCATGATCGCCCAGCGCGTCGAGGATGGACTTGAAGGTAAAGGCCAGGTTGGTGCCGGTATCACCGTCAGGCACGGGAAAAACATTGATGCGGTTGAGATAGTCGCGACGCAGAAACAGGTGGCGTATACCCGCGCTCAACGCGCGGGACAGCCTTGGTCCGTCCAGGTATGCAATGGCAACTGAGGCAATCATTACCGGGCATTCTAATGAAATGCAGATGCACGGCACAGTACAAAAAGTCCCTGCCGGGGTTGGCGAAATACGCCAAACCCGTGCCGGGCTGACCACGGCACGCGCGCCTCGCCGGCTTCCGATCACCTGAAAAACCCGCCTGACGCCTTAATCTAGCACTTTTGGCACGTTTGGCATGGATACTGCATCGGATACCATGTACCGGGCAGATGTCAGCGAGAAAACACGATGGATCAAAATCAAATGTTCAAAAGCATCAAGCAGAATCTGAACGGGCGCCCCGGCCAGCCGATCGTGCTGGGCGTTGGCCAGGCACTGGCCAAGCGCCTGAATCAGGAGGCCTGGGTGACCCGCGGCGCCTTCATTGTGCTCGGCGTGTTCTTCACCTTCGCCACGCTTGCGGCCTATATCCTGCTCGGATTGTTCATGCCCGAAACCGAAGAACGGACCAAGGGTGTATTCCGCGGCCTGGTCATCCAGGCCCGTGAGTGGATCGACCAACTGGCCGGGTTCGGAAAGGACATTTTCAACGGGACGACCCAGCGCAACGGCAGTTCGGGCTGATCATCGACAGCCGCTGCCCCCGGCGCGGTATATGCGCGTGTCGGGCCGTGTCTGCACCGGGGCATGAAAAACCGGCCGTAGAGCGGGGCGGCGCCGGTTAGGCGGGCAGCGACAGGAATTCGCTCAAGGCGGCCTCATCGAACGGCCAATCCAGTTCGGCGCCCGAATCTTCGCGCCGCAACACGGGAATACGCACGCCGTACCGGTACACCAGCGCCAGGTCACCCTCTATCTCTACCGTCTTCAGGCGGTAGCTGTCATGCCGTCCCTGCAGCAACTGCCTTGCCTCTTCGCACAGGTGGCACTGCGGGTTGGAAAACAAGGTCAGCTCAGGCATGGGGAAAGTATATGAAGACCGGTAAATCCAGACCAGTGAAATGCGCCACGGTCTCCACTTGACCGGCAGGGGCTGGCCTTCGGGACAGCAGCATCCGGCCGGGATGGGCTGAACCGGGCCCTGACGCGTTCCCGCCTCGGCTGCCTCTTTGCTGGCGCCGCTTTCGCCTCCCCGCCGCGTTCCCATTAAAATACGCCCCTCACACAGCGGCGAGTCGTTATGGCAGTCAGCATTTTCGAATTGTTCAAAATCGGCATTGGGCCATCCAGTTCCCACACGGTGGGCCCGATGCGCGCTGCGCGAACCTTCGTGTTGCGCCTCGAGGAGGCCGGTCTGATGCCCTGCGTCAACGAAATCCAGGTCCGGCTTTATGGTTCACTGGCGCATACCGGGCGCGGTCACGGCACCGACTGTGCCGTGCAGCTGGGCCTGCTCGGCGAGCTGCCCGATCGCGTCGACCCGGACCGGATTCCCGCCAGGCTGCAGGAAATCGAGACCGATGCCGCGATCATTCTGGACGGCCGCCATCGCGTGGGTTTCAATCCTGGGGAACACCTGTTGTTTCTCAAGCGGGAGACCCTGCCCCATCATCCCAACGGCATGCGCTTCAGCGCGCTGGATGATGCGGGAAATACCGTGCTGGAACGAGACTATTACTCGGTGGGCGGCGGCTTTGTGGTCAGCCAGGACGAGGCGGAGAAAGATCGTATCGTCAAGGACGCAACCCGGCTGCCCTATCCTTTCGAAACTTCGGCCGACCTCATGGCGCAGTGCGACCAGACCGGCCAGAGGATTGGGCAGGTCATGCTGGCCAATGAGACCCGGTGGCGCAGCGAGACGGAAATTCGCGCCGGGCTGATGGACATCTGGGCGGCCATGAAGGCCTGCATTGAACGCGGATGCAACCGTCCGGGCGAGCTCCCGGGCGGACTGAAAGTCAGGCGGAGAGCGCCCGATCTTTACCGCAAGCTCAAAGGCCGCGGCCCTGGTCCGGACGATGATCCGCTGACCATGCTGGACTGGGTGAACCTGTGGGCGCTGGCCGTCAACGAGGAAAACGCCGCCGGCGGACGCGTGGTCACCGCGCCGACCAACGGCGCCGCCGGCATCATCCCCGCAGTTTTGAGTTACTACGTGAATTTTGCACCCGGAGCAGATGAAGACGGTGTGATCGAATTCCTGCTCACCGCCGGCGCCATCGGCATCCTCTATATGCTGAACGCGTCGATTTCCGGAGCTGAAGTAGGTTGCCAGGGCGAGGTGGGCGTGGCCTGCTCGATGGCGGCAGGCGGCCTGACCGCGGCCATGGGCGGCACCATGGGCCAGGTGGAAAACGCCGCTGAGATCGGCATGGAGCACAACCTGGGCCTCACCTGTGATCCGGTCGGTGGACTGGTGCAGGTGCCCTGTATCGAACGAAACGCCATGGCGGCAGTCAAAGCGATCAACGCCCAGAGACTGGCGCGCCGCGGCGATGGTGTCGGCGTGGTTTCCCTCGACAAGGTCATCAAGACCATGCGTGACACCGGGGCGGATATGAAACAGAGATACAAGGAGACCTCGCGCGGCGGACTGGCTGTGAACGTCATCGAATGCTGAAAGCCATTTTTCAATCCCTGGTGATTACGATGTTGATCGTGCAGGTGGCGCCTCCCGCGCAGGCCGGCGACATGTACAAGTGGCAGGACGAGGACGGCGTCTGGCACTTCGGTGATCGTCCACCCGAGGAAGGACAGCCATTCGACACATTCACCGTGCCGGCGGAGCCGGGCAAGATGGTGAGCATGCGACAGGAGGGCTCACAGCATCAGCCGGTCTATATCTTCTTCAATCACTACTGGGGTCCGCTGGAGCTGGAGCTGGGTGTGGCGGATGCCATCAACGTGAATACCGAGCCTCCGCTGCCCGCGCGGATCGTCATTCCCGGCCAGTCCGAGGTGCGCGCTCTGAGCATGCGCGCGGCGGACCCGCATCAGAGTTTTCAGTATCGCCTCAGATACGCCACCGTACCCGGACCACCCATGGCGAACCTGCCCGACAACCTCGACTTTTTCCCGCCCTTTCCCGCCGGCATGAAATTCCCCATCAGCCAGGGGATCGACGAGGCAACCACGCACAATCGACCCGGAAGCCACTATGCCGTCGACCTGGCCATGCCCGTGGGGACGCCCGTCCTGGCGGCCAGGGGCGGCATCGTCATGGATATGGAGGATGACTTCCACGGCGGTGGCGACCAGGAAGCCAAGTTCATCGACCGGGCCAACTTTGTCCGGATTCTGCATGACGATGGCAGCATGGCCGTATATGCCCACCTGCAGCCCAACAGCGCACGGGTATACCCCGGCGGACGGGTGCCCACCGGCGCGTGGATCGCCAACTCGGGCAACACCGGTTTCAGCAGCGGCCCACACCTGCATTTTGCGGTCCAGATGAATGCCGGCATGTCACTGGAATCGCTGCCGTTTCGCTTCCGCCAGCGCGGTGGGCAAATGATCACACCTGACCGGCGGATGGTGCTGGATGGCGTGCTGTCCCTGCGCTGACCTCAGCCGGCCGTCACAGCAGCAGCGACAGCAACAGCACCCAGCACACCGCCAGCAACGGCCCCAGCAGGCCCGCAAACACACCCGGCCCGCGCAGGTCGACCGTCTTGATCAAACCCGTGCTGAACGCCACAGCGTTGGGCGGTGTGGAAACGGGCAGCAACAGGGCGCAAGAAGCGCTCAGGCCCAGGATCAGGCACATCTCCATTTCGCGGCCCGGCAGAAGCGCCACCGCCACCGGCAGCACCAGCGAGACCGTTGCGGTATTGCTCATGAAATTAGACAGCGTCACCGTCAGTAATGCCATCACGAGGAACACCAGGAGGTCGCTATCGAGCTCGGTCAGCACGGCCAGCCCGACCGCCAGCCGGTCAGCGAGCCCTGTATCTACGACCGCGGCGCCCAGGGAAAGCCCCCCGGCCACCAGCATGAGCGTGTCCCAGGGCAGGCTGCGAACCTGAGCCGCGCTCATCACCTGGGTCATGGTCAGGCCGACGATAGGAATCAGCGACACAGCGGCCACGTGAATACCGTGCAGCGGTTCGGTCAGCCACAGCAACACGGTGACCAGCGTAATACCGGCCACGATCCTGCGCTCCCGTTTACCCTCGAGCGCCGGCGTCTCCTGCACATCGAGTACCAGTTCGAAACGCTGAATTCCCGGCGGATAGCGCCACAGCAAAAAACGCCAACCCGCGATCACCAGGGTCATCGCCAGGGGGGCGCCGACCACCATCCACTCAACGAAGTTGACCGGCTTGCCCGCCTCGGCCGCAATGCCGGCCGCGATGGCATTGGGCGCGCTGCCGATGATGGTGCCCATGCCGCCCAGCGTCGCGGAAAAAGGAATGGCCAGAATCAGGGCCCGGGCGAACGGCTCATCCGGATCGACCCGGCGCAAAAACGGAATCACCGCGCCAATCAGCAGCGCGGTGGTGGACGTGTTGGAGACAAACATGGACGCGATAGCACTGGTCAGCATCACGGCCAGCAAAACGCGCTCAGGCCGATGGCCCGCGGGGCGCATGGCCCAGGCAAACAGACGGCGGTCCAGACCCGTCATCGCCAGGCCCTCAGCCATAAAAAACCCACCCAATATGAGCCAGATAACCGGACTGGACCAGGTATCGAGATAGACGCTGACGTCCATGGGTTGCGGCAGAAAAATAGGCGTTCCCAGCACAAAAACCAGGTAGCCCATAATCAACAACCCGACCGCGAACGCGGGTACTGCCTCCGTCAGCCACAACCCCACAGCCAACAGGAATAGGAACAGGACCGCCCGCTCCTCAATGGGCAGACCGCCGGTCAGCGTTCTCCAAACCCAAATCACGGCCAGGGACACCAGCACGAAAAGAACCAGGCGCCGCAGCGCGAATTTTCGCCCGGGCGAGAGGATCCGATAGGCTGCCCGGCGGCTATCCCTGTATTCGGCGTCTACATGATGTTCTTCGATCACGGCGTTATAACGGGTCATCTGCGAAGGGACGGGATTGTAACGCCCTGAGGCTCCAACGGGTGAGACTGATTCGCACCGCCGGTCACAGGAGGGCAACTCCGGGGTGAGCGAGGCCGACCAAAGGGCCCTGGTCTGCTAGAATGGCGCGCTTTTTTTCATTGTGTAACACGATGTCTGAACTCGACCAACAACTCGCGCGCCGGCGGACGTTTGCCATCATCTCGCATCCTGACGCGGGCAAAACGACACTGACGGAAAAACTGCTGCTGTTTGGCGGCGCCATTCAGATGGCTGGCGCGGTCAAGGCCAAGCGCGCCGCGCGGCATGCCACGTCCGACTGGATGAAGATGGAGCAGGAGCGCGGCATTTCGGTGACCAGTTCCGTGATGCAGTTTCGCTACCGGGACCGCATCGTCAACCTGCTGGATACGCCGGGTCACGCCGACTTTTCCGAAGACACCTATCGAACGCTCACCGCCGTGGACTCCGCGCTGATGGTTATCGACTGCGCCAAGGGCGTCGAAGAGCGCACCATCAAGCTGATGGAAGTCTGCCGCATGCGCCAGACACCGATCTTCACATTCATCAATAAGCTCGACCGCGAGGGCCGCGAGCCCATCGAACTGCTGGACGAAGTCGAGTCGGTGCTGGGCATCGCCTGCGCGCCCATCACCTGGCCCATCGGCATGGGCCGTCGACTGAAGGGTGTTTACCATCTGCTGGATGACACGGTTCACCTTTACGAATCAGGGAAAAATTACGTCACCCAGCAGGCCGAGGTGATTGAGGGCATCGACCATCCATTGCTCGATGAACGACTGGGCGGTTCAGCCGGTGAACTGCGCGATGAGATCGAACTGGTGAAGGGCGCCAGTCATGAATTCGAGCCGGAAGCCTACCTGGCGGGCGACCAGACCCCCGTGTTCTTTGGCTCCGCCATCAATAATTTCGGCGTCACGCCGCTGCTCGACGCCTTTGTCGAGCACGCGCCGCCACCCGGCTCGCGGAAAACCACGCACCGCAAGGTCGAGAGTGATGAGCCGAAACTGACCGGATTCGTCTTCAAGATACAGGCCAACATGGACCCGGCCCATCGCGACCGGGTCGCCTTCATGCGCGTTTGTTCAGGCTGCTTTCGCCAGGGAATGAAAGTGCGGCATGTCAGGCTGGGCAAGGACATCAAGATCCCCAACGCGCTGACGTTCATGGCGCAGGACCGGGAAAGCGTGGAGCAGGCCTGGCCGGGTGACATCATCGGCATCCACAACCACGGCACCATTGCCATTGGCGACAGCTTCTCCGAGGGCGAGGCGTTGCAATTCACCGGCATACCCAATTTCGCGCCTGAGCTGTTCCGACGCGCCAGACTGCGCGACCCATTGAAGCTCAAGGCGCTGCAGAAAGGCCTGCAGCAGCTGTCCGAGGAAGGCGCCACGCAGTTTTTCCGGCCCGTCATGGGCAACGACCTGGTGCTGGGCGCAATCGGGCTGCTGCAATTCGACGTGGTGGCCTATCGCCTGAAAAGCGAATACAACGTAGATGCGATTTTTGAGAGCGTCAATGTGTACACCGCCCGTTGGGTCCGATGCGAGGATGACAGGATGCTCAGCCAGTTCAGAGACCAACTGCAGCCCAACCTGGCGCTGGATAGCGGCAACCAGTTGGTCTACCTGGCGCCCACCCGGGTCAACCTGCAATTGACCGCAGAGCGCTGGCCGGACATTCACTTCGCCGAGACCCGGGAAACCCTCCGGTTCGTGGACTGATGACCCTATTGACCTATTGGCGGTCAGCCTTTCCCGACCGCGCGCGGCGCGGCGCCATCTGGGCCATCGCGCTGCCCATCATGGGCGGCATGATGTCGCAAAATATTCTGAACCTGGTGGATGTATGGATGGTCGGCCACTTGGGTGACACGGCCCTGGCTGCCACGGGCATCGGCGGATTCACCAATTATCTTTGCATCGCTTTCATCATCGGCCTGTCGGCGGGCGTCCAGGCTTTGGCCGCCCGCCGCCTGGGCGAGAACCGCACCGATGAAACCGCGGTGCCGCTGAATGGTGGCCTGATCCTGGCGCTGATCATCGGATTACCGCTGTCGATCATTTTGATCATGCTGGCGCCGGCGGCTTTCCCCTATCTCAACTCTGACCCTGGCGTGATCGCCGAGGGTGTCCCCTACCTTCAGATTCGGCTGGCCTCGATGATCGCCGTGGGCATGAACTTCTCGTTTCGTGGGTACTGGAGCGCCATTCACATGACCGGGCTGTACCTGCGCACCCTGCTGGTCATGCATGCGATCAACATTTTTCTGAACTGGGTGCTGATTTTCGGCAACCTGGGCGCACCCGAACTCGGCGTCAAAGGCGCCGCCCTGGCCACCACCATATCGTTGTTCATCGGCACCGGAATTTATTTTGTTTTTGCGTTGCGACACGCCCGGGACAAGGGTTTTCTGCACCGCATACCCTCGTTCGCGACCTTGAAGCAACAGTTTTTCATTTCGCTGCCGGCCAGCCTGCAACAGGTGTTTTTCGCCGCGGGATTGGTCACGCTGATGTGGATCCTGGGTCGCATTGGCACGGCCGAAGTGGCGGCAGCGAATGTCCTGATGACCTTCCACCTGACCGCCCTGCTGCCCTCCTTTGGAGTCGCGCTGGCCGCGACCACGCTGGTGGGGAACGCGTTGGGGCGGGAAGACGTGGACGACGCGGCTCGCTGGGGCTGGAACTGCGCCGCGCTGGTGCTGATCTACGGCGTGGTGCTGGGCCTGGCCGTCATTCCTTTTGCGGATCCTTTGCTGAGCTTTTTCCTGACCAACCCCGAAACCCGCGCGCTGGCCCATCTGCCGCTGGTGCTCTGGGCGTTAGCGATTGGCATCGATGCCGGCGGCATGGTGCTGATGAATGCGCTCATCGGCGCTGGCGATACGCGCCGGAGCATGTGGATTTCCATCATCTGGCAATGGTTCATTTTTCTGCCGCTGGCTTACCTTGCCGGGCCCGTGATGGGTTTTGGCTTATTGGGCGTGTGGATTCTGAACGGCTTTTACCGGGCCGGCCAGGCCATCGTTTGCGCTCAACAGTGGCGCAGCCGCAAGTGGGTCGGCATCGAAGTCTGAAGACGACGCACCCGAGGGCGGCGGCGCTAACCGAGCAAGCCCTGGTTCAGTAACCGCTCGATTTGAAGGTCTTCAGCGCCCGGTCGCACTTCTGCTTGGACAGGTAACAGGGGTTTCCGATCTGCGAGCGATTGTTAAGACTGGCCACTTCCCTGCCACCCTCAAGCCGGGTCACCGCCAGCAGTTTTTCCGGCCGGAACGCTTCCGAGTAGTACACGCATTGTTCCCAACCGGAACCTTCCGGCAGATCGATCACCAGGACACGGTCTTCGCCATACCGGCAGTTGGCATAATCGGTGAACCTGGTCTCGCCGACCTGGTACTCACAGGCCATGGCCAGGCCGCTGCCGGCCAGCAGCACGGCGATCAGGACATTTCGAATGATGAAGCTGTTCATGAGATTGACTCCACTCCGACCCCTCCGGCATGGGCCGCGCCAAACCGGAGCGCGTGGTTATATTGGACCACAGGGTCAACATGGCCACGATGACGTGAATCAATGGCTTGAACCGCCCATTTGCCAGCCCCCTGCAAACCCTATACATTGCTGCGATTGTGGATAAGAACGAACCCACCGGGGAGCCAACCCTATGATCGGAAGTGTCCTGTTCGGCTTCATGGGCCTTGCCATCCTGATCGGCATTGCGGCCGCCTTTTCTGACAACCGCAAGCGCATCGACTGGAAACTGGTCGGCGCGGGCGTCGGTCTGCAGCTGGTGTTCGCGCTGATCGTGATCGTACTGCCGGGCGGGCGGCAGTTCTTTGAAGCCATCAGCAAAGTCTTCGTCACCATCATCGGTTTCGCATCCGAAGGGGCCATTTTCGTGTTCGGCACCGTGGGTGATCCGGCCAGCAACCTGGGCTTCATTTTCGCGTTCCAGGTTCTGCCCACCATCATTTTTTTCGCGTCCCTGATGAGCGTGCTTTACCACATTGGCATCATGCAGAAGATCGTCCAGGCCATGGCCTGGGTCATGTTCAAAGTCATGCGAATCAGCGGCTCAGAGTCGCTGTCGGTAGCTGCCAACGTGTTCGTCGGGCAGACCGAAGCGCCGCTGGTGGTGCGGCCCTACATTGCGCGAATGACCCAGTCCGAGTTACTCACCATGATGATCGGGGGCATGGCGACGATCGCGGGTGGCGTGCTGGCTGCCTATATCACCCTGCTGGGCGGCGGCGATGAGGCGCTGCGTATCTACTACGCCAAGCACCTGCTCTCGGCCAGCGTCATGGCGGCGCCCGCCACCATCGTGCTGGCCAAGATTCTGAAGCCGGAAAGCGAGGAGTCCATGACCCGAGGAAGTGTCCGCATACACGTCGAAAAAACAGCCACCAACGTGATCGAGGCGGCCGCCAACGGAGCGGCGGAAGGCGTGCGCCTGGCATTGAACGTGGGCGGCATGCTGATCGCCTTCATCGCGCTGATTGCCCTGATCAACTACCCGCTGGGATGGTTGGGAGAAATCAGCGGTCTGCAAACAATGTTGGGCAAGCCCCTTAGCCTCTCACTGGTGCTCGGCTACCTGCTCTGTCCGCTGGCCTGGGCCATTGGCGTGCCGACGCAGGATATTGTCGCGGTCGGCGGGCTGATCGGAGAGAAGATCGTTACCAATGAATTCGTGGCCTACTTAAGCCTGAATGAGATACAGAGCACGCTCACACCCAAGGCGCTGCTGATCTCCACTTATGCCTTGTGTGGGTTTGCGAACTTTGCGTCCATCGCGATCCAGCTGGGCGGCATTGGTGGATTAGCTCCGGAGCGGCGTTCGGATATCGCACGCTTTGGTCTTCGGGCCGTATTGGGCGGCGCGCTGGCCACCATGATGACGGCGACCATCGCAGGCGTCCTCTCCGAGTTCGTCGCCTGACGCCTTCCGGGCTGTGAGCGCCAACTCACAATTTGCACTGTTTCGCACCCGGCGATTCCTGCCGTTTTTCTGGACGCAGGCGTTCGGTGCGCTCAACGACAACATTTTCAAAAACGCCCTGGCCGCCCTGCTGGTCTTCCAGGGCAGCCAGATGGGCGGGCTGAATACCGACCAGGTAGTCAACCTCAGCGCCATGGTGTTCATCCTGCCCTTCTTCCTGTTCTCCGCCTTGTTCGGACAGTTTGCGGACAAGTATGAGAAGTCGATGCAAATACGCCGCATCAAGTTGTTCGAGGTGGTGATCATGATCACCGCCACCTTGGGCTTCTGGCTGAACAATCTGCCGCTGCTGCTGACCGTGCTGTTCATGCTGGGCTTCCAGTCAACCATCTTTGGGCCGATCAAGTACGGCATCCTGCCGCAAGTCCTGGACAAGCGGGAACTGGTCGGCGGCAACGCGCTGGTTGAGATGGGCACCTTCGTGGCCATCCTGGCCGGCACCATCGCCGGCCCCCAGCTGGCCGGCATTGAGGCCAATTGGCCGGTGTGGGTCAGCCTGGCGGCGCTGGTTGTTGCCGTAATGGGTTACCTGTTCAGCCGTGGCATTCCCGAGGCCAACGCCGTGGCGCCGGACCTGAAGATCAACTGGAACATCTTCACGGAAACCTGGAACAACATCCGATTCATCAACGAAAACCAGACGGTGCTCAACAGCGTGCTGGGCATCTCATGGTTCTGGTTTTTCGGGGCGACCGTGTTGGTGCAGATACCCAGCTATTCGCAAAATGTCCTGGGCGGCGACGAAGACCTCATGTCCGGCCTGCTCGCCATGTTCATCATCGGCATCAGCACGGGCTCCCTGTTGTGCGAGAAGCTATCGGGCAGACAGGTGGAGATCGGCCTGGTGCCCTTTGGGACCATTGGCCTGACCCTGTTCGCTGCCGACCTGTACTTTGCCAGCCCGGCCGTGCCCATTGAGGGTGTCACCCTGGGCAGCTTCCTGGCCGACTCAGCCAACTGGCGGATCATCGCCGACCTGTTGCTGATCGGCGCGTTCGGCGGTTTCTACATCGTGCCGCTGTATGCCCTGGTCCAGCAGCGATCCGAGGCTTCGCACCGCTCACGCGTCATCGCCGGCAACAATATTCTCAACGCGCTGTTCATGGTCGTAGCCGCTATTTTCGCCATGCTGATGCTGGGCAGGGCCGGGTTCACCATCCCCGAACTGTTCCTGGCCACCGCCGTGCTCAACGCCCTGGTCGCCATTTACATCTTTACCCTGGTGCCCGAATTCTTGCTTCGCTTCCTGATGTGGATCCTGATTCACACCATTTACCGGGTTCGCGCTCGGGGGCTCGAGAACATCCCCGAGGAGGGCCCGGTGATCGTGGCCGCCAATCACGTCAGCTTTGTCGACCCGCTGATCATCGGCGGAATGGTGCGGCGGCCGATCAACTTCGTCATGTACTACCGGATCTACCAGATCCCGCTGTTGCGTTTTTTCTTTAAGGCCAGCAAAGCCATACCGATCGCTTCACGCACGGAGGACCCCGATGTGCTGGGCGAGGCCTATCGTCGCTCAGACGCGGTGCTGGAAGCGGGTGACATACTGGGTATTTTCCCGGAAGGTCAGATCACCCGCGACGGCGAGATACAAGCGTTCAAAAAGGGCATAGACAGAATCCTGGTCGACCAGCCCGTGCCGGTGATACCCATTGCCCTGTGCAACCTGTGGGGATCGTTGTTCAGTCGCCGGGACCCGTTGCTCAAGCGCAGGCCCTACAAACTGTGGTCGCTGATTGAAGTCCGGGTCGGTAAAGCCATACCCCCCGAGGAAGCCACTGCGGAAAGGCTCGAGGCCGAGATCAGAGCGCTGCGCGGGGCTGACCGCTAAACGGCAAATTCCTCGCTCCCGCGGCCGCAGTTCCAGCAATGGCTGAAGACACCAGCCACCTCCGTGCCGCAATTGGAGCACACCCAGTCGGGCTCATTGCCCGAGGGTGTGGCCAGCAGTTTTTCGATCAACGCCTGGGCGCGCGGCAGATCGGCCTCCTCCAGCACCCAGAGCTCTGGCATGACCTCGACGAAAGGGATTTCGCCCATGACGGATGACATGAACTGGTTTTTCAACAGCGTGCGGATGCCGGCCGCGGCCAGCGCGCTTTGAAAATGCCCGACGCGGGTCAGGTCGAAGTCTTCGAACACTTTAAACATAGGGTTATTTTGATGTTGTGGCCCGGAGACGGCAAGTACACCCGGGCATTGCCATTGCGTCGTGGCTCTGGTGCAATTCACCCATGGAAAAGATCAAGCGCAGCGACCAGGAATGGCGCGAACAGCTCGAGCCCGAGCAATACCGGGTTACCCGGCAGGCCGGAACGGAAATGCCGTTTACCGGAAAGTACAACGATCATGCTGAGGACGGAACTTACCGCTGCGTGTGCTGCGACCACGAACTGTTTGGCTCCGACAGCAAATTCCACTCCGGGTGCGGGTGGCCCAGTTTCCACGGCGAGCTCGACCAGGCCGGCATCGTTCAAAGACCGGACCACAGCCACGGCATGTCCCGCATCGAGCTTCTGTGCCCGCGTTGCGACGCCCATCTCGGGCATATATTTCCGGACGGACCACCGCCTACCGGGATGCGCTACTGCATCAACTCGGCCTCGCTGGAATTCAAGAGCAGTGAGGAGTGACCGGTGACGGGTCAAAAGTCTTGCGGCTTTCGAGTGCCCCGCCTGCCCCACCGGTAATACGCTGTGAACCCATCCCTGGGGGCTCGAACGCGACCTGCCTGTCGCGCACGGTTCCCGGCCCGATCAGCCGGACCTTTCTCGCCGGATCAGGGTTCACGAATCACGGGTCCCGTTTTTTTCGATGCGCCCTGCTGATTTCTGTACTCGCCCTCGCCGCCTGCGCCAGCCCGTCCTACTACTGGCAGGCGTCGAAGGGCCATCTCGGGTTGATGAGCGAACGGCGAGACGTGGTTGAGGTGCTGGCCGATCCAGAAACTTCCGGTGAGCTGAGGGCCCGCCTGGAACTCAGCGCCGAGATGCTCGAATTCGCCGAGCGGGAACTCAGCCTTCCTTCGGGTGACAGCTACCGGACCTTCGTCGAGATCGGCGGCCCTGTCACCTGGAACGTGGTGGCCGCACCCGAGTTCTCTCTGCAGCCCAAGCGCTGGTGTTTCCCGGTCGCAGGCTGCGTCAGCTATCGAGGCTATTTCCATCGAGAAGACGCCGAGGCGTTTGCTGCCCGGATGTCACGAAAAGGATGGGATGTCACGATCATACCGGCGCTCGCCTACTCCACGCTGGGCTGGTTTGACGATCCCCTGCTCGACACCCTGTTGCGCAAGCCTGACGCGCAACTGGCCGGCACCCTGTTCCACGAACTGGCGCATCAGAGACTCTATGTGCGCGATAGCACGGACTTTAACGAGGCCTACGCGAGCTTTGTGGAGAGCAGCGGCGTAAAACGTTGGTTTCAATCGCGGCAGGGCGACGCCGATGACCAAGAGCGGTGGGAACGGGGCAGGCAGGCAATGGCCGACTTCGATGACCTGCTGCGCTCCGCGCGCCTTGAGCTGCAAACCCTGTATGCCTCGGGTCTGCCGGCGTTGGAGATGAAAGACACGAAGCGGAAGATATTTGAAACGCTGAGAGACCGATACGATGACCTCGTGAACAGCGGCTGGCAGGGGCAGGATTATTTCTCATCGTGGATGGCGCAGGACCTTAATAACGCGGCCCTGGCCGGGTTCAGTGCCTATACCGGAGGCCGCTGCGCTTTTGCCGCCTTGCTCGCGGAAACCGGTGAGGATTTTGCCCGGTTCCACGAGCGGGCCGCTGCACAGGCGGGCCTCGACGCCGCGGACCGTGAGCGGTGGCTGAATCAGCCGTGCGCGGTCATTGCCTCGCCCGCCGACTTGTGACCAGTTACCCCCAGGGACATGCACCGGGGCAACGTCTTGGGGTTCAAACAGTAGGCCGTCATTACCGCATTTTCGACCATGCTCCAACTCGGCATCGACATTACCCGTGGCCTGCAACAATAAGGCCATCCCGACGCAGTCGATGCAAATTGGGCTGAACACGCTTTTTCCAGGCGCTCTGCCAACCCTAACTTGCGCGGTTTTTCGGGGTAAGTGCGCTCGAGCGAGTATCCAAATCTACCGTGAAGAAACCCAGCGCTCGGTATTGATCGCGCATCACTTGCGCAAAGTTTAATGAATAATAAGAACCGGCCAAGTAACCAAAGCCGCCCGCAATTAACACTCTCTCCGCATCAGGCTTTAGCGTGGTAATCGCGGTGTCCTGCGCTTTGTTTTGTGGCGCGATGATCACCTGAAATAAGGCGTCCTCACCCAGGCCGCCAATATAGGATTGCAGCAGGCTGCCAACTTCCTCCATGATGAGGTCCTCCTGTGCAGACACTTTGTCATCCGCTTTCGTCAACGCCTCGAGCACATCGATCAGTTGAGCTACCTGCTCCATGGGTGGCGACGTCTTCAGGTAATCTTCTACGGTTTCTCGTGTCCTGAGCAGGCTCGCAGGCTCCTCCAGCGTGGCGAGTTCCTCGCAGGCCTCCCAATCCATCGACAGATGCCAGTTGTCGGCAAACGCCTGGATCAGTTCCCGCTCCTCATCGGCCAGGTCACGGTCGATGAGGGCAAAGCGCACCAGGATGTCCAGGATGATCTCGGCGGCGGATGGGCGGAAGAACGTCGTGGCAAGATGCGTCACTTCAGATCGCTCCAGCTTTACTGCCTCACGCACACCGCGCCAGAAACCTTTGCCTCGATTTTCCTGTACCCATGCACCCGAGCCGATCATTATGATGAGGAGTGCAGCGATGATCCAAATCATGCTATCGATAAACCCTTGCCATTGGGCAGCGAACATGTAGTTCAATGCGAAGAATGACAGTGGGATTACGTCGATTGCGTAGCCTACGGTCGAAACACTGCTTGACACCTCAGCGTGGTGCTTGCGCTTCCACAATTTGTTGACTTTAAGATATGCAGAAGCAAGCGAAAATCCGAGCGATGCATATGCCATCACGCTAATGAAAGATTTGAGTAATTCCATATTCGGGCTCCGGTGAGATGTCCGCTACAATTGCACACTCTTGGACGCTGACACTGACAATGTGAGCCGCAGGGTCAAGTCGCGCATTCTGCAAGGTGGTCGATTAGCTTACCAGCTGCTGACTATAGACGCTCGATGCCTGTGACCTGCCAGAGGTCGCAGATGGTAGCCACCAAGCAGAAAACATTCAGAACGATGAGAGGCCGATATAACGACCTGGTGAGCGGTGGCTGAATCAGCCGTGCGCGGTCATTGCTTCGCCCGCCGACTTGTGACAAGTTACACGCAACGCCATGCACTGGGATAAGGCATTGGGATTCAAACGATGGGCCGTGTTTGCGGCATGCGCGACCATGCTCCAGCTCGAGGTCGCCAGTGCCCAGGCTCCGGCCTGTCCAGGCCCGGTGCTCGCAACATCGATCGCAGAGGAACCCGACCGGACGGGTATCCCCATCTCACTGGATGCCCGGCGCTTCACCGGCGGCCCGGAACAGCTGGCCGAGGCGAGCGGAGATGTCGTACTCACGCGCGCTGACCAGCGCCTCGAAACCCAGTTGCTGCAATTCAACCCCGTCAACAGTGAGCTGACGCTGCCCCAGCCACTGATCTACCGCGACCTGCGCGTGGAACTGCAGGCCGATAGTGGACAGTACAATTTCAACCAGGAGTCGGGGCAGTTTTCCATGGTCCGCTACGGTTTTGTCGGCGCCACCGCGCAGGGACAAGCCGAGAACGTTCGGGTGGAGAACAAAACCCGCTCCTACCTTCTGCGGCCCAACTTCACCACCTGCCCGGGCGATGAACCGGAATGGCTGCTGAGCGCCAGCGAGGTGGAGTTCCGGCACGAAGAAGGCTACGGCATAGCAAGGCACGCAAAGCTCGAGTTCATGGATGTGCCCATCCTGTATGCACCCTGGTTCACCTTCCCCATCGATGACCGTCGCAAGAGCGGTTTTCTCTACCCGGTCGCGAGTATCGCCAACGACAACGGCGTGGAAATCGGCGCACCCTGGTACTGGAACATCGCCCCCAACCAGGACGCGACGCTGACCCCGCGTTATTTCACAGAGCGCGGCATCATGTTGACCGGAGAATACCGCCTGCTGACCCGCCGCACCCGTGGCTTGCTCGATTTTGATTACCTGCCCAACGACACGGACACCAACGAACTCCGGTACCAGTATCGCCTGCAGCACCTGGCGCAGTTCAACTCGCAATGGCGCAGCCAGGTGCTCGTGCACAGGGTAAGTGACGATCAGTACTTCCAGGATTTCGGGATTTCCCTGGCCGAAACCGCCCGACAATTTCTGCGCAGTTCCGCGACGCTGTCGGGCATCGGCCGGTATTGGACGTTCAGCCTGAGCGTGGACGATTTCCAAGTCATTGACGAGGCCGTCAGTCAGCGACAGGAGCCTTACCAGCGACTGCCCCGCATACTGTTCGGCGTTGACCGACCCTTTGGCGCTTCGGGGTTTGAATTTGCACTCGACTCCGAGGCAGTCTATTTCGACCGCGCGGTGGGCGTGACCGGAGCGCGCCTTGACCTGTACCCGCGCCTGAACTGGAGCCTGGGCCGGTACTGGGGATTTGCCCGGGCCAGCGCGGGTTATCGTTACACGGCATACGCGCTGGACCGACAGGGCCTGCCTGGCGATGAAACACCGGATCGGGGCCTGCCTATTCTGAGCCTGGACGGCGGCATGTTTTTCGAGCGGGACCTGGCCAGCGGGCAGGTCCAGACGCTGGAGCCCCGCCTGTTTTATCTCTACGTGCCCTATGAAAACCAGGACGCGCTGCCGGACTTCGACACCTCTGAATTCACCTTCGGATACAGCCAGCTGTTCCACACCAACCGCTACACCAGTGCCGACCGCCAGTCCGACGCCAATCAGATCACCCTGGCGCTCAGCACCCGGTCTCTGAACCCGACCACGGGGCGGGAACGCTGGAGCCTGGGTGTCGGCCAGATCTTTTATTTCAGCGAGTCGCGCACCACCCTGCCGTTTGAGGAGCAGGATTTGAGTGACACCTCTCCGTTCATCGGTGAGTTCAACTGGCTTCCCTCCAGCCGCTTTTCTGGCCGCATCGCTGCCCAGTGGGACTGGAACGATCACCAGATCGATGTCTGGACGTTTGGCGTGGACTACCGTTCCGGCAGCGTTGGGCGTTTCGGGTTCGAATACCGCTACCGGCGAGACCGCCTGGATCAGTTCGATTTGCGTTACTTGTGGCCGATCAACGAAAACTGGACGGTACTCTCTCGCGTCAAGTATTCACTGGATGATCGGGAATTGCTGGAAGCCCAGGCCGGGCTGGAATACGAAAGCTGCTGCTGGGGCATCCGCATGGTGGCGCGGCGCTACCTGAGAAACCGGGAAGGCGACGCGCGCGACGCGGTCTACCTCGAACTGCGGCTCAAGGGCTTGGGTGACTTCGGCCGACAACCGCCGCCTTTGTTCTACGACACCGCGGACTGACACGCTGTACGGCATCCTACTCACGGCCTGACCGGCGGCACAGCCCCACGCGCTGCCCATTGCGCTAAAATACCCAACCGGCCGGAGGCCAGGGCCCGCGGCCTGAAGTCCCGGAGCCTGAAACCATTTGCCGGGAAAAGCGTCAAAGAGGCCGGCGGCCAATGAGCCTGCAACACCTGGAGCAATATACATGCAGCTGACCCGCAGTTTGAAACAAGCATTCCTCGCCCTCGCCATTGCCGTAATGGCCGCGGCAGCGCTGCCCGCGACGGCGCAGCAGATCGAGGAAATCGACACCATCGTGGCCGTGGTCGATGATGACATCATCATGCGCAGCGAGTTGGACATCGCCATCAAGGGTATCGTTGACCGGATTCGCGCGCAGGGCGGAAACCTGCCGCCGCAGGACCTGATCGAGAAGCAGGTACTGGAACGCCTGATCGTAAGGAAGCTGCAGATTCAACGCGCGTTTCGAACGGGCATTCGCATCTCGGACTCGGATGTCGACGGCGCCATCACCAACCTGGCCCAGCAAAACGGGCTCAGCGTCACCCAGATGCGACAGGTGGTCCAGGCCGACGGTGAGGACTGGTCCGAGTTCCGGCGCAGCATCGGCGAGGAAATCATGACCGAACGCCTGCGCCAGCGAGTGGTCAGCAGCATGGATCCGATCAGTGACACGGAAGTGGACATCATGCTGGCATCGGAAGAATTCTCCGGGGGCGAATATCATATTTCCCACATAGTGATTGTCGTTCCGGACGGATCGACGCCGCGTGAAGTGGAGGCGGTTTCCAATCGCATCAACGAAGTCCATCAAAAGCTGGACGAGGGCATGGACTTTGCTTCCGCCGCCATCAGTTATTCGCAAGGGCAGGAGGCGCTTGAAGGCGGCGAAGTGGGCTGGCGCGACCTCAACTCGGTACCGCGCGAATTCGCCGACGCCATTCGCAATCTGCGCGCGGGTCAGCACACCGTCCCGATTCGCAGCCCGGCGGGTTTTCATATCATTCGGGTGAATGACTATCGCGACCAGGTTCAGGTGATGTCGAAAGAGCACCACGCCAGGCATATCCTGATTGAGGTCAATGAACTGGTCACCGCGCGCGAGGCCATGGACAGGGTCAGTGAGATACGGCAGGACATCATGGATGGCGCCGATTTCGCGGAGGAAGCCAAGGAACACTCCGACGACCCGACCAGCGCCAACATTGGCGGCGACATGGGTTGGTTTCCGGAAAACCAGTACGGCCCCCGGATTGAGCAAGCCCTGGCCGGTATGGAGGAAGGCGAAGTCAGTGAGCCTTTTCAGACCCAGGTGGGCTGGCACATTATCCAGAAGCTGGGCTTCAGGGAAACGGATGTGACCGAGGAGGCCCGTCGAATCCGGGCGCGCAACAGCATCATGCAGAGCAAGGCCGACGCGGAAGTGGAAACATTCCTCAGGCAGCTGCGAGAAGAAGCCTACGTCGATATCCGCCTGACGTCCTGAACAGGCGCACGCTTTTTCTCTCATGACGAGCCGGGAATTGCCGCTGGCCATCACCCCCGGCGAGCCCGCCGGGATCGGGCCGGAGTGCGCGCTGCGCCTCGCGCAGGCCGCCCCTGATCTCCCGCTGCTGCTGGTCGCAGACCCGGGGATGTTGCGGCGCGCGGCCGCCCGGCTGGGCCTGGACGCGGATATCGATGAGTGGCAGCCAGGCGGCGCGATCCATCCGGGACAGATTCAATGCATGCCGGTCGCGTTGCGGCAGCCGGAGACACCTGGTGTGCTGGACCCCGCCAATGCGCCCTATGTGCTCGATGGCCTGACCACGGCCGTGGATCTCATTCAAAGCGGACAGGCCGGAGCGCTGGTGACCGGCCCCGTACACAAGGGCGTGATCAATGATGCCGGCATCCCTTTCACGGGTCACACCGAGTTCCTGGCGGATCTTGGCCAGGTCGACCGCGTGGTCATGATGCTGACAGCCGGTGATTTCCGGGTCGCGCTGGCCACCACACACCTGTCGCTGCGGGAGGTGCCCGATGCCATTACACCGGAGGTGCTGGACGCCACGCTGCGGATCATCGATCACGATCTCAAGTCACGTTTCGGCCTGAAGCGACCGCGTATCCAGGTACTGGGGCTCAATCCCCATGCCGGCGAGAGCGGCCACCTCGGAAGCGAGGACAGCGAGATCATCCAGCCAGCGGTTGAACGGGCGAGCGACGCCGGCGTGGACGCATTCGGACCCGTCCCGGCCGACACGGCGTTCACCCCCAACGCGCTCGCTACCTGCGACGTGGTGCTCGCGATGTATCACGACCAGGGGCTGCCCGTGCTGAAGCACGCCGGATTTGGACACTCGGTCAATATCACGCTTGGCCTGCCGTTTATCAGGACCTCGGTGGACCATGGAACCGCCCTCGATATCGCGGGCAGCGGGACGGCCAACCACGAGAGTTTTGTGCATGCGGCCCGGGTGGCGCTGGATATGAAACGGTCCGCCGGGTCATGAAACACAGGGCGCGCAAGCGCTTCGGCCAGAATTTCCTGACCGACGAGACCGTTATCTCGAGGATCATCGACGCCATCGCCCCGCGCCCGGATGACACCATCATCGAGATCGGGCCAGGACAGGCCGCCCTGACAAAACACCTCGTGGCTGCCGGTTGCCGGGTGCATGCGCTGGAAATCGACCGGGACCTGGCCGCGGGCCTGGCGGGCTTGCTGGGTCATCCTCCCAACCTTCAGGTACACCCGTGCGATGCCCTGGAGGCGGATTTTGCCGCCATCACCGGTGGGGATGTATATCGCCTGGCGGGCAATTTGCCCTACAACATCTCCACGCCGATCCTGTTCCATATTCTGGAACAGGCCGTGCGGCCTGCGGATATTCACGTCATGCTGCAACGCGAGGTCGTCCAACGAATCGTTGCCGTACCGGGCAGCCGGGTGTTCGGGCGACTCAGCGTGATGGTGCAGAATCTCTGCCGGGCGACTCCGCTGTTCAATATTTCGCCGGAGAGTTTCACGCCCGCACCCAGGGTGGATTCCACCTTGCTGCGGCTCCAGCCCCGCGCTCAACCTTTGGCGGAGGCGCCTCCGCTCGCGCTCGATCGCGTGGTCAGAGCCGCCTTTGCCCGGCGGCGCAAGACGCTACGCAACAGCCTGTCCCCGCTGATGGATGAAGCATCCATCCGGACCGCCGGCATCGACCCCGGGCTGCGCGCGGAGCAACTCAGTATCGAGGCATTTGCCCGGCTTGCCCGGCAATTGGCCGATCCCCGGGACTGAATTCGATATCCATGCTCACATGGTCGCGCGCCCAAGCGTGTAAACTAATCCATGGGACACAGAACTGCCGCCAGAGGAGCACATGTCCGTCGAATACCCCGTCAAGGTCGTGGCGATACCGCAGTACCTCGGAGAGCACGAGGAGCGGTTCGCATTCGCCTACACGATTCACATCACCAATGAATCCGACCAGCGCATCACGCTCAGGAACCGGCACTGGGTCATCACCCACGGGGACGGATCCAAGGAAGAAGTCATCGGCGAGGGCGTGGTGGGCGAAACACCCGAACTCGCCCCCGGCGCGTCTTACAGCTACACCAGCGGCGCGCTGATCCCCACGCCGGTGGGCTCCATGAAAGGCTCTTACGGGTTCGTGACCGTAGGCGGTGAATCATTCCGCGCGGAAATTCCTGAATTCGCCCTGCACGCCCCGGATTCACTGCACTGAACCCGCCACGAGACGGATGGCGACCTACCTGATCGGCGACATACAGGGCTGCTGTGACCAGCTGGAGCGGCTGCTCGAGGAAATCCGGTTCGACAGCGCCTGCGACCGCCTCTGGTTATGTGGTGACCTCGTCAACCGCGGCGGCAAGTCACTGCAGACACTCCGCCTGCTCCACAGCCTCGGAAAATCCGTCAAGGTGACCCTCGGCAACCATGATTTACACCTGCTTGCCGCCGACCACAAGCACCCGGAGGGTCAATGCAAGAATCGTGAGTTCGCCGAGATACTCAACGCCCCCGACCGGGAATCCCTGATCGACTGGCTGGCGGGGCACCCCCTGGCGCGCTACTCAAAAAAACATCGTCTCTTGCGTGTGCACGCGGGTGTCATCCCTCAATGGGACGCCGCCACGACCGTGGCCCGCAGCAAGGAAGTTTCCCGCGTGCTTCGCTCAGACAAGCGAGGAAAATTCCTCAAGCGCATGTATGGGAACACGCCCCGACAATGGTGTGACGATCGTCGCGGCTGGGCCCGTTTGCGCCTGATCTCCAACATCCTCACCCGTATCCGGTTCTGCGATGCCAACGGCCGGGCGCTGTTCAGGCTGTCAGGGCCGCCGGGTAGTCAGCCCGAAAACTACCTGCCTTGGTTCAGGCATCGACACCGGGCGACCCGCGAGGTGACCGTGGCCTTCGGTCACTGGGCAGCACTGGGCCTGAGAATGAAAAAACGGTACCTGGCCCTTGATTCCGGCTGCGTCTGGGGCGGCAAGCTGAGCGCGGTCAGGCTGGAAGACCGGGCGCTTTTCCAGGTCAAAGGCCTGAAGCGCTGATCCGCTCCAGTTCCATGATGTCGAATGCGTGGGCGTGGCTTTCATCCGCCTCGACCCGCCGGATATGCCGCTGCACCCATTCGTCGGGCTCCCAGCGTGGAAACCACGTGTCCGCTTCCGGCTCGCAATCGACCAGCGTGAGCATCATACGGCTTGCCATGGGCAATCCCTGGCGATAGAGCTCACCACCGCCGATAAGCATCACCTCCTCACCCCTGGCCTCCCTCAGGGCATCGTCCAGCGACGACACCACGCTCGCGCCATCCGCGCGATAGGCCTTGTTGCGGGAGACCACAATGTTCTGCCGGCCGGGCAAGGGCCGCCCGATGGACTCCCAGGTCTTGCGCCCCATGATGATGGCTTTGCCCATGGTCACGCGCTTGAAATGCTGCAATTCGCCGGGCAGGTGCCATGGCATGCGGCCATCCAGGCCAATCGCGCGGTTGCGCCCCATGGCGGCAACCAGGGTCAGGTGCTTGCTCATGACCTGGCCTTCGACTTCATCGCCGGGCGCCTATACCGCAATGGGAGCCCGGATGGCCGGATGGGATTCATAACCGGTCAACTCGAAGTCTTCGTAGGTGAAATCGAACAGCGACTGAACCGCGGGGTTCATCCGCATGACAGGCAGCGGGAAAGGCTCGCGAGCAAGCTGCGTGTGCACCTGGTCGAGGTGGTTCAGGTAGATGTGCGCGTCGCCGAAGGTGTGGATGAACTCGCCGGGTTCCAAATCAGACACCTGCGCGATCATCATGGTCATCAGGGCGTATGACGCGATGTTGAAAGGCACCCCGAGGAACGCATCGGCACTGCGTTGATAAAGCTGGCAACTGAGCCTGCCATCATTCACGTAAAACTGGAACAGCGTGTGGCAGGGCGGAAGCGCCTGGCGTCCGGCGGCCGCGTTTTCGCTGGGGCTGACGGCTTCATCGGGCAGAACGGCAGGATTCCAGCCCGAGATGATATGCCTGCGGGAGTGGGGCCGCTGCCGCAGATCATCCAGCAGGACGCCGACCTGGTCGATGGTTGTGCCATCAGGTGCCGGCCAACTCCTCCACTGTGCGCCGTATACAGGCCCGAGATCACCGTTCTCATCGGCCCATTCGTCCCAGATCGTGACGCCGTTGTCGTTCAGATAGGCGACATTGGTGTCACCGTTGAGAAACCAGAGCAGCTCATGAATGATCGAGCGCAGGTGAAGCTTCTTCGTCGTGACCGCGGGGAAACCCTCCGAGAGGTCGAAGCGCATCTGATAACCGAACAGGCTAATGGTTCCGGTGCCGGTGCGATCGGACTTTCGGTGGCCCTGGTCGAGAATGTCCCGCAAAAACTGGAGGTATGTGTGCATGCTCAACCCGATTCGTTGTCGTTACTGCCCCGCCTGGGCGCGGTCCACATGATCCACCACCCGGCAGCCAGCATGGGCAAGGATAGCACCATGCCCATGGTCAGCCAGCCGCCCCCTATAAAGCCGATGTGAACATCGGGTTCGCGGAAGAATTCTGCCGCGAATCTGAACACAGCGTAGCCAATGAGAAACAAACCCGACACCGAGCCCGGCGGCCTTGGCCGGGCCGCAAACCATTGCAACAGTATGAACAGCGCCAGCCCTTCCAGACCGGCCTGATAGAGCTGGCTGGGGTGGCGCGCGAAGGCATTCAGCAAGCCGCTCTGCCAGGCCTGCTCCACGCTCAACCCCTGGGTGTCGCCAGCCTGCAGCGCGGAGGGGAAAATGACCGCCCACGGGGCATCGGAAAGCCGGCCCCAGAGCTCACCCCCGATGAAGTTACCCAGCCGCCCAAGCGCGAGACCGATGGGCACGAGCGGAGCGACAAAATCGGCGACCTGCCAAAACCCCCGGCCGGTTTTTCGGGCGAACCAGAACATGGCCAGGATCACGCCTAAAAGTCCGCCATGGAATGACATACCGCCATCCCAGACCCTAAATACGTAGAAGGGGTTCTGCTGCAGGCTTTCGAACCCGTAGAACAGCACGTAGCCCATGCGGCCACCGAGGATCACGCCGAGCATGCCGTAAAACAGGACATCACCCACGTCCTCGGCGTTCCAGCCCAGCCAGGCCCGGCGTCGGGCCACCCAGGTCCCAAGACCCCAAAACATCAGAAACGCGATCAGATACATGATCCCGTACCAATGAACGCTGAGCGGGCCCAGTGAAAAGGCGACGGGATCGAAATCGATGAGTGGCGGAGAGGCTGGCATCAATAGAGCGTCGTCAAAATCATCGGCTGTAGCAGACCCAGGAAAAATGCATACCGCTTTAAAGCCTCCGCGAAAACGTTACAATCTGCGCTCGTCGAGAGCATATTCCAGCCGCCTGGCGCCCGCAAGCGACCGCTCGCAAACGGCTGCACCCCAGGTCATCGCGGCCGCCGCGCCGGAGAACCCCGCATGAACAGACTTTCTGAATCAACCAGCCTGTACCTCCAGCAGCATGCCGACAACCCGGTTGAGTGGGAACCCTGGGATGACCGCGCGCTCGAACGCGCGAGGCGGGACAAAAAGCCCATCCTTTTGTCCATT
>Ga0181587_10000662_pt1 | contig 28044 bp, 25 predicted proteins | sample 071ome_27_FD_132463 | JGI IMG/M metagenome (GOLD analysis project Ga0181587, IMG submission 132463) | Coastal salt marsh microbial communities from the Groves Creek Marsh, Skidaway Island, Georgia - 071409AT metaG (megahit assembly) | ecosystem: Environmental > Aquatic > Marine > Intertidal... | reverse complement strand
TTTCTTCTTGGCCGGAGCCTTCTTTTTAGCTGCTACTTTCTTCTTGGCCGGAGCCTTCTTTTTAGCTACTACTTTTTTCTTGGCCGGAGCCTTCTTCTTTGCCGCTACTTTTTTCTTGGCAGGCGCTTTCTTCTTTGACGCTGCCTTTTTCTTGGCCGGAGCCTGCTTCGCCACTTTCTTCGGTGTTGCCTTTTTAACCATCGCAGCGCGCTTCACAGCCTTCTTCTTTGCTGCTGTTTTCTTTGCCGGGGCCTTCTTTTTAGCTGACGCCTTCTTTTTGGCAACAGTCTTTTTCTTTACAGCTGCCTTCTTGGCTGCTGCCGTCTTTTTAGCGGCAGGTTTTTTCTTTGCGGCCTTCTTGGCTGCTTTTCTTGCTGTTGCCTTGGCCTTGGCTGCTGCTTTTCTGGCTGCTGCCTTGGCTTTGGCTGCTGCCTTTCTGGCTGCTGCCTTGGCTTTTGCGGCAGCTTTTTTAGCCGCCTTGCGTGCCTGAGCTGCTTCTTCTCGATCTTTTTGTTTATTCCACTTTTCTGTGAAAGCCGCAATTGCTTTCTTCAGAGCAGCCTCTCTCTTTTGCGTTGGGGTTAATATCTTAACCGCCTTCTTACGGGCAGGTGCTTTTTTCTTTACCGCCTTTTTCTTTGCAGTAACTCTAGCCATTTCTGATCTCTCCTGGTTGATGAAACTGTAAGCTTACCGATAAGGGACACTAAAGCTTCATTCGACGGCAACATAGCATAAAAAATATTTAGCTAACAGCAATGGCAATGCTAATTATCTGTCCAGTATAAAAAGCTATAGTCAAAGCAATAACCTGCCGAACGCGACACTCATCAAGTATTTCGCTAGAAGAGAAAAAAACTTTAAGGAAAACGCGACTAAAAAGTCAGTATTTTTACAACCATCCTGGCGCCTACTTTGCAACATCTGGCGTAAGAATTAATACCCAAATAGTGTTTTGCCGAAAGCAGAGGCGTTCCCGAAGCATATCATGAGTCCAAGAGTTCCTGGATTATGCAATAAGTAAAAAATCTGACGTTTCGATTAGCCTACTAGGGCGCCAAGAACTTTATCTCGAATTTCCTCAACAGATCCAATTCCCGCAATCCTCAACACCTTTACCGCCTTCCCCTCTGCCTGCAAGTTACGATAGAAATTAACTAGCGGCTTGGTTTGTTCGTGATATACCTGAAGTCTCTTGCGAACAGTTTCTTCTTTATCGTCTTCCCTTTGAATCAACTGTTCTCCCGTAATGTCATCAACACCATCTATCAGAGGCGGATTGTTGATTACATGGTAAACGCGTCCAGAGTCCAGATGTACCCTTCTTCCACTCATCCGTTCAACAATTGTTTCATCATCGACACTGATTTCGAGAACCACATCAATCGCTACATCGGAGTCAAGCATAGCCTGAGCTTGCGGTATAGTCCGTGGAAAACCGTCAAACAAAAAGCCGTTAGCGCAATCATCCTCCATGATGCGATCCTTAACCAAAGCAATGATTATGTCATCAGTCACCAAGCCTCCAGAGGCCATGACGACCTCGACTTTTTTACCGAGCTCCGATTGTGCTTTTACGGCGGCTCTGAGCATGTCCCCAGTAGAAATTTGAGGTATATCATACTTCTCCGTGAGGAATGCAGCCTGAGTGCCTTTTCCAGCTCCCGGCGCCCCTAATAGTATAATTCTCATTGCGCTACTCCTTGATTATTAAACGATGTACCAGGATATTAGCCAATTTCTGACTTCCATCTATTACAGCCCTGATTTTTTTGCTGCGCTCCAGAGTTCGTCAAGCTTCTCCAGCCCGGCTTCCTCGGGCTTGCAGTTTTCCTGCTCAAGCTGTTCTTCAATGAACGCAAATCGACGCGTGAATCTTCGGTTAGACTCTCGCAGCACAGTTTCGGGTTCTACTTGCAGGTGACGAGTGAGATTGACAACTGCGAACAGCAAATCACCTGCCTCATGGTTTATCGCATCTGAATTGCCGGTTTCCATTGCCTCTTCAAGCTCCAGAAGTTCTTCTTTAATTTTTTCCATCACCTGGCTGCTTTCCTGCCAGTCGAAGCCAACCCGGGCAGCACGCTTTTGCAACTTCAGTGCGCGCTCTAGAGCTGGAAGAGCCTTGGGAATATCTTCGAGAAGCGAAGCCCGGGACCCCTCCATTCTACCCTTTATCTGACGCTCTTCCGATTTGATTGCTTCCCAGTTAGTGACCACCTCTTCGGCAGCTAGCGTCTGCCGCTCACCAAAACCATCGATGCTTCCACCCGGGAATACATGTGGGTGTCTTCTTATTAATTTATGGGAAATTGTATCGACGATATCATCGAAGGAAAATTGATTTTCTTCCTCAGCGAGCCGTGCATAAAAAACTATCTGAAAAAGTAGGTCTCCAAGTTCATCTTTTATAGCGTCGGGTGTTCCTTCCTCGATCGCGTCCACCACCTCGTACACTTCCTCTAAGGTATATCGCGTCAAGCTTTCCCGTGTCTGCTCAAGATCCCAGGGGCACCCAAACTCGGGATCCCGCAACAAGGCCATTATCTTGATTAGTTTTTGTATCGACTCCACGATTATTAATTTTCTCGCTCAAATTGTGCTATTGACTCAACGTGAGTGGTGTGGGGAAACATATCCATTACACCAACCTGTTTCAACTTATAACCTTTCTGCAACAAGCTCGCCGTATCACGTGCCAGAGTGGCGGGATTACAGGAAATGTATACGATTTTCGATGCCTTCGCGCGAGCAAGCCAGTCTATTATTTCCAATGCACCCGACCTCGGTGGATCGAGGAGGATTTTGTCGAAACTGCGGTCATACCAAAACTCTTTTCCTGTCAATTCGTAAAGATTGGCAGCATAAAAACTGACGTTTTCGATGGAATTAAAAGCCGCATTCTCCTCCGCTCTTGCGACCATGCTTTCACTGCCTTCGACACCAGTCACGAACTTGCAGCGACGCGCGATAGGCAAAGTAAAATTACCAAGGCCGCAAAATAAATCCAACACCTCGTCTTCCCTGTGCAATTCCAGCAATTCGATCGCCAGATTCACTGCTTTGCGATTGACCGCCTCATTGATCTGCACGAAATCAACAGGATGAAAAGCCAGCTTTAAGTCATGCTCAGGCAATGAATAATACAGTCGTTCGCCATCGTCTATGGGCCAAATTTTGTGAATACTGTCGACTCCCCCAGGTTGTAAATAAAACTCGCAGTCCCTGCTCTCGGAAAATGCTCTTACCGCATCCAAATCTGATTGGCATAGCGGTTCCAGGTGACGCATGACTAGCGCCACTGCGGGCCTCCCGCAGATATTGAACCCCGCTGCCACCTCGAACTGAGGAATCGACATCCTTGCGTGCAATCCGTTTAGTAGGTCTCGCAGAGGATTGAGCAGCGCCGCAATCTGTAATTCAAGAACCTCGCAATCTCGCATGTCGGTGATGAAGCTACTGTGTTTTTCGCGAAATCCCAGAAGGATACCGCCTTTTTTGCTGACGTAACGAACCGCAAGTCTTGCCTTGCGGCGATAGTGGAATGCGTTACTGCTCTGGCGCTCGATTAGCTGAACATTCTTCGCTGCTACTCCAGCCGTGTGATACAACTGTTCGAGTAAAAGTTCCTGCTTGAATTTAATCTGTGCTTCTGAAGCAAGATGTTGGAGCGAACAACCTCCGCAGACACCGAAGTAATCACAGGCAGGGATTACCCTATCAGGATTGGCCTCGAGCACCTCAACCACCGACATCTCGTCGAAACTGGCACGTGAATTTATGTACTTGGCTGCCACACGCTCATCAGGCAGAGCGCCGTCGATAAACGCGATCTTTCCTCCATTGCTGGCGATGCCGCGTCCCTCGTGGCTCATGCGGTTTACTGTCAATTCAACAGCTTCTACCGGTAGGTTTTTTTTTCTACGCCTTCCGCTTCGAGCCATAATGATTAGTTGGAGTCAAAGACACCGGTAGAAAGGTAGCGGTCTCCTCTGTCGCAAATAATTGCGACAATTACGGCATTACTCACTTCCCTGCTCAATTGCATTGCACCGTAAATACTCCCGCCAGAGGACACGCCGCAAAAAATTCCTTCTTGCTCAGCGAGCTCTCGCATGGTCCGCTCAGCATCGAGTTGATCGACATCAATCACCCTATCCACCCGACTGGGGTCATAAATTCTGGGCAGGTATTCCTGTGGCCAGCGCCGAATTCCAGGGATTCTGGAACCGTCTTTCGGCTGTAATCCGACTATTTGGATTTCCGGATTCTGTTCTTTCAAGTACCGCGAAACACCCATTATAGTGCCGGTTGTGCCCATGGAGGAGACAAAGTGCGTAATCTTTCCCTGAGTATCTCGCCAGATTTCAGGACCCGTCCGCATGTAATGCGCATTCGGATTGTCGTGGTTGGCAAATTGATCAAGCACACGGCCCTTTCCCTCCCGCTCCATCGCTATGGCTAAATCCCTCGCGCCTTCCATTCCCTGCTGCTCCGACACTAGAATTAATTCTGCGCCATAAGCGCTCATGGACGCTTTACGCTCCGCGCTCATATTGTCTGGCATGATCAATATCAGTCGATATCCCTTGATAGCGCACACCATAGCCAGCGCTATTCCAGTGTTACCGCTGGTAGCCTCGATTAAAACATCTCCAGGAGTAATTTCACCGCGCAGCTCAGCCTGCACGATCATATTCAGCGCCGGTCTGTCTTTGACGGATCCCGCCGGATTGTTACCCTCAAGCTTGGCCAGAATCTTGTTTGAGGTGTCACCGGGCAGACGTTGCAATTGTACCAGCGGCGTATTGCCGATCAGCTCATCTATAGTTTGAAAAGACATGAAATTGTCCGCACCCCACAAATCAAGAGGCCGGATTCTATCCTTTTTGATAGGCAGCTTAAAGACGCAGGGCAGCAATCTCAGGAAAGACGAGCAAACAGCTCTCGGCTATTGAGTGGTTTACTTCCAAGATGTGCACGCAAAGCCTGACGGGTAATTTGCTTGGCTGCAGCTCTACTCCCCGGGTCATCGAATTTGAGTTCACGCAATGCGTTGATATGCGCTCCAAGAAATACATTATCAATTGCCTCTTCCTTGTCTCCGGCTATTCCTACCTGCTCAAAACCTAAATCAGGGACAAAAAGATACTTAGCTAAATTACTAATGGGTTGCCGTGAGACACAATCAAGTTCCAGATCTATCCCGTAGCCCAATTCGTCGAGCAGAGACATTTCAAATCGCCTTAGCACTCGATTTAATTCTTCATCCCCCCCGAGTGCAAGCAGAGCCTCCTGATACTTTTGGTACAGAGCAATATGCTCAACGTTGTTTATTAACAGTCGAATAATCAATTCGTTTACATAGAAACCGCTGAAGAGGCGCTCTGCTTTTAATTCGATTGCCGCGACACTGGTTTCGACGCTGGCGACAGTCTTTACCTCCCCTTTACCTGAAAAAGATACCAGCAGCGGCTGGAACACCTGAAGTAGACTGCGATATTTCGATCCAGAGCGTCGAGCCCCCCTCGCGACGGCCTTGACACGACCATAATCAAGGCAGAAAAAATCAAGCAACAGGCTGCTGTTCTGAAACGGCTGCTTATGCAATATATAAGCTGGCTGCAGATAAACGCGATTGTCCATTAATTGATTTTCGAGAACTCGCCGAAATTGAATTGTTAGTTGAGCTTTTTAAATTGACTGATAGTCCGTGTAGCCAAGACTTTTCAGGGCTCGCTCATTATCTGCCCACCCTGATCTCACCTTGACCCACAGTTTTAACATAACTTTCTTTTCGAATGCCTTCTCCATGTCTTCCCGGGCAGCCGAACCAACAAGTTTCAACCGGCTTCCCTCCTTACCTATCAGGATCTGCTTTTGGCCGGCTTTCTCGACCAAAATCAAGGCATCAACGTGTAATGTGCGACCCTGGTCTTGAAATTTTTCAATCTCCACGGTGGCTTCATAAGGTAATTCATCACCCAATTGGCGTATGATTTTTTCACGAACCATCTCCGCCGCAAGGAAACGGACACTTCTGTCAGTTACCTGATCAACTGGAAATAGGAATTGTCCCTCTGGCAAATATTGCCTGACTGCTTCATCTATGACTTCAAGATTGTGGCCTTTCAGGGCCGAAACCGGAATTATTTCAACAAAATGTCTTTTCGCAGACAACGCTTCAATGTGGGGCAGCAGACGTTTTTTATCCTGTAACTGGTCAACTTTATTTATCAGCAACAAAATCGGTTTGTTGACGTTCAGCAAGGCATTCAGCACCAGTTCATCCTCATCAGTCCAAGCGGTTCTCTCGACTATAAAAAATACGACATCAACATCGCTAATTACCCGTTCTACCGTCTCATTCATTAGTCGGTTGAGGGTTTTCTTTCGCTCGTGGTGGAGTCCGGGAGTATCGACGTAGATAAACTGAGTGTCCGAAGTGGAATGGACACCGAGTATGCGATGCCGAGTGGTTTGCGGTTTACGCGAGGTGATGCTTATTTTCTGGCGCAGAAAATGATTCAGCAACGTCGACTTGCCAACATTGGGACGCCCAACAAGTGCTATGAAGCCGCAGCGACTGTTTCTTTTTTCCTTTCGATTGTCATTCATTACTGACTTTCGAGAATGGTCAATATCCGGTCGGCTGCTTTCTGCTCTGCAATCCTCTTGCTCTTCCCAGTTCCGGATCTGGATTTCGAAAGCAAAACCACCTGGCAATCTACGGTGAATGTTTGATCGTGCGCTTCTCCGCTTATGTCGGTCACGCAGTAATTTGGTAACGGCAATCCCCTCGCTTGCATAAACTCCTGTAGCCTGGTCTTGCTATCCTTATGCCGTTTGCATATCTCTTTTGCTTCCAACCTGTCTGCATAAAATCGATCGATCACAGCTTCAGCTTCAGTGAGCCCTCCCTCGAGATATACCGCGGCAATCAGCGCTTCGATGGCATCCGCGAGAATCGAATCTCGTCGCTTATCTCCGCTTTTTAGCTCACCAGTTCCAAGGTTCAAGTATTGACCGAGTCCGATCTCTATTGCGATTTCAGCAAGCACCTGGCCATTTACCAGATTTGCCCGCATTCTACTCAAGTCACCCTCAGCAGCGGCTGGGAATTTTGCGAATAGGCGTTCAGCTATAACCATGTCTAGAATGGCGTCGCCAAGGAATTCCATTCTCTCATTGTGAATTTTGCCAACGCTTCGGTGCGTCAATGCCTGCCCGAGCAGGTTCCGATCCTCGAAAGAGTAACCTATGCTGGTCTCGAGTTTTCCCGGGTCTGCGGCCATTTACTATTGAGCTGTATGATCAAATACAGCAACGATATCCAGGTTGGCAATAAGAGGCATACGGCGTTCGTAGGCGATTCTGATAGTGGTTTGACCCCCGTTACGGCGTATTTCAATATCCGACAGATCAAAATCGTAGATACCGTTGATACGCAATGAGTCGGCGAATCTCTGCCTGATCTCAGATATCTGCAAACGATCGGCGGTACCATCATTTACCAGATCATCCGCCAGACCGTTTACAAACCCGTTATCCATGTAGGCCGGCGCTACTTTTAATCCAACCGTCAGGGTCGAGGCGATAAATATGCCGATTATCAATAAACCAAGTTTGGAAACACCCCGTTGATGGGCAGGACCTTTTAATTCCTTATTCATTGTATCCACCATTATTTTTGTAAAACTAGCCGTTTCGACTGTTGGTTTATGGCCCCTGAACTTTTATTATTTCTTTTAAATCAATTAGTTAATAGTTTTATACTAAGTGCAATCCAGGCTCAGGGACAAGTTCTAACTACTGTATCCGCTGATTTCTTGAAAAGTTTGGTAGATTGAGACCCGGATCCTTGTGCAACCAGATAGCGACGGCTTTGCCAATTATTTTAGATTCAGAAACGGGCCCCCAAACACGACTGTCGGCACTGTTATCGCGATTATCTCCCATCATAAAGTAGTGGCCCTCGGGAACGATCCATGAGGTACGCCCCTGCCGTCCGAACTGCAAATCAGCCAGTTGAACCGAATGAACTCTATCACCCAATTCCTCATTAAAAAGTTGACCGGGAATAGACTCACTGCCGAACTCGATATTTGTCGGGCTGACAAAGTCTCGCATCATTTCTTCCCCGTTAATGAACAAGGTTTTGTCCTCATACCGTATTCTGTCTCCAGGCAATCCAATGACCCGCTTGATGTAATATTTATTTTCGTGAGGCGGAATGAAGACCATGACCTCACCACGCTGTGGTTCACCGATATCAACAAGCTTGGTTCCTATGACCGGCAGGCGTAAACCATAGGAATATTTATTTACCAGGATGAAATCGCCTACCTGCAATGTCGGAATCATTGACCCCGTGGGAATCTGGTAAGGCTCGATTACGAAAGAGCGAAGAATTAATACGATCAACAGAACCGGGAAAAACGACTTTGCATATTCTACAACCACTGGCTCTCTGCCGAGACGCTCGAGTTCTGCTTCAATCTGTCCTTGACTGCGGGCGCTAGTTTGCCTTTCCTGAAAATCCTCAATGCTCCGCAACCTTGATCTTTTCAGCAGCAACGTATCAAGCAGCCAGACAAGGCCGCTTACGGCTACCAGAATCACTAATACCAGCGCGAAATCTATATCCATCAGGAATCAATCTTCAACACAGCCAGGAACGCCTCCTGCGGAACTTCTACATTTCCCACCTTCTTCATGCGCTTCTTACCTGCCTTCTGCTTCTCCAATAATTTCTTTTTTCGCGTTATGTCGCCACCGTAACATTTAGCAGTCACGTTTTTTCGAAGTGCTTTGACGGTCTGTCTGGAAATAATTTGTCCACCTATCGCAGCCTGAATGGCGACATCATACAGCTGCCTGGGGATCAATTCTTTCATCTTTTCGGTCAACATACGACCTTTGGACTGAGCCTGATCCCTGTGCACAATTATAGCCAGTGCATCTACTTTATCACCGTTAATCAGAATATCTAACCGTACCAGGGTGGATTTTTCAAATCGCTGAAAATGATAATCCAGAGACGCGTAACCCCTGCTCACTGATTTCAGTCGATCGAAAAAATCCAGAACTACCTCGTTCATCGGCAGCTCATAATTCAGAGATACCTGCTTTCCGATGAACTGCATGTCTTTCTGAATACCACGTTTCTCGACGCATAAATTTATTACGTTACCGAGGTAGTCCTGGGGTACAAGAATATTGGCAAGCACGATTGGCTCACGCATCTCGGCGATGCTTGCTGTCGGTGGTAGCTTCGACGGACTATCCACCTTGACCACATCGCCATTGTTTAACAACACCTCATAAACAACTGTTGGCGCAGTGGTTATGAGAGACAAATCGTATTCCCGTTCCAGTCGCTCTTGAATAATCTCCATGTGCAACATGCCCAGAAATCCGCATCGAAAACCAAACCCAAGCGCATCGGAATTCTCAGGTTCGTAAAACAGCGAGGCATCATTTAAAGTCAACTTGGATAACGCATCTCGAAAACTTTCAAACTCATCAGATGAGACAGGGAAAAGGCCTGCATACACTTGCGGTTGAACTTTCCTAAATCCGGGCAGAGCCTCGACGCCTGGCGTCGAGGCGAGCGTTAGGGTATCGCCAACAGGAGCTCCGTGGATATCCTTTATGCCCGCAATTACGAATCCCACTTCACCGGCTGCGAGCAGATCAGTATCCCGGCGCTTTGGAGTGAACATTCCCACGCTGTCCACGAGATGTGCCTTGCCGATAGATTTTGCGATGATCTTGTCGCCCTTCTTGACATGCCCTTGCATAACACGCACCAGCGAGACGATACCCAGATAGTTATCAAACCAGGAGTCAATGATCAGTGCCTGTAATTCGGCCTGGCGGTTTCCGCTCGGTGGTGGCACCAGGCGCACAATCTGCTCCAAGATATCGTTCACACCCATACCGGTTTTGGCACTGGCGCAAACTGCTTCCGCAGCGTCGATGCCGATTATTTCCTCAATTTCAATACGCACTCGATCGGGATCTGCTTGAGGCAAATCCATTTTATTAAGTACCGGCAATACCTCCAGTCCCTGTTCGATGGCCGTATAGCAGGTGGCTACAGATTGCGCTTCCACACCCTGACCCGCATCTACCACCAGCAACGCTCCCTCGCAAGCAGACAGGGATCTTGAAACTTCGTAACTGAAATCTACATGGCCCGGAGTATCGATAAAATTTAACTGATAGCGTTTGCCGTCGCTGGCATCATAGTAGAGGGTTACGCTCTGGGCCTTGATGGTGATTCCGCGCTCTCGTTCAATTTCCAGGGTATCCAGCATCTGTTCAGAGAGCTCTCGCTCTGATACTCCACCGCATAACTGGATAAACCGGTCAGCGAGAGTCGATTTCCCGTGATCGATATGCGCAATAATGGAAAAGTTTCTAATGTGGCTAAGATCGCTCACCAGGATAGAATTCCAACTGGGGTATACGAAGGAGGTCGCAATTCTAAATTAATTGCTGAATTGTGTCAGTGAGTTTCGCGCGTCTCCGGTACTGTGTGACCGGGAACGAAGCTGCCAGTAGCCGTTTTTCCTAATCTAAGTCGAGGGCCAGAGTTGTTCCACGTCCTTCTCTGACAATCCTGACAGGAACAAACCCGTTGCTCGGAAGGTCCCTGAGAACCTGCGCAAATTGCTCTGCGCTGACTATTTCCTGACGATTCAAGGATACGATTACATCGTCGGCGATAATTCCAGCGTCTTCGGCAGGCCCGGGAATTACTTCCACTACGCGAACTCCAGACAGACCCGAAACCTGCCTGGCTTCCCTGCTCAAGTCGGCTACACGCAGACCAAGAGGATTGACGCCTTGAGGTACGCTTTGAACAACCTCCTCCTGCGCGATATTCAGCGGCGAACTTCCCAGTACCACGTTCACGTTTAAACGCTGTCCATTTCTGTAAACTAGCATCTGGGAACTTGTCCCGGGCTTGTTCTGGCCCACGAAAAACGGCAGATCAGCCGAACGCTCAATCTCCCGTCCATCAAACTCGAGAATTATATCCTCATTCTGGATTCCCGCCTGATCAGCAGGACTGCCGGGAGACACGAGATCAACAAAAGCCCCCATTGGGCGCTCAAGGTCGAATGACTCCGCCAGCGCAAAACTGACTTCCTTAATTTGCACTCCCAGCAAACCTCGTTGCACAGCACCCGTGTCCCTCAGCTGGTCAACAACATTAATTGCTACGTTTGATGGAATCGAAAACGAGATTCCATTTGAAGTTCCGGTGCTGCTGAGAATCTGCGAATTGATACCGATAACTTCGCCGTCGAGATTAAAAAGCGGGCCACCGGAATTACCCTGGTTAATCGCAACATCGCTTTGAATGAACGACATGTAGTTGTAGCGACTATTACCCGGAATTGAGCGACCCTTGGCGGATACGATGCCTGCCGCAGCGGAGAATTCCAGGCCAAAAGGTGAACCGATAGCCAATACCCAGTCGCCCACTCTCACCTGGTCTGAATCACCCATTTTTACTGCCGGCAATCCCTGCGCGTCAATCTTCAGCACGGCCAAATCTGATGGCTCGTCAAGGCCTACTACCCTAGCGCTGAATTCTCTTCGATCTGTGAGGTACACAGTAATATCTTCCGCGCCCACCACCACATGATGATTGGTAATTATGAATCCGTCTGAGGACACTATGAAACCGGAACCCACAGAGCCCCTTGGGCTCATTTGCGGCTCTCCCGATTCAGGTTCAATTTCCAGGGGCTCATCAGGATTGACTCGTCGCCGCAGAAATTCCTCGAGATCCCGATCTGACATAAATCCCGGGGTTTCCACCATCCTGATTGCGGCTATTTCCACGATAGTTGCCGCGTTGGCTTCAACCAGATCGGCAAAATTGGGTAAGCTCACCGCAGCATTGGCGGATGCCTGCATAACCATAGTAACAAGCAGCGCGACACCATAAAGTGTTTGACGAAATTCAGTGAGATTGAGAAGGATCATATGCAGCTCAGCCAAATAATTCGTGGTCGTTAGAAATCTGTTCTCTTGTCCACCCCGGATATTGCCTCGCAAATACGGAGATTCCGGGGAGCAGAGTGTACTTTAGCACTACGTAGAGGTAAACCAAGATGGTTCAGGCCCTGAATAAAAAAGGCCGGACAAACAGGAAAAAAATCAATAAATTAGTAGCTTGCTGACTATTGGGGGTCCTGCAGTTCATTGACCAGACGGTAAAACGGAGAATCCTGCAATTGCTCGATTTGCTGAGGCTCATCAGGGGTAATGGAGACGCTTCTTATGTAATCCTCCAGACGCTGGCGTGCGTCCGGGTCAACTTCCCGTACTGTGGGGTTCAACGTATTTCCATCCGCCAGCGCGCTAATCGCTGACACACTGGAATCACTGGGCATTGCGGGGTCAAGATTTTGCTCCCTGGCTATCGCAAGCGGCGATTCCGTGAGAGGTTGATTAACGGCTGACTGCATACCAAGAAAAAATGCCGCAGCAACGGATGCCGCAATTGCGAGTTTGACCAGCGGCTTTTGCCACTGGAATGGATTTTCGCCCTCACTCGGAATTGAGACCGAAGGCTCATTCGCTATGGCTCGGGATACGGCATTACTAAAATTCGCATTGCCAACGTTAAGGGACTTGCTGGCCTTGATATTATCATCATGCAACAAAGCCTGAACCAAACTCATACGTCGCCACAAGTCTGAAATTTCTGGATTGTGATCGATCGTACTTAGTAATCGACGAACCTCGAATTCGTTCGCCTCATTATCCAGCATCGCTGAAAGCGTTTCTTTGTCGTGATTATTCATACTACTCATTGTGCATGATACCTACATCAATTCGCGAATTCGTTTATCGATTGCTTCACGAGCCCTGAAAATTCGTGATCGCACCGTTCCCACCGGACAATCCATAATCTCAGTAATGTCTTCGTAGCTTAACCCGGAAAACTCTCTCAGGGTAAACGCTGTTTTCAATTCCTCTGGCAACTCGTCGATTGCCTTCTCTATAGCCTGCTTTAAATCCTCGGTAACCAGGCTTTCTTCCGGCGATTCCAATTCCCTGAGGGACATCGCCAGATCATTATTCTGACTTTCATCAACGTCCATATCGACTGCTGGTGGCCTGCGGCTTTTTGCTACCAGATGATTCTTGGCAGTATTCACCGCAATCCGATACAGCCACGTGTAAAAGGCGCTTTCCCCGCGGAATAGCGACAGCGCCCTGTATGCCTTTATAAAGGCTTCCTGACTAACGTCCTCTACCTCCTGGGGATCATTGACGAACCGTGCTATCAATGCAATCACCCGCTGCTGATAGCGTACTACCAGCAAATTAAACGCCTGCTTATCTCCCTCAAGCACCCGGTCAACCAGCTGCTGGTCGGTATCCTTGCTCACCGTGTTCCAACTCCATCACTCAGCCCGGGGAACCTAGCTGGAACATTCATAGACGTTCATGCTCATAGACCGCAGGGATGTTCAAAAGTTCTGCAAAACTATAAAATTCTGACAATTTCATTACAACACCGCTACAAACTTGTTTGTCTGGGCATAAGTTACAGGACACAGGGGCCTGCCCCTTCCCGGTCGACCAATAAAATCCTTTAATTTCAATAGCATACAGCCTTGCCTAACAGCCTCATAGAACATTGATATGACAATTGGCCGACCTAGTGACCCATCCGGGGCCAGCCATGATACCGATATATTAATCATCGGCAGCGGCGCGGCCGGGCTTACCCTGGCTTTGCGATGCGCAGATTTCGCCAGAATTAAAGTGATAAGCAAGGGCAGCCTTAAAGAAGGCGCCACATTCTATGCACAGGGTGGAATTGCCGCGGTGCTGGACGATCAGGACAGCGTAGACGCTCACGTTGCCGATACGCTGGTTGCCGGTGTGGGATTGTGCCACGAAGACATGGTCCGTTTTGTGATTTCTAACAGCACCGACTGCGTCCGCTGGCTTGTCGACCAGGGAGTTCCTTTCACGACCAAACAGAAGGCCCAGGCACGCGAAGACATTCAATTTTCCAAATCGGTGCCGCACACGGACGATCTGACCTCTCTGCACCTCACCAAGGAAGGAGGCCATAGCCATCGCCGCATTATCCATGCCACCGATGCTACCGGCAAAGCAGTTTTCAAAACTCTCAAGCAGAAAGCCCTAGAACATCCGAATATTGAATTGCTAGAACATCACATCGCCGTCGATTTGCTCACCAGAAAAAAGCTGGGACTGCCCGGACAGGCATGCATCGGCGCCTACATCATGGATTCCAAAACTAACCGAATACAGCTTGTGCGCTCCAGATTCGTGGTACTTGCCACCGGCGGAGCCAGTAAAGCATACCTGTATACGACCAATCCTGACGGCGCCAGTGGCGATGGCATCGCTATGGCCTGGCGCGCCGGTTGCAGAGTCGCCAACATGGAGTTCAATCAATTCCATCCGACCTGCCTGTTTCATCCCCATGCCAAGTCATTCTTAATTACCGAGGCCCTGCGCGGCGAAGGAGCCTGGCTGGAGCTTCCTGATGGCTCACGCTTTATGGAAAAATTTGACGAAAGGCTTGAACTGGCGCCTCGAGATATAGTCGCACGCGCGATCGACCATGAAATGAAACGCTTGGGCTGTGACTGCGTTTACCTGAATATTACGCACAAACCGGCTGACTTTATATTGAGCCACTTTCCAACGATTCACAAAAAATGTCTGAAATTCGGCATCGATATTTGCAAGGACCGCATACCCGTGGTCCCCGCAGCTCATTATACCTGTGGGGGTGTCATCGTAAATCAGTATGGAGAAACTGATATACCGAACCTGTTTGCCATAGGTGAAACAAGCTTTACCGGGTTGCATGGTGCAAATCGCATGGCCAGCAATTCGCTGCTTGAATGCTTTGTGCTTGCGTTCTCTGCATCGCAGCAAATCGAACGGAAATTTGCGAGTACCGAAATCCCCCAGCTTGGGCAGCCCTGGGATGAAAGCCGAGTTTATCAATCAGAGGATGATGTATTGATTTCCCACAACTGGCATGAATTACGGCGCTTTATGTGGGACTTTGTCGGCATTGTTCGCACCGATCGACGCCTGCAACGTGCTCAGCGTCGCGTGCGCGTGCTGGAGCAGGAAGTCGAAGACTACTATCGCCACTACAAAATCAATTCCGATCTACTTGAGTTAAGGAATCTCGTACTGGTCGCGCAACTTATAATTGATAGTGCCCTACAACGCAAAGAAAGTCGGGGCCTGCATTACACACTGGACTATACCGATAGGGCTGAGATTGCGGTCGATACCATATTAGTGCCGGATTAGTTTTCACGAATTCTCACCATAGCGCAGCAGCCGAGCAAGCTGCTTGCGCTGATAAACAGGCACCCCCCCTGCTACGGCCGATACCGTGACACGGCTGCAGAATGAAAATCGGCGAGTTATTTCAGCGCGCACCGGTTGAATCTTCTGGAATTCCAAAATTGTAAGAAGACTGCTGCCGCAAGGGACCGCGACAAGCTGGGCTGATATTTCCCCATTACGAGTAGACAATAGCGCACGGCCATCAGCGTGAAGTCTGAGGCTAGTAATAGAACTTTTGAGCAGCAGCAAACTCCGATATCCCTGGAAAGCGCTATGCCATAGAAGAATCCCCGTCGCTGACAACCTGATCGAAATTCCCAAATCCAGATTCCAGATAACGTAGGAACAAACGATGTGGCACACGGCCAGTGAAACCACCTCAAGCTTTGCGGCCTGAAATTCAAGTAAAACCAATTAAGATGTTATCCAGATCAGCAGAAAGCATTCAGTCTTGCTCTGAGTTTAGACGTTACTGCGGGCGTGAGCCAATATCAGGTCAATAATCTCTTTGAGAGACGACTCCGTCGGCGCCTGGCTTTGCAACAGCCAATGATATAGATCCTGATCTTCATAACTGAGTAATTGCCGATAGTGCTCTTGTTGAGAAGAGCTCAGGGTTTCAAAGCAGTGTCTGGCGAACGGCTCAAGCAATAAATCGAGCTCTAACATGCCCCGACGGCTATGCCATATCGCCCGATTTTTGTCTGATACGGTCATAGGGAAATAACTTCAAGGCAGACATTTAAATTGAACTTCAGTTTATGGATTATCCGTAAAATCGTATTATGATGCGACCCCCTGGAGACCCAGGAGCAGGAGGTTAACTCCTCGCCCCTTGTTGCCGGACCCTTTGGAAGACTGGACACTTTCTGGTAGTAGCAATCTATGCAATACATTCAGTTTAAAGCTTACGATTTTATCGCCATAGAAGGCGAAGAAGCCAAGAAATTTCTACAGGGTCAGGTCACTTGCGACATTGACAGCCTCTCGCCATCGCATTCCATAGCGGGCGCTTTGTGCAACATCAAGGGACGAGTGGTCAGTGACTTTCGACTCGTTGAATATCGAGGCTCGTGTTACATGCTGCTGGCAGCGGGCATGGCGGATATCGTTAAGCCGGTGCTCGATAAATATATGGTTTTTTCCCGCGCAGTAAGTCGGCTGGCAAGCGGCGAAATTCGACGCATAGGCCTACTCGGCGATTTGCAGCATTCGCTAATCAGCGAACTCTTCACAGACCTGCCAGATGATGACACCAATGTTATCGCCCACGGCGATAACATTCTGCTTAAAATACCGGGAATCACACCCCGCCATGAACTCTGGCAATTTGGGTCGCAGACGTCTACGGGGGACAACTTGATCTTGTCAATACTAGAAGGCGTTGATAGGGCTCCCGAGGAACGCTGGATTCTCGAGGATATCCAAGGAGGCGTTGCGCACATAACACCATCACACTCCGACTATCACTTGCCTGAAGCCCTTAATTACGACCTTAATGGTATTGTCAGTTTTACCAAGGGCTGCTACACCGGTCAGGAAATTGTTGCGCGAATGCACTATCGGGGCACAGCAAAGAAACGGTTATTCTGTGGGGTATCGGGATTCGAGACCCTGCAACCTGAGTCAATTACCTGCATTAGCTCGGATTCGGGAGTGGAGGTGACGGGCGAAATCATCAACAGCGCACACGATGACAAGAGAAACTGTTTTGTGCTGGCTGTCTTACCCTCCAATGCAGCGGAAGCGAACGTCAGAGTATTCCTGAATGATGATCCTGCATTGTCTGTCAGGCTAAAATCATTGCCCTACATTGTCGGCTGAATCGTCATCCTGTGCCCGGAATGGTTTGATTCGGTTGCCGATGCGGTCCCATGCTTTACTCACCAGACTATGCTGGCAGTTTTCCAACATCTGAATAAGGTCAATGCGATTAGTAATCGCCGAGGCATCAACTTCTTTTTCCAGAATTTTCTGATTCAATTTCACCGCATCAGCCAGTCGCAAAAGGAATAGAATCCTTCCGCCATCTTCAGGGTTGGCGCGCGGGAACACCGGGTACGAGCCGTACTCTGTCAATAACGAAAAACATCGTTCTATGTCATTCTCATTAAGCGCCAGCTGAATTGGAATCAGACTATTGCTGTCGAGCCGTCGCCGGGCTTTTTCCATGCCGGCAATATCGGGATGATGATCTTCGAAAAAGATGAGATTGCTCATCTCTAAGGTGCCTTTAACCAAAAAATGGAGCGAGTTTGCGTTGACTTGATCCCCGCGTCAACTATTTAAACCAACCGAGTCGCCCGCAACTGGTAATTCGCTTTATTTCATGGCTTAACTACTGGGAATTCCAAGTCCAAGGAATCTTAGGATTTTTAATCCGACATTCAGGGATTTTGATGCCTTTGCGGTGGACACACGAGTCGCTGGACTGTGGCTTCGGGCAGTCGCATTGATAGGCGACTGCTTCTATTTAGGAATTATTCTTACTATAAACAAATGCTGTACGAACAGATATGAATAGATTGCCAAAATAATTAGAAAACATAATCAAGCTGAAGACTAAGTTCGCGACCTCGATTATATCCTGTCGAGATAAAACCACCTTGAGTGATCTCGAACCTTTCATCAAGTATGTTCCTGGCCTTTGCGGTTATCTTCCAACCGTCAACAAGTTCACGAATAAACACAAAATTGAGCTCGCCAAAACCCTCTTCAATTAGGTCTGGTGCACCTTCAATACCAACTTCTGCAATTCGATCACCGTAATAATGGTAGAGCAACGTAGCAGTGGTACCGGAGAACGGCTCATAGCCTAGTTGAAAATTAAACAAGTAGTCCGACTGCCCTTGAAGCGGTCTGTTGTTAGTAGTCAATACACCAAGATTTTCTGGCGCAATTGCAACCGAAGAATCGATGTAGGCAATATTCGCCTGCACATAGAAATCTTCGCCAATGCCATTAAGGAAGTAGTCCGGCAGAAAATCCAAACGCTTGTATATCTCATATTCGACGCCCTGATTCTCAGCAGACGCAGCGTTAATGTAGGTAGAGGCACGAGTCGTCGGACTAACGACAGAAGCCTCTATGGGATTGGTGAATTCTTTGTAAAACAGACCCAACGACATGTAATCGGAATAAGCAAAGTACCATTCCCACCGAAAATCATAATTATTGAGCTCAGTAATTTTCAAATTCGGATTACCGATAATGTCTCTGCCGGTAATCGGATTGGTAAATGCGGATGTCGACAGTTCCCGGAAATCTGGCCTGGACACAGTTTCACTATAAGCGAAGCGGAACTGATGATCGTAATTAATAAAAGTTGCACTGAATGCAGGCAGGAAGTCTGACTGATTCAGACTGGAGACAGTCGGCGTCCCCGGCCTGAAAAGGTCGAATGTAGTGGTATCCTGGACAAAATCTTCTTGACGGCCACCAAGAGTGAATCGGAACCGGTCATCGAAATTGAACTCAACTTCTCCGTAAATGGCATCGAGTTCATTGTCAGCCTTATAAAAATCGGTTTCCCGAGTTATTTCCTGAAGCCTGACGGCTTCAGGATTGATGTTCTCACGAAAAAGTATGTCCTCAAGTGGCAACGTTAGCAGTGGGCGCATTGATCTGTTGCCAACATCAAAGGCATAACGACGTATTTCCGAATCCCTGGTTTTCTCATTATGAACATATCCCGCTCGGGTAGTGATCATAGAGCTTAAAGGTCCATAAAACACCATCGAGACATCCAGGCCTAAATCTTCGACCTTGTCCTCCAGAGCACTAAATCTTCTGACGTTACCATTTGGACGAGTAGACAATTCTCCAGCGTCGTAACGGTAGTCACGATTATCCGGCGCGTCCCTTTTAGCAGTGATGTTGCTGTAGCGCCACGCAATTGCCAATTCGTTCTGGTCGGGGAAGAAATGATCACCCTGCAGTTGATTAGATATCATTTCCCGTTCAATCCATTCATTTTTGGTAATCAGCAACTCAGAAGCGGCTTCGGTAAACCCGGTGGAAACAGCAGTGCGATCATCGGTCTTGCGCAATACAACGGAAGTGAAACGAATATTCTGTGTTGGCGTAATATCTATTCCCGCTGTGGCGATAGCGCTGACGTCAATACTGTGTTCAGTACCGTTGTAGTCGATCCCTTCCTGCTGGAATAAACCCTGCTCAGTATTGGGAACCCAGGTATTTTGCTCTATATTGAGATTATTCCAGCTGTTGGAGTAGTCGATAGCAGCGAGATAATTCAATTGCATACCACTATCACCCAGCTCGTGGAAATTACCGAGCGAGGTTGTAAAATCAAAGTTGGCAGGCGTCTCGCCCACATCCGGGCTGTATTCATTCCGAAACGCCTGACCAAAAGTCTGTATTTCTTCTTCAGTGAATCCCACTCCCGTGAAACGGCTGTAAGGAACTATCTTGTTGCCACCTGCAGTTGCCTGCTTGATAACATCTGGAAGATCACGATGGCCGTCATCGATACCCAGCCAGTCAGTACCCCCACCCGGCATGGTGTAGCCGTCCTTGAACGTGGTGTTCTGCAACATGCCCAGTGATCCGGTTACATTCCAGAAAAACTCGTCAGTGGATTTTTTGGTGCGCATCTGCAATATGCCGCCGCCGAACTCGCTGGGGTATTGCGCTGAGTATGTTTTCTGAACCAACACACTATCTAGTATGGCGGTCGGAAAAAGATCCATGGGAACTACGCGATTTATAGGCTCAGGGCTGGGGAGCAATGCCCCGTTAAGTAAAGTGGTCGAATATCGCTCGCCCAATCCACGAACATAAACAAATTTGCCTCCCACCGTGCTAAGACCTGAAATTCGCTTGAGACCCTCGGCGATGTTAGCGTCGCCCGCCCGCGTAAATTGCTCCGCACCAATTACGTTTGAGACCTGGTCAGTAGACCGTTTTTCGTCCGGCACGAATTGTCCGATGATTGATATTTCTTGAATTTCCGGAGTTTGTTGAGCGTTAGCGAGAGAACTTATGGTGGACGCAATACACAGGGCCAGTAGCTTTTCGCGAGGCATAATGGACTCCAGACAATGGTCAATTTGCGCATATGCTAGACGGTATATGTGACAGAAATATGTCATTTGTTTGAATGCAGAATTCGACTCCAAATCCTGCAGCCAATTTCTGCGTTCGGTCAGTGAAAAGAATTTCCTCGAAACAAATAAAAAGGGTGCCATAGCACCCTTTTTAAGCACGTGACACAGCGACTTCTATTCCTCAAATCCGTCGAAGGTCCACCCTTTCGTCCAGTCCGAGCTGTCGTCCTTGATGGCACCAATATGGTCAGTGCTGTCAAACCATGACGCACCCGGATCAGCTGGCGCCACCGAGTTAATGCTCCAACCATTCGCCCAACCACGAGACCCACCCAGATCGACTTCTCCCGCATCGCTGTTCAATTGAGCGTTGTACCAGTTGGTCGCCGTAAAGTCGGATCCCGCAGCAGAACTGGCGCCCTGCAGGTCATTGGCACAGTCGGCAGAAATGAGACTATTTTCCATGGTCAGGGTCCCGTTCAGGCCAGAGATATTGCCATCGTCGGTAGACTGGTCGAATGTTTCCTGGCCCGCAATTCGGATACATCCTTCGTTCACTGGAGGAAAAGTACCGCCGATTACCGAATTGAACATGTTCATTCCGGTGCCGGCCTTCAGTTCCCACGCATGACCGTTGCCTTTCTGCTCCGGGCTACCTATACAGGTAAAGTTGGCGACTGTAGGAATAGCGCGAGGGCTGGCAGTGGGATTACTACCGAGGTTGTCTGCTTCAATGCAGTTATCACCACTAGTGGTCTGTTTGACAACTACGTGCTGCAGATAACCACTCCATCCCAGAGTCCAGTCTACGGCATCGTCATCATTCCCTGTTAATACCAGATGCCTGGCATTCACCGCACCACCATAAAATTCGACTCCGTCATCTGCGCCGTTATGGATGTTAACAAAATCAATGTTAGTTCCCGAACCAACTCCCTGCAGTGCCAGACTATTCAATTCATCTTCTTCTGTGATGATATCGCCGGCATAGCGTATTTGTACGTAAGTCATGGATCCGCTGTCATCGTCGTTAACTGGATTGTTACCTCCACCAAATTCACCAGTGCCGCCTTCGCCCTGGTCCGTTCCACTCTGCGAATTGAGTTGTGCGCGTCCATTGATAATCACACCACCCCATTTACCGCGATCGTTTATGGGATCAACGGAATCAGAATCGACCTCGTCCTCATCGTAAGTCATGATTATCGGATTTTCTGGCGTTCCGTTTGCGTATATCTTCGCGCCTCGATCTATTAATAAAAACGACTGGGTTGCACTGTTGGCGAACAACGTGGTGCCCGCATCAATGGTCAGCGAAACCTTATCGTCATTGGTTCCAGTAAAAGCATTTTCACCTACACGCACTGTACCATCCACAAAGTAAGAATTATTGGCGGTCAAGTGCGTGTCCGTTGTGATAGCGTCTCCACCGCTCAGTACGCACACAGGCTTGTCGTTAAACGTACCGACACCTGGCGTGGTATTCTCAGGACAACCGGCTGACGGCGTATCAGAAATAGTAAACTGTGCGGGCGAACTGGAATATCGAAGAGTCTGCAGGTCACCATCGGTAAAGTAGGCAACATAAGCAGAAAACGTCAGGCCAGTCAGGTTGGTATCTTCCCCGACCAATCCCTCAAGAATGGAAACTCTTTCCTCCGCTTCAAGGGTTTTTATACTGTAAACACCAAGAGTAGATGGATCTGAAGCGTCTACAGGCAACCAGATTCCACCGGAGAGGCGGCTGAATAGGCCAATGCCGGGAACGTCCAGGACCACAACCAGACTGCCTTCCTTACCGATATCGGCGAAGTCGGGCTTAATGGTAGCAACCACGTCTATAGCATCCGCAGCTGGAAACACGTCCAGATAGCTCGCGCCTCCATTGTTCGTCGCACCTGCAGTAAAAATAGCACCTGCTTGCGGCGGAAATGTAGGCAGCGTCGGTTGTTCTTCGGCCTGAGTGGCCATCGCCGAAACGCCCATTGCAACGCCCAAGGCAATCGCATTCATCTTGTGTGGTTGGAATTTCATTATCACTCCTTAATTGTGAGAATTGGGATCGAACTCAAACCGGAGCGAATATTAAGAAGTTCATATTTCAATTAGGGGACATTTTTTTGACAGTTTTTTGACAGAAGCATGCAGACATTCGCCCAAGTCGGAAGGTTTGATCAGAATCGCAAAGTCAATGGTAATTCGGTGTCCGAATGCACCAGATTCAATATTGCAGTGACAAAGGCTGAACTGTCATAATTTTGTCATTGTGATCCGGGTACACTCTGACGATGTCCCGATCGACATCTCCCATCGAGTTTCGAATCAAAGCGCAATCTATTGGTTTTTTTGAAACGCCCGTGGCAATCTGCCAGCTTAGCGAGGCCGAAAGCTTACTTGATGATATTGAGAGAAAAGTTCGCGAGCGAAGGAACAATGATCCAGGTGTCACAAGATCCAATGTAGGCAGCTGGCATTCCGATACCAACATGCTGGAATGGGGAGGAGAATCGGCCAAGGCTCTTGGAGAAAAGGTCGTAAGCATTGCCAGACGCATGAGTTATTTTAAAGGAACCTCGCCAGATGCTTTTAACTGGCTCTTGCAGATGTGGGCTAACATCACTCCCCCGGGCGGTATGAACGACTTACATGCGCATCCTGGGAATCTCTGGGCCGCTGTGCTTTATTTGGACATGGGCCGCTCTGAAAGGGATGAACCAGCAGCGATTGACGATGCCGGAGGAAATTTCTTCCTCGAAGACCCACGCTTCCTGCTGAACGTTATGCACAACACTGGCTTTCGAATTATGGGAGCGGAAGGGAAACCACAAGAAATTCAGCAGGAATTAAGATTGAACCGAGGGGATGTCATTATTTTCCCTGCATGGCTGAGACACGGGGTTCGACCGTATACGGGCGACCGGGAGAGAATCTCCGTTGCCATTAATATTGACGCAGTGCCGATGCCCCGGTAATCCGTGAGTGACAAATTTCGCACGCTAGCTCTACAAGTGCAATCCCATCAAACAGCCCGCGGTCGAGAGCCAAATTCTCCCTCAGTTATTTGCTCTCTCCAGAGCAGCGTTCAGCTGTTCCATATAGGAGTTGAGATCGAAATAGTCCCGCCACTCCTTGATTTTGCCGTCCGCCATAATAAACACTCCAACTACCGGCAGAACAACCAGCTGATCGGAAACCTTGGTTCTATCCGCCCTTTCAGCAATTACGGTATTGCCTGCAGCGACCAAACTAATGATATCCCAATCGGTTTCCTGCCAGGGTCGAATAAAGCCGGCAATAAAGGCTTGAATATTAGCCCTGCCCCTAATCGGATTTGAGGGCATGTTGTGATACACGCCGTCCTCTGTGAAATAAGAAGCAAGTTGGACGGGATCGAGATTTGCCCATGCAGCGATAAACTCCCTCACAATTACCTCATTTTCAGTCATGTTTGAGGTTCCAGATTGCGCCTGAACAGCAATTGTAAATGCGATCGAATAAATAAAAAGTGCTGACTGTAGGATTTTTATCATTCGGACCAGGTTTGCCTGAGAGAGTTTAGGATTTATTGGTGCCCCGGGCAGGATTCGAACCTGCGACCTGCCCCTTAGGAGGGGGCCGCGCTATCCAGCTGTGCCACCGGGGCCGCGCGCCGCACAGTATAGCACGCCGAGGTTCTTTTATAAGAAAGACAGTTATCGCTAGTCCCGGTCAGGCACAAAAACGAGTACTGCACCGTTGTTCGAATATCGTTTTCCCGTAGGCTCAGGACCATCGTTATTTACATGTCCATGGTGGCCGCCGCAGCGTGCACAGCGATACTCTGCAGGACCAATTGCGCTCAGTCCAATACGAATCTCTTCCACATGCGCGGGTATCACGTCGCGAAAACTGAGCCAGCCACTATTATCGTTGTATTTCCATTCCGAGCGAAAAAGATCCAGATTACATCCCACGCACTGATAAATGCCCGATCGATTTTCGTTGATAAGATCACTGGAACCGGGTTCTTCTGTTTCGCCCAATACCAATATTGAATATTGCAGATAGGTAAGGCGATCGTACCACTCTTCATCACTAATACTGATTCTCTTCGCATCGGCTTCATGGGCCTGCGATCGAGACCAAATCAGCGGCATAGCCATCGATGTCAGAACTTCCAGCGCAGCCCGCCTCTTCATTATTCACTCCTTACATGCCTGGAAAGACAAAATAGTAGCACGTTGAGATTCAGTTACATGGTATCTTTAGCCCTATTGATCTGCGACTGTGACTCGAGCTTTTTATGGTTAAATTGACGTGGCAATGTCTGACTTTCCATAGCCTGACTTCATCACAACTTTACAAAATCTTGCAACTTCGGTCAGCGGTATTCGTAGTTGAACAGGCATGCATTTACCAGGATCTGGATGATGTGGATCAGGACGCGATGCATCTATGCGGTTCGCTTGATAATCAATTACTATGTTACGCGAGACTTGTGCCCCCGGGCATAAAGTATGAAGAACCTTCCATCGGGCGCATTATCAGCGATCTCTCAGTTAGACGCAGCGGATACGGCCGCGCTGTGGTTGCCCGCGCAATTGAAATCTGCGAGGACATCTGGCCTGCACAGGGCATTAGAATTTCTGCACAACAACGTCTGGAAAATTTATACCAGGAATTTGGCTTCAATACCGTTTCAGAGCCCTACCTTGAAGACGGTCTACCTCATATAGAAATGCTCCGCCCTGCATAGTCTCGGGTAGCCCGAGCAGCCATAAGGGAAGCGAACAGGCTCAAGCGTGAACGTCTTTACCCAGAATTTCATCGAACGCTGTTATAACTTGTTGGTCATGTTGTGGCGCGCATCGAGTTACGAGTGCTATTGCCAGAGAAGAGATTAGAAATCCTGGTAGCAGTTCGTAAAGGTCAAAAAAACCACCCTGCAGATTTGCCCAAAGTACAACGGTCAATGCACCCGATATCATTCCCGCGAAAGCCGCGATCGCCGTCATTTGTTTCCAATAGAGAGAAAACAAAATGACCGGCCCAAATGAGGCACCAAACCCTGCCCAGGCATAACTCACCAGATCGAGTACTCTGCTTCCCCTGTCGCTGGCTATAAAGACCGCAACGAGCGCGATTACAATTACCGCCACTCTGCTCACAATCAGCAGCTCTTTTTTGCCCGCTTCGGGTCTCACGAAAACGCGATAGAAATCCTCGCTGATTACGCTCGACGACACCAGCAGCTGAGAGTCAATAGTCGACATGATCGCAGATAGAATAGCCGCCGATATGATACCGGCAATCCAGGGATTAAAGAGAGCATGACTCAGAGCAATGAACACGGTTTCCGGATTGTTAAGTTGTTGCTGTGAGAAATACACCATCCCGGCAAGACCCGTCATTACAGAGCCGGTCAGAACGAGCACCATCCAGCTCATTGCAACCCGTCTGGCGACGATCAGTTTTCCAGCACTTTCGATCGCCATGAATCGCGCCAATATATGAGGTTGACCAAAATATCCAAGCCCCCAGGCCAATAGGGAAACTATGCCTGTCAGCGTTACACCAGAAAACAAGCTTGTGCTGAACTGGTCCAAACTATTAGCTTGCTCCAGCATTGTGCTGACCCCTCCCACCTCACGAACCACCAACACCGGCGTGACTATCAAAGCAATCAACATCAGCGTTGCCTGCAGGGCGTCGGTCCAGCTAACTGCGAGAAATCCCCCGATAAAGGTGTAAGAAACAATCACAAAAGCGCCCACTGCCAGTGCCGTCCCGTAATCCAGCCCGAAGCTGCTCTCAAATAGGATCGCGCCGCCCACCAATCCGGCAGCGGTGTAGAAAATAAAAAAAAGTAGAATCACCACGGCGGCTAGCACTCGAAGTAGCCGTGTAGGATCAGCAAACCGGTTCTCCAGATAATCTGGCAAGGTTAATGAGTTATTGGCGTGTTGGCTGTAAAGGCGCAGACGCCTGCTCGCCATTCTCCAGCTGGCATAGGCGCCACAAACCAGACCTATACCAATCCATATCTCGCTGACTCCGGCCAGGTAAACTGCTCCGGGCAACCCAAGGAGCAACCAGCCGGACATATCAGATGCACCAACGCTGAGCGCGGTAACTATTGATCCGAGTTTACGACCGCCAAGAATGTAGTCTTCAATATCATGAGTCCGAGCATATGCACTGGCTCCTATCACTGCGATCAGGAGCAGGTAGGCGAAGAAACTGGCATACAGCGGAAATTCCATAAACTCTCTCCAATCTGACGGGAGCAAACCTTCCGCATGCTAACAAAAAATTGCATACCTGGGCGATGCATAGTCAGCGGTTCACCAGTCGTATACCCAGATTAAGAGGCGGATTCCAGCCATTTTCGGCAATCTGAGACGATATTGGAAATATAGTAAATATTTTACTTTACTATTGTCATATGCAGTTTAATATATATGACTGTCAAATAAGCGGCACTTCAATTTCATAAGCAGGCAAACATGATAAATCTTGCAGAAAGCCAGAAAAACATCCTCGACCAGCTCAAGCGCTACGGACCCCAGTCTGTGAAGGTACTGGCTAAACGTATCGGAATGACCACCATGGGCATCCGACAACATTTGCAGGAACTGGAAAAAGTCGACCTGGTAACAACCACCACCGAAGCTCGTCAGACTCGGGGTAGACCTCTACATATGTGGCGCCTCACTGCCAATGGTCACGACTACTTTCCGGCGCGGTATCAGGAATTATCCAATGAGCTCATTCAAGTTATACGTGATGAACTGGGAGAGCCCGTACTTGGAAAACTTATTGACAGTCAAGCAGGCTTGGCGATGCAAAGATATAAGGCGCTGCTCGAGTCCGTCAGTGCCCTTGACGAAAAACTGGCAGCACTGGCAGAGGCGCGCACAAGAGACGGTTTCATGGCGGAGGTGCGTCTATTACCCGACCAAAGCTGGCTGCTTATAGAAAACCATTGCCCCATTTGTAGTGCAGCAAAAAGCTGCCCGCGCTATTGTGAAGCTGAGCTGCAGCTTTTCAAGCAACTGCTAGGCAATAATGTTGAAATCTCACGTTCCGAGTATCTTTTAGATGGAAATCGTCGCTGCGCTTACAAGATCAGCAAAGTTTCGGAGAACGACGGACTCTAGCGCGCAACCAGTCGCCTCAAAAAACCGACCTCGGTGATATAATAATCACACTAATCGTCTCTCCAGATGCAGCTGTCGGAAAGCCAAATGAAAAAACGCTCTGTCGTAGTTATAGTCCTTATTCTTTTGTTACCTCTGGTCGCTCCAGCTTTCATAGGAGGCGGGGTCGAATCATTGACCTTGCAGACCGTCAAGACATTGATCTCAGACGATTATGAGCGAGTTTTTCAGGTCCACCAATCAACGTTTGAGAGAGGCTGGTTTAATAGTCGCAGTCGGATTGAATTAACCATCGATGGCCTGGAAGAAGTGGCTGGCACTCCGATTGCTGTAATCCTGGAAATGGATATCAGCCATGGTCCGTTTCTTCCCACTTCAGACGGATTGAAGCTTGGACTGGCATACGCAGTGATAGAACCCACGTTTGAGGGCACAGGAGCAGAAGGCCTGAC
>Ga0181587_10000660_pt1 | contig 28058 bp, 21 predicted proteins | sample 071ome_27_FD_132463 | JGI IMG/M metagenome (GOLD analysis project Ga0181587, IMG submission 132463) | Coastal salt marsh microbial communities from the Groves Creek Marsh, Skidaway Island, Georgia - 071409AT metaG (megahit assembly) | ecosystem: Environmental > Aquatic > Marine > Intertidal... | reverse complement strand
GGATACAGGAGACATTCTGTCGGGTGCACCGGACACAGGCGATATTCTCTCTGGAGCGAAAGACACGGGCGACATTCTGTCCGGCGCGCCTCCCTCCGATTCGTCGAACGACAAGTCCGATGCCGCGGACGCGCCATCGGTTGAAGAGGTGGGGCCGCAGGAATATGCGCGCACCGGCGGGTGGTATCGCCAGGATTTCAGTATCGTGCTTCAGCCGTCGAGGCATGCCGAGCCGTTTCTTAAGGCATGGCTCGAATTTGCTGCCAGCGCTTTCGGAACGCCGGCCCAGACGGTCGTGGAACCTGTATTTGCCACACTGACCCGCAAGAATGCGCTCGGCAGATGCGTAAAATGTCACAGCGTCGACAGGCGGGAAGACGGTTCGATGAGCATCCAGTGGACGCCGAAGCATTCGGGCGGTTCCGGGGGCGGCTTCACCCGCTTTCGCCATGGGCCGCACCTTTCGCTGGCGCCCGACCGTAGTTGCGCCTCCTGTCATGTGCAGGAAGGTAGTGCGAAATACAGTGAGGGATTTGTTGCCAAAAACGGCGGTATCCTGACAGACCCGGATAAGTTCTCCTCCAATTTCAAGACGATTTCACGTCAGATGTGCAGCGAATGCCACACCAGGACCGAGGCTGGAGAAACCTGCGCGCAGTGTCACAATTATCATGCAGAGCCGTTCATGCCCGTCGGCATGACGCCCGTGCACGCGACCGCGTCCGTTCAGAAGAAATAGAAAAACTGAAAAAGAAATAGAAGCGGAACACGTAGCGCTGTCGCGTAACGTGTTCCGCCCTACTCAGATGTCTTCAAGAGGTCAGCTGGCTTCTAGAGCGCAATTTCCAGGTCGCCCAACCGTTTGGTGAGCTTTCCGTTCTCGGAGTAATCGACCGGTACCGCGATGAGGGCGGGACCGTCCTGGTCGAATGCTTCTTTCAGCGCATCCTCGATCTGACCGGGCCCGTTAATGACCTTGCCCCAGATGCCGAAGGCCTTGGAAAGGTAATCGAAATCGGGGTTGTTGAAGGCAAGGTCGGAATGCCTGCCGTTGAAATGGTTCTGCTGTTTCCATTTTATGAGCCCGTACTCGCCATCGAGCCAGACCATGATGACGACCTTCGACCCCAGGCGCGCAGCCGTTTCGAGTTCCTGAACATTCATCAGGAAGCCCGCGTCGCCGCTGATCGAGAGAATTTTCCTGTCGGGGACGGCGTATTTCGCACCGATCGAACCGGGCATGGCGAAGCCCATGGTGCAGAAACCGTTTGAAATCAGACAGGTATTGGGGTCTTCGCACTGATAGTAGCGGGCAATCCACATCTTGTGGGCGCCAACGTCGGAGAGAAGGATATCTCCGTCCCCCATGAATTTCCGGACGTCGTTGAGAACGCGTTGCGGTTTGACGGGAAAGGAATCGTCGTCCTTCTCCATCTCCAGATCGTCCTTGATCGTCTGGCGCAGTTCCGCCCATTTGCCGATATCGAATGGCGGCTCGCCCGACGGCAGACGCCCGGTCAGTTCTTCGTTGATCTGCCACAGGGCGTCGGCCAGGTCCGACATGACGTCGACCGCGACCGGATAAAACTGGTCGATTTCCGCGGGTGAAAAATCGATATGGATGATCTTGTGTTGCCTGTCCGCGTTCCAGAAGGCCGGCGCATATTCCACCAGGTCGTAGCCTACCGAGATCACGACATCCGCTTCCTTGAACGCGCCTATGATGTGATCTTTTCCCTGGAGGCCGATGGTGTAGAGGCAGTGCGGGTCCGACATGGCGACCGCCCCCTTGCCCATGAAGGTATTGACCACCGGAATGCCAGACAGCTTGGCCAGTCTCCGGAGCTGGGTGGAGGCGCGTTTCCGCACCGCGCCATTGCCGGCAAGAATAATCGGGTTCTTCGCTGCGCAGATCATGTCGACGGCGGCCTTGACCGCCTTATGGTCGGCAGCCGGGCGACGGGTCTGGACCGGCGTCATCGGGTTTTCGCCGACATCGCGCTTCGCGACGTCTTCCGGCAGTTCAATCACTGTCACCCCTGGTTTCTCCGCCTCGGCAAGCTTGAAACCCTTGCGGATGATTTCCGGGATCGATTCGGCGGTGTAAATACTGTGCGCCCATTTGCTGATCGGCCGCATCATGCCGATCGCATCCATATTCTGGTGCGATTCCTTGTGCAGACGGCGCGTCGTCCCCTGGCCGATGATCGCAACAACGGGCGACCGGTCCATGTTGGCGTCGGCAAGCCCCGTAACCAGATTCGTCGCGCCCGGTCCGAGTGTCGCAAGGCAAACCCCGGCCTTGCCCGTCAGGCGGCCATAGGTGTCGGCCATAAAGGCGGCGCTCTGTTCGTGCCGGCAAAGGACGAATTCGATGTCGCTGTCCATGAGAGACAGCATAAGGTCGGCATTCTCCTCGCCCGGAACGCCGAAGATTCTCTCCACGCCCTCGGCCTCGAGGCACTTAACGAACAGATCCGATGCTTTCATGTGGCTGACTCCCTGATTTCAATTCACGTTGGCAGAGTGCCCCATAACCGCAACTGTGGCAATGAACAGGTTAAAATTTGCCGAGACGCCTTGGTTGAGCCGTTCCGGGCGGATTTCGGGGTTGCGGATCGGGGGCATTAATGTGTTTTACACTTCGGTATGGTAAATTTCGGCTACTGTCTGTATTCGGGCAGGGTCGAGCGTAGAGGGCCGAGTGGAGTCTAAGAAAAACAAGGGGCAGGCCGTTGTTGCCTGGAGCGTCGCCTGGAGCGTCGCAGGGGCATTGTCGCTGGCGGCCGTCTTCCCCGTGACGGTTTCCGCTGGATCGGCTTCTCCCGGATAGGGGCGATGTGCGGGCGGCGGCGAAAAACGGGGCCGGATTGAAAGGCCGTCTGGATGGCATCGAGCGCAACGAAGGAGAACACGGGCCGGGCGGGATTACTGAGCCGCCTGTTCCGCCGTCGCGAACGGGCCCGGGGAACCGGACGGGTTTCGAGATTCCGCCGTATTTTCAGCAATGACCGGCTGTTTGCGCTGGTCGTCCTGTCCGGCGCCGTCGCGCTGCACCTGGCGAATCCCCTTCCGCTCGAAATCCTCCGGCTCAAGGTTTTCGACTATTACCAGCAGGTCAAACCGCGCGAAATCCCAAAGAATTCGCCGATCGTGATCATTGATCTCGATGAAGCCAGCCTCAAGGAGATCGGCCAGTGGCCATGGCCGCGTTCCACGCTCGCCCAGCTTCTTGTCAGGCTGTTTCAGGGCGGTGTCGCCGTGGTCGGTTTCGATATCGTGTTCGCAGAGCCGGACCGGATGTCAGGAGCACAGATCGCCAGGAGCATTCCCGGTCTCGAACCGGAACTTCGCGAACGCCTGTCTTCGATGCGAAGCAATGACGCCGTTCTTGCCGATATCGTAAAGCGCGCGCGGCGCGTGGTGCTGGGGCAGGGCGCGCTGCGGAGCGCCGAGTTTCAGGACCGGTCGCCGATACCGTCGTCGGTGTTCCAGAGAACGCCGGGGCTGAATTACCGAAAACCGGAGAGTTACGTTCCCCGGACGCGCGGCCTTATCAGGAACATTCCCGAGCTTGAGGCGGCGGTTCTGGACAAGAACGGCATGATGCGGAATGGCGGGATCGGCCTTTTCTCGATACTGCCCGAACCGGACGGAATCGTGCGTCGCGTCCCTGCATTCGTGAATTACCTGTCCGCGCCGGCAAAGGAGGGCGGGCAGCCGCGTCAGACCATGGTGACCTCGCTGTCGCTGGAAATGCTGCGGGTGGCGTTCCAGCGGCCGATGGTCGCCGCCTGGTCCGATACGTTCGGCATCACGCGCGTCGCGCTGGCGCCCAAGCTGGACGTCACGACGGATACGATCGGCCGGATGTGGCCCTATTTCAGCAAGCGCGACAAATCCAAGTACATATCGGCCAGGGACGTCCTGAAGGGAACCGTGGCGCCCAATCGCCTCAGGGGAAAGCTGGCCATCATCGGGACGTCCGCCGTGGGGCTTCTCGATATCAAGACAATCCCGACTGAAAGATTCATTCCCGGAGTCGAAGTCCATGCACAGCTGATCGAGACGATCCTGGACAAGACCTATCTGAAGCGCCGGGTATCGCTGGACGGAGGCAATCTGTTCGTCGATCTCGATACAGCGGAATTTCTGCTGGCGATCATTGGCGGCCTGCTCATGATCGCTTTGGTGCCCTGGGTCGGCGCCCGCTGGACCCTGATTGTCTTCGCGCTCATCGCGGGCGGCGCGGCGGCTACGTCCTGGAGCCTGTTTTCCCAGAAGCTCGCTTTGTTCGATCCGGTTTTCCCGGTCGGGCTGACGTTTCTTCTCTACGCCATGCTGACCTATACGAACTATGCGCGCGAAGAGCGCCAGCAGAAGGAAACGCGCAGCGCCTTTTCGAAATACATGTCGCCGGCGGTGGTCGAGAGGGTCGTCGCCGATCCGACGCTTCTGACGCTCGGCGGCGACCGGCGCGAACTGACCGTCCTGTTCTGCGACGTACGCGGCTTTACGACCATATCGGAACAGTTCGACGCTGAAGGGCTGACCGTGGTGATCAACAAGCTGCTCACCCCCCTGACCGACGTCATCCTGTCCGAGGAAGGGACGGTCGACAAATATATGGGGGACTGCATCATGGCGTTCTGGAACGCGCCGCTGGATGTACCGGACCATCCGCACAATGCCTGCCGGGCGGCGCTCGGGATGATGGATGCGATGGGTCCTCTCAACGAACGGCTTGAAGCCGAGGCGAAAGAGGAAGGCCGGACGCATATTCCGCTGATGGTCGGTATCGGGCTCAATACGGGCGATGCGGTTGTCGGTAACATGGGGACCGCGCAGCGGATGGATTATTCCGTTCTCGGCGACACGATCAACACGGGCGCGCGTCTGGAAGGTCAGTCCAAGACCTATGGCGTCGATATCGTGATCGGACCGTTGACCGCTGAACGGGTGCCCGACCTAGCGGTGATCGAACTCGACATTATCCAGGTGAAGGGGAAGACCGTCGGGCTGAACATATTTGCGCTTATGGGTGACGAAGATGTGGCCCGATCGGATAATTTTATCGAACAGAAGGCCGTGCACGACCGCATGCTGGCGGCTTATCGGGGGCAGCGCTGGGATGAGGCGGAAGAACTGATCGCCCGGTGTCGCGAACAGCAGGACCTCTATCGCCTGACAGAACTGTATGACCTGTATGTGGGCCGAATTGCGGCATACCGAGCGGATCCGCCGGGGGCCGACTGGAACGGCGTTTTTGTCGCAACGACAAAATAGGCAGGCCGCGAAATACCTGATACGGCAGGTCTTTTCCTGTGGCGCAATGTTTTTCTGTCCGGAAAACCAGTAATAAATTTCGTCTTTTTACACGAACTCCACCGAATGTTTTTCGCTTGTGTTCAAGTGATTAATGAATCGCCGGTTTTCGGGGGATTTTAATATATAAAATTCCCGATATTCGGTAATTTATATTTATTTTCGTAAAGTTTTACTTTGAATATTAACCGTAAATATTATTTTTCGTAAAAATTTTAACAGTAAAAGAATTGATTTTTATGCGATTTTTGATGTTTGTTTCGACAAATTCTGGTAAACTGATCATTCCAATCAGGGGGACTATCTCGGCGATACGCCGGGCACCAACCGCATTATTCCCGGGATGCAGGCGATCGCCGATATCCATACAGGGTACCATACAGTGCTCGAATATTTCATAGCGCCGGTGCTGAAGCTGAAATACGAGGCGTTCCGGGAACGTTAGGGTTAGCCTGCCGCCCGGTTCTCCGCCATGTGATCCGCCGCGTTGAAGTATGGCAGATTGTCCCGGGACGAGCAGCCGATGACGGCCAGCCGTTCAGCGATGCGGACCGCTTTCTGATATTTCCGCTCGAGCTCGCCCGGCTGATGCGTCTGAAACGCTTCGCCGCAGAGCGAAATGCCAAAATGGGACTGGACGGTGCGGATTTCCCGGCCCGCCAGCATGCCGTCGGCGATCAGCCCCATGTCGAAATCGCCCTGCTTGACCATCTGGATGTCGTTCTCCACCAGCCAGGCCCGGATTTTCGCTTCGGCGTCGAGCGCGACGTCCCAGTAATCCGACTCCGAATGTGTGGGGTCGCCGGAAACTTCGGCGAACGCCATGCAGAACGCCAGAAAAATCTTTTCCTTGTCGGTTGCGTTGCGCCAGGCGGAACCGCCGAGACTGCCCCAAACCGACAGGTTCATATCCTCGTATACACGCGGTACGCGTTCGAAGAACAGGCTGTGGAGCTTGTTTTCGCTGAGCGAGCTGTCCAGCTTCTGTTCCTTGTAGATGTCGATGGCGGCGTAGGAGCCGCACACCGGGCAGGTATCGTTCTCGTACTGATCCTTCCGGTAGATATGCGAACAGCGGGTGCGGTTGGGGAGCTCGTTCTCGCACAGCAGGTATATGTCGTCGCTGTTCTCGTCGTCCTGTTGCTGGCCGATCCAGTTGAACCGGTTCATGAACTGCATATAGGAGCGGCGGTGACTCCAGAGGCTCCATTGCAGCTTTTCGACGGGGCCGAAGGTGCTCCAGTTCGAGCTGACGTCGATGATGACGCATTTGTCCTTACCCGGCGCCGAGCGCAGGCCGCGTCCGACAGACTGTCCCCACAGGACCTTGGACAAGGTCGGCCGCAGATGGACAATGATATTGCAGTGCGGGTTGTCCCAGCCTTCGGCGAGAACGCCGACCGAGACCATGGCCTCGATTTCGCCGCGCTCATGCGCGGCCAGGAGCTCCATCCGACGCTTGATCGGCGTGCCAGCAGTAACGATGGCGCCTTCGATGTCGTGTTGCCGGATCCGTTTCAGGGTGGCTTCGGCGACATTGATGTCGGCGCAGAACCAGGCGGATATCGGCGCGGCGTCCAGCTTCTCTCGCTCTTCATTGTAGCTCCACATCGCGTAATCGATCATCGACGATTTGACGATGGCCGGCGCCAGCTTGGCGACGGGAAAATCGCCCGAACTGATATCGATGCCGCTGAGGTCGAGGTCATGGACGAAATGCGGTCGATAGACCGGTTTTACCAGAACGCCTTCCTCGATCAGGCTCTCGATATCGGCGCAGTCGATGATGGCGTCGAAGGCGAGATTGAGCTGGTCGCGCTGATCGCCGGTCCGCCGTTCCGGAGACGCGGTCAGCCCGATGAACTGGGCGTCTTTCTTACCGTTTTCGGCAAAATCGTCGAGGATACGTTTATAGCCGCGCCCGTTGGGCGACACGCGGTGAGCTTCGTCGACGACGATCAGGTCCGCCTTCGGGATCGCGTCGGTCAGGACCTCGCGCGCCCGCATGCTGGTGGACAGAAGGATGTCGTATCCGTCGAATGCCTCTCCATCGTCCGAAACGGCGAGCTTGTGCACCTTGTGTTTCGCGCTGAGCGCGCGTTCGAGCTGTTCGAGCAGCACCAGCCGGTGGCACAGGACGATGATTTTCTTGCCCTTGTAAAACCGGTCGACGATCTCGCTCGCCAGTATGGTTTTACCGGCGCCCGTCGGTGCCTTGAGGATAAAACGTCGATATTCCTTAATGATCGACGGAAACCGGTCGATGATCTTCTGCTGCCAGCTTCTGAGTCGCATCAAATTCCTGTATCGCTCATATGGGCGGCTTCGGTCGATGGTTGGTGGGAAAACGCCATTGTAGCACCGTTCGCGTGCATGAAAGTAGGGCCGGGTAGTGAAATAGTGCAAACAAGCTTGCATATTCTTAATGCGGTCTTCGGTTTTTCCGCTTTTCGACCCGGACAGGAGGACATCGTCGACCTCCTGCTCTCTGGCAGGAACACGCTCTGCGTGATGCCGACCGGGGCCGGAAAGTCGCTCTGCTATCAGCTTCCGGCAATTATTCGGGACGGTTTGACCGTCGTCGTGTCGCCCCTGGTGGCGTTGATGGACGATCAGGTCGCCGGCCTGCAGGGCAACGGGATCGCTGCTGCCTGTATCCATTCGAACCGGCCGCGCGCCGAAAATGTCGCCGACTGGCGTCGGGCGCAGGGCGGCGAGGCGAAAATTCTGTATATGTCGCCGGAACGGCTGATGACGGAGCGTATGCTGGGAGCGCTGGATCGGCTTCCGCTGAAAATGATCGTTGTCGACGAGGCCCACTGCATTTCCAAATGGGGAGCGAGCTTCCGGCCCGAATACGAAGCGCTGTCGGGGTTGAAGGACCGCTTCCCCGAAGTCACGCTCTCCGCTTTTACGGCGACCGCGGACGCTGCGACCCGTAGCGATATTGTCGCCAAACTGTTTCATGGGGATGGCGGTGTCGTTGTTCAGGGGTTCGATCGGCCCAACCTGTGGCTGGGCGTCGCCCCGAAAACCGACTGGCGTCGCCAGCTTCTCGATTTTCTCGAGCCTAGGCGCGGCGCATCCGGCATCGTCTACTGCCTGTCGCGCAGGCTGACGGAGGAGGTCTCCGATTTTCTCTGCCGCGAGGATTTCCGGGCGCTTCCCTATCACGCAGGACTTTCGCCGGAAGTGCGGAAGGAAAACCAGGAAACCTTCATGGCGGAAGACGGCGTCGTCATGGTGGCGACGATTGCCTTTGGCATGGGGGTCGACAAGCCGGATATCCGATACGTGTTTCACCTGAACCTGCCGGGCAGCGTCGAAGCGTATTACCAGGAAATCGGGCGCGCCGGGCGCGACGGGGAACCCGCCGAGGCCATGATGCTGTTCGGGCTCGACGACATGCGGATGCGGCGGCAGTTCATCAGCCAGGATGGAGACGACGATGACCATAAGAGACGCGAGCATCATCGGCTGGATTCCCTGCTTGCCTATTGCGAGGCGACGGGCTGCCGCCGGCGGACCCTGCTTGACTATTTCAGCGAACAGATAGAGCCCTGCGGCAATTGCGATACCTGTCAGGATCCTCCTGTTCTGATCAACGGAACGGAGCAGGCGTGCGCCCTGATGCAGGCTATCGTTCAGACAGGTGAGAGATTCGGCGGAGCGCATGTTGTCGATGTGCTGCGCGGCTCGTCTTCCGAAAGGATCCAGGCGAGGGGGCACGACAATCTGGCGGCGTTTGGCGCAGGCGCTGCGCAATCGAAGAAGTTCTGGCAGGGATTCCTGCGTCAATGTATCGCGGGCGGCTTCCTGACGATCGATATCGAAGGCTTTGGCGGGCTAAAGCTGACCCGCCGGGGGCGGGCTGTCCTGAACGGCGAGGAGCAGTTTCTCTATCGGGAGATCAGCGAAGGACGCCGCTCCAGACATAAAACGGACCGGAGTGGCGATCCGGAAATTTCCGACGGCGATATCGATATAGAACTTTATTCGAAGCTGAAATCGCTTCGACGCGAGCTCGCCGGCGCGCGTAACGTGCCCGCCTATGTCGTGTTCGCCGATGCCGCGCTCAGGGATATGTGCCTGCTTCGGCCGGAGACCATGGACGGGTTTGCGCAGGTCAACGGCGTGGGACCGAAGAAGCTGAACGATTACGGCGAGGTTTTTCTGGAGGCGATCCGGGCGCATACTCGGGCCGCCTGATTTTCTGCCGGCGTCGAAGGAAGAGATAAAGGAGGGACGGACATGGGGATGCTCAGACGCGTCGATCATCTGAATGTGCAGGTGCCGCCTGAAAAGGAAGAAGAGGCCAAGCGGTTCTATGGCGATCTGCTGGGTCTTACACAGCTCGTAAAACCCGATAATCTCGGCCGCTCGGGGGCACATTACTGCATTTCCGAAGACCCCTGGTACGAGCTTCATCTCGGCGTGGCGCGAGGGACCAGCGTGGACGATATCGGGCTCGTGAAATCGCTGCGCAATCATCTGGGGTTTCAGGTCGAAAACCTGGCCGTTGCTCGCGAGATTTTCGAGGCCGCTGGTGTTGCCATCATTGAAGCCGATGCAGCGCGGTCCGAAGAACGCGATTTCTATCAGGAACGATTTTTCGTGCAGGACCCTGGAGGAAACCGGCTTGAAATCATGGAACCGAGGCGGCCGCATTCGGCCCGGCCTGCCGAGTAAGGAATGGATATGACATCGAATGACCTGCTTCCGACCAGCCTGGTTGGGTCGTGGCCGCAACCGGACTGGCTGATCGACAGGGAGAATCTGCGCGGCCGGTTCCCGCCGCGCGTCCGGGCGAAGGAGCTCTGGCGGATCGACGAAAAATGGCTTGAAGAAGCCCAGGACGACGCGACGATCCTCGCCATTCGCGACCAGGAGCGCGCCGGGCTCGATATCGTCACTGACGGCGAAATCCGGCGGGAAAGTTATTCGAACCGCTTCGCCACTGCGCTTGAAGGCGTCAATATCGACGAGCCGGGCACGGCGCTTGATCGCTCGGGGCATCCCAACCCTGTGCCGCGTATCGACGGCAAGGTCCGGCGCAGGCATCCGGTGTTGACGCGCGATCTGGAGTTCCTGAAGGCAAATACCGACCGGCGGGTAAAAATCACCGTGCCCGGTCCGTTCACGATGAGCCAGCAGGCGCAGAACGATTTCTACGAAGATCCAAGGGATCTGGCGCTGGACTATGCCGCTGCGGTGAACGCGGAGATTAGGGAGCTGTTTTCTGCCGGGGCGAATATCGTTCAGATAGACGAGCCCTATATGCAGGCCCGTCCGGAACCGGCCCGCGAATACGGGCTGGATGCGCTGAACGCCGCGCTCGATGGGGTGACGGGGGAAACAGCGGTTCATATCTGTTTCGGCTATGCTGCGATCATTCACGAGCGGCCGGAGGGCTATTCCTTTCTTCCGGAATTCCATGACTGTTCGTGTAGCCAGGTATCGATTGAAACGGCGCAGTCGGGGCTCGACTGCAAGGTGCTCGAAACCCTGCCGGAAAAGATGATCATTCTTGGGGTCATTGACCTTGAGGACATGGCGGTGGAAACGCCGGAGATCGTGGCCGACCGCATTCGGCGCGCAATCCCTTACAAGGATCCGACGAAAATCATTGTCGCCCCCGATTGCGGCATGAAATATCTCCCGCGCGATGTCGCCTCCGCCAAGCTGCAGGCCATGGTGGCGGGTGCAGCCATCGTTCGGTCGGAGATCGAATGACCGCACTGTCGGTTATCGCATTCGTTGGGCCCGAAACGCTGCCGCTTCATGTCGGAACCGAAAAGGGGTTTTTTGCCAAGGAAGGACTGAGCGTTTCCTGCGAGGCGGCGTCAGGCTCGGTCTACCAGATGACAAGCCTGATTGACGGCGGGTGCGATATCGCGATGACTGCCATCGACAATGTCGTCGCCTATGTCGAAGGGCAGGGCGGGGCGGAGACCACAAACACACCAGATATCGTCGCCTTTCTCGGCAGCGCATCCGAACCGCGCCCGCTGATCGCGGCGGCGGATATTGCCGAAATCGGCGCTCTGCGCGGCAGACGGCTTGCTGTCGATGCGCTGAATACCGGGTTTTCCTTTCTGCTACGTCAGGTGCTGGAGGATTACGGGCTTGGCATGGATGACTACGAGCTTGTGCCGGTCGGGGCGCCCGGCGCGCGCTGGGAGGCGATGAAAAGCGGCGAATGTGCCGCATCTCTGCTCAGCCGGGCGATCGCCGCGCGCGCGATTGCAGAAGGGTACCGGGAACTGAGATCTGAACCGGACCCGTGGTCCCGCTATCAGGGCGGAGTCTACTGCGCCCGACGCGGCTGGCTCCGGATGAACGGCGATCCGGTTCGAGGCTTTATCCGCGGGACGCTCGCTGCTACGGACTGGATCCTCGACCCCGCCAATGCCGAAGAACTGCCTGGCCTGCTGATGCAGCATCTGCCGCACATGTCTGAAGACACCGCACAGGCAGCAGCAGCGGAATTCCATTCGCCAGCCTCGCTGCTCAAGTCGGGCCAGCCGATCGATCTTTACGGTTTTCAGGCGGTCCTCGATCTGCGCGCGAAGTACGGGACCCCTGCCGCGCCAGTCGGCACACCGGAAAAATATCTCGAACTTTCGTATTGCCGGTCGGTCTTCGACGAGTGACGTTCAAATGACCGCCATGTCCGGTGGATGGCCGAGCAGCCAGGCGCCCGCCGAGGCGTAGTGCGTCTTTCGGCCCTGAATCTGCTGCGCCACCATATGGACATCGCGAAGCCGGCGTTCGAAAGGCGTGTCGATAAAGACCGACGACGTGCCAGCCGTATCGAAGAGCGTATCGACTGCGGCCTTGGCTTCGTGAATAGCGTGGGTGCCGGCGAGACGGATACGCATGCGCCGGTCGATGGAGAGGTTTTCCGCCAGCGCTTCCTCCCAGGCTTTTTCGATTTCCGTCAGAAGATAGGCCCGCGCTGCGGAGACGCGCGCTTCGCAGCGGGCGAACTCGTCCTGGACCACCGGGTTGTCCTTGAGCGGATGCGATACCAGCCGCGGTTTCTTCTCCTGGGAAAGCTCAACGAACGCATCGAGGAAGCCGCGCGCGATGCCGAGCGCTACAGCGGCAAAGCCGAGCGCGTAAATGCCCATCTGAGGGAACCGGTAAAGCGGTCCGACGTCCGGATTGTTTTTGATCATGGTGGCGCGAACGATAGTGAAATCGTCGGGCACGAATTTCTTCTCGATCGAAAACGAATTGCTGCCGGTGGCGCGGAGACCGAGGACGCGCCAGTCGTCTTCCAGATCGATTTCCGAGGCACGAAACAGCATGCTGCGCATTTCGGGCGCCCCATCGGCCCCAAGGCGGGTCGACCCGTCCGCTTCGGTAACCGCACTGGTATGGGCGGCAAGCCAGGTCGCGTGGCGGCTGCCGCTGGCAAAGGAAATCCTTCCAGTCACCTCGTATCCGCCATCGACAACCTGCGATGCGGCCTTGCCGGGCCCCCAGGCGAGAACACCCTTCGGGGCGCCCCAGATTTCATCCGCCACATGCGGCTGCAGGTAAGCGCTCAGCATGGTGCAGCCGTTTCCCTGGCATACGCACCAGCCGGTGCTTCCGTCGTACCGCGAGATGCCTTCCACGATCCCGAAGAAATCGGGAAGCGCCACTTCGGCGCCCCCGACCTTCCTGGCAAGCAAAAGCCGCATCAGCCCTGCTTCGTGTACAGCATCCATCGCCCGATCCGTCAGGCGACGGAGGTCGTCCGATTTCGGCGCTTCGGCCTCTACGATGGGACCGGCGATTGCAATTCGGTCCAGCCAGCCCTGAAGGCTGGCTGGATAGTCCTGATGGCTCATCAGTCGCCTGATTTTCCGTCCTGCCCACCCATGAGTCCGGGCGTCTGGGCGATGCCGACATCGATGATTGCCGTGCGGCCTTCCGAAACGGCCTTGAGGCCGTTCTGCAGCGCCTGCTTGAGCTTGGTCGGGTCTTCCACCCGTTCGCCATAGGCCCCGAACGCTTCGGCGATCTTGGTGAGGTCCGGCGCGTTGATGTGCGTGCCGTGGTAGACATCCGTATCGACGGCGATTCCGCCTGGATACATCTTCAGATGCATGCCCTGCATGGCGGCGTATTTTGCATTGTTGAATACGACCACCATGATCGGAATGTCGAAGTCACGCGACGCGCCGAGGCTTTGCAGGACGGGGTTGTAGAGAAACGCGCCGTCGCCGATCAGCGTAACGACCGGAGATTCCGGTTTTGCCAGCTTGACGCCGAGCGAAAGCCCAAGCCCCTGGCCCAGACCGCCCTGTCGGGTGATCAGGCTTTGAGGCTCGTTCCACATGATATGCTGACGCAGCAGACCGGTGTGGGTCGTGACCTCGTCGATATAGGTCGTTCCCTTCGGCATGACCTCGCCGAGGCAGGCGCACAGCCAGATCGGGTTGATATCCTTCTGCTTGCCGGCGGCTTCGTGTTCCGCCGCCCGCTTCGCCATGAGAGCGTCGTGAATTTTCGTCGCCTTGTCCCGGCGGGCTTCGATGGCGGCCTCGTCGAGGCCGCGCGCCTTCATAGCGGCGGCGATATCGCGCAGGGTCTGGGCGACGTCACCTTCCAGATACATGTCCGCCTGATGGCTCTGGTAAACCATGGAGGTCCGGTGCGGGACCTCGTCGATCATGACGACGGAGCCGTGCGGCGGTCGTTCGCTCGGCGGATACCAGGGCGCACGGGCGCGGATCACGATCGACAGATCGACCTCGTCCCAGAATTGCTGGAAATTATGCCCCTGATGCAGCGGGTGGTCTTTCGGGAAGTTGGCAAAAAGCGCGCCCATCTTTTCGACCACGGGCAGGGCCATCAGTTCGCACAGCTCCAGAAGGGCGTTGTACCCCTCGACATCCTGCCCGGCGGCCTCCGTCAGGACGACCGGGCATTTCGCGTTCGCCAGAAGGTCCGCAAATTTCTCGATGTCTTCCGGTGCGGTCAGGATACGCGGCGCATCGGGGACAGACCGGACGACTTCGGGCGGGTTCCACTCATCCATAAGAGTTTCCGTCGACACCGCGAGATAGGTCGGTCCCTGCGGCGTGCGCTGCGCGATTTCACCGGCCCGTACGACATGTTCGTAGACGGTATGCGGGCTGCCTGCAACGGAAGCGTATTTGACGATCGGTTCGACCAGACGCGTGGTGCCGCCGACGATGCTCAGATTGTTGATCCACTGGGCGCCGGGATCGAAGCCCGGCTGTTCGCCGTAGGTCATCGACTCGCCGGAAATGACGACCATCGGCACGCCCGCGATGAAGGCGCCGTGAATGCCCATATTGCCCTGCAGCAGGCCCGATCCGGCATGCAGCAGGACGCCCTGCATTTCGCCCGTTATCAGCGTGTAGCCCGCGGCGATGTCGACCGCCAGAGTCTCATGCCACACATCCATCAGCTTGGGGCCGCTGTTGCCCGACTGGATCTGGTTGGCCATGGCTTCCCAGACCGGGGCCCATTCGGTGCCCGGCGACGACAGGATGTATTTGACATTTAGCTTGCGAAAGGCTTCGACGATGGCCTCGCCGCCATCCAGTGTATTTCTCATGATTGGTCTCCCATTGAATTGTGGCTGCCGACATTGTCCCATCCTTTGCGGAATGAGGCCATTCCCGACAAAAAAATTATTCCGGTACGGTTAGCCACTCCTGGGCGGAGCGGACCTATCCGCGGTTCATGAGGACAGGCCGGTTCGGCTGGTTCGGGCTGTTTATGCAGACGCGAGATCTTCGCATACCGACTTCACTACCAGACTCATCGGTAAGAGATTTGCGATGACAGCCGCCGACAATCCTTACGTCTTCTTCCTCAGCGCATCGATATCGATCACATCGAAACCGCGCGCCTTGTCGGTGATGTAGACCAGCCCGCGGTCGTCGAACTCGACGTCATTGGTCTGCGGCGCGTCGGTGCCTTGGCCGGGCTCGGGGATGAAATAGCCCCGTTCGACCGGGTTCTCCGGATCGGCGATATCGATGATGCGAAGCCCGGCAGCGAACCATGTGACATATGTCCATGTATCGTCCATCTCCTCGCGGAACTGGTGCGCGCCAAATCGCATATGCGGCTCGTTGAAAGGTGAGTCTTCCTCGGGCACGTGATAGGTCGAAAGCAGTTTCATCTCGTTGAGATCGCTGACATCGAACACGTAAAGCGGCGCGTGAGGCTTGCCTTCATCGGGGCCACGATGAACGCGTTCCTCGTCGGTTGCGATTGCGATGTCACGCCCGCCGATCTGGAACGGTACGCGCAGGAGCGTGTGGCTTGGCTCCGGTTCCTGTGGACGGGGGTTATAGGTGGAAAGGGTCTTCGGTCTGGTGATGTCGGAAACATCGATGATCGCAAAACCGGACGCCCAGCAGCCCGCATAAATCTGGTCGCCGTGCCGCATGCCATGATGCAGACGGTGTTCGGCACCGAGCGGGTGCGGTTCTTCGCCGCCGGCGACCCACTGGCCCGGCATCCACCAGCGCGAGACCTCTTCAACCTTCGACGGGTTGCTGATGTCGTAGATCATCAGCATGTGGCCGATATAGCCTTCCATTTCGGTCGAGATATAGGCGTACCTGTCGTCCATATCGAACCGATGGACGCCCTTGCCGCCAGTCTTTTGATAGGTGATGAGCTTCGGGTTGGTGCGGTCGGAAATGTCGTAAATCTTGAACCCGCCGTCGGCGTAGTTCGGGTCGCGGCGGACACCGTGCTGCGGGCGCTGTTCGCAATTGACCACCATCAGGTCGCCATTGACCCGCACCTTGTGGGAATGGGATTGCGGGTTGTCGAGCATGAGGGTCGAGAGAACCTTCGGATCGCGCGGATCGGAAATATCGAGGATCGATGTGCCTTCCGGCCCGTACATGTAGCCGAGATAGGCGTAATTGCCTTCGATCGTGATCTGGCCCGCGCCGCCGAGATCCATACGGGTGAGATGGGTGATGCCGTCGGAACAGAGCGGGGTGCCGAACGGTGCTTTGAGCTGGGTCGCCATGATTGCCTCCGTAAAGTCGGGAAAGATGTTTCTTGATCCTGAGACAAGTTTATCGGATGGCGCTGTACTGTCACCACCGGACGCGCGAAAATGACGAAACACGGGGAACGACCGGGGCAGGGAAATGCAGGAACAGGCAGAGGCTTCCGAGAACCAGCTTGCGCGCGAGAATGATTTTCTGAACAGGATCGGTGAACGCGGTCTCACGGCGCTGTGGGCCAACCGTCGCGGCGTGGATATTTCCAAACCAGCCTCCACCGCCGTTCCCGCGTTGTGGCGCTACACGGATATTCGTCCAGATGTCGCGGAAGCCGGAGAGATCATCGCCGCTGAAGACGCGTTTCGGCGGGTTCTGGTGCTGGAAAACCCGTCCTATCCGGGCGAAATGCGCGTGACGAACACGCTTTACGCCGGGTTGCAGCTCGTGAGATCGGGTGAGATCGCGCCCTGCCACCGGCACAGCCAGACGGCGTTGCGTTTCATCGTCGAGGGAGAGGGGGCTTTTACCTCGGTCGACGGGGAGCGGGCCTGGATGAAACCGGGCGACTTCATCGTGACCCCGCAGGGAAGCTGGCACGATCATGCGAACGAAGGGCGGGGCGATGTGGTCTGGCTCGACGTGCTGGATACGCCTCTGGTGGGGTTTCTCGACACGGTGTTCCGCGAGAGCTATCCCGCGTCGCGCCAGCAGATCAGCGTGCCCGACGGTACGTCGCCGGCTCGGTTCGGAAACAACATGGCGCCGGCAGGCTCCTGCCATGCCGGCCCTGCAACACCGGTGTTTCACTATCCTTATGTGCAGAGCCGGGAAGCGTTGATGAAGGTTGCACAGGCGGGAGAACTCGACCCCTGCTTCGGCATGCGGATGCAGTATGTAGATCCTACGGACGGCGATCATGCGACGAAAACCATCGGCGCTTTTCTGCAATTCCTGCCTGAGGGATTCAGGGGGGCGCCGGTGCAGACGACGGAAGCCATTCTGTTTTGCGGCGTCGAAGGGCACGGTCGGATCGTGACCGATAGCACGGTTTTCGAGTGGGGTCCGCATGACCTGGTCGTCGTACCCGGCTGGCATCGATTCCGGCTGGAGGCGGACGAAGACGCCGTCCTGTTCAACGCTTCCGACCGTCCGGTTCAGGAGAAACTCGGGCTGTTCCGCGAGGAACGTCCCGAAGACCAGAAGTAAAACCAGGGAGTACAGCCATGTCAGACGAAAACCTGCCCGCCGATGTCGACCCGGAATCGCGGTCGCGACTGAAACTTCCGAAGCGGGAAGACCTGCCCGAGGAATTCCGGGAGATCCACGACCATTTCACCGACCCGAACAGTACATCCTATGTCGGGCTCAGGGGACCGGGCGGCATTCGGCTGCACAGCCCGCGCCTGTCGCAGGCGACACAGGAGGTTAACCATTACATTCGTTACGAGGCCGGCATCGATCCGCGGCTGCGCGAGCTTGTGGTGATTGCGACCGCGCGCGGCATGAACAGCCAGTTCGAATGGACCGCGCACGAGCCGGAGGCGCTCAAGCAGGGCATTCCTCAATCGACAGTGGATGCGGTGAAGTACCGCAAGCCACTCGACGACGTTCCGGAAGAGGATGCGATGGTGATCTGGTTCGTCCGGGAGCTGGTCGAGGGCAATCATGTCTCGTCGGAGACCTATGCGCAGATGCGCGACCGGTTTGGCGAGCGCCTGCTGGTCGATATCGTCGGGCTGATCGGCAATTACGCCGCGACCGCCCTTCTGCTCTGCGCTTTCGACATGCATGTCCACCCAGACAAGACACCGCTTCTTCCGAAGGACTGATCCCGGATAGAAACAGGGGCGGGTCTGAGACCCGCCCCCACGCCTTTCAAACTATCGAGACCGTCAGCTGCCCGGCGTGTATTTCCCGCCGGTCTGCGGTGTCTGGACGCCTTCGCCGCCGGCTTCGGCGTGCTGCAGTCGGGTGACGCGGTCCCAGGTGCGCTTCAGATCGTCCTTGATGAAGACGGTCAGCACGCCCAGACCTTCGACTTCGAGCTCGATCTTGTCGCCGTCCATGAACGGGTTGAGCCCGCGATGGTTGGTGCCGGTCGCGAGAATGTCGCCGGGATGCAGCGTGTGGATCGAGCTGATGAACTCCACGCAGCGGGGGATCTTGTGCCCCATATCGTCGGTATTGAAGTTCTGCATCACGACGCCGTTGTTCTTGAGCGTGACCTGGAGCTTCTGCGGGTCCGCGATCTCGTCCTTTGTGACGAGGTACGGACCGATCGGCGCAAAGGTTTCGCGTGACTTCATCTGGTAAAATGTGTTGCCGGCGGGCGGAAGACCGCGCGCCGAACCGTCGATGAAGTTGGTGTAGCCGAAGATGTAATCCATGGCGTCGGCTGCAGCGACGTTCCGTGCCGTCTTGCCGATGACCAGCGCAATTTCTGCCTCGCCCTCGAAGATGGTCGCCGGTACATCGTCGAGCACCATCGTGTCGCCGTCGCCGATGATGCAGCTTGGCGATTTATGGAAGGCATTGATCGGCGCCGGCTCGTCGCGCGTACCGTCTTCCATGTAGTTGACTGCCATGCAATCGATATTGACCGGGCGCGGCAGCGGCGGACGGATGCGGACGCCGCTGACCGGTACGCCGTCTGCGGCGGCGACGGCCGCTTCCAGCTTGCCGCGGTAATCGTCGAAATTCTCGATCAGCGCATTAATCCGGTCATGCGGGCCGGTGTGCGGCAATTCGTTGGCGATGTCTGAAACGTCGACGACATTGTCGCCTTTCAGAACGCCGAGTTTGAAATCGTCAAAATGCAGCAGCTTCATGGTCGTTCCTCATCCTTGCTTTCTTGACCGCCGCTACAAATGCGGCGCATGCAGGGACGCCTTATAGCCCAAGTCAAACGGTTGCGAAACGGACCGGACGACGAATGTCGAACTGATGCGCTGCGTTCACGATAGCCTCGCAATCAATACCGTGGACGCGATAGAGCTCTTCGATCGTGCCGCTTTGACCGAAATGTTCCACGCCCAGCGAATGGACGGGGTTTCCGAAGACGCCGCCCAGCCAGGAAAGAGTCGCCGGGTGCCCGTCGATGATCGTTATGATCGGCGTTCCGGCCGGGATGTCTCCAATCAGAGCCTCTGCGTGGCTCCAGGCACCGCGTTTTCCTTCGGCACGCGCGCGCCGCGCCGCCTGCCAACCGGCGTTGAGCCGGTCGGCCGACGTAACAGCCAGAAGGCCGATCTCGCGTCGGTCCTCTGCCAGCAGGCCGCATGCCATTTCAGCTTCCGGCGCGATGGCGCCCTGATAGGCGATAACCAGATCGCAGTTGGCACCCGGTTTTCGTGCCCAGTATCCACCGCTTACTATTGCGTCGCGCATCTCGGCGTCGATGGATCGAACTGGCTGTTCGAGCGCCCTGGTCGTTCCCCGGATATAGACCGATCCGCCTGCGGTATCCCGTAGCCAGTCCTGAGCGGTGGTCTCGCTGTTTTTCTCGCGTTGCATGTAGTCGAATGCCCATTCCATGATCACGGCGAGCTCGTCGACATAGGCAGGTTCGAAGGAGGCCAGCCCGTCCTGTCCCATACCGATCAAAGGACTAGAAATCGACTGATGCGCTCCGCCCTCCGGCGCCAGAGTCACACCTGACGGGGTCGCGATCAGCATGAAGCGGGAGTCCAGGTAGCAGGCATAGTTCAGCGCATCGAGACCCCGTGCGATAAAAGGATCGTACACGGTACCGATTGGCAGGAGCCGTTCGCCGAACAGCTTATGCGAAAGCCCGGCGGCACCCAGCGCCAGGAACAGGTTGGTTTCGGCGATGCCCAGCTCGATATGCTGACCACCGGGCCCCGCTATCCATTTCTGGGTGCTGGGAATCTTATGTTCGTGAAACAGGTCGGCGCGGTCGGATCGGGCGTACAGGTTTCGGCGGTTGATCCAGGGCCCTAAATTGGTTGACGAAGCCACATCAGGAGAGAAAGTAACGATACGGTCCGCCCCGTCGCTGCCTTCCCGCGCCATGGCCTGAAGTATTTTGCCAAACCCTGCCTGGATCGAAATTTTTCGGTCCGATGGTGGAACGATCGGCTCAATTTCAACACGGGCTGTTCCTTGGCGGCTGATTGGCTGGCTCCGCAGAGACGAACTCGAGAGGAACGCCTGGGCTGCTTCAGGAGAACTCATGCCTTCGAAGGCATCCCACTCGTAACCGGGCCGTATATTCATCGCATCACGCAACAGCTCGATCTGGTCGGGCGACATGATGCCGGCGTGGTTATCCTTGTGCCCGGCCAGCGGCAGACCCCAGCCTTTGACGGTGTAGCACATGAAGCAGGTCGGGCTGTCGTGGGATACGCCAGCGAAGGCTTTGGTCAGAGACGGCATGCAGTGGCCGCCCAGATTGCCCATCAGCGCGGCGAGCTCGTCGTCGCTGCGGCGGTCGATCAGTTCCGGGATTCCCGAGATATCGCCGATATCGGACAGGATCTGATCGCGCCATGCGTTGCCGCCGCGATAGGACAGAGACGAATACAGCGTGTTGGGGCACCGGTCGATCCAGTCCCGTAACGCGTCGCCGCCTGGTTCGCGAAAGGCTTCTTCCTGCATTTTGCCGTATTTGAGCGTCACGACATTCCAGCCGAAGCTTTCGAACATGTCGCGTATGCGGGCGCCGATATCCTCATGCGCAATTCCGTCGAGGCTCTGACGGTTGTAATCGACGATCCACCATGTATTGCGCAGATCGTGTTTCCAGCCCTCCAGGAGGCACTCGTATATGTTGCCTTCGTCCAGCTCGGCATCGCCCACGAGGGCGATCATGCGGCCCATATCGCTGTCCTCGATACGACCCTTCGCCTGCAGATAATCCTGCAAGATGGAGGCAAAGGAGGTGATGGCCGCGCCGAGCCCTACCGACCCGGTCGAAAAATCCACCGGGATCGTGTCCTTGGTCCGCGACGGGTATGCCTGCGCGCCGCCCAGCGCCCGGAACCGTTTCATATTCTCCACGGTCTGGTTGCCCAGCAGATACTGGATTGCGTGAAGCACGGGGGAGGCGTGCGGTTTAACCGCTACACGGTCATTTGCGCGAAGCGCGGAGAAATAGAGGGCCGTCATGATGGAAACAGACGACGCGCAGGAAGCTTGATGGCCGCCGACTTTGAGGCCTGACGGATCGCCCCGCAGATGGTTGGCGTGGTGGATCATCCAGGAGGAAAGCCAGAGCGTTTTTCTCTCCAGCTCTTTCAGAGTTCCGATTTTGGATGTCGCGTTCATCATTTTTCTCCGGTTCGCAGCTCTGCCGCATCGGCAGCGCGGAGAATATGGCACTCTCACCCGAGAATTTGATTGCGAACTTTCCAATAAAATCTATAAATTTAGTGTTTCATGCTAAGAAAAACTGAAATACAGGTGATTATGATCAAAAATGAAAATCGACTCGATTGATCTGAAAATCCTGCGGGAACTCCAGCAGGATGCGACCCTGACGAACATCCAACTTGCTGAACGAGTGGGGCTGTCGCCATCGCCCTGCCTGCGACGCGTCCGCGAACTTGAGGCGGCCGGGATCCTTCGGGCGCAGGTAGCGTTGGTCGACCCGACTTCGATCGGCCTGCGCGTCAATGTTTTCGTCCGGGTGACCCTGGAAAAGCAGATCAGAGAAAACCTGACTGTTTTCGAAAAAGCTATCGCCGCGCGTCCCGAGGTCGTCGAGTGCTATCTGATGACCGGGGAATCCGACTATCTGCTAAGGGTGGTCGTGCCCGACCTCGGGGCCTATGAGGATTTCCTGGTCGACGCGCTGACCCGTATTCCCGGCGTTTCAAATATCCAGTCGTCTTTCGCGCTTAATCAGGTCAAATATTCTACTGCCCTGCCATTAGGACATATATCGCCAGAATAAAGCCTGGTACGCCCGGTCTGGACAGGCAGCGGAGGGCAGGACACACTTTTCGTTTCACAGGCTGCTACGGGGATACCCATGGCCGAATATCGCGTTCCCCCTGAAACCATGAAGGAAGAGCTCGACGGGCTATATGCCAAGCTTGATCCGCTCTATCTCGATCCCGGGTTTCGGGTGATGGACGTTTCCATCTGGAAGGAACCGAAGAAGGCGCAGCTGCCGGCGCAGTGGAAATGGTCAGAGGGCCGCGCCGCGCTGGAAGAGGTTGCCCGGATCGTCGGGCCGGAACATGCGGAGCGCCGTAACCTGATCATGCGAAACCCGCTGGAAGGGCACAGGTATGGCACGCTCCGCACCATGATCGGCGCATACCAGCTAATGCTGCCCGGCGAGTTCGCGCGGTCGCACTGGCATTCGCCGCATGCGTTACGGGTCATCCTGGAAGGCGGTGGCAGCTACACGGTCGTGAACGGCGTGCGGGTCGACATGCACCCCGGCGATGTCGTACTGACGCCGGGCGGCGACTGGCACTGGCACGGGGTCGATGGCGACGAGGCCTGTATGTGGCTCGACATCCTCGACCGACCGCTCACCATCATGCTGGAGCCGTTGTTCCAAGACTACCACCCTGACGGGCACGAGCCCATGCGAAACACCGACGAGGATTCGCCGCTGCTGTTCAAATGGGCCGATAGCCTGAAGGAGCTTGAATCGGCAAAGCCGGACGCCGACGGATGTTTTGGCGCGCGGATTGAGCTCGGGCAGACGAAACCCGCGCTGCCGACCTTGGCGTTGCACATGCAGCGGCTGGAGAAGGGAACGAAAACCAACCACTACCGCAGCTCCGCCAACTATCTTTACATGCCGCTTGAGGGCGAAGGCCGCTCGATCATCGACGGCGAGACGTTTGAGTGGCAGCGTGGCGACGTTCTGGTCGTTCCCTGCTGGCGACCGGTCGTGCACGAGGCGTCATCGGACGCGGTTCTGTTCTCCGCGACCGATGAACCGGTGCAGCGCTTCTGCGGTTACCTTCGGGAAGAACGCGGCGAAGCCGGCTAGCCCCAGAGCCTCTCCGTCGCCAGCTTTGCGCCTTCGGCCATCGCGGCAAATTTGGCCCATACGATGGTGGGGTGGACTTCGGGTTCGGCCATCGCCTGCGTACCGAAGCCGCAATCGCCGCCGGCCATGACGTTTTCCTTACCAACCACGCTGGCGTAGCGCATGATCCGGTCGCAGACGAGTTCAGGGTGTTCAACCAGCACCGCTGAATGGGTGATTACGCCTGGAATCAGCACTTTGCCCTCCGGCAGCTTGAGCTCTTCCCACAGCCGCCATTCGTGCTCGTGGCGCTGGTTCGCCGCCTCGAACGAGTAGGCGCCCGCGTTGATCTTCAGCACGATGTCCATGTAGTCCTTCATCTGCATGTCCCAGACGCGCGGGCCCATGTTGATGCCGTAGCAGGTATGGTAGCGGATGCGATCTTCCGGAATACCCTTGAGCGAATGGTTGATCGCCTCGACCTGTTTCTCGGCCCATTTACGGCAATCCTCGATCGAAAGATCGGGGCTCTTGACGTAGTAGTTGATCAGCCGTGGATCGTCGATCTGCAGCAGGAAACCCGCATCGACGATGGCCCGGTACTCGACGTTGAGAGCGTCTGAGACGGCGTACAGGAACTCGTCTTCGTCCTTGTAGTACTCGTTGAGCTGGTTGCCGACCACGTCGCAGGGCGAAATAGCCGGCATGAAGGCTTCGGTCGCGCCGTTTTTGTCCACCGCAGCCCGCAGATTGGCGAGGTCGCGATTCAGCAGTTCCTGCCCCTTGTAGGTGATAGGTCCGGTGCAGACCATCTGCATTGTCGATGGCGTCGGCGGTCGTTCGCCGGCACCTTTCTCGCCGGCGTAGAATTCGGGGAAAGCACGGGATTCGCGCGATTCCGCCCAGGGCGACGGGCGCGACTTGCCGGTCGCTTCCAGTCCGCCGAGCCTTTCGTGGGCGTAGACCGCGAAACCGCGCTTGGAGAATTCGCCGTCATCCACGACATCGACGCCGAGATCGATCTGTTTTCTGACAACCCCGTCGACCGCGGCAGCCAGCTTGGCATGATACTCTCCCGGGTCGACGGTCTTGCCCTGGTCCTGGGCGATCATGACCTCGACGAGTTCTTCGGGGCGCGGCAGGCTGCCGACATGGGTCGTGATGATGCGGTCCTTGCTGGTGAGCATGTGTCTTTTCCTGTTTCTTTCGGTTGCTTATTTGAGTCGTTCGGTAGCGATGGCGGCGCCTTCCGCCATCGCGCGGAATTTGGCCCAGACGATAGACGTCGCGACCTGCGGCACCTCTTTGGCGAAAGTGCCGAAGCCGCAATCGCTGGAGGCGATTACCCGTTCCATGCCGACGATATCGGCGTAGCGGCACAGCCGCTGGGCGATCAGCCGCGGATGCTCGACGAAATTGCTCGTGGAGTCGATCACGCCCGGGATCAGCACCTTGTGATCCGGGATGGTGGCGTCTTTCAAATCTTCCCATTCGTGTTCGTGGCGCGGGTTGGCCCCTTCGAACAGAATGCCCGCCGGTCGCGCCCGCATCAGGACAGGCCAGATTTTGGCGATCGGCAGGTCTCGCGTATGCGGTCCTTCGTAGTTCCCCCAGCAGATATGAAGCCGCATGTCTTCCGGCGGAATATTAGCAGTCGCCGCGTTGACGGCCTCCATGTTGCGTTCGGCGATTTTGAGAAATTCGTCGTCGGTAAGATGGTGGTACTGGTTGTGGCGCGCCGAGCCGAAATCCGGGCAGTCGATCTGCAGCAGGAAGCCAGCCTTGTGAATCGCTTCGTATTCGACCTGCATGGCGTTGGCGACGGCTTCGATATAGGCGTCCTCGTCCCGATAATAGGCGTCGGGCACGAACTTGCTCAAAACGCCCGGAGAGGCGGAATTCATGAAGGCTTCGGTCGCGCCCGAACTTTCCGTTGCCGCCTTCAGGTTGGCGAGATCCTTTTCCAGCGGTTCGCGGTTTGCGTATGTCACCGGACCCGAAACCCATGGCCGTGCAAAGGACGTCGCCCATCCGCTCCGCGCCTTTCGCACCTGTTCCAGAAAATCGGGATAATCCGCCTGGTCGGCGTTGACGATTTCCTTCGGCGGCTCCTCGCCCACCGGATCGCCCTCGTGGATCGGCGCGAGCCTGTGTTTGACGTAGAACGTATAGGCCAGCTTGCCCATCTCGCCGTCGCTGACGACATCGACGCCGCAATCGACCTGCTGTCTGACGGCGTCCTCGACCGCCTGCGCGACACGAGCATCGAAAGCTGTACGGTCGGTGAGCCGGCCCTGATCTTCCTGAATCAGAAGGTCGTAAAGGTCGGCTGGACGAGGCAGGCTGCCGACATGGCTCGTCAGGATACGATCGGTGCTCAGTTTCATGCCGTTGGCCTCAGACCCGCCCCGGAGGCGGCGTCATACCGAGGAACGCCATACCGACGGGTTCATAGTTGGATACATGCGACTGGCCCTGCGCAGAGACGGTATGAATGTCGCGGAACCGGCGTTCGAACGGGTTCTCCTCGAAGATCGCGTTGGTGCCGGCGGCCTGGAATGCGAAATTGACCGCTTCGCGCGCCTGGTTCATCGACCAGGTGATGGCGAGCCGCAGACGGGCGCGGAGGTCGAGCGATGGCGTTTCATTCGCACTCAGCACGCCCCAGTGTTCGGAGACGACATCCCGCAGGAAGATTCTGGAAGACAACAGCTGGGCGTTCGACGTGGCGACACCCGACTGTATCACAGCGTTCTCCGCCAGCGGCGCACCGCCATGCGGCCGCTTGACCTTCGCCAGTTCGATAAAGTCGTCGAGCGTGGTTCGCGCAATGCCGAGTGCAAGGCTGGAAAACAGCATGCCGTAAATCGTCAGCAACGGAATGCTGTAAAGCGGCCCGAATTCGTGGCGGTCCGGCTGGTAATCGCGCCAGGTCGTAAATCCTTCCGGCACGAAATAATCGTTGGCTTCGTAATCGTCGCTGCCCGTGCCGCGCAGCCCCAGCACCTGCCAGGTATCGATCGGCTTGATGTCCGATTTGCGCATCAGCATGGTGCGAAGAACCGGTCGGCCGTTTTCGTCGGTAGCGCGGGTGTTTTCGTCCTCATAGACCATCGAGTGCCCGCCGACCCATGTCGCATTGCGGCTGCCGCTGCCGAACCGCCAATGGCCGGTGACGCGGTAGCCGCCATCGACCCTGATCGCCTTGGAGTGCGGGTCCGGAGGTCCCCAGGCGAGAACCGAATCCGGCGGGTCGAACATTTCGTGCGCGACATCGGGCGCAGTATAGGCGGCGGACCAGTTGCAACCCAGCGCCTGACCCAGGCACCAAGCGGTACTTGCGTCCTGTTGCGCGACGATCTCGCAGACTTCCATCAGCTCAAGCGGCGAAGCTTCGCCGCCGCCGATCGAGCGTGGCAGCGAGGCGCGGAAGAGCTGGGCCTCATGCATCGCGTTCATAATGTCGAGCGGTACCTGGCCTTCTTCTTCGGTGCGGTCCGCAGCTTCCCTGATCGTCGGCGCGAGGTCGCGGGCGCGCTGTACCCAGTCGATTTCGGTGCTGTTCATCTTTTCCCTGCTGACTCTTCCCTGCTGGTGGTATCGCTCCGGGCCATCATACTGTCGGCAAGGCGGTTCCGAAACCGTCCCGGCAGATTCAGCTTCCTGCCATATTCCAGCCCTTTTCCGGCTTTATCGATCCTGTATGGTTGCATGCATGCGGATTGCTACCGTCGTTCTTACTGCGCTCGTTCTGGTTTTCCCGGCCGGCGAAGACAGCCATGCCTATCTGGACGCTGAAGCGGCGTACCAGATGGCGCTCAAACATCACAACCAGGCGGGGCGGGGCAAAAAAAACTACAACATCGCCATGCTGCTCTACTGCCGGGCCGATACCGACGGTCACGCGGGCGCGGCCTACGCCATCGGGCGCATGTTCGAAGCCGGGCAGGGGTTCAAGCGCGACAAGCGGCAGGCGGCGGCCTGGTTTCATCGCGCGGTGACGCTCGGCAGCAAGGAGGCTGTCTGGTGGCGAGACGAGACTCGACGTTTCCGTCGCGGGGCGGCCCACTGTCCCAACGGCTGGGGAAGAGGCGGCAAGGCCGTCGTTCGGGCGCCAAAGGAAATAAAGGCGATGGTTGAGAAGCTTGCACCGAATTACGGGCTCGATCCGAAACTTGTTCTGGCTGTGGTCTCGGTCGAATCGTCATTCATGACGCATGCCGTTTTTTCCGCGAAAGCGCAGGGGCTGATGCAGCTCATTCCGGCCACGGCGGAGCGCTTCGGAGTGCGCGATCCGTTCAACCCCGAGGACAATCTGCGTGGCGGCATGGCCTATCTGAAATGGCTGCTCAAGCGCTTCAAGGGCAGCGTGTCCCTGGCGCTCGCCGGCTATAACGCAGGCGAAGGCGCTGTCGACAGGTACAAGGGCATCCCGCCTTACAAGGAAACGCAAAACTATGTCCGCAAGATTCGCAGGCTTTATCCAAACCAGACGCATTCGTTCTGACACCCGGGGCGGATCGTTCTAAAGCGTTTTCGCTGAACAGGCGGTGCCTGGCCAGTGCCGGTACCCTTTCTTTTTCGACCGAGGCACAGGAGTGAATCAGTGCAATGACCCTGGCGGAAGAGAGAATATTTGCCCTGAACGGGATTGCATGATTGATGTTTTCGCGAAAGACTTGTCTGGCGTTCCTGCCGGCGACAAGAACATTCCGGCGCGCACTGACCTGACAGGGAGAAGATGATGTCAAAATTTTACAGATCGGCGCTTGGCGCTGTTG
>Ga0181587_10000654_pt1 | contig 28202 bp, 26 predicted proteins | sample 071ome_27_FD_132463 | JGI IMG/M metagenome (GOLD analysis project Ga0181587, IMG submission 132463) | Coastal salt marsh microbial communities from the Groves Creek Marsh, Skidaway Island, Georgia - 071409AT metaG (megahit assembly) | ecosystem: Environmental > Aquatic > Marine > Intertidal... | reverse complement strand
CGAAATTTACAATGAAGGTATGAAATTTCTGAAAATGCGCTTTGATGAAGCCTCTAATGTGGAGGGGGATGCAGTGACTGCTTATTTTGAGCGTAATAAGAAAATCATTTACTCACCAATAAAGGAGTCATTTAGTCCTCATATTAACTTCTGGGGGAGAGGGATAGGCTCTGGTACTGTCGGTGGAATACGGCTTGGTGCACCAAAGGCATTCTTTGGGGAAAATGAGTGGCAGAGGCACATCATGGAATGTGGTCCAGTGTTAGGGAATTTATTTATCCTTTGGAGGGTTTCGTTAGCACTTTATTTGCTCAAGCAATGTATTTTTGCGATCAAACGGGAGAATTTTCTGCCTATTTTTATTTGGGGAGCCTGTAGTCATATCATTCTTTGGGGGCCGATCGGGCAGCCTACCACTTTAGGTTTTGGTGTCTTAGGGGCTGGGTTATGTCTTGCTGCAATACGGCCTGTTAAGATAAATAATTCTGTCTCTGTCTAATTACTTTGTGGTGCCATTTCCGGATACTAAACAGCCTGTCTTGCTGATAGGGAATTATCCTCCTGATAAGCAGTATAGCATGCAGCTATATTTGTTGATGATTTATGAAGGCCTCAAATCTTCAGGTGTTTACGTTGATAAATTAGCTCCCTATCCTGTATTAGGGAGGTATGTGAAAGGCAATAAATGGATCGGTTATGTTGATAAGTTTATTATCTTTCCAAAATCCCTTAAGAAATTTGTGAGGTTCTCTAACCCCTCGCCATTGATTCATGTCTGTGACCATTCAAATAGTATGTATCTAAAGACCCTTGAAAAAAATCAAACGGTCCTCACCTGTCATGATTTAATTGCGATACGATCTGCTTCGGGAGAATTTTTTAACCAACATACTAAATACTTAGGACAATTGCTTCAGAGGCTTATTAAGCGTAATATTCCCATGGCAGATAAAGTTGTATGCGTTTCAAATTCAACAAAAGAAGACCTCTGTCGTATTTATCCGAAAATTGATGAGAAAACTAGGGTTGTATATTCGAGTTTCTCGAAGAAGTTTAATGTAATAGATCAGAACATCTCCTCTATTTCCCTTGAAAAGAAACAGATAGATTTTTCTCTTCCTTTTCTACTGCATGTTGGAAATAACGCATGGTATAAAAATAGATCTGGTGTGATTGAGATCTATAAGAGATTTCTCGAGAAATTTAAGAAATTTGATCTGAACTTAGTCCTCGTTGGTCCTGAACTTGATGAGTCTCAAAAATCCTATTTAGAAAATCATTCACTGTCGACAAAAGTACAATGTTTGAATGATGTTGATCATCTTACGCTTGAGGCCCTATACAACCTAGCGGAAGCTTTTTTATTTCCATCCAGATATGAAGGTTTTGGGTGGCCTCCTCTTGAGGCCCAATGTTGTGGTTGTCCAGTAGTTGCAAGTAATGAGGGATCCCTTCGCGAAGTTCTGCTAGAAAGCGCATTCACTGCTGATTGGGATGATGTGGATGCACATGTGGATAATCTTGGCACATTATTGGAGAATCCAAGTTTAAAAGCTCAATTGATCAAGCAAGGTTTTGAGAATGTTAAACGATTTAACACTGAATCGATGATTCAGTCACTTTGTGAAGTCTATGGGGAGCTTTCTGTCGCTTAGATTTCAGTTTACGTGAAAATACTGCATTGTACACATTCCTGTGATCCCAGAGGAGGTGGCCCTTGGGAGGCCATTGTCCAGTTTTCTAAAGAGCACATTCAATCGGGCCATGAAGTTTTGGCTGTAACCTGTGATGACCCGATGGCTCCTTGGTGCCAGGAATCTCAGATTCCAACCATTGGCTTGGGACCGGCTAATGGATATGGTTACACTTCAAAACTTGAAAATTGGTTGAGGGAAAATGCTGGCGCATTCGATTGCGCAATTGTTCACGGGCTTTGGCAGTATCATGGATTCATTGCTGAAAAGGTTTTTCCTAAAATAGGACTGCCCTATTTTGTTTTTCCACATGGAATGTTAGATCCTTGGTTCAAAAAGCAATACTTCCTGAAGCATTTAAAAAAAGCTCTGTATTGGAAGTTCATAGAGCATCGAGTGCTAAGCCATGCCGACTCTGTCCTATTTACATGTGAAGAGGAAATGCAGCTAGCCAGAGACACATTTTATCCCTACAAATGCAACGCAAGGATTGTGCCTCTTGGTATAGAGGCGTTAAGTGAGGGTTATCCGGAAATCGGAAGTGCATTTTTTAAGAAGTATCCAAACTTAGAAAATAAGAATTTTCTTTTATACCTAAGTCGAGTGCATCTGAAAAAAGGGTTGGATATGATGTTAAATGCATTCCTGAAATTAGAAGAATGTCCACCGCACCTGGTAATTGCTGGCCCTGTAGATTGCCACCTTTTTGAAAAAGAGTTAAAAGCCATTGAGAATAAGATTTCTGCCAGGTTTCCGGAATGGATTTGTGTATGGGCAGGAATGATAAGGGGGGATTTAAAATGGGATGCTCTATCCGTTGCTGATGCATTTGTACTACCCTCCCACCAGGAGAACTTTGGGATTGCCGTAATCGAGGCGTTAGCAGTCGGCACTCCGGTATTGATTACAAAACGAGTGAATATCTTTAACGAAATATCAGCAGCTGAAGCTGGTCTGGTTTCAGATGACACATTAGAGGGCGTGCTCAACATGGTGAAGGAGTGGATGGGCTTAGATCACATTTCGAAGACTCAGTATGCATTTAAGGCAAAAAAATGTTTTTACAAAAATTATGAGATTTCGCAAGCTGCAGAGAATTTCCTAAATGTGATCAATGAGGAGATCTCAAAGCGTTCATTAGTAGCCTAGAGTGAGAATCACTATCGTACAGGGGGCTTTTTTGCCAGTACCACCACTACGTGGAGGTGCAATAGAAAAGGCATTCTACGCTCTTGCTCAGGAGTTTGCAAGTTTAGGCCATTCAGTATTTTATATTTCCAGGCATTGTGATGGGTTACCTGAAATAGAAGAGGAATCCCCCAATCTGAAGCATTGCCGGATTAAGGGATATGACGCTCCTAAATCTTCTTTTATTTATAAGTTTCTAGACTTTTTGTATAGTCACAGAGTTTACCGGAATCTTCCTCATGCAGATATTTTGGTGACTCATACTTTCTGGCTTCCAATATTGGCTCGAAATCCTCTTGAACATGGGAATGTCTATGTTCATGTAGGAAGAGTCCCGAAAGGGCAAATGAGACTGTATCAACATGTTGCACGCCTACAAACGGTATCGTCAACTATTGTAGAGAAGATAAAGCGCGAAGTTCCTAAAACTAAGGCAAGCAAACTTTCTTTAGTGCATTATCCACTTAGTCCTGAATTTTTAAAGGAACCAATGGCTTCACTGCATAAGGAGAAAGTTATACTCTATGCTGGGCGAATTCACCCCGAGAAGGGGATCGGGCTTCTAATCAGGGCATTTCTCTCCATCACCAAAGAGAAGAGGCTGGGGTGGCATTTGCATATTCTTGGTCCTTGGAAAACCCAACAAGGCGGCGGGGGAGAAGAATTCCTTATGTCTTTACAGGAACTGTCTGGTTCAAATTCAGATATTCAATTTCAAGAGCCAATTTTTGGGCAATTGGAGCTGATAAGTGCTTTTGATAAAGCATCCATATTTGTATATCCATCACTGGCTGAGAAAGGAGAAACCTTTGGTTTGTCTGCCTTGGAGGCCATGGCTCGGAGATGTGTGACCCTTGTATCTTCCCTATCCTGTTTTAAGGACTTTGTGAAAGATGGGGAAAATGGATATGTCTTTAATCATCGTGGTGAATCTCCTGAAGGTAATTTGTCCGATGTTTTGCTCAGGTTAATTGAGAATATTGATCAACTGGATGATATCAGGGAGTCCGCACGTAGGACTGCATTGGATTACTCAGTTGAAAACATTTCTCAGCAGTTTCTGGATGATTTTCATCAGATTCTGAGAAATGAGTGTTGATGAAAGTAGTCAATAAAAGCCAGAAAACTCAGTTTCAAAGTCCATGGAGCGTCAGAGAACGAGCTCTTATGATTATCTGGGAATGGGTGTGGGCACTGTGTTGCTCCTGGACACCAAAGCCTTTTAATCCTTGGCGATTATGGGTTTTAAGGGTTTTTGGAGCGAATTTGGAAGGCGTTCCCTTTGTCCATCAACGGGCTCGTATCCAAATTCCCTGGAATTTATGCATGAAGCATCGGGCATGCCTCGGAGATCGGGCAAATGCATATACATTAGGTATTGTCGAGATAGAGGAAGCCGCGACGATCGCACAGGAAGCCTATTTGTGTACCGGTACCCACGAATTTGAGGATTCTGCGATGCCACTTGCTGTTGGAACAATTCGAGTTCAACCCAATGCTTTTGTTGGTGCGAGGGCAATTGTTTTGCCGGGAGTCACCATAGGTACCAGAGCTGTTGTTGGGGCACAGTCCGTTGTCACAAAAGATGTGCCCGAGTACACAGTGGTAGCCGGTAATCCTGCTAGAGTCATTCGTGAATTGGATAAGGCCGAAAAATTGTGAATACAAAAGTTAGAGTTTCTATTCTTGTGCCAATTCGAAATGAAGCCGGAAACCTTCCAAGGTGTTTAGGCTCGGTCCAGTGGGCTAGTGAAATTGTCGTTGTGGATTCTCAAAGTACAGATGACTCCATTAAAATTGCAGAAGGTTTTGGAGCTAAGGTCCTTCAATTTGAATACAATGGTACATGGCCCAAAAAGAAAAATTGGGCCTTAGAGAATGTGCCGTTTGAAAATGAATGGGTTTTTATCCTTGATGCGGATGAAGTATTGCCAGCAAGCGCAGAAGAGGAATTCAAGCAAATTGTAAATAATGTTGAGTCAAGGAATGTTGGGTATTGGATAAATAGAAGGTTTATGTTTATGGGAAAGTGGTTGAAGCATGCATATTATCCGAATTGGAACCTTCGGTTATTTAAGCATAAGATGGGGCGTTATGAAAAGATAACAAGTGCTGCGACAGAAAGTGGGGATAATGAAGTTCATGAGCACATACTCATGCAAGGTAATACTGGTAGATTAAAATCTGAGATGGATCATTATGCATTTCCTTCTGTGGAAGTATTTATTGAGAAGCATAATCGGTATTCCAATTGGGAAGCCCGTGTGAATCTTGATCCGAATGCTCAGTCGACCATGGGAGAATTGAAAAACGTCCGTGTTCGAATTCGTAGATTTATCAAGGGAATTGCGAGGCATCTCCCGTTTCGGCCGACGCTTAGGTTTTTCTATGTCTACCTATGGCAACGTGGGTTTCTGGATGGCAAGGAGGGATATTACTTTGCCCGGCTGCATGCTTTGTATGAGTTTCTCAGCATTGCAAAGACCTATGAGCTGAAAAAAGCACGATCTGAAGAAGATCAGGGGGTGTAGAGCGGGAGGTATCTTTCTTTGAGATATCTGATCAGGCTTTTGTGAGACAAATCTTCCCTTGTCACTTTTTTCGTAAGGTCTACTGCGTAATATTGTTGCCCATGTTGGTGAACATTGGCTCTCAGCCAGTCCAGTATGGTGTCAAAATTTCCCACGGTTACTTCTTCAAGAATAGATGGTTTCTCCTCCAATAGCTTGTACCAGAGTTGAGCGGCCAAGAGGTTGCCCAGGCAATAGCTTGGAAAATAGCCAAACGCAGCACCTGACCAATGTACATCCTGAAGGACGCCTTCTGCGTCATTTCGAGGCTCCAAGCCAATGATTTCTTTTGATAGACGGTTCCATTCCCCTGGTAGGTCTTTCACCGCCAGAGAACCGTCAAAAAGTGCTTTCTCGATTCGAAATCGGAGGAGAATGTGCAAATTATAGGTCACTTCGTCTGAATCTACTCGAATGGGATTCAGGCTCACGGAGTTGATCGCTAAATAGAGGTTGTCACCAGAGACTTCTGCCAGCTGGCCTTTGAAAGTCTCTCGGTAGACTGGCTCCCAGTAGTTCCAGAACTCCCGACTTCTGGCGACTTGGTTTTCCCACAAGCGGCTTTGGCTTTCATGGACCGCCATGCCAGCGGCTTCTCCTAAACCTGTCCCGATATGCTCCAGGGGCAGCCCTTGTTCGTAAAGACCATGGCCTGTTTCATGTATAGATGAAAATAGAGAGTCCAGTGGATTGTTTTCAAAGAATCGAGTTGTCATTCTGGTGTCGAAGCCACAACCGCTGCAAAAGGGGTGGACGGATCGATCAATGCGGCCGCGACTGTAATCAAAGCCAAGCTTTGAGGTCACCATTCGCATAAAGGATTCTTGTTTTTCAACAGGAAAGCCTTTCAGGCAGGATGTATCAGCGGAAATGGAAGATTGGAGAATTTCCTGCACCAAAGGGACGAGTTCCGCTTGTAGTGGGTCAAATATGCGTTCAATGGTTTCGGCATTGAAGCCTGGATCAAAGCAATCGATCCAATAATCATAAGGATTGTCAGCTTGACCCAAAAACGCCGCTTCTTCCTTTGCCAGCTGTATATTCTTTTCGAGAAAAGGTACATAGCCCGCAAAATCGTTGTCGGTTTTGGCGTTTACCCAAGCATGGTAAGCTTTTGAGAGGTGGCCTGCCTTATGGGCAACAAAGTCCTCGGGAAATTTGGTTCGGCGGTCATAGTTCTTCCTAGCTTCCTTTATGACCACGTTTTGCTGTGTGCTAAGGGATGAATCTTCGCTCAATTCGCTCAACCATTCTCCGATCTTCGGGTTTGTTGCTTCCCGATGGACGATCCCAGCCATTACGGATGATTGCTGAGCTCGGAAATCTCCACTATTTTCCGGAAGGTTGACCTGTTCATCCCATTCCAAGAGGCCTGAGATTTGAGAAAGAGCATGAATTCTTTTTAACTCTGATGTGAGAGATTTGTAGGTAGACATTGAATTAGTCATGAAATCTTTATTCGGCTAAGGGTGAATGTGGCCGACAAGTTGCTTCGGCAACCAGCCTGAGTCTCCAGTTGCTGTATTTGCAAAAATATGAGTCTTGGATGGTGAGTTTAAGGTAAGCTGAACCTCTTGCCCTGGCTGTAGATAGTTCGCAACCGCACTTTCCGGGGTTGGGGAAATTAGCAAAGGAGCGTCTTCCTCTAGAATAATGCCAAGGTTTCTGACTTTCCCGGATTGCAGGATCGCCCAAAGCGGTATCATAGATAAAAGGAGCAACAGGATTCCCAAGGTTGAAAAAACAGGTCCCTGTATTCTGAAATATTTTGGGAGTATTAATATGGCAACCCCCAGCCAGAAAGTCACTGCAAGAACCCATTTCCAGACATGTGGAGACTTTTTTTCCAATGTTTTTTCGTATAGACTTTCTTTGTTTTCCGGTAGTTTGGCGGTTTTCCTTGCCAATTGTAGGTTTGCCCGGATTTCTTCGGAGGAAGGGCTGAGTTGTAGAGCTTGCCGGAAATGATAAATGGAGTGTCCGATTTTACCGAGTTTGAAGTTGGTATTTCCGAGATTTCTATGAAGTGCTGGTGATTCCGCTTTTTCCAAGCAAATATTGTATAGCCGCAATGCGGTTAGGAAATCGTTTTCAGCCTCCTTGGGGTTGTTGGATTTCTTTAATATGGAGTCCCCTCGTGTGTAGGCTTGGTTGGCTTCCTCGAATGCTTCTACTACAGTCTTCGCTGGCAGCGAAAGCCAGCTGATGGATAAAGTAAAGAGGATGTAAAACAGACTTTGGAAGACATGCCTCATTTCAGTGCCTTCAGTACGGAGTTAAGAGAATTATTCAAGTCCTCAAGATTCAGACCCGCAGCATCCGCCCCTCCAAACTTCAGTAGATCTGCTGCATCAAAGAGTGCTTGTGCGTTATGGATCACGTCCTCCTCTAAGTTTTGGGATTCCAGATGTTCACGGATGCTATCAAAGGTAAGAGCTTCTGCTTCGGAGGAGCTCAATTCTTTGCTTACACTGATCTGTAGTGTCCTTCTTGCTGAGTCTAGAAAGTCCTCCACATTTCTGCTGGCGAAGGCTTTTTCAGTTTTCTGTTTCCAGGCTCTCATTTCTTTGGTCCCCTGCACTTGGCGACGAAATTGTGAGTCTTCATCCAGTTGGATCTGGCGCCGTCTGACGATGAAGATGCCAGAGATTAGGGCTAATGAAGTGATTTGGGCACTTATGAAGGCTGGGGTCCAGATCGACCTTTCTCCGGGCTTATGCCATTTTCCTGGATTAGTTTCTATGGGGAGAAGCTTTCTTGCGTCTTGTGGCTCTTCTTGTGGCGCTTTCGAGTTTGCTGTATGCACAACAGGTTCATTGAAATGTGTGATTTGAGTTCCTGCAGGAGGTGCCAGAACCACCATTTCTCCAGGGCGTTGGGTTTGGTCCACATAGATACCCTGTTTGGGCTCAAAGAACAAAAATGGGACGCCCATCAAGGTGTCAGCATCTTCGTGCTTGGGGATGATGATATACTCGAAAGTCTTGGTTCCAAAACCCTCAGGAGCCGTTGTGTTTTGAGAAAATTCAATTTTTGGTGGGTATACTTTATGGTCCTCTGTGCTTTCCAGTTTCGGGGCTTGGATGCGATCAAAGTTGCCGAAGCCCGTTATTTGTAATTTCAGATTTACGGGCTCTCCTGCAGAGACTTGGCTAGGGGAAAAGGAGACACTGGCTTCAAACTGCCCCACTGCTCCTGTAAAGCGATCCGGTTTACCCTCTGATGGGAGAGGTTTGATTTCCCACGATTTTTCATTTGTTTCCAGAGTTACCGTTTTGTATTGATTTCGGCCGGGAAAAAAGTCGTCAAAAAAGGGGTCTCGGAACCGGGTTTGCCTGTTCTTAACCCGTACATTTATGGGGACTTTATATTGCAATGACTGTCGCCCTGATTTTATCGCGGTCAAGGTAAGGCGAGCTGTTGCCATATCATATCGAATGCCATCACGGACTTCTGGGGCAATTTTCCAAAAGTTCTCTTTGAATTCCTTTTGAACAAATGCGTCCCCGATCTTTTCGGGTAGTCCAGAAAGGCTGGCCTCGACTCCTTCTCTAACCAGAAGTTGCAGTTTCCCTGATATTCTTTCACCAACGTAATAACTGCTTTTATCCAGATGTAGTTCGAGCTGAAAAATGCCGTTGAAGACGTCATCTGTATCTACGACTTTTATGGTTGTTGCCGGAACTTTAATGATCCTGTTTCCAAAAGTCATATCCCATGCCGGGATGGTATAAGTGCCTAATTTTTCTCCAACCAAAGGGAAGCTATAGGTCACAAAACGTCTCATACTCCCGTTAATGACTTGCATCTGTGTGGAGGTAGAAGCACTGCCTGAAATGTTTAGGCCTGGAACTTTGGGCAAGGAGCCACCTACTGGTTGCGGAGACCCTACCCCCTGAAGTGTCACCTTATAGGAGGCACGTTGTCCTTTTGCAGCGATTTGAGGATCGACTCGGCTTTTGGCTGTCTGTGCCTGTATGAGCCCTGCGGGGATAGCACAAAGGAACAAGAGCAGGATGTAGCAATACCTGCGGAAAAGAAAATAAATCCGGTTACCAACTGCGGCCTTTACGATCATCATTTACCTCCTTCTTACGAATGTTTTCCAAATTGCCAAGCGGGAGCTTTCTTTCAAATGCCCGTAGTTGTTCCAGAAGCTGCATGGCTTGCTCTCTGGTCATCCGGCCCGGTGTCGCAGGCGTCTGCTTTTCTCCTGGGTCAGACTTTTCTCCTTTCTTGGCCTCTTCTGATGATTGCTTGTCTTGTTTTCCTTCCTCTGTTTGCGATTTATTTTTTTCTTCTGAATCCTTTTGTTTTTCTGAATTTTTAGAATCTTGGGGCTCGTTTTCTTTTTGTGATTTTTCCTGATTCTGTTCTTGTTGCTGGTTTTTCTCCTCTTCTTCTTTCTTATCGTCTTTGTTGGAGTCGTCAGAATCTTGGGGTTCCTGATTTTGCTGTTGTTGTTTCAGAGCTTCCAAGCGCTTGCGTAGAATTTCTCTATTCTTTTCAGCCTGCTGGAAAGGCTCTCCCTTTCGAGCTTCTATCGCTTCATCGTAGGATTTTAAGGCAGCTTCCCAGGTTTTTATGGTTTCTTGCGGGTTTTGCTGTAATTGCAGGTCCCCAATTTTGTATCCACAATTTCCCAAGTTATAATGAATCTCATCATATTTCTCTGGTAATGCAACCCGTAGGGCCTCGTGAAAGGCTTCTCTGGCTCCATCAAAATTCTTCTCACGATAGAGCTCCACTCCATTCTGGTAAGCGAACTGTTGTATCTTCTTTTCTAGCTTGGTCTGGCTTTGCTGTAGAGTTTCAGCACGGTTACTGTCAGTATCCTTTTCCAAATTATTTGCACTGGAGTAGTCCAGTTGACTTTCCTGCCATAGTGCCAGTGCCTCCTGAGGGGCTTCGTTTTGAAGGGATTCTCCGTGTTGATAGCGAGACAGTGCTCTGGCCTCATAAATCTCAGATTGAAAGTCTGTATTTTCTTTTTCCAGTTCCAGAGCCTTGGTCAGTGCTTCTGCTGCTTCTTTGTGTTCCCCATTTCTAAGTTTTGTGATTCCAAGATTGTAGTGGTGAACAGCCGTTTCCGGTTCTGAATCAATTTGCTTTTGAAAATATTGGCTGGCCTCTTCGTACTTCCCTTTTTTGTATAGCGACTTCCCTTTGTTGAATCCAAAGGCTTGAAGGGGATCAGGAGTAAACAGGCAAAGACTGAAGAGAAGTAATTTTGCAGAGTTTGCCAAAATTTTCTGGGATCTTCGGGTGCCAAGGAGGCCATGGGCGATCCAGCAGCCAATGGCTAATGCCAGAGGCCATTGGTAGCGTTCTATGGGGACTTTTTGTAAATGAGATTCTCGTTCCTGATCCGGGATCAGTGACAAGCAATGTTCATACACAAATTTAAGGCCTTCTCCGGTGGCTCCCAAGGGTACATAGGCCCCATGACTGGCAACCGCGATTTGTTTAAGGGTTTGTTCGTCCAACTTGGTCCGTACGAGATTTCCGGATGGGTCCTTTAACCATTCACGTTGCCCCCTGGCATTATTAATCGGGATGAGTTCTCCTTCCGGGAGGCCTACGCCAACTGTATAAATAGTAAGTCCTTCCTCTTTGGCTTTTTTAGCCTGTAATATTCCCTCGGCTTCTAAGTCTTCTCCATCGGTAATCATGACGACAACCTTTTGGTTATTGTCTTTGGCAAAGGATGCCTGTGCCTCCATAAGTGCACCGGCAATATCTGTTCCCTGGGTTGACAGAATCTCAGGATTTACAGAATTTAAGGTTTGGCGAAAGGCATCATAATCCAAAGTCAAAGGACATTGGAGGAATGCACTTCCTGCAAATGCGACAAGACCTACTCTGTCTCCCTTGGTGTTTTCCAGCAGATCCTGAATCGCAAGCTTTGCCCTTTCGAGGCGATTGGGTTTGATGTCTTCGGCTAACATGCTTTTGGAGACATCCAGTGCGATGACAAAGTCGACTCCTCTACGCTTTTCTTCTCTGTAGGTGTGACCGAATTGAGGCCGCGATAACGCAAGGCAGCCAAGAGTGATGCACAGTATCAGGAGTGTGGCCTTGATATTACGCCTTGCTGGGCAGTAGGACGCAATCAAAGCCTCCAGATAGGAATGGCCTGCGAATTTTGACAGTCGCTTTCTCGCACGTTGCTCTGTAATTACATAAAATAGGATCAGAGCAGGAATGAGAAGAGCTGGGACGATGAGCCATATGGGAGATTGAAAGGTCATGGGAGTCTGCGGAATCGGGTATTTGAAAGAGTTTGTTCCAATAATAGGCATCCTAGCCCTAATGCTAATGGCCAAGCAAAAATGTCTCGATAATTATACCTTATGTTGATCTTTTTCTCAGTTTTTTCCAGTTGGTCAATTTCTTCGTAAATGCGTTTGAGGGATTTGGTCTCCTTGGCATGATAGGATTTTGCTCCTGTGAGTTCTGATACTTTTTGCAGAGTGATTAAGTCGATATCTGATTTGCTGTTCTGTAAGATAGGCATCCCGTTAGCCCGCCGTCGGATGGTGCCATCCCGATTGATCACGGGCACGGGTACAATGCCTTCTTCGCCGGCCCCAATTGTATAGACTTTAATGTTGAAGCTGGCTGCAGCTTCTGCGGCTTGTATGGGTTCGATTTGTCCTGCGTTGTTGGCTCCATCTGTCAGGAGAATGATAATGTGACTCTTGCCAGTTTGTTTTTGTAATCGGTTCACCGCCATACCAATGGCACTGCCTATGGCGGTACCTGTTTCCGGGATACTTCCTACTTTCAATCGATCCAAGTTTTCCAGTACCCATTTGTGATTCAATGTTAATGGGCTGACCAGGTATGGTGCTCCGGCGAAGGCGATGATTCCAATACGGTCCTCTTTTCTTGTTTTAATAAAGTCCTGCACAACTTCCTTTACAACGGTCAACCGGTCTGTTGGCTCTCCCTTGCGTTTGAAGTCATGTGCCCACATCGAGCCGGAGAGGTCTAGGGCGAGGACAATGTCGATGCCGAGTGTTTCTTTTTCTGTAATGACATCTTTTCTCCATTTGGGGCGGGCAATCGAAACCACCAGGAGAATGAATCCCAAAATCCCGATGAGGGGGATCAGTTTTGGGATGAAATTCCAGGAGTTTTGTGTTTGTTTGGCAATCGTGGCAACCAGACCAATCGAGGGGAATTGCAGTGCTGGAGGTTTGCCAGCTCTTGAGCGGTAGAAGATCAGGATTGGAGCCAGCAAAAGGAGCCAGAGCCAGTGAGGGTTCTGGAAAACCAGCGGGAAATCTTTAAGGTAATCCATCATCCTGCTTGTTGTTGAGCTGACATGGAAAGCTCCGGGGAAATTTTCAGAATGCGTTGCTGGTGGCTATCTTCCACAAACTTGATTGCTGCCTGGAAGAGTTCTTCTCGGTTTTCAAGTTCCAGGGGCATTTTTGCAAATTTTACGAGATCCACGAGATTGAGGAATTCCTTCAATTGATCTGCAAATTCACCTTTTAGGTCATTATGTCCTTTGGCTTCATCCAGAAACTCTTCTGTTGTCAGTTCCGGGGCTCGAATCGAGAACTCTGCTTCGATATACTTTCTCAGGATATCGGAGAGAGACGAGGCAAAGATTTTATCCTCGAATTGGTCTTGTTGCTTCCAGACGAGGCGAAGGTCTGAGAGTGCTTGTTGGTCTGGAGGAATCGGGGGTTCTTGCGGTTTTGCAACGGTTGCCTTTTTCCTGGTTAAAATGAAGAGGAGGAGCAGAGCTAAAAGAAATATGCTCCCGATAATTGAATAAAAGAGTGGAGAAGAAAAGGGTTGGTCTTTGAGTGTGAGTTGATCAACAGGAACCTCTGTGTTCCCTCCTGGATCTAGCTCAATAATATCTTCAATCTCTGGTAGAGGTTCCTCTGAAGGCAGAGAAGGAGGTTGTGGTTGAGGAGGGGCCAGTTGAGCAAGGGTGGTCATCTTCTTTTGCTCCTCGTTTTCATATATACACGAAGTGCCTGCATGTAAGGGGCGCCAGTGCTGGTTTGAAAGTAATCTATCCCTTTTTTGCGTAAAGTTTGTTCGAGCAAGGCAATGCGTTGAGTATTTTCTTCCGCATAAAGGGTGAGAAGTTTGGGATCATGTGTGTTAATCTGAACCAGTTCGCCAGTTTCAGCATCCTGAAGGGTAATCCAGCCAACGTCAGGAAGTTCGTGTTCTCTGGGGTCGGAGAGGATGATACAGGAGAGGTCGTGCCTTCGACTGGTGAGGCTCAGAAGGCGGATGGTATCTTCTTTGGATTGGTGCTTCCCGGGCAGGAAGTCGCTGAGGAGGAAGACAATGGCCTTTCTGTGCTGCACTTGATTGAGGTACTGTAGAGCAGCGGGGAGGTTTGTGCCTTTGCCTTTGGGTTGGTAAAAGAGGATTTCTCGAATGAGCCGCAGGATGTGTTGTCGGCCTTTTGCTGGACGGACAAAGAGTTCAATCTGGTCGGTAAAGAGGAGGATGCCTACTTTGTCATCATTGCGGGTTGCGGAGAGAGCCAGGACACTGGCGATTTCCGCAGCTTGTTCACGAAGAGTCTGATCGTTGGAGCTGAAGTCACCTGACGCACTGAGGTCAATGGCCAGGAAGATGGTTAATTCTCTTTCTTCGCGAAATTTTTTAATAAAGGGTGCATCCATTCTGGCCGTGACGTTCCAATCAATGGAGCGGATGTCATCCCCGGGGGAGTACTCCCGGACCTCGTCGAAATCCATGCCTTGCCCTTTAAAGGAGCTGTGGTAAGCTCCGGCCAGTGCATCCGTGACGAGTTTACGTGTGCGGATTTCGATCTGGCGGACTTTGCGAAGGATTTCGCGTGTAGGGTCTGTCTGTTTTTCAGTTTTCAAGGTACAGGTACCGAATCGAAAATGCGATGAATGATGTCTTCAGAGGTGACTTCTTCTGCTTCAGCCTCGTAACTAATGATCACTCGATGGCGAAGAACATCCATACCAATGGTTTTGACGTCTTGGGGAGTGACAAAGCCACGACCTTCAAGGAAGGCCCAGGCTTTGGCTGCGAGGGTCAAGCCAATGGTGGCACGGGGAGAAGCCCCAAATTGGATCAAAGAATCGAGATTGAGGCCGTGCTCTCCGGGTTTACGAGTACAATGGATTAGCTCGATAATGTAATTCTTAATTTTGTCGTCCACGTAGATTTTATCGACCCAATGGCGGGCTTGGAGGAGTGTCTCCGGATTGATGATCGAGTTAATGCTATGGTCAGGAGAGGTCGATTCATTGGCATTGAGAATCGCCAGCTCCTCTTCTTTGGAAGGATAATCGATTTTAAGCTTCAACATGAAGCGGTCAACCTGAGCTTCAGGTAATGGGTAGGTCCCTTCCTGATCAATGGGGTTTTCCGTGGCTAATATGAGGAAAGGTTCGGGAAGTTGGTAGGTGGTATCTCCGAGTGTGACTTGTCTTTCCTGCATGCATTCCAGCAAGGCACTTTGTACTTTGGCTGGTGCACGGTTGATTTCATCGGCAAGAACCAGGTTGGTAAATACGGGACCTTTCTTTGTCGTGAACTCCCCTTCTTTTGGATTGTATATGAGAGTACCGACGATGTCTGCAGGAAGTAGGTCTGGAGTAAACTGTATCCGCTGAAAGTCCGTTTGTATGGATTGGGCAAGGGTTCGGATGGATAAGGTTTTGGCTAATCCAGGGACTCCCTCCAAAAGAACATGTCCATTGGCCAGCAGGGCGACGATGAGCCGGTCCACCAAATATTGTTGGCCAACGATTACACGGCCAATTTCCTGGCGCAGGAGTTGGACCCATGCGGATTCACGTTTAACTGTTTCCTGAAGTGCGGCGAGATCAGTATGGCTAGTAGGGTTTTCGGTAATCATTCGTAGAGTTTGCGGATTGGGAAAATGGTGAAAGTGCAGAAGTTCGCAAGCAATTGTAAGGGCGGACAGTTTCACTGCCCGCCCCATTACTTAGAAGGATTCTTTCGCTCAGTCTTCTCCTTTTTTCTTTTTCCGGTTTTTCTTTTTGGCTTCCGGGATGGGGTTGTTGGGAACTCCTTTTTCTATTTGTTTGTCGATTTCCCGGAGATGTTGCTGCCATTTGGGGGGAAGTCCTTCAATCTCCTGGCCTTTTTTGTACTCCCCATCATAGAGGGATTTTCCTTTTTGGTCACGGATGGTCAGGTGTCCCTTGTCTCCCTTTAAGTCCAGGGCTAAGGATCCGTTGTCGTTATTGATTTGAATATGGGTTTGATGATCCGATTGGGTAAAAGTTTGGGTGTGAACCTGGGGGTGTTGATCATTTGTATCAAAATCGAACTGAAATATTCGGGGCTGGTTGTGAAATTTTCTAAAATTTTCTGGCAAAAAGTCTTTTGGCAGGTCCTTCGGCAGGAAACGGCGGGGGAAGTCCTTTTGTGGAAACTCTGGTGCTTCTGGTCTGACAGGGACTTTACGAGTTGTGAGCTTGGCTGATGCAGTATGCTCTCTACCTTTGCGGAAGTAAGTGATGCCAACATTTACTCCTGATTCCTTGGAACGAATGAGTTCGCGGAGCTGTTCCGGATTGATGATGATCTGGTCATCAATTTTTTGCAGAATATCATGTTGTTGTAATCCGGCTTCATCCGCAGGGCTGCCTGGTTCAACTTGTTGAATATTTAGGTAAAAGCCTTTGGGAAAACCTAGTTGGTGGGTCAGGGTTGGTGAGACTTTCGTTGAATATACTCCAAGAAAAGTGACATCCTCAGTGTGTTGCTGGTGATCTGCCTCCGAGGGACATTGGTTGCCCGTTTGAATGTAACCCTCTGGTTCAGCTAGAAGGATCTGTGAAAGTAGAATGAAGGCGGCCGGTAGGAGGCGGGTTTTATTTTTGTATATCGATATATTCATATGTTGTTCCTCTGTTGGATCTTTAGAAATTGTCCTCTATTTATATCGAGAACGGAAATTGTGGGGATTAATAGGGTTCCAGTTTGACTTGGATAACGTGCTCTCTGGGGACAGCCATATGCATACTGGACTTGTCCGTTGGATCGGTAAAAGTGGTCCTATCGAGGTACCGGTAGCGGAATTGCTGGGATGGAGGTCTTTGGGGGGAATGAATCACTCCTTCATTGCGAACATCGACAAGAATGGTTTCCCGGTCCGTAGCTTGCCATTGGATTAGGTCCGACGCCGGGGCTTCTGTTGTGGAAGCAGGCGATGGATCTGCCGGGACTGCATTGACCTTTGTTTTCGCCAGTTGGATGGAGTTTTGTTTTTGAATGTAGATGGAGGAACCCAGTATTCCTGCACAAAGTAGAATGGCTGCAGCAATACCGAGGGGTTTCATCAATGGAAAAAAGGTCTTTTGAGCGGAGGGGGGTGCTGGCTGGTTGATAACGGCAATGTTTCCCTGAGAGCCAAGGGCGTCACTGATATCTTCAAGAAAGCTTTGGGGTGGGGCTTGAGGCGTGAGCCCTCGTAATTCCTGCTCAAGTTCTGTAAGTGGGTCTTTCATTGAGGGAGCTTGGATAGAGATTTCTTGAGTTTTGTCAGGGCATGACGGTAGCGGGATGCTGCAGTGTGCAGAGGAATACCTAAAGTGGAGCCGATTTCCTCAAAGGTCAGATCTCCCCATATTTTGAGCATAAGGACTTCCTGGTGCTTTGATGGGAGCTGCTGGATTGCTTTCTCTAGAGCCTGGTGCCTTTCTTGTTTTTCCAGAGTATATTCGAACCATTGCGATTCACCGAGTTCCAGTTTCTCAAAGTTGTTTGCTTTTTCTTCACGTCCGATTCGCCGAATGTCTTTTCTGGCATAATCGATGGCGATGCGACGGATCGTTTTGTATACCAAGCTGGGAGCGACTTCACCAGTGTGGCCGTAGAGCCTCCATATACGCACAAAGGCTTCCTGTACGATGTCTTCCGCATCAGCAGGGTTTCTTGCCTGTTGCCTTGCAAACAAGAGGAGGCGTGCTCCGTGCTTTTTGAACCATTCTCTCCAGATGGGTTCCTGATTTAGCTGACTCATGATGTTTTTACGGCGTTTTGTACAAGTCTTAGCGCAGTGAAGCATTCAGTTTGTCAAAGTTTTCCGATGTTGCAAGTCAGGCTCCAAAAATACAAGAAGCGCCGACCTTTCGGGGGCGCTTCTTGAAAGACAACAATAAACAACAAACTCGATTTTCAAGTTAGAAAGGTTTTAAACTTTCTGAGGGGTAAGACGGGGTTACTTTGAAATCCGTTCAAAGTTTGTTGAACTTTTTTTTAATTATTTAGCGAAACCGCACAAATCCTAGGTGAATTAGTGTGGTTTCTTGATAAGTTTTTGAGCCAGTGAAAATCTTGCGATGGCTTCCAGCTTTTCAATTTCTGCTGGGTCCATGTCTTCGGCTTCAGCTTTTTTAATGGCTTCGAGGGCTCTTTGTTCAGCCGCATGAGCCTCATCAAAGTCAATGTCGTCCACATCAATGGCACCTTCGGTCAAAATCGAGATTTTGTCTCCAAAGATTTCTGCAAACCCTTTATCAATCGCAATTTGATCCGTCTCCCTTTCGTTCATGACTCGGATTTCTCCTGGATTGATCATGAGGATGAAGGGAATGTGCCCGGGCAAGACTTCAATGTCACCACTGGTGGAGGGAATTTTCACACGTTCAACATTGCTCTTGTTGTAGATGCGTTTTTCCGGTGTGACGATTTCCAGTGTCAATGGCATGGCTGAAATGGGCTCAAGGTAGCAGATTAAATGGGGCGACCGGGCTTTTAGGCGGCATCCACGTTCTCAAGAACGGAGTCGATATTGCCCTTCATGTAGAAATCGTTTTCTGACACGTGGTCGAGTTCACCATCCAGGATCATCTTGAAACCTTTAATAGTGTCTTTCACGGGGACGTACTCTCCAGCCACGCCAGTGAAGATTTCAGCAACGTGGAAAGGTTGAGAGAGGAATTTCTGAATTTTCCGAGCCCGGAAGACGGTTTGCTTGTCATCATCAGAAAGTTCATCAATGCCGAGAATAGCGATGATGTCCTGAAGGTCTTTATAGCGTTGGAGTACTTTTTGTACGCCTCGTGCTACGCCAAAGTGTTCTTCGCCCACAATGTCTGGAGCAAGAGCTGTGGAAACGGAAGCCAGAGGATCCACGGCCGGATAAATGCCCAACTCCGCAATGGAACGCTCAAGAACGATTGTGGAGTCAAGGTGAGCAAAGGTGTTGGCCGGGGCGGGGTCAGTGAGGTCATCCGCAGGGACGTAAACCGCCTGGAAGGAAGTAATGGAGCCCTTTTTGGTAGAGGTGATGCGTTCCTGAAGGATACCCATTTCCTGAGCGAGGGTTGGTTGATAACCTACGGCAGATGGAGAGCGGCCAAGCAGAGCACTTACCTCAGAACCGGCTTGGGAGAAACGGAAAATGTTATCCACGAAAAGAAGAACGTCCTGATTCATTTCGTCGCGGAAGTATTCTGCCATGGTAAGACCGGAAAGAGCGACCCGCATCCGTGCACCGGGAGGCTCATTCATTTGTCCATATACCAGAGCCACTTTGGAATTCTCGATATTGTTTTGATCAATAACTCCAGCATCGGACATTTCGTGGTAGAGGTCGTTACCTTCACGGGAACGCTCCCCTACTCCAGCAAACACGGAGTATCCACCGTGAGCTTTGGCGATGTTGTTGATCAACTCCATGATGACAACGGTTTTGCCTACGCCAGCACCACCGAATGCTCCAACCTTACCTCCTTTGATGAAGGGACAGATCAGGTCGATCACTTTGATACCGGTTTCCAGAATGTTGGCTTGTGTATCCTGCTCCACCAATGTCGGTGGTTGGCGGTGAATGGGAAGTGTGGTTTCATTACCTACTGGTCCACGTTCATCCACAGGATCACCAGTAACATTAAAGATTCGACCCAGAACTTTTTCGCCAACGGGTACGGAGATGGCAGCTCCTGTGTTGATAATATCCATGCCGCGAACCAGACCGTCAGTGGTGGACATCGCTACGGCTCGAACTGCGCTGTTGCCGAGGTGCTGCTGAACTTCGAGAACCATTTTGCCCCCTCCGATTTCTTCGGGTCGAGTGACTTCGAGGGCATCGAAGATGTCTGGTAAGTTGTCTGCGTCAAATTCTGCGTCAACGACAGCACCGATAACTTGAATGATTTTTCCGGGTTTGCTCATGGAATTTTTTTATTGAATGAAAGGTTTTAGGCTTGGCTGGAAAAGGTAGCAGCAGAGATTTCGAGGATTTCCTGGGTAATGGCAGCCTGGCGTACGCGGTTGTACTCAAGAGTGAGGTCATCAATGAGAGACTTGGCGTTATCCGTCGCACTTTTCATGGCGACCATTCTTGCACTGTGCTCGGAGGCTTTGGATTCCAGTACCAGTTGATAAATTTGCTGTTTGAAGAAGAGTGCACTCAATTCGGCCAAAATGTCTTCCCGCTTTGGATCGAAGTGAATTTCACGATCATCTTTAGCGATTATGCTTTCCTCGGCGCCAAATCGTTCCCGGAGGAAGTCCAACATGGTGGAAACATCCAGAATGGGAAGGATGGTCAGGGTTGCCGGGTGTTGGCTGAGTGTATTGATAAATTGTGTGTAGACGACTTCGACAGTATCGATTTTATTCTCTGTAAAAGCCTTGAGCATATACTCCACAGCCGGGCGTACTTCAGAGAAGAGAGCATGGTCGCTCAGTGGGTAATCCGCCAGAAGTTCCCGTTTGGTTCGTGAGAGGAATTGTGCTCCACGTTTTCCGATGGAAACAAATTTGCACTCCCCTTCGAGTTTGGTGATGTGGCGACAAAGGTTGGAATTTAATGCTCCACATAGGCCTTTGTCGGAGCTGATGACGAGAATGCCACGTTTTTTGACTTCTCGTTTTTGAAAGATTGGGATGTCAATGGAGGAGAGGTCCATCCCGCCAAGTGAAGCCAGCATATCCGCCAGTAGAACCGCATATGGACGTCCCGCCATCGCGTGATCCTGCGCCTTTTTCATCTTGGATGCCGCCACCATTTGCATGGCTTTGGTGATCTGCATCGTGTTCTTGACGCTTTTGATTCGGCGTCGGATGTCGCGGGTGTTGGCCATGTCTTAGGGTGACGGTTTGGGAAAGGGTGAGGTTCTTGCGCTTGGTTTATTCGCCCCAGGTACGTTTCCATTCTTCTACGGTAGCCCGTAAATCTTTTTCGATATCTTCCGTGATGGACTTTTCTTTGAGGATTGCCTCGGTAACTTCTGTGCCACGGGTGATGAAGTGTTCCTTCAGACTGGATACCGCTTCAGTGGCCCGGTCCGCAGGAATGCTGTCAAAGAAATTGTTCTGCACGGCCCACATAAGTCCGACTTGAATTTCTACCGGAATGGGGCTGTAGGCAGGTTGTTTGAAGGTTTCCACAACACGGGCTCCCCGGTCCAGAGTGGCTTTGGTTTTGGCATCAAGGTCCGATTCAAATTGGGAGAAGGCGGCCAGCTCCCGGTATTGGGCAAGTTGGAGTTTCACTTTACCGGCTACTTTCTTGATCGCTTTGATCTGAGCGGCAGAACCTACCCGGGATACGGAGAGACCCACAGAAATCGCCGGACGAATGCCTTGGTTGAACAGGTCGGTTTCGAGGAAGATCTGTCCGTCAGTAATGGAAATGACGTTTGTTGGGATGTATCCAGATACATCTCCCATCTGTGTCTCAATGATGGGCAATGCCGTGAGGGAACCGCCGCCATTATCCTTGTTCAGACGTGCGGAACGTTCCAGAAGGCGTGAATGGAGGTAGAAAACGTCACCTGGATAGGCTTCACGACCGGAAGGGCGTTTCAACACGAGAGAAATCTGGCGATAGGCAACTGCTTGCTTGGAAAGGTCATCATATACGATGAGTGCATCCATTCCGTTGCTCATGAACCACTCTCCCATTGAGGCTCCTGCAAAGGGGGCGAGGTATTGATTGGCCGGATTGTCCGCAGCTGGAGCACTGACGATAATGGTGTATTTCAGTGCATCTGCTTCTTCCAGAGCTTTGATGGTACGGGCGATGTTGGCATTCTTTTGTCCAACGGCTACATAAATGGAGTAAACAGGGCGGAAGTCCGGTCCTCCATTGAGCTCACCCTGACGATTGATGTTAGCCTGGTTGATGATGGTATCAATCGCGATGGTGGTTTTCCCTGTGGAACGGTCACCAATGATCAATTCCCGCTGGCCGCGTCCGATAGGGATCATGGAGTCAATACTGAGAATACCGGTCTGGAGGGGTTGGTCCACGGATTGACGTGGGATGATGCCAGGAGCAATCTTTTCAATTGGGTATTGCTCTTTCGCGTCAATTGGACCTTTCCCATCAATCGGTTTGCCAATGGCATCCACGACTCTTCCAAGCAATTCCTTGCCCACCGGGACAGACAGGAGTTTACCGGTGGTCCGGGCTTCATCTCCTTCCTTGAGCTGAGAATAGTCGCCGAGAATCACGCAGCCGACTTCGTCTTCTTCCAAGTTCAGGGCGATGCCGAATACACCACCAGGGAACTCCACCATTTCGTTGAACATGGCCTTGGAGAGGCCGTCAACTTTGGCAACACCGTCAGCGATCATGGTGATATTGCCAACATTGGTTTTTACCGAGCTGGTAGAGAGTTTGTTAATTTCCGATTGGATGAGTTCCGCGATTTCGCTCATTGGGTGGTCCGGTTACTGATTTATATGTAAAGTGAAAAGGTTAGGGAAAAATTTAGATAGCTTTCTCTGCCAGAGGGCGAAGGCGAAAAGCGGCAGAATCCTCGTACACATCATCCCCGAGGGAGACGCGGATGCCTGCGAGAAGGTCAGGATTCTCTTGTGTTTGAATAGAAATTTTGCGGCCTGAGTTTTCCTCCAGAAAGGATTTCACTGCATCCAATGCGTCTTGGCTGAGTGGGCCTGCATGCTCGACCTGAGCCGTGTATTTGTCGATTTCCCGTTCGATGAGTTTTTGATAACACACCAGGAGTTTTTTCAATTTTCTGGGAGGTTGTGCAGAAAGAGCGCCGAGCACTTCCTTTACTTTGTCTGCCGAGATCTCGCCATTGTCCATTGAGAACATAACGAGCTTCTTTGCGAGGTCACGGGTTTGTTTGTCAGCAGCCATTGGAGTTCAGTTCAATTGTGACTTTCAGTAGAATCAGGCTTCTGCAAGTTCTTTTGCGGCTACCTCACTGAAGCTGGATTTCTCTTCATCCTTAAGTTCACGGCTGATGATTTTTGAGGTCGTGGCCAGTACCAGATTGGCGAACTCTTTCTTGGCGTCATCAATCATGTTCTGACGCTCTAGTTCCATTTGTTCACGGGCCTTGCGGACAATATCTTCCGCACGTTCTTCCGCGTCTTTACGGAGTTTGGCTTCAAAGTCCTTTGCCTGTTCCCTTGCGGTGGCCAGTGTTTTCTGTGCTTCTTCCGAGGCTTCCTTCAGGGTTTCGTTGTGCTTCCGTTCTGCGTCTTCCAGCTTGATCTTCACTTCATCGGCAAACCGAAGGCCGTCCGAGATCTTTTTCTCCCGCTCTTCCATGGTGCTGAGCACTGGCTTGAAGCCGTATTGCCAGAGGACATAGGCGAGAGTCAGGAAGCAGATGATTTGAGCAATGAGCAGAGGTGCATCCACTCCAAATTGAAGGGCGATTTCTTTAACAGGATTCACGCCTGCTTCGCCATGATCATGGTCGTGAGCAGCTGCTGCAAGAATGAAGTGAATTGGGCTCATGGTCTATGATTTGCTTTGGGCGTCGTAGCTGCGGCTCACAATGGGTGAACCGCAGCACATGACAAAGTGATTCTGGGATTAGTTTCCAAGGAAAAGTGCGTAGAAGGCAACCGCTTCGGCCAGAGCCATTCCGATAATGCTTTGAACGAGGATTTGTCCGGAGGCGCCTGGATTGCGGCCTACCGCTTCAGCGGCCTTCATTCCGACTAAAGCTACGCCGATCGCAGCACCGAGACAACCGAGTCCACCTTGGATATTTCCAGAGATTTGTGCGAGAATTTCTAACATGGTTTTTGAGGTTTGTTATTTTGATTAATGGTAGTTCCTGCCGCCCACGATCTTTGCATGGTCCCGGCAAGGAAAGTGGTGTTGATTAGTGGTGGTCGTCTCCGTGATTACAAATAAGGCCGATGTAGACCGCAGTGAGAAGCATGAAGACCAGTGCCTGAACTGCACCGATCAGGGTTTCAAGAAAATAGAATGGAAGCATCATGACCGCAGGCATGATTTTGCTGAGCACTCCCGGCATACCTTGCCCCAACGCATACATGCTGTGAAGAAGGCTTTCTCCCCCGAAGACGTTGCCGAAAAGTCGAAAGGACAAAGATACTGGACGAAAACAGATGGAGATAATTTCAATGAGTCCTACACCGAAGAAAACAAGAAAGAGGAAGACATAAATGGGGGCGGGTGTGGTTAACTTGTCGGCCTTATTTCCAAATATGTCGTGCATTATTAAGTTCAGGCCTGCGTATCTGAATATAAAATAAAGCCATGAGACCATGGTGACACAGGCCAGGGCCAGGGTCATGTTCAAGTCGGCATTTCCTGGCCGGATCCATGCTTCCACAACATGTCCGGATTCATCTTTCATCCCAACGGAACCTACTCCTGGGAAGAGACCGCTCCAGTTTTGAGTCAGAATAAAAATAAAGACCGCAGATGTTAGCCAGAATGTTGGGGTCACCAATCTCTTGCCGACAATGGGGCCGGTAATATTGCGGACCACATCGATCACGCTTTCGACCAGAATTTGTCCTTTGGACGGAACAAGTTGTGGTTTGCCAACTAGGAAACGGATCAAGAAGACGATAAAAAGGCACACCACCCAGCAGGTGACCATGGAATTGGTAATCGGTAAGGGGCCGATTTTGAAAATTTCTTCGGCCGTGACGCTGAGGCCGTGATGGTCCCCTTCCCCGCCGGCAGCCAGCAAGGATGTGGCAGCCATGTTCAGGCTGAGCCAGCTAAAGGTCAATTGGGTGAAGAGTTTTTTCATGCTTATTTGCAGCAGGTTCGAAATTTAGACGCCAGCAAAATGTGGGATACGATCTATCCGTCAAATCCAAGCCCAAGTGGATAAGTTTATATTATGCATTGAGGCTCAAAGTATTAGCTGCGCTAATGTGGCGTGATTTGTTCCACGTGGAACATTCCATCGCATCCAGGATTCAATTGGCTCTGCGTGCTGCTTCCAGGGCAATCATCAGGACGCTGATGTCTGCAGGATTTACCCCACTGATGCGACTGGCTTGAGCAAGTGTGGCGGGATTGATTTCTGCTAATTTTATAGCACTCTCTTTGCGTAAGCCTGGTAGGTTCAGGTAGTCGAAGGATTTGGAGATTTTGATCTTTTCCAAATGCTGTAATTTGTCAGCAGCTTTACGTTCTCTTTCGAGATACCCCTGATACCGGATGAGGTAATGGACTTCCTCCTGAATTGGTGTAGATAACTTTTCATAATCTACAGGCCATTGATTTGGAGCCTCTCCCCTTCTGATTATTTCCGCGAAGGTATTTCCAGCTTCTCTTTCTTTCTCCAGTCGTTGCTTCCATGTGCTGATCGCTTCCACTTTATCCCGCATGTTTTTGAGGCGGTCCTCTGGTACCAAGTTAAACTTTTCAGCATGATGAAAAAGCCTGCGTTCGGCACTGCCATGATTGAGGCACAAACGAAATTCGGCCCGACTGGTAAACATTCTGTAGGGCTCTTTGGTTCCTTTGGTTACCAGGTCATCAATTAAGACGCCGATGTAGGCTTCGTCTCTTCGAATGAGCATCGGCTCTTGATTCGTGATTTTTAATACCGCGTTTATGCCCGCCACCAATCCCTGGCAGCCTGCTTCTTCGTAGCCAGAAGTTCCATTGATTTGGCCAGCAAAGAATAAGTTTTCCACTTTCTTGGATTCGAGGCTTGGGAATAATTGTGTGGGTGGAGCAAAGTCATATTCAACGGCATAAGCTGGCCGTAGCATTTCAACTTTTTCCAGTCCGGGAATGGTGCGAAGCATCTCGATTTGGACCTCAAATGGCAGGCATGTGGAGAGGCCATTAATGTACCACTCATCAGTATGTCTCCCTTCCGGTTCCAGGTAGAGTTTATGGCGTTCCTTGTCTGCAAACCGGACAAATTTATCTTCAATGCTTGGGCAGTATCTTGGACCAACACAGTCAATTTCGCCACTGTACATTGGGGACAGGTGGAGGTTTTTCCGAACAATCTCTTCCGTTTGTGCAACAGTATGTGTCATCCAGCAGGAAACTGGATTGGCTCCGGGAGACCATCCGGCAAGTTCTTGACCCCGATGTTCCACGTGGAACAAATCGCTCTTCGGTCGAGTATCATGAAAGGCGAACAGGGTTGGCGATTCATCTCCCGGTTGCTCTTCCAATTGAGAAAAATCCAAAGTACTTCCCAGGAGCCGGGGAGGAGTTCCGGTCTTCAATCGCTCCAGTTCAATGCCAGCTTCGAGGAAGCTTGCCGATAGACCTTTTGCGGTATGATCTCCTAAGCGGCCGCCTTCAGATTTCTTTTGGCCGATGTGCATAAGACCTCTCAGAAAGGTGCCTGTCGTGACGATTACCGCCTTGGCATAAAATTCGATTCCAAATGAAGTCCTAACTCCGATAACCCGGCCGGCTTCAAAAATCAGGCCTTCCACCATTGCCTGGAACAAAGTCAGGTTTTTCTGCAATTCGAGTGTGTGCTTCATGCGGAATTGATATTCCTTTTTATCACACTGTGCTCTGGGGGCTTGAACGGCGGGCCCCTTGGAGGTGTTCAGCAGGCGAAACTGGATGGCGGTCGCGTCGGTGTTGAGTGCCATGGCTCCTCCCAGAGCATCAATCTCTCTGACAATCTGGCCTTTGGCTTGGCCTCCAATAGCCGGGTTGCAACTCATCTGTGCGACCGTATCCAGGTTGCCTGTCAAGGCCAGGGTATCTGCCCCCATACGTGCTGCTGCCAGTGCTGCTTCACATCCTGCATGGCCTGCACCACAGATAATGATGTCATAGGGTTGATTCTTGCCGTATTTCAATCCGGAATTCATTCCATTGGGTATTGGCGCGAAGTCTCGGGGCTTCAAGGGCAATTTTCAAAATTTCCTCTCTATGTATTATAATATTAGGTGGGTAGGGGGCATGGAGCCTGGGAATCAAGGCTCCACTTCAATAAATGCGTGGAGAGCATACCGCCCATAAGCATTGTAAATAAATAATATTAACAATATTAAGACTGAGGTGTGCCTATTCATCGTCTTTGTATAAGGAAAAAAAGCTCGACAAAATCGTGGAAAACGTTTTGCTTCTTCGCCTTTCCGGCATTTCGGAACCCCACGTGAGCCCATCTCAATCCACACTTATGACAATCAAAAAACGTCTCGTTGCACCCCGAAAATTTATCAAACCCTCGTTTCAGCAGCTAGTAGAAAAGAAGCGAAAGGGGAATGAGTTTACCGCAGAAGAGATTCGCTTTATCGTCGAATCGATTTTGGATGAGGAAATGCCTCCCTTTCAACAAGCAGCCTTGTTGATGGCAATTTACTTTCAAAACATGTCTGCGCAGGAGACTTCAGCTTTGGCAGAGGAAATGATGCTTTCTGGTGAAGTGGTGGACATGAACAACATACCACGGCCCAAGATCGACAAGTATTCCACAGGCGGAGTAGGGGACAAGACTTCTCTCGTTCTCGGTCCACTGGCAGCGGCCAGTGGCGTCATCATGCCCACAATGAACGGTGCGGACGAAGATTATGGTATTCGCAATTTAACGAAACTGTCTTCCATCCCTGGATTCTCTCCAGATGCAGATCTCACGGAATTCAAGGACCAGCTGAAAAAGGTCGGTTGCTGCATGGTGGAGAAACATCCGGAAATCGCTCCGGTCGATGACATCCTCTACGATTTACGGCAAAAGACTGCGACTGTTCCAAGCATTCCTTTGATTACAGGAAGTGCCTTGAGCCGTAAACTGGCTGCAGGTGCAGAAGGACTTGTGGTGGATGTGAAATGGGGCAAAGGAGCCTTCATTGATGATTTGGAGCAGGCCAAGCTTCTTGCCCGTTCCATTACCCGTGTGGGACGTTCCATGAAACGTCGTTGTGTTGCCTTGGTTACTGACATGAACCAGCCTTTGGGAAGTGCCGTGGGTACCTCTCTTGAAATCAAGGAAGCGATTGACTTATTAAAAGGAGAAGGGCCTGAAGATTTGAAATTGCTGGTCCAAAAGCTCGGCATGGAGATCGTCCGCCTTGCCGGTGTCGCTGGCTCCACCCTTTCTGCCAAGCAAACCGTTCAACGTCATTTGGAAGATGGCTCCGCTTTTGAAAAGTTCAAAGAAATGGTCGTCGCTCAAGGCGGCAATCCGGACTACCTGGACAATCCCGAAAAATTTAAAACAGCGAAGCACGTCAAAAAGCTACCTGCTCCCAAGCGTGGCTACGTTCATGCGATTGACACGGGTCTGATTGCCTGGGGCGTCAAAGTGTTGTCGACCATGAAGAGTGGCAAAATTGACCATTCAGTTGGAGTCACCGAAGTCAAAAAGATCGGAACGCAGGTCAAGCAAGGCGAACCATTGATGATGATTCATTACAATGATGAAGGTCGTCTGGAAGAAGCTCTTGAATACCTCAAGCCTGCTTACCGCCTGGCTCCAAAGCGTCCTGCCATGCCAGAGCTGATTGTGGAGCGGGTTGCTTAATGGCTGGCTGCAGCTGTTTAAAACAGTTCGGCCTGAGTTTG
>Ga0181587_10000640_pt1 | contig 28470 bp, 22 predicted proteins | sample 071ome_27_FD_132463 | JGI IMG/M metagenome (GOLD analysis project Ga0181587, IMG submission 132463) | Coastal salt marsh microbial communities from the Groves Creek Marsh, Skidaway Island, Georgia - 071409AT metaG (megahit assembly) | ecosystem: Environmental > Aquatic > Marine > Intertidal... | reverse complement strand
GCGGCAACCCAAGGCTTCCAAGTAGATTCATTATTCTGCATCCACTCTGCGATCACTTCTTCAAGCTCACGTTTGTTGAAATCGATCTCTAAAAGAAGCGAATTCTGCATAGCATTATCGATGGACAAGGCTTTCATGATTTTGAAGGCACCGGGCCAGTTGGTTTCAAAATCACGCGACACAATTTTGGAAATATTTGCTTGTTTGAAGCCGCAATCGCCTGTTTTGTCGGGGTAAATGCCGGGTTCGGGGTTGGTGTCGCAATCCTCGGTATAGCCGGGGAATTGAACCCAGTCGAAATCCATCTCTGAGTGAACCCAATGCGGCTCCCAAAACATCACCAACATGGGGGATTGTGTCTTATAGGCAGCCTGCATTTCGGCAATCATAGCGCCTTCCGATCCGCCTGCAATCGGTTCAAATGGCAAGCCTGCGCTGTTAACCAAATCCTTGGAGCGTGTGCCCCAATCGGCGGGATAGGTGATTAAACGCCCCTTGGGAAACGTTTCAGCCGCGGCAAAAAGCTGCGAGCAGGCGATCAATGCGTTCACATCCGGCAATCCAGGGCATTGCGCGTTCATGTAGCTTGGGTACATCCAGCTTTCCGTTGGCTCAAGGCCTGTTGAGCCCAAGACAACGATATCACCATTGGCAACAGATTTAGGGTAAATGTCTCCCACGTTATTGCCCCATGTTTCGGGCTGCAGATGTAGATTTCCCTGCGCAATGGCCGCAAATTGCGGCACCGCGCCGGCGGTGACATATTCGACATTATATCCCGCGGCTTGCAAAACGCTGCCCGAGATATGTGCCGATACGTGCTGTCCTGTCCATTCATTGACCGCGATCTTAATTGGATCGCTGCTATCGGCAGCGGCGCTGCCAGCCAATCCAAGCATAGCAAAGCCAAGAATGCTGGTTACTTTACTAATCTGTTGCATGATTACTCCCTTTGATTATCGACCTTCCACTGTTGGCAGTCGTCCCTTTTCTTTCTTATTGTGAATAAAACTTACCATTAGAAAGTTTTTCATGTCAATGGTTGTTTTTTGTGGGTTTTTCGACCAAACTATGCCAATAAAAGCAACGTAGATTTTTGAAGGTGCCCCTATATGCGAACCAGTTCCATCCGAGCCATTAGACGCGTCGAACTGTCTCGTGCGGCCTTTGAGGCGGTAATACGATACGGTTTGCGAAAAACCACATTGGAAAAAGTTGGCGATATTGCTGGCGTTTCAAAAGGTGTGGTGCTGCACCATTTTAAAGATAAAAGTGCTTTGCTTGAGGCCGTGTTTCGAAGTTCGAACACGTTGCTAAGCGGATCCGTTGTCGAATTATACCGCTATGCAGTTACCCCCTATGAACGGCTCTGGGCGATTATCGTCGCCAATTTTTTTGAAACGATTTTTAATCGTCAAGTGTGCCAAGCTTGGGTCTCTCTGATTTCTGAAGTGCCCCATAATAAAGAATGCCAGCGCGTTCAGATTGCTAATAATGAACGCATCAGAACCAACCTGATGCACGAGTTGAAGCATTTTTTACCTGAACAGGAGGCTGAGCAGGTGGCGCGCCATCTGGGGGTTCATATTGATGGCATTTGGGTGCGCGCCGGCCTGTTGCCGCACCCGGTCGAGACCAATATGGCCATATCGGAAATGCAATTTGCCATCGAAAAACTGTTGCCTTTTGATGAAATAAGCGCCGCCAAGCATAAAGAGGCTCGCAAAAAGATCGAGGCAATTGCAGATATTGCGCTGGGTTCCAAGGCTTTTAAAGAAAAATTCCTGCAAGTTTAGAGCGCCGTTTAATCATTTGGATGGAGATTTCTAAGTGGGCGACGGAGCGCCAAGAGTGGTTCCAGCATGCTCGCCCCGGAGATAAGCAAAACGCCCGTAAGTTCGCGGATGCCAAAGGGTTCGCCAGCCAGAAGCGCCACCGAAATTGCCCCAACGACGATTTCGGTCATGAACAATAGGCCAACGATACCCGGGCTTAGATATTTCGGCCCCCAAAGCGAGGCATAGGTTCCGGGTAAAACCAGAAGAGCCATGAAAATCAGTAGCAATGGCAGCGCCGGTAAAGCCTGCTCGACTCTTGGAATATATGCAGGGGCCAGCAAAAAGGCAGCGCTTGCCGAAAAGATTAGCGACCACTGAAAAAAACCGGCCGTCAACTCGATGGCTGAATGGCTTTCAGACATTCGCAGGCGCACCATCGCTACCGCCCAAAGAACCCCCGAGGCAATACCAAGCCAATCTCCTATATTTTGTGGAATGGGAAACTGCACGCCCAGACCAAAAATGGTCAACATGCCCAGAATGGCCATCGCCATAGCAACTATGCGGCTTGGGGTGATCGCATCGCCCAGAAAGACCCGCGCCAATATCGTCGCCCATATCGGCGTGAGATAAAACAGCAGCATGGCGCGCACAACATCCGTGTATATGATCGAGCTGGAATAAAGCAGCAATGCCCCGCCCGATATCATCGCGGTCAGTTGTAATGAAAGCCCGCCCATTTTGACATGCTTCCATCGTTTTAGGGTAACGGGAATTAGGCAGATTGTCGGTATAAGAAAATAGACAACGGTGATCCACAGGCCGTGAATGCCGACCTCTTCGAGGGCCCTAAGGGGAATCCAGAACAACCCCCACACAGCGCCTGCATAAAGACAGGCAAGTTTCGCTTTGACTTCAAGAGATGCGTTCAACAGGTTGCCTCCGCAAGGCTCAGGCACGTGGATTGAAGATGATCACAAAGATCGTGCAGAGCCGATACATTAAGGTCAACACCAATCCCCGGCTTATTTGAAAGATGGGCATACTCTCCCTCTAGAAGGAACGCTGTAAGAGCAAATTTTTCACCATGTTGGATATATTCGGGATATATTTCGGCCATTTCAGCGTTGGGGATCGACGCGCAAACATGGAGCATCGCCGCAGCCGCAACGGTCATCGAATTCCAGCAATGTGGCGAGATCTGAACGCCCTGCTGGTCGGCCAGTTCCGCAATATCAAGCAGGTCCAGAATCCCTCCTACTGCGGCTATGTCAGGGTTTAAAATATCGGCAGCACCTGCAGCCAGTACGGCGCGGAAATGTGCTAGACCGCAGTATTTTTCACCCGTCACAACGCGTAGTGCCTGGTCTTTGCGGATCTGAGCAAGGGCTCGGATGTCGCTGCCGTCGATGGGTTCTTCAAACCAATAGGGGTGCGCGGGTTCGATTGCCTGTGCAATTTGAATTGCGGCGTCGGCATTGTTTTGGGAATCCAAATCAACCAGAAGCGCAATGTCACCGCCTATTGCGGCGCGCACCTGGTTTACGCAGTTTGCGGCGTCTTGCGCCGTGTGGTTTAACATGGGGTGGATTTTGATTGCCCTATACCCCTGAGCGACAAGATCGGTTGCGCGCGTTTCAAGCGAAGCGACATCCCATTGCGTGGTGCTCCAGATATTTCCATAGATTGGAATGGCCCGGTTGTGATTGCCCCCCAATAAGTCGCAGAGCGGTGCGTTCAAAAGTTTGCCTAAGATATCCCATAAGGCCATTTCCAACGCGCTGCTCGCGGCGCTAAACTCTAAGCTCTGATGACACGCGGCGGCGTGCTTTGCCAGATCACGAAATGCCCAAGGTGAAATAGATTTTAATTTGCTTGCCGAGCGACCCAGCGCATGAATGATTTCTGCAACCGCTTTTTCACGATAGGGCAGCACAAAAGCTTCACCCCAGCCATATAGTCCGTCTTTGGTGGTGAGGCGAATGAACAAGCAGGATTTTACATGCCCCCATTCAACGCCTTCTGTCTCGGGAGCGGTAATCCAAGTTTCCAAACGCGCCAACGCAATCTGGCCAAAATTCAAACCGGTTGGGGTTTTTAGACATTCTAAAGCCGAGTTTAGTTGCACATAACGTCTCCGCGCAGCATTCAATTTTTTACTAACCTTTGGTCAGTATATTGTCAAACGGTAAGTTTATCTGTAAAAGAAGAGTCAACAAAACGCCCACGCAATCGATTCAAGAATCAAAAAGGTGTGGGTTAGGCGAAATTTTTGCGGAGAATGTCGAAATGGAATTCGATTACATCATTATAGGGGCAGGATCGGCTGGCTGTGTTTTGGCCAACCACCTCAGCAGTGATGTGCGCAATCGGGTTTTGTTGATTGAGGCCGGTCCTGATACAGGGGCGCTCTCGCTCAAAATGCCGGCGGCCGTCTTGTCAAACCTGAAGAGCACAAGGCATAATTGGGCATTTCAAGGTGAGCCTGAGCCCGGGTTGGATGGCCGCGTAATTCAGCATGACCGCGGCAAAACAATCGGTGGATCGTCGTCGATCAACGGCATGGTGTTCATCCGCGGGCACGCGTTGGATTATGACGGGTGGCAGCAGGCCGGATGCCCCGGTTGGGGATATGCAGATGTGCTGCCATATTTCAAACGTATGGAAACCTATGGCGGCGGCCGGGATGAGTTCCGCGGCGTTGGTGGTCCGCTTCACGTGCACCGCGCGGAGCCTAAGGATCCAATCACGCTGGCCTTTATCAAAGCGGGCCAAGAGGCTGGATACCCCCTAACAAACGATGTGAGCGGCTATTGTCAGGAGGGTTTTGGAGTCTCGGATCGCACCGTTTTTAAGGGCGAGCGCTGGAGCACCGCGAGGGCGTATCTTGACCCGGTCCGTAAGCGATCCAACCTAACCATACTGACGCGGGCGCTGGTGCAGAAAATTACCTTTGAGGGTAACAAAGCCGTGGCGGTGACGTATAAAAACAGCGCTGGCATCTTGCGCAGCGCCCATGTTCGAAAAGAGATTATTCTGAGCGCGGGCGCGGTTGGCTCGCCGCAGATTCTCATGCTCTCAGGTGTCGGTCCGGCTGGGCATCTTCGAGATATGGGGCTGGACGTTCTGTGTGATCTTCCAGGTGTTGGTCAAAACCTGAATGACCATCCTGATTTTGTGCTGAAATATAAATGCAAGCGACCCGTTTCGTTTTGGCCCAAGACAAAGCCGCTGGCCAAACTAGGGGCAGGGATTCAATGGATGATGACAGGTGGCGGTATCGTCGCCTCGAATCTGTTTGAAGGTCTGGGCTGTGTCCGCTCTGGCCCGGGCGTGGATTATCCGGATTTGCAGATCATCATTTCGCCGATTGCGGTGGATGATAGAACATGGGCGCCGCTGCAAGAGCATGCCTTTCAAATTCATGTTGGATTGATGCGTGCGCATAGCCGCGGCACAATTGAGCTGCGTTCTGCTGATCCTAGCGATCCGCCGCGCATCTTGGTGAACTATCTCAAAGACGCGCGCGACCGCGATCTTATGCGCAAAGGCATCCGCTTGGTCCGAGAACTTGTTGAGCAACCTGCCTTTTCAGATCTCAAAGGGGACGAAATTTTTCCGGGCGCTGACATCCATTCAGACGAGGAACTCGATCAGGTCCTGACATCTCATGCCACAACACAATGGCATCTGTCCTGCACCGCCCGGATGGGGGCGGCGACGGATAAGGGGGCCGTAGTGGATGCGCGCGGACGGGTGCACGGTGTGTCTGGGCTGCGCGTGGTCGATGCCTCTATCATGCCGTTTGTGACCAACGGGAATACAAATGCTCCCACCATCATGCTGGCCGAAAAACTCAGCGATGATATTTTGGGTCGCGCGCCCTTGCAGCGGATTGATGCGGATCTTTGGCAAAATACAGAGCTTGCGCCATGCCAATAAGCAGGGGGGCCATTCTAAAAAAGGAGGGAAGACATGATTGGCTATGTGATGATCGGCACCAATGATCTGGATCAGGGCGCCAGATTTTACGATGTTCTTCTGGCCCCGCTTGGATTGGTCCAGGTTGCGCGCGTGGAAACCTACGCGGCTTACGCCCCCAAAGCTGCAAAAGATGCAATTGAATTTTACATCACAACGCCCTTTGATCAAGGTCCTGCAACGCCCGGGAACGGAACGATGGTTGCGCTGGCCGCTCCAACAATGCAAGCTCTTGAACAGTTTCATAGGCTGGGTTTACAAAACGGCGGCAGCGATGAGGGCGCTCCTGGTCCGCGCGAAGAGGGCAGCGACATCTGCTGTGCCTATATTCGCGATGCTGACGGGAATAAGATTTGTGCCTTCTATGATGGGGCGAAAGGGCAGGCTGCTGATGAATGAGCATCCTTCTCTTGATCCTGGGCATATCTTTCCAACCTATGTTGGGGGCAACGAATTATCGCCTTTTCATCATTGCTATGCCAATGATCAGACGGTGTTGCGCCTGGCCGCGGGCCGTTTCTTTGCCCATTATAACGGCGATCCTCCGGAGTTGGGGTATTGGGCGCTGCGAAAACAGGCAGCGCTTTTCGACGTGCCCGAACGCCCTATCGAAATCTCTGGCCCTGATGCAGTTGCCTTTCTAGAGCGCATCGTCGCCAGACGGGTTGACGATATGAAAATTGATCGCGGGCGCTATGCGCTGCTTTGTACCCATCAGGGTGGCATTTTTATGGATGGCATTTTATTTCGACTGGCCGAGAACCGCTTTTGGTTTGTGCATCCTGATGGTGATCTAGAGCCATGGCTTTTGGCCCATAACAAGGGCTTTGATGTTACGCTCAGAGATCCTAAATCGCGGGTGTTGCAGCTGCAGGGGCCAAACTCATTTTCTATCATGCACGAGGCATCTGCGGGCGCGCTCACTGAAAGTTTGAAATATTTTCACTCTGGCTTTTTTGATTTTGCCGGTCAACAAGTCTACGTGTCGCGCACGGGATGGACCGGAGAGTTAGGGTATGAACTCTACACCCTTGGCGGTCAAACAGATTGCCCGCGCTTGTGGGAGCATTTGATGCAAATAGGGGCCTCTCATGGTCTGGTTTTTAGTTCGATGCAGGCGATGAATACGCGCAGGATCGAGGCCGGCATTTTGGATAGCGGTAGTGATTTTGACATCTCTATGACCCCTTATGAGGCAGGGTTGGAGCGGTTTGTCGATCTAAGTAAAAAAGCCTTCATAGGCCGCGATGCTTTGAGAGCGGCTAGCTCTGGTGTTCGACTTTTGGGATTGCGCTGCGTTGCGGCCACCCCATGCGCCGGCGATTTAATCTTTAGCGGTCGCGCGCCCGTTGGGATGGTTACAACCGGTGCGCTTTCACCCTATTTGGAGTGCGGAATAGGATATGCCCGGTTTGATCATCCCGCCTACTGGTCTGGCAAAACGCTAACCTTAAAATCGCGGCAATCTGGCGAGGTTACTTGCAAGATCGTTGATCTGCCGTTTTATGATTCGGAAAAACGCTTGCCGCGCGGCTTGCCATTACGAGGCGAAGGGCAGATCTGAACAATCCTATTTTCTGAATAGGGTCTAGCTTGAGCCATGGGCTGTATAGGTGACGCGGAAGGAGAGGTATTTGATGCTAAAGGGACATCTCAGCGCTGAAGCTCAGCGTTTTCTTTGCAACGAGCAACCCGCGCCGTCGGGGCGCTCAGAGTCGCAATTGGCGGATCTGCGGTCCGCGACAAAAGCCTATATCACTCCGGCTGTTAAGCAGGTTTTGGCGTCCACCAAGGTGACAACCCGACATATTGTCATCAACGATGTCGCGTGTTTAGAGGTCACACCGTCTCACATCACGGCATCTTGGCCGATTCTTTATGGGTTCGGCGGCGGGTTCATTCAGGGCAGTGCATATGAGGACTTAACCATCGCAGCGCCCCTTTGCGCGATGACCGGTGCTGCGCTGATCATTCCAAGCTATCGGCTGGCCCCAGAACATCCTTGGCCCGCAGCCATCGATGATGGGTTTTCTGTTTATCAGGCGCTTTGCGAACGGCCATTCGCTTGTGTTGGCGAATCTGCTGGGGGCAATCTGGTGCTTGCTGCGATGTTGCGCGCAAAACGGGCAGGCTTGCCTTTGCCGCGCGCGGTCGCGCTTTTGTCTCCCTGGTGCGATCTTGATATGTCGAGTGACAGCCAGATGTTCAATGACGGGCGAGATCCATCATTGAGGATACAAGAGTCGAAAACGGCTGCGCGGCTCTATGCTGGCGATCACGACATCACACATCCCGATATTTCACCAATCAACGGGTCTTTTGATGGCGCGTTTCCGCCCTGCCTCATCACGACGGGGACGCGAGACTTGTTGCTGAGCTTGTCCGTTCGTCTTGCACGGTGCCTTCGAGAAAGCGGCGTAGAGGTTGATCTGCAGGTTTGGGAGGGGCTGTGGCATGTCTTTGAATGGCAGCACCACATACCAGAGGCGCAGCAATCCATGCGCAACGTTGCGGCATTTTTGAAAGGGCATTTGAGCCCATGAACCTATCTGACCTTCTCTCAACGGTGTTTGCGCGGCGCTATCGCCGCAGACTGCCTTTACAAAGTGATAGTCGACCTCTGAGCGCATTGGCAGATGACTTGGTTGGAACCACGGGGGAAATCTCTGGCTTGGCTATTGCCGAGGATATCCTGTCGCGCTTCGAGATAATGGGTGACGCGCAGAAATTAGAGTTTTTTCAGTATCTTGCGACGGCGATGAACATTGATCCAGCGAACGTTCGGCGTACCCTTGAAGCTTATGAAAAAACACCGTCAAAAGCATCTTACCGCGCCTTTGCCTCAGCTGCAGAGCCGGCCCGACAGGAAATGGTGCGGCGTTTAAACCGTGTTCCAGGTGCCACAGCGGCTTTGGTTCGAATGCGCGCCGATCTCCTGCGGATTGGGCGGGGCATGCCAGACCTTGAAGCTTTGGATCTGGATTTCCGGCACCTCTTTGCCAGTTGGTTCAATCGCGGGTTTCTGGTTTTGCGCCCGATTAACTGGGAAAGCCCGGCGCATATTTTGGAGAAGATTATCGCCTATGAGGCCGTCCATACCATCGATAGCTGGGATGATCTGCGCCGCAGATTAGAGCCAACGGATCGGCGGTGTTTTGCATTCTTTCATCCCTCTATGCCAGATGAACCGCTGATCTTCGTAGAGGTTGCGTTGAACAAAGGTATTCCGGAATCGGTTCAAACGCTGTTGGCGCAGGATCGCAAAGCGCGTCCCGAAGCAGAGGCCGATACGGCAGTTTTTTATTCGATTTCCAATTGTCAGCCTGGTTTGGCGAGTATTTCGTTTGGCAATTCATTGATTAAGCAAGTGGTGTCAGATCTTGCTGCCGAGCTGACGGGGCTTACAACATTCGTGACTTTGTCACCCATTCCCGGTCTGACCAAGTGGCTTGCGCATGAAAACCACGCGTGGGACTGCGATCAACCAGGGCAGATGAAAGCATTGGCAGCCGATTACCTGCTGAATGCCAAAGCGCAGGATGGTCTGCCGGTTGATCCGGTCGCGCGTTTTCATCTTGGAAATGGCGCGATTATCCATGCTGTGCACGCAGATGCTGACATTTCAGAAAACGGAAGAAGTCAATCGGGTGGCGCCATGGTCAACTATCTTTACGATCTGCGTGATGTGTCGCAGAACCATGAGGCTTTTGTAAGCAACAAAAATGTGGCGGCAACCCCGGATGTACATGCCCTTGCCCGAGAAGCCGCGCGTGCGCGAACAGATGAAAGGTAACGCAATGGCAAACCCTCTTTATGATGGTCTTTTTGGTCGACATGCAGGCAAAACAACTCCTTTTTTGCATCTTTTGGATGGGTCAACGATTACGCATCAGGATTTTCTGAGCCGCGCAGCCCAAATTGCCAATGTGATGCTCCAGCTTAACCTAAAGCCAGGTGATCGGGTCGCAGCTCAAATTGAAAAATCACCCGAAGCATTGGCCCTATATGCAGCATGTGCGCAAGCCGGTCTGGTCTTCCTGCCATTGAATACGGCCTACACAATCGATGAACTTGCCTATTTTATAGAGAATAGTGGAGCCTCGTTGATCGTTTGCGAGGGCCGCAACCAAGCGGCGCTGGCGCCTTTGGCTGGTAGGCTGGGGGCAAAAATAGAAACGCTGAATGCGGATGGAAGCGGCTCGCTCAACGCCAAGATGCAAAAGATGCCCATTCTTTTCCCAACGGTGGCCCGCAGCGAGAATGACCTTGCGGCCTTGCTTTATACATCCGGCACCACAGGGCGATCGAAAGGTGCCATGCTGACGCAGAAAAACCTGTTATCCAACGCATTGGCGCTGGTGGAGGCTTGGCAGTTTACGGCGGATGACATCTTGCTTCACGCCCTGCCGATTTTTCATACGCATGGTCTTTTCGTGGCAACCAACGTCTCGTTAATTTCGGGCGGCAGCCTTATCTTTCTTCCGAAATTTGATCTCGATGCGATCGTCAAATATATGCCCAAAGCAACAAGCTTAATGGGTGTCCCAACATTTTACGCGCGTTTTCTAGATGATCCGCGTTTTACCGCGGCATCAACCGCGCATATGCGGCTGTTCATCTCTGGCTCGGCGCCGCTTTTAGCCGAAATTCATTCCCGCTTTGAAGCGCGCACTGGCCACCGCATTCTTGAACGGTATGGTATGACCGAAACCAATATGAACACTTCGAACCCCTATGAAGGCGATCGGCGCGCTGGAAGCGTGGGCTTGCCCTTGCCTGGGGTTGAGGTCAGGATCTGCGATGCTGATGGCCATGCATTGCCGCAAGGCGAAATTGGCGAGGTTGAAGTGCGCGGTGCCAATGTCTTTCAAGGCTATTGGCAAATGTCTGAAAAAACCGCTGCAGAATTGCGTGAAACCGGGTTTTTTATCACGGGTGATCTGGGGCGGATAGACGAAGATGGATACTTGTATATCGTGGGTCGCAACAAGGATCTAATTATTTCCGGCGGTTATAATATCTATCCTAAAGAAATTGAGCTGGTGCTCGATGATCAGCCTGACGTTTTGGAAAGCGCGGTGATTGGCGTGCCCCATCCAGATTTTGGCGAAACGGTCTTGGGTGTTATCGTTGCAAAACCAGGCCAATCTCCTGATCTTGACACGATGATGGATGCTATCCGCAGTGCGCTTGCCCGCTTTAAGCATCCGCGCAAATTAGTCCTGCTTGATGAATTGCCGCGCAATACGATGGGCAAGGTTCAAAAGAATGTTCTGCGCGGTCAATATAAAGACATGTTTGCATTGACTTGATCCGCGCTTTAGGGCGCCCAAGCGCCTGCTATTGCGGCTTAAGGGCTTTGAATTAACGTTTCTTTGACGCCTGTGCGGTCAACAAACTTGGCGTGTTTGTGTGCTACAGAAACAAGTTTTGACCAGGTAAGATCTCGAATCTGACGACGGCGTGTTTCAGGAGGATATGCAGATAATCTGTCTATTGAGCCACCAAGCTCGTAACAGGATTAAGACCAAATCTGGCTGAAAGGGGCCAATGTGTGATCCAAGCGTCGCTGAATATAATGAGCATCTTCATCACCCTGGCGCAGAATGGCTTGAGCATATAAGATTTAATCGAATTACGTTACGCTGGCCTCCCTTTCATTCATGAAAGCTGCAGTCAACATATTGCACGGCGCTCTTTATCTGTTCAGATATGTCCGGCTTGGGTGCAAAAAGTTGAAACCTATCTGTGGGACTTGCCATTATTCGGCAAGATATTCTCTAACGGAACTGCCAAGACCTATGAGGATCAGAACAGGGAATAGCATTTGGCTGGCTTTTAACGTCAGAAATCACGCGCACAATCATGCTATTAATCAGGGTACGATGTTTAAATAGGGGAATGTTGGTGGCAGCCCGTAGGGGAATCGAACCCCTCTTTCCAGGTTGAAAACCTGGCGTCCTAACCGATAGACGAACGGGCCACTATCTCGTGCCGTGTCTTTAGGCAATGACCAAGGGGCTTGCAAGCGAAATTTGAGTGATTTTTAAAAAATCTACTTTTTATTAAATTGGGCGTGTTAAAACCATCTGCTGGCAATTCAATCTAGGCTTGCGCCGCATCATCGAGCACCAATTGAATGGATTTGCGCCCGTTCCAGATGTTTAGGTTTAGTTTTCCTGCCAAGTGAAACCGTTTTCCCTCATGGGCAAGCAAAGCAGGGCCAAGCGCCGTTTGAAACGCATTAAACGCAATGCCTTCAAGCGTGGTGCCCTCGGGATCTTGCGTCCGAAATTTGAGGTGCTGATCCCCAACGCGCTTTGCAAAGGATAGACGCATATCGCTAAAAGCAAAGCGTGGCGTGGGGGTCCCCGATCCGAAGGGCCCGGCTTTTTCCAGATCTTCATAAAGCTCGAGTGAAGCTGCAGAGGCCATCAGTAACGCATCGAGTTGTAAATCTTTTGCGCCCCCTGCGGCGCTGCCTTGTTTTGCCAGTAAGTCAGACAAACGCGCCATTGCCGGCGCCAGCTGGGCTTGTGTTAGGCTCAGACCAGCTGCCATTTTATGTCCGCCGCCCTTTTCAATCATTCCTTCTTGCACCAATTTTTGAATTGTCGCGCCCAGATCAATACCGCTGACGGATCTGCCCGAGCCCTTGCCCGAATTGCCGTCAAATCCAATAACGATGGCTGGGCGATTGGTGGCTTCTTTTAACCGCGCGGCAACAATGCCCACGACGCCTGGATGCCACCCCGCGCCGGCGGCCCATACAAGGGGGCCATCCAAACCGCGCTCGCTGGCTTGCTCGATCGCCGCTAAACGCACGCTTTCTTCCACGTCTCTGCGATCTTGGTTCAACTCTTCCAAGCGTTCAGCTAGGGCTTGTGCGTGAGAAGGATCATCGCAAATAAGCAATTTCGCGCCCAAATCCGCTTGTCCGACGCGGCCGCCCGCATTGATGCGCGGGCCTAAAACAAATCCAAGATGATAACTGCTGGGCGGGCTTTGTAAGTCTGCGCAATCTGCAAGGGCCGTTATGCCAAGGCGTTTGCGCTGCGCCATAATGCGCAGACCTTGGCGGACAAAGGCGCGGTTCACCCCGATTAAAGGGGCAACATCGGCGACCGTCGCCAAAGCCACCAAATCGAGCATTTGCATCAAATCTGGCCCTGATTGATCCATTTTTCGCAATTGTCGACCCGCCTCTACAAGGCATAAAAACACCACAGAGGCAGCGCATAAATGCCCAAGGTCACTGTCTTCATCTTGGCGGTTGGGATTCACAACCGCGCAGCATTGGGGCAACATCTCTGCCCCTAAATGATGATCTAAAATGATCACTTCGGCAGGGTGCGCCGCCTTCACAGGAGCATGGCTCAGCGTTCCACAATCAACACAGATGATCAGATCATGATGTTGCCCCAAATTTTGCATTGCTGTCTCATTGGGGCCATATCCCTCGTCAATTCTGTCCGGTATGTAGAGCGTTGCGGCTTGGCCAAAATGTTTCAGCCAGTTGATCAATAATGCTGCGGATGTGGCCCCATCAACATCATAATCTGCAAAAATCGCGATCCGCTGTTTTTTGAGCATCGCCTCAATCAAACGGCTGGCCGCCTTATCCATATCGCGCAAACGCAAGGGGTCCGGCAATAGGTCGCGCAATTGCGGGTTCAGATAGGGTTTGGCCTCTTGGTCAGAAATATTTTGCCGCGCCAACACCGCAGCGAGGGCAAAAGGCAGGTCATGGTTTTGTGCAATTGTTTCAGCGGCACGGCGCGTCGCGTCTGATGGCCCCACCCAGGGGCGACCGGAGATCGAAGACTCAACGTTTAGAAAGGCCAAACCATCTCCTTTATTCGCGCGGCTCCGTGGGAACGCGATAGCTCATTCGGCGCACCGAGCCAGTTTTTGAGCGCATAAGCAAGGTTTCGGTTGTGCGAAATCCAATCTCACGCTTGATCCCAGGCAAGAGCGAACCGTCTGTAACCCCGGTTGCCGCGAAGATCACATCTTGGGTGACCATGTCATCGCGCGCATAGATGCGATTTAAATCGGTTATACCGGCTTTGTGCGCACGTTTTTTTTCATCCTCATTGCGAAATAAAAGCCTGCCGAAAATTTGCCCGCCCATGCATTTTAAGGCAGATGCTGCCAATACCCCTTCTGGGGCCCCGCCATCGCCCATGTAAATATCAATGCCAGTGATGCTGGGCTCTGCGCAATGCATAACACCGGCTACATCCCCATCCGTGATCAGACGAATGGCTGCCCCCGTGCTGCGCACTTGTTCAATCATTTTTTCGTGCCTTGGTCGATCAAGGATGCAGGCCGTCAAATCAGAAGCAGAACAATTTTTGGCAGAAGCCAGCGTCATAATTCGCTCTGCTGGGCTCATATCAAGATGCAGCAAATCATCGGGAAAACCGGGCCCAATGGCCAGTTTTTCCATATAAACGTCTGGCGCATGCAGCATTGAACCGCGTGGACCCATAGCGATCACGGTTAATGCATTTGGCATATCTTTGGCGGTCAGCGTGGTGCCTTCCAGCGGGTCCAAAGCGATATCCACCCCGGGGCCATTGCCGGTGCCTACTTCTTCACCGATATAGAGCATAGGGGCTTCATCACGCTCGCCTTCTCCAATCACCACCACCCCAGCAATATCCAGCTTGTTTAACTGGTCGCGCATCGCGTTTACGGCGGCTTGATCGGCAGCTTTCTCATCACCCCGGCCAATTAAGTCAGCTGATTCTAGCGCCGCAGCTTCTGATACGCGCGCCAGCCCCAAAGACAGCATCCGATCCCTAAAATCTGTTTTGGTCATTTTTGTTTTAATTCCTTTTACTGGGTGCAAAGGGTGGTTTGCTCAAACCGTTTCAATCCGAAGCGCCACCGGCTGGGCCGCCAATACATTTGTGTTCGGCAATTCTTCCAAGGCTTTGTTTAAGCTCTGGCGCGAGGTTTTATGCGTAACGATCAAAACCGGAGCGGTTTCTTCGGAATGGCCATATTGGCGCATGCGATCGATCGAGATCCCTTTTTCAGCTAAGATAGCGGCAACGCGCGCCAAAGCCCCCGGTTTATCGAGCAATTGAAGCCGAAGATAAAACGGGGCAGGCGTCACGCTTTGTGTAGTTCGCGCCTGTCGAAGCGATCTGGCGGGTTGCCCAAAGGTGCTGATGCGCGTTCCGCGGGCCAGATCACAAATATCGGACAGAACCGCGCTTGCGGTAGGGCCTTCACCGGCGCCCGCGCCGCGCAGCACAATTTGCCCCACATTGTCACCTTCCAGCACCACCATATTGGTGCCGCCTTCCAATTGCCCCAGCGGCGATTGCGCGGGCACCAAGCAGGGGGTCATGCGCTGCTCCAACCCGCGATCGGTGAATTGAGACACCCCCAGCAGTTTGATGCGAAACCCCATATCGGCGGCTTGTTCGATATCATCGATCGAAATTTGGCCAATGCCTTCCAGCTCTACGCCCGCAAAATTTACCTCCGTGCCATAAGCAATCGAAGAAAGCAAAGCCAGTTTATGCCCTGCATCAATCCCACCCACATCCAGTTCTGGATCTGCTTCTAAATAGCCCAGCGCGTCAGCCTCGGCAAAAACATCGGCATAAGACAAACCTTCGGTTTGCATGCGCGTCAGGATGTAATTGCAAGAACCGTTCATCACGCCCAAAATGCGGGTGATCTCATTGCCGGCCAACCCTTCGGTTAAGGCTTTCACCACTGGAATACCCCCCGCAACAGCGGCCTCAAAGCGCAGCACCTTACCGCCGCTTTCAGCTTTTTCGGCCAGCTTTTGTCCGTGATGCGCCAACAGGGCTTTATTCGCTGTGACCACATCTTTGCCTGCGTGCAAGGCGGCCTCTGTTGCCTCTTTGGCCGGCCCTTCATGGCCGCCCATCAATTCGATAAATATATCGATGTCAGAGCGCTTGGCCAAAGCAACTGGATCCGCTTCCCATGCATAGGGCGATAGATCAATTCCTCGGTCTTTCTGCGCGCTGCGTGCAGATACTGCCGTAATAACTATCTCGCGCCCCGTGCGCTGGCGCAACAAGGCGGTTTTTTCAGTGACTATTTTTACAACACCGACACCCACGGTGCCCAATCCGGCAATTCCCAGTCGTAATGGAGCGCTCATCTACAATCCGATTTTCTACATAAAAACGACTCCTGATCTAGCGGTTTCACCGCAGCGCTGCAATCACTCTGTGCTTTATTCGGCAAAAGACTGACAGAATTTCATCTGGTGCTTTTATCTGAACAAGTGTTCATATATTGTTATGTTATGGCTCGAACCTCTGGATCTCATGCGTTAAAAACTGGCCCAAAAGTCCGACAAGCCGCTTTAAAGCTGTTTGCGCTTTACGGATATGCGACTGTGTCTATGCGCCAGATTGCGGCAGAGGTGGGCGTGCAAGTGGGCGCGCTGTATAATTATACACCGGATAAACAATCCTTACTCTATGATTTAATGCACGCGCATCTCACCGATTTATTGCAGACTTGGCGGTCGCAAAAAACGGATATCGCCCCCGAGAAACGGGTATTGCAATTCGTGACTTGCCATTTGAATTATCATCTGGACAAATCAGAGGCTGTTTTTATCGCCTATATGGAGTTGCGCAATCTCTCGGAGCTTAATTTTGTCAAAATTGAAACCCTGCGCAAGAGCTATGAATTGGAGCTGGAATCCATCATCACTGCAGGACAAAGGACGCGTGTGTTTTCGGTTGAAGATCCAAAAATTACAAGTTTTGCTATTTTGGGTATGCTGAAAGAGGTGAGCACTTGGTTTGACGGCGAGGGCCGCTTAACAAAGGATGAAATTATTGCGCTTTATCGTGATCTTGTGCTTCGCATGTTGGGCGTGCCCGCCAGTAAATCCTAATCTGCTTTTCATGACTTAAACCAGTGATCGCGTCAAAAGGCGTGGCCTGCTGCCGATCGGTGTTTGATTTTTTCAGGCTTGCCTAAGTAAGCTGACCGCGCCCCGTGGACAGATCCGCGTGTTTAAGAGTTAATATGCCGCAAAACCCGAATTTACAGACAAGCTGGTTATTTTGAAATTGGAAAATGGCGTTTTAAACTGAGCGCTGGCACTCTTAATTTTTTTAAAAATAAAAACGTTTGAAATTGGGCAAGCGGCGGAGCTGGGAAATATTCGACTCTGGAAGGTCGGAAATAGACGGAACAATGGGTTGGAAAGCCCTAAGTTTTAGAAAAAACCAGGAGAAATAAGATGCAGGTCGGATTTATTGGATTGGGAAATGTTGGCGGCAAATTATCAGGCAGTTTGCTGCGTAATGGCGTGTCTTTACAGGTTCATGATTTGGACGAGGCTTTGGTGGAAGCGTTCGTGGCAAAGGGCGCTCAGAACGGAGTAAGCCCAGCTGAAATGATGCAAAGCTGTGATATAGTGATCACTTGTTTGCCAAATCCAGCCGCTTCTGCCGCGGTGGTTCAAGCGATGCTTGCGCATGTAAAGCCCGGTAAAATCTGGTTGGAAATGTCAACCACAGATGAAGCGGAAGTCAAACGTCTTGGTGCCTTGGTGCAGGCCAAGGGCGGGCAAGCCGTGGATTGTCCTGTTTCAGGCGGGTGTCATCGCGCAGATACGGGCAATATTAGCATTTTCGCCGGCTGTGACCGGCAGAGTTTTGAAGCGGTTTTGCCATTTCTTGCAAAAATGGGGCGGCGCATTTTGCATACCGGAGATCTGGGGTCTGCCAGTATTCTTAAAGTGATCACAAATTATATGGCCACGGCCAATCTGGTGTCTTGCGCGGAAGCCTTAACCGTCGCCAAAGGGGCGGGCATGGATCTTAAAGTGGCCTATGAAGCTTTGAAAATATCTTCGGGCACGTCATTTGTACATGAAACAGAAAGCCAGCTGATCTTAAATGGCAGCCGTGATGTGTCGTTCACGATGGATCTGGTTGCAAAAGATATTGGCTTGTTTCAAGAGGTTGCAGATCGGGCTTCGATACCGCTCGAGTTGAATCCATTGTTAATCTCTATCTTTCAAGATGGGATTAAACGCTTTGGAGCGCGTGAATTATCCCCAAATATTATCAAGCGCTTAGAAGAGGCGACAGGGTTAGATGTGCGCGCAGATGGTTTTCCGGCCGAATTGATTGATGACGAGCCGGAACAACCCGGCTATGAGGTGCGTGTTTAGCTATTAACGGCTTCGCGTGCTTTCCGGCACAATTTTTCCTAGGGTTGTGCTAAATATGATATGTGTGGGGCCGAACGAGTTTTTATTTTCAAATTTATTGTTTGGGAAAGATTGCAGGATGAAAACGGAAATTAGCTTTCGCGAAAGCGTTGAAAGAATGTTTGACCGGGCAGTTCGCTTGATTGATTTGCCGGCCGGGTTGGAAGAAAAAATCCGGATTTGTAATGCCACTTATACAGTGCGGTTTGGCGTGCGTTTGCGCGGTGAAATAAAATCTTTCACGGGATATCGCTCGGTACATTCTGAACATATGGAACCTGTAAAAGGGGGCATTCGGTATTCGTTAGGGGTGAACCAAGACGAAGTGGAAGCTTTGGCGGCGCTGATGACCTTTAAATGCGCTTTGGTCGATACGCCGTTTGGCGGTTCTAAAGGAGGGCTTTGTATTGACCCAATGCTCTATGAAGAGCATGAGCTTGAGCTGATTACCCGCAGGTTTGCCTATGAGCTGATTAAGCGTGATTTGATCCATCCCAGCCAAAACGTACCCGCGCCGGATATGGGCACGGGGCAACGTGAAATGGCATGGATTGCCGATCAATATGCCCGCATGAACACAACCGATATCAATGCCAAAGCCTGCGTCACTGGCAAGCCGATGAACGCGGGCGGAATCGCGGGGCGGGTTGAGGCCACGGGGCGCGGTGTTCAATATGCGTTGCAAGAATTTTTTCGCGAGCCATTAGACCTTCAGCGCGCTGGGTTAAGCGGGTCTTTAGAAGGCAAGCGGGTGATTGTTCAGGGGCTTGGCAATGTCGGGTTTCATGCCGCAAAGTTTTTATCCCAGGAAGATGGCGCCAAAATTATTGCGGTGATCGAACGCGATGGCGCGCTCATAAACGAAACCGGGCTGAATGTTGAGGGCGTTGCAGATTGGAGAAATACAACAGGGGGTCTTAAAGATTACCCGGATGCTGTATTCGTGCCAGAAGGCGCAAAGCTGCTTGAGCATGATTGCGATATATTGATCCCGGCGGCTTTGGAGGGTGTGATCAATTTAGATAATGCAGCGCGGATCAAAGCGCCGTTGATCATCGAAGCAGCAAATGGGCCCGTCACGGCGGGCGCTGATGAAATATTGCGCGAAAAAGGCTGCGTGATCATTCCGGATATGTATGCAAATGCGGGGGGCGTAACCGTCTCTTATTTTGAATGGGTAAAGAATCTTAGCCATATCAGATTTGGCCGGATGCAGCGCCGTCAGGAAGAGGCACGCAGCCTCATGTTATTGGCCGAATTGGAGCATCTCTCAACCCAAATGGGCGCTGATTGGAGCATGAGTGCAGATTTTAAAAAACGCTTTGTTCAAGGCGCGGGTGAGTTAGAGTTGGTGCGCTCGGGTTTGGATGACACGATGCGCGCTGCGATGCAGGCAATGCGGGCGCTTTGGCATAGCGATGAAAACGTCACCGATCTGCGCATCGCAGCTTATTTGGTAGCCATTCATAAAGTCGCAGAGAGTTATCAAACAAAAGGGCTTTAAGCCGGATCGTGCTTTCCTGAATTTCGCGGAGGCGTAAAAAGCCGGTTTCTTTTTGCTCAGTACTAGACTTCGCCTTAGGAAGCTCCGATATTCACCTCATGAGCCTGCCCGTTGGATTTTTGGATGAGTTGCGAAGCCGCGTCAGCATAAGTGCTGTTGTGGGCAAGAAGGTCGCATGGGATCTGCGTAAATCCAATCAGGGCCGGGGCGATATGTGGGCGCCATGCCCCTTTCATCAAGAAAAAACGGCGTCGTTCCACGTGGAAGACACCAAAGGTTATTTTTATTGCTTTGGCTGTCAGGCCAAGGGCGATATCATCACATTCGTTAAAGATACAGAAAATGTGAGCTTCATAGAGGCGGTTGAGATTTTGGCCGCCGAGGCAGGCCTGAGCATGCCAGCCCGAGATCCGCAGGCAAAAGAGAAAGCGGATCAAAAAGGTGCGCTTGTCGATATAATGGAACAAGCGGTTCGCTTTTTTCGCTTAAGCCTGAAAACAAATGCCGCTGCTGATGCGCGGCGCTATTTGTCTGGGCGTGGGCTGTCTGAAGAGGCGCAAGCGCGCTTTGACATTGGCTTTGCGCCAGAAGATCGATCTGCGCTTATACAGCATTTTAAAGCTGCCGGTGTTGCCACTGAAAAGCTTATTGAAACAGGCCTTTGTATCCAGCCCGACGAGGGCAGTGCCCCGTATGACCGGTTTCGTGGACGGATCATGTTTCCAATTCGCGATGCCCGTGGGCAGTGCATTGCCTTTGGTGGGCGCGCGCTTGATCCGGCTGCTAAGGCTAAATACCTCAATTCTCCTGAAACAGTTTTATTCGATAAAGGGCGCACGCTCTACAATATGGGCCCTGCCAGAAAGGCCGTTGGACCGGATCAGCCATTGATTGTAGCTGAAGGTTATATGGATGTAATCGCATTGGTTGAAGCGGGCTTTGAGGCCGCGGTTGCGCCGCTGGGCACTGCCATCACCGAAACGCAGCTCTCGCTGTTATGGCGCATGACCCCCGAACCTATTGTGGCTCTTGATGGCGATAAAGCTGGGTTGAGAGCGGCCTATCGATTGATCGATTTGGCGTTGCCGGCGTTGGAAGCCGGCCGTGCTTTGCGGTTTGCCTTGATGCCCGAAGGCCAAGATCCAGATGATCTTATTCGCGAATCCGGGGCTGGCGCCTTGCGCAAATTGCTGCAAAACCCGATGCCGATGGTCGAGCTGCTCTGGCAGCGCGAAATGGCGGCGGGACCGTTTGATAGCCCGGAGCGCAAAGCCGGCTTGGATAAAGCGTTGGCGAGTAAGACCAAGTTGATCAAGGATCACGGCCTGCGGTTGCATTATGAAGCGGCGCTGAAAGATTTGCGCTGGGCGTTATTTCGAAACCATGGCAAGCGCGGCGGCAAGCGTGGTCAAGCGGCAAGCCTGCCGGGAAAACCTCAGCAAAGCACCAAGGCTTCAGCGCTCGCCTCAGGTAATGATAGGGTTGCCCAATATATCCATGAGGCAGTGATCGTTGCGGCCGTGCTGGTCTGCCCAGCCGTGTTGGCGGATGTGCGCAGTTTACTCGAAGGCGTTGATTTTGATGATCAAAATTTAAACGCAATGCTCCGCCTCATGGTGCAAAGCAAAAATCAAACGCGCTCTGAGTTAGAGGCCCAGATCGCTGCTGAGCTAGGGCCTCAGGTGATCGAAAAACTGTTTTCTGCTGGGCATGTGCGCATGGCCGCCCGTTTGTTTAAGTCGGATCAAACAGAAAACGCCCGCGCTGCTATTTTAGAGGCTTTGGGAAAACTTTCCAGCCACAAAGGTTTGGCCGCAGAATTGAAAGAGTTGCAAGAGGCCGGAGAGGAAGCCTTGGATGAAACCGCTGTTTGGCGTCTGAAGGAGGCCGCTAAGGCAGGGCATAATGCCTTAAAAGCAGTCCAAGAAGATAAGGTTCAATATCAGATGGCGCAGAACGGTGCGCGAATCAACCGCAGCGAAAAAGAGCGATTCGATGAGATTTTGGGAGGGATTTCCTTTCAAAAACCAAAAAACTGACTAAATAGAGAGATATCGGTAAATAAAGTGCTGTAAACGGGGTAGCCGAATCATCTGATTCCGTTATCTCTTGTCAAAAACGAATCACCCGCGTTAGATTAGGAGTGCTGAATGGCCGCTAAAGACACCGACGATCGCAAGACAGATGATCAGGATGCTGAGATCTCCCTTGATATGAGTCAAGCCGCAGTCAAGAAAATGATCGGTGAAGCGCGTGAACGTGGTTATATAACATATGATCAACTTAATCAGGTATTGCCACCTGATCAGGTTTCTTCCGAACAAATTGAAGATGTGATGTCGATGCTGTCTGAAATGGGCATCAATATCATTGAAGATGAAGAGATCGAAGAAGAAGAAAAAGGAGCCACGGATCTGGTCGCGGTGACAGGCGGTAAAGATGTGGCGCTATCCTCGGGTGAAACCGAAAAGCTTGATCGCACCGACGATCCCGTGCGCATGTATCTTCGTGAAATGGGTTCGGTTGAGCTGCTCAGCCGCGAAGGTGAAATTGCGATTGCCAAACGGATCGAGGCAGGGCGCAACACGATGATCCTTGGGCTTTGCGAAAGCCCTTTGACGTTTCAGGCGATCACAATTTGGCGCGATGAATTGCTGAGCGAAGAGATTCTGCTGCGCGAGGTGATCGATTTGGAAACCACCTTCGGCAATCAAATGGAAGAAGATGGTGAAGGCGAAACTGTTCTGGCAACCGGCAATGTCGCGGTTGGGCAGCAAAAGGAGGCCCAATCCGAAGAGTTGGATGCAGATGGCAATCCAATACTGAGCGATGACGATGATGATGACGATGAAGACGATCAGTCCAACCTGTCTTTGGCGGCGATGGAAGCGGCGCTGAAACTTCAGGTGCTTGAAACGCTTGATCGTATTGCATCCGATTATATCAAATTATCCGATATGCAGGATTCGCGGATTTCTGCAACTTTGAATGAAGATAGCAGCTTTACTGAGACAGAAGAGGCAACATATCAGGCATTGCGCGCTGAAATTGTCGAGCTGGTCAACGGGCTTCATTTGCACAATAACCGGATTGAGGCACTGATTGATCAGCTGTATGGCATCAACCGGCGCATCATGCAGATTGATAGTTCCATGGTTAAATTGGCGGATCAAGCGCGGATCAACCGCCGCGAGTTCATCGATGAATATCGGGGCCATGAACTCGATCCCAATTGGATGGAACGCATGGCTGAGAAACCCGGCCGGGGTTGGCAAATGTTCATCGAACGCTCTACCGATAAAGCGGAAGGGTTGCGCAGTGATATGGCGCAGGTTGGTCAATATATCGGTTTGGATATAAGCGAATTTAGACGCATAGTGGCGCAGGTTCAAAAAGGCGAGAAAGAAGCCCGCCAAGCCAAGAAAGAAATGGTTGAAGCAAACCTGCGTTTGGTGATTTCAATTGCTAAAAAATACACGAACCGCGGCCTGCAATTTCTTGATTTAATTCAGGAAGGTAATATTGGCCTGATGAAGGCTGTGGACAAGTTTGAATATCGGCGCGGGTATAAGTTTTCAACCTATGCGACATGGTGGATTCGCCAAGCGATTACCCGTTCGATCGCCGATCAGGCGCGAACCATTCGTATTCCTGTTCATATGATTGAAACCATCAACAAGCTTGTGCGCACCGGCCGGCAGATGCTGCATGAGATTGGGCGCGAACCAACGCCCGAGGAATTGGCTGCTAAACTCCAAATGCCGTTGGAAAAAGTGCGCAAAGTGATGAAAATCGCCAAAGAGCCGATTTCACTAGAAACCCCGATCGGCGATGAAGAAGATTCGCAACTGGGTGATTTTATCCCAGATTCTAACGCAGTCTTGCCATTGGACAGCGCCATTCAAGAGAATCTGAAGGAAACCACCACGCGCGTGCTGTCATCACTCACGCCGCGGGAAGAGCGGGTTTTGCGCATGCGCTTCGGGATTGGCATGAATACGGATCACACGCTTGAAGAAGTGGGGCAGCAATTCAGCGTGACGCGCGAGCGGATCCGGCAGATCGAAGCCAAGGCTTTGCGAAAATTAAAGCACCCGTCACGCTCGCGCAAATTGCGTAGTTTCTTGGATCAATAAACACGCTATTTGGCCGGTTTACAGTCCAGATGCATTCAATGCATCTGGTGAAATTAGGGCGGTTTGATAAGCGCAAGCCAAATGTGAGAAACCGGTTGAGCGGGTATGATGCAAAAGACTTTCATTGTACAAACAGATGGTCCGCGGCTGTATGAGCTTACCGATCGGATCGCTCGGTGGGTGCAAGGTAACGGTCTGGTAAATTTATTCGTTCAGCACAGTTCGGCAAGCTTGTTGATTCAAGAAAACGCTGACAAGGATGTGCGCTCTGATTTAATTGCGTTTTTTGATCGTTTGGTGCCGCCGGCAACCCATCCTTCCATGTCATATTTGACCCATCTTTATGAAGGTGCGGATGATATGCCGGCGCATATAAAAGCCGCGCTTTTACTGACATTTCTAACTATTCCACTGCATGAGGGCCAATTGGCATTGGGGACGTGGCAGGGGATTTACCTGGTCGAACATCGCGTGGCGCCGCATCAGCGTCGGATCATTGCCTCTGTCTTGCGCGATCAGCTGCCCGCGCCCATGTAAAGGCGCTGCGCCCTGTTAACCATTTTTTGAACGTGTCTCCTGTTTCTGTACAGGTATAGCGGCGCGATAGGTGTCTGGGCAGGCCTTATGAAATTCATCAAAATCTATCTGTAGTGATCAAAAAAGCAGACTACACAAAGCGTTGCGGTTGCCCTATAGTGCTCGTGTAAAACAGTCTTTGGCCCGCAAATTCGGGCCAGTCTTATGCCAAAGGATATGCCAATGCGTTGCCCGTTCTGTGGGAATATTGATACCCAAGTGAAAGATTCCCGCCCCGCTGAAGACCATGTTGCAATTCGACGCCGTCGGTTTTGTGCAGCTTGCGTGGGGCGCTTTACCACTTATGAGCGGGTACAATTGCGCGATCTTGTGGTGATAAAGTCGAATGGACGACGCGAAGATTTTGATCGCGACAAGCTTGAGCGTTCCATTCGTATTGCGCTGCAAAAACGGCCAATTGAAAACGAGCGGATGGAGCAAATGATTTCGGGGATCGTACGGCGTCTGGAAAGCCTAGGCGAAACCGATATTAATTCAAAGAAAATCGGTGAGATCGTTATGGAGGCGCTGGCGCGCATCGATACGGTGGCCTATGTGCGCTTTGCGAGCGTTTATAAAAACTTTCAGGCTGCCGATGATTTTGATAAATTTGTCAGTGAGTTAAGGCCCAATATACCCACTGAAGAATAGGCAAGGTCAGTGCAAGATCACCAGTTCATGACGCATGCGCTGGCTTTGGGGCGGCGCAATCAAGGCCAATGCTGGCCCAATCCGGCAGTGGGCTGCGTGATCGTAAAAGAGGGACGCGTTGTTGGCCGCGGTTGGACCGCGATAGGGGGGCGCCCGCATGCCGAAGCACAGGCGTTGAAACGCGCCGGCGCGTTGGCAGCGGGCGCCACTGCCTTTGTCACGTTAGAGCCCTGTGCGCATCAAGGGCAGACCGGTCCTTGTTGTGATGCGCTGATTGCGGCCAAGGTTGCGCGGGTCGTGATTGGTGCGGCAGATCCAGATCCCCGGGTCGCGGGGCGCGGGGTGGCGGCATTAAAAGCTGCGGGCATTCAGGTTATTGAAGGTGTAGAGGTTGAGGCTGCTGCCTGGGACCATGCGGGCTTTTTTAATCGGATTCTGCTTAACAGGCCGCATATAGCGTTGAAAATGGCGGCCAGCTTTGATGGCAAATCGGCGATGGAAAATGGCGAAAGCCAATGGATTACCGGGCCTTTGGCGCGGCGATGGGTGCATGGGATGCGGGCCCGCTATGATGCCGTTTTGGTTGGGGGGGGGACGGTGCGCCGTGACAATCCCAATCTGACCGTTCGGGATATCGGCATTGAGCGGCAGCCGGTACGTGTGGTGGTTAGCAATGGCGCTGATCTTCCCGAGACCCATCATTTGGCGCAAACCGCGAAAAGCGTTCCTGTCTGGATCTGCCATGGCCCTCAGGCGGATAAAGCGCGCTTACGGGCATGGCAAAAGCTTGGGGCGGTGTTGATCGAATGTGCGGCGGATAAAAATAATCTTGACCTTAAAGATGTTGCGCAGCGTTTGGCGCAAAAGGGCCTGACACGGGTTTTTTGCGAAGGCGGAGGGGCGTTGGCAGCAGCTCTGCTGAACGCGGATCTTGTGGATGAATTGATTGGAGTTACTGCCGGGCTTGTGCTGGGCGCGCGCGCCCAGCCGGTGATTGGGGATTTGCCCATCAATCACTTGAAAGAGGCAAAGCGCTTCGTTGCGCATAAGACGCAGGCCCTTGGCCCCGATCTGCTGCAAATTTGGCGGCGCTGCTAGGTTCGTTGTGTCCAAATCTTAGCTCAACGCCAAAACGGATCGGGCTTGGCAAACCAACCCTGCAGTTTGACGAGCACTCTGTTCGCCTGGCTTGGGCGATGCGCGCCGGGGTCCAGCAATCGATCTACCACCACTTCAACGGGGCAAGCCCTGCGCGTGACTGGATCAAAGTAGCGCGGGTATATTATAAGGCATCCGTATAAAAATTCCTGCAAGGTTAGGCCGGGTTTGCGCCGTGCGATTTTAGGCCCTAGATCATTGGTGAATCCCCAGCCTGCATAAAAAGGTTGCCCAAAAATATGGGGGCGGTGCCCCGCTAAAATCGCCTCAAAACCTAGCTGTGACGAAAAACTATACACTGCTTTGGCGCGTTCCAAGAGATGCCAGGGCGAAGTTGCGCGATTGAAAAGCGTGATCTGTGGGCTATCGCAATGCCGCGCTGAAAAATAACCTTCGCGCAGATTGAACCGCTTTTCTGGGTGGGTTTTGATTATGATTTTATGATCAGGGAAATGGGCTCTTGCGTGGGCAAGTATTGCGTCGAAGTCTATTTGCCCACCGCCAGACGCGCGTACGGCACCATCGCCGCGGGTTTGATCGATCAGCAAAATGAACCCGGGTTCGGGAAGCGGCATGCGCGGGTCAAAGGCTGAATATTTGGAAAGGTGCTGGTCTTGAAGCCGAGATATTGCGTCTTCTGCGCGCTGCAACTCTTGTGGATCGTTTAGCGGTTCATGCTGCAGAATCTGTTCCAGATCGCTGGGTTGCGCCGGGTCGTAATGGAAGCCCCCTTTGTCGAGCATCATGCCGATCGGGGGCTCCTTACCTAACCGGGCGGGAAAAAGAGATCGTAAAAATGCATCTTCGCAATAAAGAAGTGGTGCGTTGAAACGCTTAGCTATCTTTTGGCCACGCCGCGCGGCTGCCGATTTTCCCCAGATCAGAACTTCAGCTTGCGCAAATGGAAGGCCCAGCGTCAACTGATATCCTGATAGGGCCAGAATACGTGCTACGCGGCGCTTGTGTAAAAGGCCTAAACTATACCAAAAAACAGGCTTTTGGCGCAGTGATTGAACCACGCGGCGTTTTTTATCAGCGAGAGGCGCTTGCATCGCTTAGGGTTTTAACGAGAGGGTATTCGCGGATTGATTGATCGTGTTTACAGCGTCTAAAGATCCGGTAATGGCGGCGATCAACTTGTTCCATTGGGTAAAGGCGGCCTCGGTTACGTAAACTGTATCTTGATCACGGATGGTGAAGTCGCGGGCAATAAAGATACCTGTGGGCTTTGTTAAATCCAAAATATAAATAATTTTAACCTCGCCGGTTAGATCCGAGCGGCCCAAGACATGATTGGCGGTTTTGGCGGTCTCATTGCGAAACACGAAGATTCCCTTTGGATCAGAGGTAACTGGCGATAATCCTCCCACCAAGGCCAAGGCTTCGATTGCGGAGATCGTTTGCGTGGGAAACCCGATGCGCGCTTGCGTGCCCGTGGATCCTAATGAGGTGAAGGCGCGCGTGTCGGTTTCGACAAGAACCCTATCTCCTGCACGCAGCGGAATATCGGTGTTCGGGTGGTTGTAGAGGTCTTGAAACCAGACCTTTTCCAAAAGGCTCCCCCGTAAGATGGTGATTTGTGCCACTTCGGGTTCGATGGTCACGCCGCCTGCTCGGGCCAGCATAGCCCCCAGCGTTCGCGTTGGTCGTTCTATAGGATAGATTCCCTGTTTCACCACGGCGCCAATCACCGATACGGTCGCGCCATCGCCCGAGCTGCGACGCACTTGCACCTGCGGGTCTGGGGTTTGCACCTGTAACATTTCCGTTAAATGCTGGCGGATCGATTCAGGGGAATGCCCAGCCGCTTTAATCCGCCCAGCATAGGGAATGAAAATATATCCCTCACCATCCACTTGTACTTCGTCAAGGATCGTTGAATTGCTGTTTTGAGCTGCCAAAAGACTGCTTTCCACGCTTTCCCAAATCGTCAAGCCTAATGTATCACCGGGCTGTATCGTGTCAGAGCCCAGCATGGCAGCTGATTTGAATTTATTAGAAAAGCCCAAAGCAGGAATAGTTGCGGTTTTTTGCGCGACGGCGGCGTCAACTTCGACAATAAGATTTGTTTCATTTGTGTTTAAATCGTTAATAATCTCAGCCCGCGTCGGGCCAACTCTGGGCAATTCACACGCCATAACAATGCTTAAACAGATTAGCCCCGCGATCTGGCGAACCAGCCATCCGGGCGATGCGGGTTGAAAGCGACATGCACTTAAAAAAATGCGAGATAAGGGGGTCATTCGGCTGCCACCAATGCGGGTGCGTGCGCGGTCGATAGGGTAAAACCATCCGGACTCTTATGAAGGGGTTGATCCGTTAAATAAGCGCTATAGGGGTCAAGTGGATGAAACATTTTCTTAGCAAGTTGAGCAATTGCTTGCTGCCGCCCGGCTTTTGAATAAAATCCGCCAGGTATTTGGGATGTCTGCAGTAAAAAATTTCGAAACG
>Ga0181587_10000636_pt1 | contig 28546 bp, 21 predicted proteins | sample 071ome_27_FD_132463 | JGI IMG/M metagenome (GOLD analysis project Ga0181587, IMG submission 132463) | Coastal salt marsh microbial communities from the Groves Creek Marsh, Skidaway Island, Georgia - 071409AT metaG (megahit assembly) | ecosystem: Environmental > Aquatic > Marine > Intertidal... | reverse complement strand
TCACCCCGAATACTGATCGGCCCCAGGCCCACGGCTACGCCCGCGCCGATGCCGAAGTCAAAGCCGTCATCGCTGATGCGTTCCCCGAATCCACGGGCGTCCAGGTCCCAGGAGATGCCCCCCAGCTTGCCGAAGATTTCCACCGGGCCGATTTCCACCCCGGCGATGCCAAACATGCTGAAACCGGTGGTGTCGACCGACCAGTTGTTATCGAGGAATTCAACTTCGGGGCTGCCAAAATCGACATAGGAGATTTCCGCCGCCGCAAACATCAACGGCAAATCAAAGCGGTAGCCGCCGAAGAGCTTGTAAGCCGTATCGTCCTCATCGAATGATGTGGGCAGATCAGGCACACCCACATCGCCAAAATCCGCGCCGATCGAGGCGCCACCGGCCGATGCGCCAATGTACAGGCCGCTGTCGGCCATCGCGGCCACGGGAAGCAGGCCACCCAGCAGGGCAGCCATTGCGAAGCGTCGTCGAAAGTTCATGCTTTACATCCTTTGTTGAGCAGGCTGGATTTTACTGTACTCAACCGCTGATCCCAATCCCCATGCCAGCCATGCGGCAGCCTTGCCATCTCGGCCGCGCCGGAACGATGACGATATCTGACCTCACTGTGGTGAGGCCGAACCCGCATCATCTGAAGACAGACCATGCAGCCTGCTCCAAATCCGGGTTTACAAAACACCGGCTGATGGCCGTAGAAAGACAGCTGCCGTGCCCGCCCGGGTCGATGCATTTGGCGTCAGAAAATGTATGATGGCGGAGTCACATACTCATAGAATGGAGCTCGAAATGAAACGCTTGTCATTGCTATTCGCATCCGGAATGATGCTCGCGCTGGCCGCCTGCTCTGAGCAGCCTGCGCCCGCGCCTTCGGAAGAACCCATCGAGCAGGCTGATGCAGCACCCGCGCTGATCCCTGTCACCGAGGAAAATTACAAAGTCGCGGAATCTGACCTGGCCTTTCACAACATCACCAAGCTGGTCGGAATGAATACTTTTTTTCATTTCCCCATAGGCGCATTTGATCTGAACAACCAGACCGTCGTCAGGATGAACCAGGATACGGTATACAGTGGCGCGGTCATCGATACCTCGGCGGGGGCGACGATCACCATCCCCGACATGGGGGAACGCTATCTCAGCGTGATGGTGGTGCAAAACGACCACTACATCGACCAGGTTTTTCTAACACCGGGCACCCATGACATCGAGAGCGACACGGATTTCGCCCTGATCGCCATGCGCATCCGGGTTGACGCCAACGACCCGGAAGACGCCGCGCGGGTCACTGCACTCCGTGACGGCACCGTGCTGTCCGTGGCAGGTAGCAAGATACATTCCCTACCCGACTATGACCTGCAACAGTTGGAGGCATTGCGGAGCCAGTTGGCCGATGAATCACTGACGCATCCCAGCACCATTGGAATGCAGGGCGCTCGCGGTAGCGTGGACCCCCGCATGCACCTGCTGGGGACGGCTTACGGTTGGGGATTGCTCCCCGAACAAAATGCCGTTTACATCGGCTCACCAAAATTGCCGGCCGACGGTTGTTATACGGCCTCTTTCCAGCCCCCGCCATTCACCCCCCCCGGGTTCTTCTCCATTACGATGTATGACAAGGATGGCTGGATCGTCAGCGAGCGCGCCATTCTGAATGAGTTCAATATCGATTTTAATGAAGACGGTTCTTTCGATGCCTATTTCGGCGATTGTGGAGATACCGCAGTCAACAACCTGCCCATCACGGACGGGTGGAATTACGTCATGCGGATCTATCAGCCCAATCTCGATGAAGCGGCCGAGTACAGGCTCCCGGACGCTCAGAAGGTGAATTGAGCCGCTAACGCCAGGATGAGCGCAAGCCCGGCGGCTGAGGCGGCGGAGCCCGGCGCATCCGGGGTTTTGATGCACCACGCCTGTGGTGACTTCAGAGCCCCGGGGCGCTGCCGGGCCCCTGGGGCCACTGAGCACCTCGGCGCGTGGTAGACATCGAGGCGCATTTCCGGGCGCAGGCGCGCTGGGTAACCAGCCGGGAAACAAACCCTTCGTCTCGCGTCGTCTACGCACCTTTCGAGCCCAACGACGCGATATCCGGGGCGTGCGCGGACTTGCTTGCCCCACCTGAAATGGACCGGGCTGCGCGGTTCGGACCACACCCGCTCAAAGCGCATTTCCTGCAGCGACGCGCTTTCCAGCGGTTCTGTGTATCCCGCGCGCTGCATGGCGAACTGCGCCTGGCTGAGATCGAACTGGTTCACGACGACAAAGGCCGCCCGATGCTGCCGCAGGCGGCGCATCTTCATTTCAGTTTCGCCTCGAGCAGCGGCGGCTTCATTGGCGCGTGGTCGCATCAGGGCAGCGTCGGAGTGGATCTGCAGGAACCCGTGAAAACCATCGAGCCCGAGGCGTTGGCGAAAACCTGCTTCACCCGCCGGGAGCGTGAACGCATGGATCGATGTGTTAGTGACGCAGAACGCGCCGATATGTTTTATCGCCTGTGGTGCCTCAAAGAAGCCGCTCTAAAGTCCATCGGCGAGGGACTGCCTTTTGGGATGGACCGCTTCGAATTCGAAACAGGCGTCGATGCCAGATGCCTGAGCGCCCCTGACCCATGCGGCGCGCCGAAGCACGTTTCCTGTTACGAATATCGTGTCGAAGAGGCCTACGCGGCGCTGGTCAGGCTGGACGGTCCAGGCGCACCGGCAACATGAATGCCGGATTCAGCGCCGCAGCGGCTGCCAGGAAAGATAAGTAAAGCAGCGCCACAGCCACTCCAGGGGCCCATGGCGAAAATATTTCAGCCACCAGCCGGCCAGTGCCATCTGAACGGCAAAAATGCCCAGCGCGCTCACGACAACCGCGAAAGGCCCCATGCGATACGCCATCCCGAGCCCGTAGCCGTGAAAGAGGGTGGTAAAAATCAGCGCCTGACCCAGGTAGGTTGTCAGCGCCATGCGACCGGCATGAGCCAGCAGGCGTGAAATCAGGGCATCACGCGAGCCGTGCGCCCAGATCAGCACCGCGGCCCCATAGCCTGAGGCAAGAGCGACGGTGCTCAGCACAAACAACAGATCTCCCGCCAGCTGCACGGTCGCGGATGATTCTGACGCCTGGTATACCTGGTAACCGCCGAACACCATCAGTGGCCACAACGCCGCTGCTGCTGCCAGCCCCAAACTGAGACCCAGCCAGCGCACGGCGGCATAGCGACGATCAGGAAATATGCCTTTTTCCCGAAGCACGGCGCGGCCCCACAGGTATCCAAGAATGATGATGGCCATGACCGCGAGGCCTGAGTCGGGCCAAAGATAGTCGGCCAGGGGGTTTTCGGGGATGACCTCGGCGTTGTACTCCAGGATTTCACGAATGCTGCCGGTCACATACACGCTGTCTTCGCGCTCCCACTGCAGCTCCATTTGCGCAGTTTCGACATTTTCCGGGGCAGGATCGTCGTCGCGCGGGGGACCCTGCCAGTGGGCCAGCGGGAAAACCAGCAGCAAGGCCAGGGCGGTCGCGCAGAGCCACTTTGCGGGCACGCGCTGGAGCAGCAGCAACACCAGCCCAAGCTCCGCGTAGAGCATGAGAATATCGCCTTCGTAAAAAAGCGCGTGCAACATGCCAAGCGTGAACAGAAAGGCCAGTCTGCGCAACAACACCACCATGGAGTGGTCTGAACGGACCGACAGCCGGGCCATTTGCAGGGCGAGCCCGAATCCGAAAAGAAGACTGAACAGGGTCCAGAACTTGGCATCCACCAGCAGCCGGATCGCGGTGAGGCTGATACGGTCCGGCAAGCTGTCCCACGCGATGGAATCAGCGCCGAAACTGAGCATGTTCACCAGCAGCACACCCGACAGGGCGAAACCGCGCAATACGTCAACTTCGAACAGGCGCTGATCAGCGGATGTGGGGCCGGTACCCTCGGGCGTGCGCTTCAACGGGACGGTCTGACCGTCAATCGGCCGGCGCGGGGCAGACCGGCGGGGAGAACAGCACGTTCCATTCCTCATCCACCAGCTTGACGCGACTGCCCAGGCCCAGTTCCTCGGCCTTGCGATACAAGGTCAGTGCGACGGCGAGGTCTTCGATCGCCAGGCCAAACGGGTTGAAGAAAATGCGCTCCTGATCATCCTCTCGACCGGGAATGACGCCCTGGACGATCTCGCCAAACTCGCCATGGATACCCTCCCGCTCGAGCAGGCCCTGCTTGTGCATGCGCGCCAGCACGCGATCGGAGTGCACGCATTGCGCCCAGTCATCGACGACGATCTTGTCCGACAGCTGCACCAGCTCGAAGGTGGGGTCCATCAATGAGACATTGACGAATAAAGACCCCTCTTTGAAACAGTCCGGGGTGACATAGGCCTCGTCCGCGGTGGTGGCTACCACGGCGATGTCCGAGGGCGCCAAAGCCGCCCTGAAATCAGCGACCGGGTCCACCGCCACACCCAGGCCCTCCATGTGGCGCGCGAACGCGTCCAGGCGCTCTGGCAGAAGATCATAAACCCGCCATTGATCAATCGTGGGGAACCAGTGATGCAGCACGTACAGCACCAGGGCACCGATTCTTCCCGCGCCTACCAGACCGACACTGCGGCTGTCGGAGCGAGCCAGGTAACGCGCGGCCAGGCCCTGAACCACCGCTGTGCGCATGGCACTGATCAGGCCACCTTCCATGACGGCGATCGGCTGCCGGGTCTCCGCGTCGTTCAACACGATCACCGCGTTGGCGCGGGGCAAACCGATGGATGGGTTACGGTGCGCGCTGGCGATCCACTTCATGCCCTCGATATCGAAGTTTCCGCCCAGGTGCGCGGACAGGCCAATGATCCGATCCGCGACATGGGGACACTCGGGGCGCTTGAGAAAACTGCTGGGTGGGGCCGTAAAGTGGCCTTCGGCGTGAACCACGAACATGTCTTCCAGGCAGGCGCCGATCAAATCCAGATCAGTCGCCCCACATCGGACGAGTTCGTCTTGCGTGAGCAATAAGGTCTCAGTCGGCTTCGCTGGCATCGTCATAAATCGTGGGCACGTAAATATTCTGCAGCGTCAGCCAGTCCTTGTTGAACTGCGTGTCCATGTATCGGCTGCCATGATCCGGCAGTATCGCCAGCAGGCGATCGCCCGGCCCATAGTGAGCGGCAGCGACGTTGCGCATCACGTGCAAGGCGGCGCCACCGGTACCGCCGGTCAATACGCCCTCGGTGCGCGCGAGCTGCGCGGCGGCGTCAATAGCCTGTGCCGCGTCGACGTATACCACATGATCAACATAATCCCGAAAGCGCTCGCCGCCGTAGTTCGCGGGCTCGATGCTTGTGCCCATGCCGTTCAGAAACCTCGGCGCGCTCCCGTCGTTACCCGCCAACGCGAGAGAGCCATGCTCATCGACCAGCCAGAAGTCAGTATCCGGCGCGTGTTGCTTGAAATAGCGCGCGACACCCATGGAACTGCCGCCCGTCCCGGCCACCATGACAATGGCCGCGAGCTCACCGCCCACGCCCTCGAGGATTTCCGGTCCCGTGGATGAATAATGCGCGTCGATGTTGGCCGCACTGTCATACTGATCGAGGTAGATCGCGCCCGGGTTTTCGGCCAGGACGTCCTCGACTTTTTCCAATCGGGTGAGATGGTAGCCACCGGTGTGGTCCCGCTTGTATACCTTGACCAGCTTTGCGCCCAAGGTCTCCAGGCATCGCTCGGTGGCCGGAGGAATCTTGGGGTCGACGAGACAGATCAACTGGAACTTCTTGACCGCGCAGACCATCGCCATGCCCACGCCCATGTTGCCCGAAGTGGCGATAACGATCTTCGCGCCCGGCCCCAGCTGATGCTCCGCTTCGGCCGTTTCGATCATGCGAAGGGCGGAGCGGTCCTTCATGCTGCCGGCGGGATTCATTGACTCGATTTTCGCGTGCAGGGCCGGCGCCAACCCCGCACCGAACCGCTCAAGGCGGACAATGGGCGTCCCCCCGATGGCATCCAGGATATTGCCTGCTATGTTCGACCCCATGGCGTGATTATGTCAGAACCCGCGCGTCATGATAAACGACCGGGATTTGAAATACCCCTCGCATTGAACTAAGGTTGTCTCGAGGCCGGAATTCTGCACGACAAGGACCATTTTCTGCAACTGAATCCGGATCAACGCTTTAATAGCGGCATGGCACAAAGCAGTCATGGCCGTCCAAGGGGCAAGAGCAGCTTTAGCCTATATTTTTTGGTGTTAACTCTTTTGGTGACGGAGGTTTTTAAATGAAACGTTTTGTTTGTTACGCAGCCGGAATGGCTTTGTGCATGGCCGCATCATCGGTCTCGGCGTCTATGGTTTCCCAAATGTGGAAGTGTGAGCTCAATGACGACGCCACGGAAGAAGCGGTGATGGAAGCCGCCTCCGCATGGGCGGCGGAAGCCAGAAAACTGCCAGGCGGCGAGAACATGACCCTGGCCATCCGCTTTCCGGTCGCGGTTCGCCCTGTGGGTGATACCGACGTCGTGTTAACCATGACGGTGCCAAGCTTCGAAGAGTGGGGCAAATTCTGGGACGCGTATCCAAGCTCTGACGTCGCGCAGATGGAACGGCGCACGATGAACTGCCCGGACAGCTCTCTCTGGGAAATGGAAATGGTCAAATAACCATTTTCTGATATGCGGAAGACGGGGCCGTCCAAGTGCGGCCCCGTCTTACTTTTGCCCACGAAAAATCAAAGAACCTCGAAAAAACGACCATGTCTCTCGTCTGGAGCTGTAATGAGTGGGACCCACTCGAGGAAGTCATTGTGGGCAATCCGGCGGCGGCCCGCTATCCCACCTCTGACCCCAGCACACGCCTGGCCGAATTCCCTGACCGCCCGCTGGCTGAGATTCCCCAGGGGCCTTTTCCAGATCAGGTCATAGAGGAAACCGAAGAGGACCTCGACGCATTCGCATCCGTGCTCGAGCAGGCTGGCGCGAAGGTCAGAAGGCCGCAGACCTGGCCGCATGAGGCCAGTTTTTCAACCACCTCATGGCAAGCCCAGGGCTATTACAACTATTGCCCGCGAGACGTTCTGCTCGTGGTCGGTGACCAGGTCATTGAGACCCCGAACATCATCCGCAGCCGGTCGCTTGAGGTCTTTAGCTACCGTGACCTGCTACTGGAGTATTCCGCCTCGGGTGCGCGCTGGTACTCCGCGCCCAAGCCCATGCTGCTCGACTCGCTGTTTGAGTTCGAGCGGGAACGCCCCGTGCCCAGAGATGACGAACCGGCCTTCGATGCCGCCAACGTTTTACGCCTCGGCCGGGACTTGCTGTACCTGGTCAGCGGCACTGGCAATGAGCGCGGTGGTGTTTGGCTGCAGTCCATGCTGGGAGACGGGTTCAACATTCACTTCCTGAAAGACGTGTATTACGGAAGCCATATCGACTCGACCTTTGCGGCGCTGCGCCCCGGCCTGATGCTGTGCAACCCGGCCCGTATCAACGAAGACACGCTGCCGCCTTTCCTGCGCGAATGGGAAGTCATCTACAGCCCGCCCATGGAAAACACCCAACGCTTCGACGACGATTATCTCTCGAGGAGTATCGGCAGCAAGTGGATCGACATGAACATTTTCAGCATCAGCCCGGAGGTGGTCGTGGTCGATAGTGACCAGCATGAACTGATTCGCGTGCTGGAGCGGCACCGGCTGGACGTCGTTCCGCTCAAACTGCGGCATTCGAGGCTGCTCGGGGGGGGCTTTCACTGCGTAACGCTGGACGTGCGCCGGTCCGGCCGCCTCGAGTCCTATTTTTCCGGCTCCTCCTCAACGTCCACCGTTGCAGGTGACCAGGGCAGCTAGCATGCTGCTTACCACTGGCGGCATTCTCCTGCTGTTACTGCTCGCGTCGCTGATCACGTGGCGCAGGTATGTCACGGGGCGCAGTCAGGGCGCCGGTGACAGGCCGGATCACTGCGCCTATAGCTTGACGGATTGCTTCAGCGATCGTCACCTGCACAACGTGCCTCATCAAAAGGGCGTGAGGTGGCTGCACGAGGTGTTCGAACGCTCCGCGATGCGGTTTCCCCGCCATGTCGCGCTGCAAATCCCCAACTCGGGGCAGCGGCTCACCTATGCCGAACTCGATCAGCGGGCGGAACAGGTGGCCGCCTCGCTGCAGGGGCTCGTCACCGGCCCCGATCAGGTCGTCATGATCGCGATGAACCAGGACAGCTGGCACTGTATCGCGGCCCACCTGGGCGTGCTCAAGGCCGGCGCTGTGGCCATGTTCCTCGACACCAGGCTGCCCGAAGCCATGATCAGGCACATGACGGGCGATGCCAGCCCGGTTGCGATCCTTGCGTTGGAGCCCGTCGATCTCGGCGGTGCGCCCTGGGTCGATATGGGAGATCTGCCCGATGCCCCGATGAGGCGTCAAAAACCTGGCTGGCTGAATGAACCCGCCGCGCAGCTGGCCACGATTTTTTACACCAGCGGTACCACGGGTCTGCCCAAGGGCGTGGAGTGCCATCACGCGGGCTATGTCAACCTGGCGCTGACGTACGCGGACTATCTCGACCTGGTGCCGGGTAAAGACGCCACCTCGCTGATTTCTTCCCTGGGCTACGACGGCAGCATTTCAGAAATGTACAGCGCGTGGGTTTCCGGCTGCGCGGTGGTCATGCTGACCGCGGAAGAAGTGCGTTCCGGACCGGACCTGGTGCCCCTGCTTGTCGGAGAGGAAGTAACGGCCTTGTTCAGCCCGCCCGGGCTGCTGCCCACGCTCACCCCCTCACCCGAAATCGACCTGCCCTACCCGATCTGCCGCTACATCATTCCGGCCGGAGAGGCCTTCCCCCCGTCGCTGGTCGAGCCCTGGACCCGCGGCAGGCGACAGGTCATCAACACCTACGGGCCGACCGAGGCCAGCACCGACACCAGCCATCAGAGTCTGCGACCCGATGAACCGGTGACCATCGGTTCACCATTGCCGAATGTCACTTACGTGATATTGCCTTTTGGTGATACCGAGCCTTTGCCTCATGGGGCCGTGGGGGAACTCTGCATCGGCGGCGTGCATGTTGCGCGAGGCTATCGCAATCTGCCCGAACTGACCGCGGAAAAGTTTATTCAGCATGAGTCCTTCGGCCGCCTGTACCGCACCGGCGACAAGTGCCGCATCGATATTGACCGGCAGCAGGTTGAATTCCTCGGCCGCGAAGACGCGCAACTCAAAGTGCGTGGGCATCGGGTCGAAATACAGCCGATCGAGGACTTGCTGCAAAGCGAGTTCGAAGAAATCGAGGCCGCTGTCATCGATTACCGCAACGAGGAATTGATTGCATTTGTGGCGGCGCCCACGATGCTCTCGGATACGTCCGGCTCGGCCGTCGCCGCCCCGTCAGATTGGACCCAGCGCGTGCTGAGCCGGCTTTCCCTGACCCTGCCCGCCATCGCCGTGCCCGCCAGGGTTTTCATGGTTCCATCGTTCACGCTGAAACCGATCTCCGGAAAAATCGACCGCGACAAGCTGCCCCGGCTGCACGAAGCCGATTTTCTGAGTGAGCAGCCATCTGCGGGGCCGTCCTCGACCGCGGAAGAACAGGCCGATGTCCCGGAGGCGGATCCTGAGACAGACAGGGAAAAGGCCCCCTTGGCCTTCGAGGTATTGCAGATTTGCCGCGAGGTGCTGGCCGCGGAGCTTGGCTGGGACGACCGCTTCATCGACCATGGCGGACATTCACTGGCCATCGCGCAACTCGCCCTCAGGCTACAGACAGCGGGCTGGCAGGTTTCAGTGCGCGACCTGCTCAGCACGGCGGACACCCCACGCCAGGTCCTCTCGCGGCCGCTGGCCCCGCCCGGGGAAGAAAAGGCGACATGGACGCGCGCGCGCGCCACCCCGGCGCTGGAACGACCAGCGTCCAGGATTCTCAGCGTGTGGTTGTTCACGGCTCTGCAGTGTCTCCTGCTGCTCATTCTTTACGCGCCTTTTGTTCTCGGAGTGATCGCACTGACACTGCTGGCGAGCGACAGTCAACTGCTGGACGCCCCGAGACTGCCCGTATTTTTGCTGGCAGGCATCGGCGCCTACCTGGGCGCGTTGCTGGTGCCGGCAGGCATCCTGGGCTGGATCATGTTTCTGCGCACGCTCCTCAACGGTCACCCAAGACGCAGCGGCGTCGCGCCGGGCATTTATCCGAAATGGAGCGTGGCGCATTTACGTGCCTGGTATGCCGGACGCATGCAGACGCTGTTCCTGAGGCCCTTGAGGCTGATCATCAGAAGCTCGGTGATCGTGCGATGGGGGCTTCGCTGCCTGGGCGCTCGCGTCGGCGCGAATCTTCAGGTGGCCGGGGACGCCAATTTCCCGGGACCGCTCGACCTGCTCGACATAGGGTCAGGGGTCACCATCCAGAGCCGCGCGATGATCGCGACCAGCCGGTGGGTGGGCACGGAATTACACATCGGGCAAGTCTGCCTGGAAGACCATGCCAAAATCGGAATGCGGGCCGTGGTTGGCCCGGGCCTCGCGGTGGGACACGGCACCTGGGTCACACCTTACACCCCCGTGCTGGCCTCGACCCAGCCGGGCACGATGTGGGAAGGGGCGCCCGCGCGGTGTGTCGGCCGATTCACCCGATTGCGCCGCGAGTTGACCATGAGTGGGCCGGGGCCCGGCGCGGGCTTTATGGAGGCCATCAACCTGGCCATGCAGGTGGTGCTGGAAATGGTTCTCGTCATATTGCCCGCAACGCTGATCTTGTTCGGTATGACAGAATTCCTCAACCGCGCTGGGCTGCAAAGCAGGCTGAGCGTGGGGTTAAACTCGGAGGTGGCCGGTGAACTGGCGCATGTGGCGCTTTTGGGTCTCGCCTCGACCTGGCTGAGTCTTATCGTTGTTTCCCTGGCGTTGAGCCTGTTTCTCCGACTGACGCGGTTTGCACCCGGTATGCTGCCCGCCCGCAGTTTGCGCGCGCATTTGCTTCGATATCGGGTCGTCAAGATGAACCAGGTCCAGCGGTCCTGGGGTTGGTCCATCACGGGACAGTATCTGCGTGCGATCAGCGGGATGCGGTTTAGCCGGGTCGGCGCCTCAGAATGCGACATCATGCTGAACCTGGTGCCCGAATCCTTCAGCGCCGCACCGGACGTGTTCTGGTCGCATGGGTGCATGACCAACGTGCTGGACGACGACGCGCACACCCTCACCCTGGGGCAGGTCGAAATGCCCTCCGCTTTTTTCGCCGGCAATGGCAGCGTGACCGAGGCCGGCCAGTTTCCGTCGCACTTTCTGCTGGGCGTGGCGACACCCGGCAGCGATATCCGCTTCCGAAGGCAGATGCGGTCTCGCCACGAGGCGCCCAGGGCGGTTGCCGGCAATCCGCCACTGAGGTTCGCCGTGCCACCGGAGCGGGAAGATGGCGAAGCCGCATTACCGGGGCTGGGTATCTTCATCGCCCGGCTGCTGATCTTTGATGTCCTGAGACCCGCTTTTCTGCCCACGGCGGAAGTCATTGCCTACGCGCTTGTCTTCCTGGGAACACAGGCGCTCGGCATGGGCCCGGTCATAGGCGCATTGAGTGCGATCCTGGCGACTGAATTGCTGCTTCTCACCGGGTGTCTCATGGTCAAAGTGCTGCTGGTGGGGCGCTGGGGCCGTGACAACTCGACCGCCTTCTGGTCGTTGCGGCATTTCACCTATTTCTTCGCGCAGGACTGCTTTTTTGCCTGGTGCAGCCAGTCGCTCAGCTTTCTCGCGGGCACTTTGCTGCCCAACGCCTACCTGCGCTGGATGGGTTGCAAGCTGGGCAGGCGCACCATCGTGACCTCACCCCTGCAGGCATTTGACTGGAACGCCGTTGAACTGGGGCACGACTGCATGGCTGACGGGGTTTTCCAGTTACATACGTTTGAGGGTATGCGACTGACGGTCAATTCCAGCCGGATCGGTGACGGCTCCAGTCTCGGTTTGGGCGCGTGCGTAATGGGTGGCGTCGAGATCGGCCAGGGTACCGACCTGGCGCCGCTGAGCCTGGTGCTGAAAGACATGAAGCTGCCCTCGGCAAACTACGACGGCAGCCCGGTCGGCATTGCCCTTGAGCGCCAGCCTGCCGGCGACGGGCCATGATCGGCGAGCGGATGATCGGCGAAGAGGCCCCGCTAACGTTTGCCGGGCGCGTCCAGGCGGAACGCCTCCAGGCTCAACGCCGTTTGGCGCAGCGCAATGCTGCCCACATGCCGCTCCGAAGGCTGCACCATGGCCAGGCGCCAGGCGCCGGGGTCGTCGTCATCCATTGAGCGCACGGCCTCAGGCTCGCCCGGCACGCAGCTGACGCTGAAACGGTTGAGCCGATTGGCGATACCATGACCTGCTGCCTTCACGACGGCCTCTTTGCAGGCCCACGCGCGCAGAAAGGCCTCGTCCAGCCGTTCAGGGGCCAGCGCGGCCATCTCCCTGGCCTCGGCCGCGCTGAAGTAACGCCTCGCCAGGGACAATGGGTCCTGGACACGGCGCCCCGCCACCTCGAGGTCCACACCCACAGGCGCGCCGGCCGCGATTCCCACCAGGCAGCAACCGGGGCTGTTGGCATTGCTGAAATCGAGGCCTGAGCCCGCCGCCGCACCCGCCAGCACCGGCTTTCCGCTCACCCTCCGGGCGATCTCCACATCCTTGCCCGGCACGCCGAGATATGCGCCAAGAAGCAATCGCAGGTAAAACCGCCGTAGCGCGCGCGCCTGGCGCGCGTTGAGCGTGGAGGCAGGCGCCTGCTCATCGCCCTGCAACGGGTTTCCTAGCCGGTCAAAATCAAGAAACCAGAGGTGAACGGTGCCCGGCGGCGGAATGGCCAGCTTGCCCAAAGGCAGCGACCGGCGCTTGAAAACGGACGGGCCTGCCCCATTTTCTTTTTGGCTTATCATTGTTTCTACTTAGCAGCTACCGTAAGCTCAACGCACCCAGTGTAAGGGGTCTGCGGTCAACCATGTCGCCACGGCCACTCAAGGCCGCAGCGTTAAACCTTGAACCCGGGGCGAGATACCATTAGTTTAAGCGTCCCCGAAGCAGTCGTGCCCAGTATGCAATTCAAAAATGTCGTGATCCAGTCGCTGGCCGCTATCGAGCCACCCATCAGGGTGACTTCGCGCGAAATTTCCGAGCGCATCAAGCCAACACTTCAGCGCTTGGGCATCCGGCCCAATTTGCTGGAGGAGATTTCGGGCATACTCGAACGGCGTGTCTGGCAGGCCAATACGCAGCCCTCTGATGGCGCCACACAGGCAGCCGAGCGGGCCATTGAGGATGCCGGCATCGACCGTTCAAACATCGGGGTCATCATCAACACCTCGGTCTGCCGGGATTTTCTCGAGCCCTCCACGGCGTGCATCGTTCACGGCAACCTGGGCCTGCCCGACAACTGCCTTAATTTTGATGTTGGCAACGCCTGCCTGGCCTTCCTCAACGGCATGGATATCGCCGCCCGGATGATCGAGCGGCACGAAGTCGAGTACGCGCTCATTGTCGACGGTGAGTCCAGCGGTCCGATCACGGACGCCACCGTGGAGCGCATGCTCAACGATGACATGGACGAGCAGCAATTTCGGGCGGAATTCGCCTCGCTGACCCTGGGCTCCGGCGCAGCCGCCATGATCATGGCCCGCAAGGACCTGGTGCCCGAAGGCCACGCCTACCGCGGGTCGGTGACCCGTTCGGCCACCGAGTTCAACTACCTCTGCCGGGGCCACATGCATCAGATGATGACCGACACGCGCACCCTGCTGACCGAGGGCCTGAAGCTCGCGGCCAAAACCTTTCAGGCTGCCTGCTCGGCACTGGGCTGGGTCGTTGAAGAGTTAGACCAGTTCGTCATTCACCAGGTTTCAAAGGTACACACGGAATCCCTGATGGACCTGCTCAAGCTGGACCCCCAGAAAGTGCACGCCATCTACCCCAAGATGGGCAACATCGGCCCGGCATCCGTACCCATCGCTTTGGCCAAAGCCGTGGAGATGGGCAAGATCAATCGGGGCGACCGCGTGGCCCTGCTGGGCATTGGTTCAGGCCTTAATTGCTCCATGGCCGAAGTGGTCTGGTAAGACATCCTTGCCAACCGGCAAGCCCGGGCAGATGAACCGGTGACCGCCTACCGCCCCCCTGAATCGCTTTATCCCTTCCAGTCCCGGTGGCTGGGTCGCGATGGCATCCGGATGCATTACCTAGACGAGGGGCCGCGCGAGGGGCCGCCGGTTTTGATGCTGCACGGTAATCCCACCTGGTCGTTCTATTACCGCGACCTGGTTTTGCGCCTGCGCGACCGATACCGCTGCATCGTTCCGGACCACATTGGCTGCGGCTTGTCCGACAAGCCGGCGGACGAGAGATATACCTATACCCTGGAACAGCGGGTCGCTGACCTGCAAGGTCTTTTACAACACCTGTCACTGGATCAACCGCTGCGGCTGGTCGTGCATGACTGGGGCGGAATGATCGGTTTTGCCTGGGCGACACAAAACCCGGAAAGCGTCAGCCAGGCGGTCGTGCTCAATACCGGGGCCTTCCCGCTTCCTGCCGAAAAGCGCTTCCCCATCGCCCTGTGGTTTGCCGGGCGCACCCGCCTGGGTGGTTTGCTGGTCAGGGGTATGAACGCTTTTTCCGGTGTTGCCGCCCGCGTCGCGTTCAAGCGCCCCGTCAGCGCCGACATCCGGCAGGCCTATACCGGCCCCTATGACTCATGGGCCCATCGAATCGCCACCCTGCGTTTCGTACAGGACATACCGCTCAAAGAAGATGACCGTGGGTACGCCATAGTGCGCAACACCGAGCAACGCCTGGATCGGTTCAGGGACAAGCCGGTGATGCTGGCCTGGGGCCTGAAAGATTTCGTCTTCGACGAGACATTTCTTCGTCAATGGCGTCATCACCTGCCTGCCGCTGAAGTGGTCGAGTACCCCGAATGCGGCCACTACGTGCTTGAAGACGCGGGTGAGGATTTGCGACAGCGAATCAGCGTCTTTCTCGATCGGCATACCTTTGAACGAGATGGCTGAGGACTGGCGCAGCGAGACCGTCAGCAACGTGGCCGGCGCCTTGTCCGAGCAGGCTGCGCGGCAACCCGACCAACCCGCCATGCACTATCCCACCAGCCTGAAGCAGGGCCGGATCCGGTACAGCAGCATCACCTACCAGGCGCTGGATGAGCTCAGCAACCAATGGGCAAGAGGCTTGCGTAACAAGGGCATCGGCCGGGGTGTCCGAACGGCCTTGATGGTGCCGCCGGGCCTGGATTTTTTCGCCCTGTTTTTTGCGCTTTTCAAAGCAGGCGCCGTCCCGGTGCTGATCGATCCGGGCATCGGGGTCAAGCCTTTGGGGAAGTGCCTGGCCGAAGCCCGGCCCGAGGCATTCATCGGCGTCACCCGGGCGCACGTGGCCCGAATACTGTTGCGATGGGCGCCCCGTTCGATCAAACAGTGTGTCACTGTGGGCCCCAGGCTGGGCTGGGGCGGCGAATCGGCCCGTGCCGTCCTCGCATCGGGTGCGCGATCTTCCGAAGCCGTGCTCGAAGACACCGGGCCCGATGACATTGCCGCTATTCTTTTCACCTCTGGCAGCACCGGTATCCCAAAAGGCGTGGTTTACCGCCACCGGCACTTCCTCGCCCAGGTGGAGATGCTCAGAGAGGCGTTCGATATCAGGCCGGGTGATGTCAACCTGCCGACCTTTCCGCCTTTCGCCCTGTTCGACCCGGCGCTGGGCATGACCAGTGTCATACCCTGCATGGACCCGACCCGGCCGGCAAAGGCAAAACCGGATTTACTGCTCCAGTCGATTGAAAGGTTCGAGGTCAACACGGTCTTCGGCTCGCCCGCGCTGCTGCGGGTGCTGGCCCGGTACACGGACGAGAACAGCGTTTCCCTCGCGAGCATCAAGCGCATTATTTCGGCAGGGGCGGCCGTGCCGATCGACGTCATGCGGCGACTGGAGCCGGCACTGCCTGACGGCGCCAGAATATTCACGCCCTACGGCGCCACGGAGTGCCTGCCGGTCGCGAACATCTCCAACCACGAGATCAACCCGGAGTTGGAGCGCCGGACCCGCCTTGGCGAGGGCATCTGTGTCGGACTGCCCGTTTCGCCCAACAGGGTCGGCATCGTCCCGATCACGGATGAGCCCCTGCCGCGGTTGGACAGCAGCCCATTCCTGGCGCCCAACGAGACCGGCGAGATCGTGGTGTACGGGCCGACAACCACGGACGCCTACTGGCAGCGCGACGAGCAAACCCGCCTGGCCAAGTCCGTCGATGACACGGGCGCGATTTGGCATCGCATGGGGGATATCGGATTTCTCGGCGAATCAGGCCGGCTCTGGTACTGCGGCCGTAAATCACAGCGCGTCGAAACCTCGGGGCAGACACTGTTCACGGATCAATTGGAAGCCGTGTTCAATACCCATCCCGATGTCAGCCGAACGGCCCTGGTCGGCGTGGGCCGGGCCGGAGCGGTGACACCGGTGTTGTGCGTTGAACTGGCGCAAAAAAAATCCCGGGCAGAGCGCGCCCGGATTCGGGAAGCCCTGAAAGAAATGGCGGCCGGCAACCCCCGTACCCGTCTGATCAGGACCTTTCTGTTTCACCCGGCCTTCCCCGTCGATATCAGGCACAACGCCAAGATCGGCAGGGAGCAGCTGGCCGTTTGGGCGGATGGAAAAATCACATGAGAATCCTGGTCACCGGCGGCGGCGGTTTTTTGGGCGCCAGCGTTTGCCGGCAGCTGCTGGCGCGTGGCGACACGGTACTGGCCTTACAGAGAAGCCCCGCCCCGGAACTCGAAAAGCGGGGCGCGCAGGTGCTCCAGGGCGACCTGTCCGACCCTTCCACCGTGCTCGAGGCCATTGCGGGCTGTGATGCCGTTATTCACACCGCGGGCAAGGCCGGCGCCTGGGGGGCCTATGAGGACTATCACGCGATCAATGTCACGGGCACTGAACATGTGATCTCGGCCTGCCGGGCGCATGGCGTTTCCAAACTGGTGTTCACCAGCTCCCCCAGTGTCGCTCATGGCGGCGGCGACATTGAAGGCGCGGATGAGTCGCTGCCCTACCCCGATGCATTTGCTTCGCCCTACCCGGCGACCAAGGCACAGGCTGAGCAATGGGTGATGGCCGCGCACGGGGAGAGCTTGAGCACGGTCTCACTGCGCCCGCACCTGATCTGGGGACCCGGTGATCCCCATCTGCTCCCGCGACTGGTGGAGCGGGCCAAGCGTGGCAAGCTGGTCCTTCCGGGCGGTGACAAGCTGATTGACACCGTCTACGTGGACAATGCCGCCGAGGCGCACCTGCTGGCGCTGGACGCGCTGGGCCAGGGGCGCGAGGTGGGCGGCAAAACCTACTTCATCAGCAACGATGAGCCACTGCCGCAAAAGGAAATCATTCAAAAGCTGCTGGCGACCGCCGGGGTGGACGTTCCCATCAAGGCCATATCACCCGCTGTGGCCGGCGCGGCAGGGGCGGTGCTGGAATCGGCCTGGAAGCTGCTTGGCATTCGATCAGAGCCCCCCATCACCCGCTGGGCCGCGGAGCAGTTGTCCACCGCGCACTGGTACGACATCAGCGCGGCCAAGCGGGATCTCGGTTACCGGCCGCGCGTGTCCATCGAGGAAGGGTTGCAGCGCTTATCGAGGCATCTGGCCGGTCATCCCTGATCCGGCGCATGTAAAAGCCTCATTCACGCCCGGACAGGCGCGTTCCCCTCATGTTCACCCTCGCCGTTTCTTCCATTGACGGTAGCGTCGCAGCAGGTTCTCGAACGCGCTGTAGTCCAGCAATCGGGCATCTTCCTCGGAAACGTCTTCATAGCGACCATGGTACTTGTGCTTGACCCAGGCGTTGATGTCCAACCGCTTCAGGTATTCAAACATGGTGTTATTGAAGGGGTGCAGACCGTCTTTGTGCAAAACGGTGGTGCCGAAATCGATCACGCAAGGGCGCTGATCCCGCGTCACCAGCAGGTTGGATTTTGATTTCAGGTCGCCGTGCGCCACGCCGCGCGCGTGAAAGGAGCGGATGATGCGCAGCAGGCCGGCAAACCAGGCTTCACGGTCGTCAAACCGCGCGTCACGAAAATGACCACCGCGCACGTATTCGATCAACAGATAACGCTCATCCACCAAGCCGAAGCAGCGAGGGACGCCTTCCAGCCCCTGCATGCGCTCGTAGGCACGATACTCACGCAGCAGGGTGGCGCGGCGCGCCTTCAGCAGGGCGCCCCTGCCCATGGCTGTTTTGATCAGAAAGTCCGCTCCGTCCTCGCTGTAGTGGAGAATGGTGCCCTGGTTGCTGGTCGCGAGAATATGGGTATGTTCAGCAAGGCTGGTTTCCACCCACTGGGAAAGAAATCGCGGCACCTGTAATGGGTCGTTGCTCATGCCTTGAATTCAACCTGGGCCGAAGGCCTGTCATTAGGGAAACGGGGCTTTTATGGTACTGAGTCGCAGATTCATTTTAGCATTGCACACCTTGTGTCCTCACAACGGAGCCATCCATGACCTGGCAAATGAAACTTTACCTGGCAACATCGTGCCTCACGGCATCAGCACTGGCACTGGCCGAGCCCTTCCCCTCCACCTACGCCCCACTGGCGTCCCAGCCCACCCTGATCGAAAATGCTGTCATCCTGACCGGCACGGGTGAGCGGCTCGAGGGCGCCAGCCTGCTGATGGATGGCGGCAAACTCAGTTTTGTGGGTGCCGGCGACGCCCCGGATGACGCCCTGCGCATCGACGCGGGCGGACGTTGGGTCACGCCAGGCCTGATCGATATCCACTCCCATCTTGGTGTTTATCCAAGCCCCGGCACCTGGGCGCACTCTGACGGCAACGAGATGATCAACCCGGCCACGCCCAACGTGTGGGCCGAACACAGCATCTGGCCACAGGATCCGGGCTTTTCACGCGCGCTGGCGGGCGGTGTGACTGCCATGCAGATCCTGCCCGGTTCGGGCAATCTGATCGGCGGTCGCGGCGTTACGGTCAAGAATGTCTACAGCACCAGCTACCAGGGCATGAAATTTCCCGGCGCGCCGCACGGCATGAAAATGGCCTGCGGTGAAAACCCCAAGCGGGTATACGGACGTGACAAGCGCACGGCGCCGATGACGCGCATGGGCAACGTCGCCGGCTATCGCGCTCAGTGGATCGCTGCCCAGAAATACCGTGACGATTGGGATGAATACGAGGCCAAGCGTGCCGAAGGTGACGAGGACGCCACCGCGCCCACGCGCGATCTGAAACTCGAGACCCTGGCCGGTGTCCTGCGCGGCGATATTCTGGTGCATATGCACTGTTATCGCGCTGACGAAATGATGACCATCCTGGATATGGCGGATGAGTTTGGCTATGCGGTCAGCACATTCCATCATGGCGTAGAGGCCTACAAGATCGCCCAGGAACTGGCCGAAGAGGGCGTCTGCGGCGCGCTCTGGGCCGATTGGTGGGGGTTCAAGATGGAAGCCTATGACGGCATCCAGGAGAACATTGCCCTGGTCGACCGGCCAGAGGGTGGTTGCGCCATAGTGCATTCGGACTCGTCCGAAGGCATTCAACGCCTGAACCAGGAAGCCGCCAAGGCCATGGCGCGCGGACAGCGCATGGGCCTGGACATCCCGCCCGAGCGCGCGATCCGCTGGGTCACGGGCAACCCCGCAAAGGCCATGGGCATCCTCGATCAGACCGGAACGCTGGAGGCGGGCAAAATGGCGGATGTGGTGCTGTGGAGCGGGAACCCGTTCAGCGTCTATACCCAGGCCGACCAGGTCTGGATCGACGGCGCATTGGTCTATGACCGGGCTGATCCGGCCATGCAACCGGTTTCCGATTTCGAGCTGGGACAGTTGCAGGGGGTGTCGCAATGAAAAGGATCAGCAAAATACTCATTTGCAGCTTTGCGGTACTGGCCCTGCCGGCGGCCACCGCCGACATCCTCATCCGGGGCGCCACGGTGCACAGCATGACTTCGAAAGGCACCTTGGAAAATACCGATGTGTTGGTCCGCAAGGGCAACATTTATCGCATGGGCAAGCGGCTCAGCGTCTCCGGGCCTGACCATGTCGTGATCGACGCGGAGGGCCGGCCACTTACCCCAGGGCTCTTTGCCGGGATGACCTCTATCGGCCTTACCGAGGTATCGGCGGTGGACGAATCGGTGGATAACGCGCTCGAGAGCATCGAGATCAGCCCGATGAGACCGGAATTTGATGTCACAAGCGCCTACAACCCACATTCCAGCCTGGTGCCGGTCACCCGCATCGAGGGGCATTCGTTTACGCTGCTCAGCGCCAGCCCGAGCAGCAGCCTCTTCGGCGGCCAGGGCAGAATGGCGGCGCTTGATGGTACCTACGACGCCCTGTTTGGAGAGCCGGTTCTGTTCATCAATATCGGCGGCAGCGCGGCGGGCGTCGCCGGGGGTTCGCGCGCCGGACTCTGGATGCTGTTACAGCAGGCCATGGATGAGGCCAGCCGGGCGCCCGAGGACAATGTAAGCCCGTTACTGACCAGCCGCGGCCGCGCCACCCTGGCACGATTCGCCGACGCCGGCACGGTGGTGTTCTCAGTCCATCGGGCCAGCGACATTCTCCAGGTCATTCGTCACGCGGACAAATTCGGCGTCAAGGCCGTCATCTCGGGCGGCGCGGAGGCCTGGATGGTCGCCGAGACGCTGGCGAAAGCCGATGTTCCAGTGTTGCTGAATCCGCTGCAGAACCTGCCTTCCAGCTTCGACGCGCTGGGTTCGCGCCTGGATAATGCGGCTATTTTGCACGCGGCCGGCGTGAAGATCGCATTTTCCGGCGCGGGCAGCCATAACGCCCGCAAGCTGCGCCAGATGGCCGGCAACGCGGTGACCCACGGCTTACCCCACGACGCGGCGCTCGCGGCGCTGACACGCAACCCGGCTGAAATTTTTGGTGTGGAAGACCATCAGGGCAGCATCGAGAAGGGCCGGCCGGCCAACCTCGTTCTTTGGTCTGCTGACCCACTGGAAGTCACCACCCTGGCTGAGCGGGTCGTGATCAACGGGATCGACATCCCGATGACTTCGCGCCAGACCGAGTTGCGCGATCGCTACGCGCCTGAACAGCCATCGATGCCGAGGGCCTATATCAAACCCTGAGCTTGGTAACCCTGTTGAGGGCCTGGCCTGAGACCGGCCCGGCACATGCCGGGCCGTGCGGCCATCGTTAAGAGGGCGGCCGAAGGCTCAAAGTGGGCGAGATCCGGCGTAAAACCGTGACTTTCCACCCTTGGAACAGTCCCCCCGTTCGCATAGTATAGGGGGTTGTTGCCTGTCAAAGCCGCGTTTGAGCAGTCATTCCTGTTCAATCTCGCCATCGCAGGCAGCCATCCCAGGCGCCACAGCCCTGGGATCACCAAGAATCAGAACACCTCAAGACAGGCACATGTGGACAGACGCGTCATACAAAGAGCCATCCAGCACGGGGCTAAACCCGGCCGGATTGCGGTATACGCGGACCAAAAGAGGAGGCAAGCCGAAATGAACGTTCATCGCAAGATGTTCAACCTGACACTCTCATCAGCCGTGACAGCGACCCTGGCGCTCACGGGCACCACCGCTGTCCAGGCCGATGAGGACGTCCTGGAAGAAGTGATCGTGACCGCTAACAAGCGGGAACAGACGGTGCAGGACATACCCATGAACATTTCCGTTCTCGATGCGTTGATGATCGAAGAACGGGGTATCTACAGGCCGGAGGACTATCTCAGAACCCTCGCTGGCGTCTCGACACCGGGCGGTGATGCCAACTTCATCATCCGCGGTCTTAACACCTCCACCGCGCAGCGTTCGGCTGGAACGACCAGCACTTTTGTGGACGAGATTGCGCTGGGCCTGACCAACCTCTACGACATCGAACGTATCGAAGTTCTGCGTGGCCCGCAGGGCACGCTGTATGGCGCCTCGGCAGTCGGCGGCACCATTCGCTACATCACCAACAAGCCGGACGCGTCCGAGTTTGCGGGTAACGTCACGCTGGAGTACGTCCACAAGAAAATGGCGGAGAATTCCGGTTACACGGTCAACGCGATGCTGAACATTCCGCTGGCGGAAAACCTCGCGCTGCGGGCAGTTGGCACGCTCGCCGAAGACCCCGGCATCTATCAAAACGTGGCGACCGGCCGCAAGGACGTGGGCACGCAGGAAGACGATGAATACCGCGTTGCGCTGCGCTGGACACCCGGCAATGCCGACATCATGCTGAGTTATATCTACCGTGACCGTTCGGACTTCGGGCAAAAAGAAACCGGGAACGCCGACAAGCCAGGCACAGCGGATATCATCGACCCCAATTGTGCCTACGACACCGCGTGGTACTACGGCGACGCCTGCACGCGTGTGTGGGCGACGTCCGGTGGCGACCTGAGCGGCTATGATCCGGAACTCGCTTTCTTCTCCTTCATCGACGAGACGTACGATGTGGAGACCAGCGTAATCACGCTGAACGCGAGCTATGACTTCGGCCCGGTCACCGGCACCTTGATTTACGCTGACTACTCTTACGACGAGTACCTGGTGACGGACTGGTCGAGGATCGACACCGACGACCTCTATATCGACAACCTGTACTTGTGGGGCGACTCCGGGGAGGAAACGCTGGAGGTGCGTTTCACCTCCAGCTATGACGGGCCGATCCAATGGACCGCCGGTTACTTCTCCAACAAGTTCGACGACGCGGGCGACCGCGTCCAGGAATGGGAACAGACCGATATGGGCGGCATGGACTACATTCAGTGGTACATGGCGTTCGATTCCCACCCCTGCACCGGCGACAATCCCTGGCCATCCGGTTACGGGGGTTGTTATGACCCGTCCTTCTATCGCTACCCGTTTGGAAGCAATGAGTTCCGCGGCTTGAGCTTTGACGGTGGGCTGGTCTACGGCAGCTACATCTACTACAGCTACGCGGAGGAAGAGGCGTTTTACGGCGAAATCGACTGGAATATAGGCGCCCTGACCCTGACCTTCGGTATCCGCGACTTCGAACTCTCCGATGGGTTCAAAGTATCTGAATACGGCATCTTCTACGAGGATCCAGACAACACGGGCTGCGACGGCAACGAACCGGTGGGCGTGACCTGCGCTGAAGAAAACGGCAAAGAGTCCGACCAACGCTTCAAGTTCGCCGCAGCCTACGAGTTCACCGACAACGTGACCGTGTTTGGCGTCTGGTCCGAAGGATACCGTCCGGGCGGCAACAATGCGGCTCTGCCGTTCTTCTGCGCCAACGACCCGGAAGCAGCCGGTTTCCGCCGTCGCTACACCTCTGACCGCGCGGAGAACACCGAACTGGGTGTGAAGTGGCGCGGATCAAGGTTCAACGTGAACGCCACCGTGTTCAAGGTGGACTGGCAGGATATCCAGGTGGGCGTCCGCCCGGCCTGCGGATGGTCCTTCATCTATAACGGCGGCGAGGCCGAGACCAGCGGTCTCGAACTCGATTTTGGCTTTGACATCACCGACAAGCTGCGCATGGACGTGGCGGCCAGCATCATCAGCGCCGAGATTACCTCGGACATTCCGACCCTCGATGCGACCGCGGGCGACCGCCTGCCGAACGTGGCGGAAAAACAGGCCTCTGTCGGTTTCTCCTACCCCTACGAGATCTTCGGCATGCCTGGTTTCAGCCGACTGGATATCAACTACTATGGCGACAGCTATGCAACCTTTGCCGAGGATCCGGAGGACATGTCCCCCTCCTACACGCAGGCCAACCTGAACCTGGGCCTGCAGATCCTGGACAACACGCGTCTGCAGCTGACCATTGCCAATCTCACCGACGAACGGACGGAGGCGTTTCGCTTCTCAGCCAACTCTCCCTCGTACCGTCCAAGGAACTACCTGCAGTGGATTCCGCCGCGCACCATCGCTGTGTCCGCAGCCATCGATTTCTGACAAGAAATCGGCCATACCAAAAAGGGCCGCGCAAGCGGCCCTTTTTTTTGTCATTTCACCCTGCCCCGAGCACCCGCGTTGAGTGGACGAGGATTCCCGCTTTCATTGCCTCATCCAGCGCAACTCATCAGGGAACCTGCCCGTCGTTCGCCAGCCCCGATGGCCCCAACTCGGACAACAGCGATTCTTCCCAGCGGTAAAACGACGAATAGTTCCCGGGATATTTGGACGGGTCGACACTGACGCCGTTGATCACATAAACCAGCGCCTCGCCCGACTGCGGCCGGTAGAACAGGCCGGAGAGCAAGCCGTACGCCTCCCCAAGGTGACCGAGGTAGCCGCCTTCATCCCCGATATACAGGCGGTCCCCGCCTTTGGCGGTGTGTTGGCCTGTGAAATGCTGCACGCCAAGACCGAATGAGAGAAACAGGCCGCCATAGTCGTCACCTTGCCCGGGGGCGTATGTCCAATGAACCCGCTCCATGGCGGTTATGGTCTCTTCCCGGAGCAGGCGATACCCGTCGATCTCTCCCCGGTTCAGCAGCAGGCGCGCGATGCGAAGCAAGCCGGGCAGTGTGATTCTCAGCCCGCCCTGTGGTGAAAAAACCGTGCCGTTGCTGCCTACGACATAATCCTCAAGGGTGATCGCGACCCCATCATCACGCGCGCCGTCAGGGTTTTCCATGCGGGCCATTCCCGGGTTCTGCAGGCTCGCAGGATCGTCTGCCTGGGCCATCCATTGCCCATTTTGATAGCGGTAAAGCGTGGAGAGGTTGCCCCGGCTATCGGCGCCAAGCAGGTTTACGTTGAACGAGCCCTCGATACCCAGCGGGTCTAGGACCTGGGATTGCATATAGCGATCAAATCGCTGGCCGCTGACGCGCTCGATCACGGTGCCGAGCAGACCGTAATTCAGGTTCGCGTAATGAAAATATCCCGCACCCGGCGGGTGGTCGTTATCGAGATGCGCGCCTTCCGCGTAGTGAATGGACCCGGGATCAAAAAAAGCGCGGATGGACTCATTGGGCGGCAGCACGTAGCGATCGCCATCACGCACGGCCGAGGTGTGCGCCAGGAGCATGCGCGAGGAAACAGGCGTCTCACGCCCCGGAGGGCTCAGGCTGAACCCAAGATATTCGGAGACATCGGCATCCAGGTCAATTTTCTCCTGCTCGACCAGGCGCATGAACCCAAGCGCGGTGACCAGCTTGGAAATCGAAGCTACCCTGAACAGGGTGTGTTCATCCACCGCCAACGACTCGGGCGACGCCCGCCTTGAACCCAGGAATTCGCTGCGCGTGACGACCCCAGACACGTCTGTGCGCATGGCGGCTACCGCCAGCACGGGCGGCAAACCGGGCGTCCCTGAAAGCAGATCTTTCAACGCGTCTGCCGGCATGACCCTAGCCGGGTACAGCGCCAGGCATGCGATGCAGACCTGCCGCAGCAGGCTGCCAGTGCGGTTACTCACGGCTTAGTCCGCAGACTGCAGAAATTCCGTCACCATTTGCCCAAACAACCTCACCCCAAGTTCCATATCCGGCTCGTCGATGGTGAAGAACGGTGAATGGTTGGTCGGCGCATTGGACGAATCCACGCCCTCCGGTAAAGATCCCAGGAACAGGAACAGACTGGGGGTAATCTCACCAAACAGGCTGAAATCCTCTGCCACGGTCTGCGGCGTGATTTTCACGACGGGCGTCTCGCCCGAAACGCGCTGGAGCACTGGCCACATTTGCTCGGTCAGCGCTGTGTCATTGATCACTGCCGGATATCCGCCCGGGTCAACGGCGAAATCAGCGCTTGCGCCGGCACTTTCGGCGATGGCAACGGCCGTGCGCTTCATGGCCTCGTGGATGTAAGCCCGCATCTCAGGGTCGAAGGTCCTGATGGTGCCCTCCATTTCCACCTGGTCAGGGATAACGTTGTTGCGAATGCCGCCGGCGATTCTGCCCACGCTGATGATGGAAGGCGCTTTGGTCACGTCCAACTGTCGGCTGGCGATGGTCTGAAAGGCCATGATGATCTGCGATGACACTACGATCGGATCGACACCGTCCCAAGGCTTGGCGCCATGAGTCTGGCGGCCGTTGACGGTTAATGTCCAGCGGTCAGCGGATGCCATCAACGGACCCGGTGTGGTGGCGAAGCCCCCATCGACCTCGGTAGTAATGCCCACATGTATGCCAAAAACGGCCTCAGGCACACCATCATCGAACAAGCCTTCTTTCAGCATGAGCTTGGCGCCCCCTTCTTCACCAACCGGAGGACCCTCCTCAGCGGGCTGGAAAATCATCATCACCGTACCCGGTAATTCGGCCTTCATGTCATTGAGCATTTTGGCCGCGCCCAGCGCCATGGCGATGTGCGCATCATGCCCACAGGCGTGCATGACACCGGTTTCCTGGCCGTTATACTCGGCGCGAACCGTGGAGGCAAAAGGCAGGCCGGTCTTTTCGGTCACCGGCAAGGCATCGATATCGGCCCGGATGGCCACCAACGGGCCCGGCTTGCCGCCCTCGATCATGGCAACGACTCCGGTGTGGGCAATGCCTGTTTTCGGCTGAAGTCCCATCTCCGTGAGAATCTCAGCAATCCGGGCGGAGGTTTTGAATTCCCTGTTACTCAGCTCGGGGTTCTGGTGAAACCATCGGCGCCATTCCACCACCTGAGGCTGTACCTCGGCGGCGGCCTGGTCAATATTCTCAAAGCTGATGTCAGCCCGGGCAGTCACCGCCACACATCCGATGGCACCCAGAATGATCCAATGCTGTTTGGCTATCTTTTCGAACATAATCGTGCCTCCCGAACGAAGAGTCAGTTGAGCTCCGCAGCTGCCGCAACGGCCTGAACTCGGGCGCAATCTTTACGGCCCGGCTCGGCAGACACCGCGCTAACATTCACACCCAGGGCATGGCTGTCGCGCCGTCCATCGGCCCCGCCAAAGAACAAGCATCGCCCCCAATCATATACGCCCATTTGAACCGCGCCAATATAGGCGCGTTCTTGCAGTTTCCAACCCAGGGCCTCGAGCGGCCGCCGCACGTCACGCGGGAACTCAGGCTCCAGGGAAATCTGATCGGGCCGCCATTGATGATGAAAACGAGGCGACTGCACCGCGCGTTGGGCATCGAGATCAAAATCAATATGGTTGAGCAATGCATGCAGCACCGAGGTAATGATGGTGGTGCCCATGGGAGACCCCAGAACAATGACGGCTTGGCCGTCTTTGAACACGATGGTCGGCGTCATGGAAGACAGCGGACGCTTGCCCGGTGCAACGGCATTGGCGGCGCTCCCTACCGCACCCCACGCATTGGGAATTTCAGCACCTATAGAGAAGTCGTCGAGTTCATTGTTCAGCACAATTCCGGTGCCGGGCACAGTGATTTTTGATCCGAATACGGTATTGATGGTCTGCGTGAGCGCAACGGCATTGCCGTGACGGTCAAGGACGGTAATGTGCGCAGTGCCGGCATCATCCGGCGGTGGCTTGACTTGAACCTCGGCCGTCGGCGGGGCGTCACGGCGCAGGCGGGCTGCCTGTTGGTCCGCATGCGCCCGCGAAGTCAGCCGTTCAACGGGCACCTCGTAGAAATCGCTGTCACCCAGGTGCGCAGCCCGGTCAGCGTAGGCCAGCTTCATGGCGCCTGCTAGCAGGTGAATATACTCGCTGGAATCTTTGCCGAGGGTCTCCAGATCGTAGCGTTCCAGGACATTGAGCATCTGCACCAGCAGGACGCCACCGGAACTGGGCGGCGGCATGGAGGCCAGTTCATAACCCCGATAGCTGCCACGCACGGGATCACGCCAGACGACCCTGTAACGCGCCAGATCCAGTTCAGTCACCGCGCCGTCGGTCGCTTGTTCGATCTTGCGAGCGATGTCACCCACCGCCAGTGCTTGACCACCATTTTCCTGGATGATTCGCAGCGTGGCAGCAAGGTCTGCCTGCTTCAGCATCCATCCCAGTGGAGGCGCCTTGCCATCTACCGTTTGAATACGCAGGGTTTCAGGAAAATCCGCAAGCGTCGGCGCGACGCGCCTGACCATGTCCTGATGCCAAACACTCACCGGCACGCCATGCTCAGCCAGGCTGATGGCCGGCTGGATCAGGTCCGGCCAGGGTAAGGTTCCATATTTCTGGTGCAATGCCCATACACCCTGGACGAAACCCGGCACCCCGACCGACCTCGAACCGCTGCGAATGCTTCCAGGGTTCCGCTCATAGTATTCAGCGCTCGCACCGGCCGGGGCGGTTTCCCGGGCATCCAGTGCCGTGGTTTCATTCGGAATGGCCATGTGGGTCACCGCGAACATGCCGCCGCCGATACCCGAGCTGAAGGGGTGTGCAACAGCAGCTGCAAACGCCATTGCCACGGCAGCATCCACGGCGTTGCCGCCCTGCTCCAGCACAGCCTGCCCGGCTGCGGCGGCAGGGCCAACGGAAGTGACCACCATGCCATCACGGCCCCATGCCGGCTCGAAACTGGCCGCCTGGGCGGAAAGCGCGCACAGCGCCCAGCCAATGAGAACCGGGCTCAGACCTGCGCGGCGCTGATCAGCTGTCGATATTTTGCCCACAGTTGTTCCTCGGACTCCTCGTGGTGCTCATCCTTGG
>Ga0181587_10000634_pt1 | contig 28617 bp, 22 predicted proteins | sample 071ome_27_FD_132463 | JGI IMG/M metagenome (GOLD analysis project Ga0181587, IMG submission 132463) | Coastal salt marsh microbial communities from the Groves Creek Marsh, Skidaway Island, Georgia - 071409AT metaG (megahit assembly) | ecosystem: Environmental > Aquatic > Marine > Intertidal... | reverse complement strand
CGGCCATCTTTTCGACCGCCATGACATATGGCAGGTTGTTCATGACCCCACCGAGGTAATCGATGCGGTCGGTATACGGAATATAGGTATGCCAGCTCTGGCGTTCGCCCATCTTTTCGGCGCCGCGGTGGTGAGAGGCCACGTCGGGAACGCAGTTGATGACGTATTCACCGTCCAGCTGGAGCACGAAACGGATGATGCCGTGGGCGGCGGGATGGTTCGGACCGAAGTTCAGGAACATGTACTCGGACGTATCTGAGTGGTCGGTCAGGCCCCACTCTTTCGGATCGAACCTCATGGCTTCCTGCTCGCGATCCTGGATCTCGTCGCTCATCTGGAACCAGTCCATTTCCGTGGCGCGCGCCGGGTGATCTTTGCGCAGCGGATGCCCGACCCAGGTGGGCGGCGTGTAGATTCGCTTCTGGTTCGGGTGGCCTTCCACATTGATGCCGAACATGTCCCACATTTCACGTTCGTGCCAGTTGGCCGCAGGCCACAGGGAGATAACGGTGGGAATGTTCAGGTCGGATTCCTTCAGGGCCACCTTCAGGCGGATATCGCGGTTGCCCGAGAAGGAGATCAGGTGGTAAACGACTGTGAAATCACTGTCCGGCTGGCCCTGGCGATTGACCCTGACCCGTTCGTCGATGGCCGTGACATCCAGCAGCATCTCGAAGCGCGGGCGGAAATCGTCACGCAGGTAGCGCAGCACGTCCATGATCTTGTCGCGGGGCACCCACAAGGTCGACATGCCCTCGGCGGTGTGCTGGCGGACAAAGGTGGATTCACCGAATTTTCGGTACAGGGCATCGATTTCCGCGGGGAGCGGCGCCTGGTTTGCCTGTGCTGCTTGTTCGCTTGTGGTATTCAAAATCAGTCTCTTGACGGGCCTTTATCTGTAAGAATCTGGCCAACTCAATACGTAACTATTTACCCTGGATTACCCTGGTTAACCCTGGCTTACCCTGATTAACCCTTGTTGTCCTGGTCGTGAACGCCTTTCTTGCCTTCCACCACGTCCCAGTAGCTCGGTCCGGTTTCATCCGGGCTCACCAATTCAGTAGCCGCAATCCGGTTTTTCAGGCGTTTTTCACGCTGGATTTCCACCTTTTCGCGTTCGTAGATACCCTGGTCGCTGATGACCCAACTCACCGGGCGGCGCTTCTTGCCGATGGAATCCTGCAGCAGGTTCAGGCCCTGCAGCAGCGCTTCCGGGCGCGGCGGGCAACCGGACACGTAAACGTCCACCGGCAGGAATTTATCCACACCCTGTACAACGGAGTAGATGTCGTACATGCCGCCGGAGTTGGCGCAGGAGCCCATGCAGATGACCCAGCGTGGTTCCATCATTTGCTCGTACAGCCGCTGCACAACCGGGGCGACCTTGCGGAACACTGTGCCGGCAATGATGATCATGTCGGCCTGGCGCGGCGTGGCACGAAATACCTCGGCGCCGAAACGGGAAATATCGTGGCGGTTGGAGATGGCGGTGGCCGCCTCCACGTAGCAGCAGGAAAGGCCAAAGTTGTAGGGCCACAGGGAATTTTTGCGGCTCCAGGCCAGCATGTCTTCCAGCGTGGTCATGATGACATTCTTGCGAATGTAATCGTCGAACTGACCCATGCCGGGACTCGGGCCGGCTACTTCTTCAGGACGGACAAGCTCCCAACTCATTAGTGGTGACCTCCGTGGCCATGGTCTGCCTTGGCTTCTTCGATGATTTTGCGTCCGTTCCGGATATTCACGACACCGCCGTCGCCTTTCATGCTGTGCAGGTCATGCTGCTGGCGGGCGGTCCGCCATTCGAGGGCGCCGCTGCGCCACAGATAGATCAATCCGGCGATCAGGATGGTGATGAAAATGAACACTTCGATGAAACCGACCCAGCCGGCCTCGCGGATGGAAATGGCCCAGGCAAACAGGAATACCGCTTCCAGGTCGAAGATGATGAACAGGATGGCTGTCAGGTAGAACGGGACGTTGATCTTGATATTGGGTGAGCCGGTTGGCATCACGCCGGATTCGTAGACATCGTGTGTAGCGTGGTCATTGCGCTTCTGGCCAAGCAGTGCGGAGGCGACCAGAAGGCCGATGATGGCGGCCACGACGATGCCGCCGTAAAGAACCAGGGGAAATAAATCGATATTCAAACCTGCCAACCTTGTCTTGTCTGTGCTTTGATGCGGGCCACACCCACCTAGCTGTTCCAGGTGGCCCGTTGTTGCCTGACCCAGTGCACGGCGCAACCAGACCGGCTATCTGGCAAACACCCTGGCAAGCATTACGGCAACCAGGTACGGGCCTGTCACCTTTGCCTTGATGGTGTGTTGTTCCGGATGTCGGGGCCGGCCAGCAAAAACGGTTCCGTGCAGCTTCTCTCAGTCAGTAATGTCCTGTCGGGGACAGGCATCATTGAGGGCAGAAAAATTCTCTCAATCAGCCTCTGAAAAGGCAAAAATTTCACTGCTTCAAGCGGGGTGCCAATTTACACTTTCAGCGATTTTCATTCAAGTGTTTTTTCCCGGAATACCCGCTTAAATCAAGGGCTTCAGGGGAATTGCCCAAACAGGAACGGTTCTTGATTGCACTGCCCTGCGCCATTGTGTTCTGGCTAGAACAATCTGTTTATGCCATTTAACGCAGCGACCTTGTAAGCCTCGGCCATGGTCGGGTAATTGAAGGTCGTGTTGATGAAATATTTCAGGTTATTGGCCTTGCCGCACTGGTTCATGATGGCCTGCCCGATGTGGACAATCTCGGAGGCCTGGTCGCCGAAACAGTGGATCCCGAGGATTTCCAGTGTATCGAAGTGGAATATGAGCTTGAGCATTCCCACCTCGTCACCGGTGATCTGGGCACGGGCGATATTGCGGAAAAAGGCCTTACCGACCTCGTAGGGTATTTTCTTTTCTGTCAGTTCCTGTTCCGTATAGCCCACCGTACTGATCTCCGGAATGGTGTAGATGCCGGTGGCGACATCGTTCACGTAGTGGAACTCATCAGGATTGAGGATGGCGTTGCAGGCCGCCCTGCCCTGGTCATAGGCGGCGCTGGCCAGTGACGGCCAGCCGATGACATCGCCTGCGGCATAGATATTCGGCACGGCGGTCTGGTACTTCTTGTCCACGGTGATGCGCCCGCGGCTGTCGGCTTCCAGTCCCACTGCGGCCAGGTTGAGGCCGTCCGTGTTGCCGGTGCGGCCGTTGGCCCACAAGAGAATGTCGCTCTTGATCTTCTTGCCGGATTCCAGGTAGGTGACCACATGATCCTTGTGGTATTCAAGCTTGCGGAAGTGCTCCTGGTGGCGGATGCGTACCCCCATGTTCTGCAGGTGGTAACTGAGGGCATCCGTGATCTCGGTATCAAGGTATGACAACAGGGACTCGGCCGGGTTGATCAGTTCGACTTTCATCTTCATGCCGGCCAGCATGGAGGCATATTCACAGCCAATAACCCCCGCACCATAGATGGTCACCTTCCTGGGCTGATGCTTCAGTTGCAGGATTGTGTCGCTGTCGAATACGCAGGCGTGGCTGAAATCCACCTCCGCGGGACGGTAAGGCCGCGAACCGGTGGCAATGATGAAGTTTTTTGCCTTCAGGACGGTTTTGCTTTTGCCAACTTCAACCTCAATGTGATTGCTGTCGATGAACTGCGCCAGACCGTTGAAAATAGGCACATTATTGCGTTCGTAGACATCGCTGCGGGACTTGCCCTGGGCGTACATGACCCGCTCTGCCTGCTGCAGCGCCATGGGGAACGTGAGTTTTTTCAGGACACCCAGGTCGCGCAGCAAAGGATTGGTATGGAAATGAATGACCTGCTTGACCGAGTAGCGGATGGCCTTGGAAGGAATCGTCCCCAGGTAGGTGCAATTGCCGCCGGGCCGATCCTTGTCGCTGATCACGGCTACCTTCTTGCTGTTTTTCGCGGCATTCATGGCCGCAGCCTCGCCCGCCGGCCCGCTGCCGATGACAATCAGGTCGAAGGATTCGCGGGGTTTGCTGCGCGTGGTCTTAGCTTTGGCCATTAATAGTCCTCAAAGGTCTTCTGGCGGAAATACCGGACTGATTACAGGAAGCGGTTGAATGCGATCGAGTGGAGCGCGCTGAAACCGCTGGCGCCGTCAACGATAAAGTAGACGGCCAATTGTAATTCATTTGCCAGTTTCATGCCTGCTTCCGTACCGAGAACGGCCATGGCAGTCGCCCAGGCGTCCGCCTCCATCGCATTGTCGGCAATCACCGTCACCGACACCAGGTCGTGGGTTGCCGGCCAGCCAGTGTGCGGGTCCAGGGTATGGGAATAACGCACTCCGGCATGGTCGAAATAGTTGCGGTAATTGCCGGAGGTGGCGATTCCCGGAACATCGTCAGCGACGGACAGCGCCTGGAACAGGCGGGATTCGCCAGGCCCTGGCACCTCGATGCCCAACTGCCAGGGATTGCCGTCCGGCCTGGTGCCGCTGAAACGCACCTCCCCGCCGATCTCGACCAGGAAATCCGTGATGCCTTCCCTGCGCACCAGGCCGGCAATGTCGTCAACCGCAAACCCCTTGGCAATCGCCGAAAGATCCAGTGTCACGGGAGCCAGCTTGAGGACGGAGCCCGCCCCGACATCCAGCATGAAGCGATCCATGCCGGTTTCAGCCAGCGCTGCGGCAATACGTGCGCTATCGGGAACCTCACCGGCGCTGAAACCGGGGCCGAAACCCCACAGGTCGACCAGGGGCTTCACCGTGATATCAAAGGCACCGTCTGAATCGGCCGCTATGCGGCTGGCAGCTGCCAGCACCCTGACCATCTCGTCGGCGAGAGGCATCGACCGGCCGGTTTCGAGGCGATTGATGCCGGACAACTGCGAATTGTCGGTGTAGGTGGAGAACAGCCCCGTATCGAGAAAAGCCAGCCTGTTACCGATCAGTGTTCCGAGGTCATCGAGCTGACGGGAGGTGACGGCGTCCTGAGGTACAAGCACCCGGTAACGGGTGCCCATCGTGGGGCCGGCAAGTTCGATCACACCGTCGGCACCCTGCCCGGGTGCCAGAGACGGATGGTTCAGGAGCAGACCCAGCGCCGCGAGCAGTACGGCAAGGGTCAGGAGCGGCAACAACAGTTTCCTGTTGTCGCTGCGCCTGCGCATCCTAGTGGGCCATGGATTCATCTTCCGGGTAGGACAGGTACTTCACGCCCGCCATCATGTTCACCATGCGCACAACCTGGGCGCTGTAACCGAACTCGTTGTCGTACCACAGATACAGGATCATGTTCTTGCCGTTGACGATGGTCGCCTTGGCATCCACGGTACACGCCTCGCGTGAGCCGATGAAATCGCTGGAGACCGCATCCGGTGATTCGGTGTAACCGATCTGGTTTTGCAGGGGCGAATGCAAGGCAATCTCCCGCAGGTACTCGTTGATCTCTTCCTTGCTGCTGCCGGTGAGCAGGGTCAGGTTGAGAATGGCGATGGATACGTTGGCCACCGGAACGCGCACTGCGTTGCCGCTCAGCTTGCCTTCGAGCTCCGGAACGGCCTTGGACACGGCCTTGGCGGCGCCGGTTTCAGTCAGCACCATGTTCAGGGGGGCGCTGCGGCCGCGGCGATCGGCCTTGTGGAAATTGTCGATCAGGTTCTGGTCATTGGTGTAGGCATGTACAGTTTCAACATGACCATGCACGATGCCGTACTTGTCGTGGATCAGCTTCAGCACAGGTGCGATCGCGTTGGTGGTGCAGGAAGCTGCGGAAATGATCTTGTCATCCGGCGTGATCGTGCCATGGTTGATACCCATGACAATATTCTTCATCTCGCCCTTGCCTGGCGCAGTCAGCATGACTTTGCTGACGCCTGTTGATTTCAGGTGCAGTCCCAGGCCTTCGGCGTCACGCCAGCGGCCGGTGTTGTCGATGACCAGGCCATTCTCGATGCCGTACTGCGTATAGTCGATGCTGTCTGGACTGTCGGCGTAGATGAAATCGATGACGTTGCCGTTGGCGATGATGCGGTTGTTTTCTTCCTCGACGCGGACGGTGCCTGAGAAAGTGCCGTGAACGGAATCGTTGCGCAGCAGGTTGACGCGCTTGACCAGATCGCCGTCCCCTCCCTTCCTGACGACCACGGCGCGCAGGCGCATGACCTGGCCGTTGCCGGTCTGCTCCAGCAGCAGGCGGGCGACCAGGCGCCCGATACGGCCAAAGCCGTACAGGATGACGTCGGTGGGTTTATCGATGGGCTTGTGGTCTACACCGACCAGGTGCGCCAGTTCGCCCGCGACCAGCGCGTCGAGATCCATCTTTGGATCTTCCTCCAGGGCTTCCATGTACTTAACGGTGAGCTTGCCCAGGTCGATCTGGCAGGGGCACAGGTCCAGTTTGGCGATGGATTTCAGGACCAGGCTGCTTTCGAATTCGGACAGCTCATTGCGGGCTACCTCGCGGACGCGACGGTGGGATTTCATGATGTTGGCGACAGAGCGGTTGTTCAGGGTTCTGCCATACAGGAATATCTGGACACCTTTCTCGTTTTCCAGTTTTCCCATGATAGGCAGCATTTCCTGGGCCAGCGCCTCCCTGGCTTTCCAGTCGCCAAAATAGTCGTCTACATTCGGTCGTTCCACGGTATAAATTCCTGTAAAATTGCGGTCCAAAAGAAGGCGCGTATTATCCAAGGATGTCCCAAAGAAGTCCACGCTGATGTCCATGCCAAGGGCCCTTTAGCCATTCTGAATGCCCTTTCCAGCGTCTGAAATTTCCACTCCAGAGCAGTAACAGGAATCCAGGCTGCCCGGCTCCGGCCCGCGCAGTACACCAGTGATGAATACACTTCAACTCGAATCCCTGCCCGGCGTCAGCACACCCGGCGATCGCCGGCGCTGGTCAGGCGTGGCAGGGTCCGGTGCCAGCCTCCTCCTGGCCGGCTACACGCGCCAGCATGGCGGACTGACTGTCGTGGTCACCGAGAACAGCCAGCAGGCCGAGCGCTTGCAGGCGGAAACCGCCTTTTTCGGCGGCCAGGACATCACCCTGCTGGAATTTCCCGACTGGGAAATCCTGCCCTACGACAATTTCTCCCCGCACCAGGACATCATCTCCCGGCGCCTGACCACGCTGACGGAACTGCCCGCCACAAAAGATGCCATCCTGGTCATCCCTGTCAGCACCCTGCTGCACCGCCTGGTGCCTTCAAGCTATATCCGGGGCATGAGCCTGAGCCTGGCGGTCGGCCAGCAACTGGACATGGCAACCATGCGCCGCGACCTGGAAGCTGCCGGCTACCTGTGCGTGGAATCTGTCTACGAACACGGTGAGTTCGCGGTGCGCGGTTCCATCATGGACATATTCCCGATGGGTGGAATGCAACCGGTGCGCATCGAACTGTTCGACGAGGATATCGAGAGCCTGCGCTACTTCGATCCCGAGACCCAGTTGTCGCGTGACACCATCAGCAGCGTCGACCTCCTGCCAGGCAAGGAATTTCCCCTGACTGAACAGGGCATCACCACCTTCCGGCAGAATTTCCGCGAGCGCTTCGACATCGACGTCCGCAAGTGCCCGTTGTATGAAGACATCTCCCGTGGCGTCGCCGTCGCCGGCATCGAGTATTACCTGCCGCTGTTTTTTGACAGCCTCAATACCCTTTTCGACTATCTGCCGGCAAATACCACCTTCTTTACAGTCGGCCAGGTTGCCGATGCCGCAGACCTGTTCTGGCACGACGTTCGCCTGCGTTACGAGGACAGGAAAGTGGATCCCGAGCGCCCGCTCCTGCCGCCGGATGAACTGTTCCTGCAAACCGACAAAGTGTTTGCCGCCATCAGCGATTACCCGCTGGTCAATCTGGTCTCTGCAGGCAGTGAAGGCGACCAGGCCCGCCTGCCCGTCAAGTCCTTTCCCGACCTGGACGTGGAACACCGGCGTGACAATCCGCTGGCAAAACTGCAGCGTTTCCTGGAGCAGGCGGGTTCGACGCCCGTCCTCTTCTGCGCTGATTCGCCCGGGCGCCGGGAAGCGCTGATCGATCTGCTGGGCAGTGCCGGCATCAGCCTGAAGACCGTGGACAACTGGCAGGCCTTCTTTACCAAACGCCCGTCACTGGCCATCACCGTTGCGCCACTGGAATCGGGTTTGTGGCTCGACTCGCCCGACATGGCGCTTGTCACCGAAAGCCAGCTCTTTGCCGACCATGTGAGCCAGCCGCGCAGGCGCGGGAAATTCACTGACAACACCGACTTCATCATCAAGAGCCTGACCGAGCTGCACCTGGAAGCGCCGGTCGTGCATATCGACCATGGCATCGGCCGGTACAAGGGTCTGCAGACCTTCGATGTCGAAGGCCAGCTCACCGAGTTCCTGGTACTTGAATATGCCGATGCAGCCAAGTTGTACGTTCCCGTCTCCTCCCTGCACCTGATCAACCGTTATAGCGGCGCCGATGCTGACCATGCGCCGCTGAACAGGCTCGGCAGCGACCAGTGGGAAAAGGCGAAGCGCAAGGCCGCGGAAAAGGTCATAGACGTTGCAGCCGAACTGCTGGATGTCTATGCCCGCCGGGAAGCCCAGAAAGGCATCCGGTTCAGGTTCCCGGAAGACGATTACCGCCTGTTCGTAAAGGATTTCCCGTTCGAGGAAACCGAAGACCAGGAGGAAACCATCAAGGCAGTGCTCGCCGACCTGCAGCAGGAAAGGGCCATGGACCGGCTGGTATGCGGGGACGTCGGTTTTGGCAAGACTGAGGTGGCCCTGCGCGCCGCCTTCATTGCCGTCAGCAATAACACCCAGGTGGCCATCCTTGTTCCGACCACGCTGCTTGCCCAGCAGCACTATGACAATTTCAAGGACCGCTTCGCCGACTGGCCGGTGAATATTGCCCTCATGTCCCGCTTCGTGTCGGGCAAGCAGCACAACATCAACATGGAACAGCTTGCCGCCGGCAAGATCGATATCGTGATCGGTACGCATAAACTGCTGCAGGCGGACGTAAAGTACAAGAACCTCGGCCTGCTCATCATCGACGAAGAGCACCGGTTCGGTGTGCGCCAGAAAGAGCGCCTGAAATCGCTGCGCGCCAACGTCGACATCCTGACACTGACGGCGACACCCATACCGCGCACACTCAATATGGCGATGTCAGGCATCCGCGACCTGTCCATCATCGCCACGCCCCCTGCCCGGCGCCTGTCGATCAAGACCTTTGTCAGGCAGTCTTCCCCGGCCCTGACAAGGGAAGCCATACAGCGCGAACTGCTGCGCGGCGGCCAGGTTTTCTACCTGCATAACGAGGTGAAGACAATCGAGACTGCCGCAGATGAAATCCGCAAGCTGGTGCCAGAGGCGCGGGTATGCGTCGGCCATGGCCAACTGCGGGAAAGCCGGCTGGAAAAGGTCATGTCGGATTTTTACCACCGCCGCTACAACGTTCTGGTCTGCTCCACGATTATCGAAACCGGCATCGACATTCCTACTGCCAACACCATCATAGTCGAACGCGCTGACAAGTTCGGCCTTGCCCAGCTGCACCAGTTGCGTGGACGTGTCGGGCGCTCCCACCACCAGGCCTATGCCTACCTGCTGACACCAAACCCGAAAGCCATGAGCCCGGACGCACTCAAGCGCATTGATGCCATCGGTGCTGCAGATACCCTGGGTGCCGGCTTCGTCCTGGCCAGCCATGACCTGGAAATTCGCGGCGCAGGTGAATTGCTTGGTGATGAGCAGAGCGGACATATACAGACCATCGGCTTTACTTTGTACAGCGAAATGCTCGAGCATACCGTCAGATTGATGAAACAAGGCAAGCATCCCGACCTGAACCGCCCCATCCATACCGGCGCGGAGATCAATCTGCACGTACCCGCCCTCATTCGCGAGGACTACCTGCCGGATGTGCACACGCGCCTGATGATGTACAAGCGCATCGCCAACGCTGGCACCGGAAAAGAACTGGATGACCTGAAGGTGGAAATGATAGACCGGTTCGGCCTGTTGCCCGAAGCCACCAAGCTGCTGTTCGAGGTGACGCAACTGAAACTGCTGGCACAGGGACTTGGCATCAGGAAGGTGGAAGCCAATGCACGTTTCGGCAAGGTGCTGTTCGAGACCGATACCGCTGTCGAACCATATTCAGTGGTAAAGCTTGTGCAGGACTCGCCGCAGGTGTTTTCGCTCGGTGGTGCCACGGAGCTGAAATTCCGGCATGAACTGGCCGACACCCGGGAACGCCTGGAATTTGTCCGCACCTTGCTTGGCGCTTTAACTCCCTCGACGCTTCAGGTAGCCTGACGCCATGTCGAACGGCTTCCATCAAAACCTGCTGTTGTTGAGCGCCTGCCTGGCCGCGCCAGCCGCCATGGCCCAGACCTTCAGCTACGATGGCAATCGCTGGTATGAAATCGAGGTCAGCATATTCAGCAATGAAGGTGCGAGCACCAGTAACGAACTGGTCATTCCAGATAAGACAACGCTGGCGTATCCTCAGCCCATCTTGCAACTGGAGCCGGCCGTCAGCAGTTTTCTGGTGGATTTCGCTGAGGATCAGGAAGAGACCGATAAAGCGCCTCTCGAGGCATTCTTCCCGGCTGAATTCGGCTTCCTAGCCGAACCCGTTGCAGAACCGCTAATGATTGGCCCTGAGCCCGCGCCCGCGGCCAGTGGATTCAGGATGCGGGATTTTCGTCGCGACCCCTATATCGCGCTTGGCAGTGACGCCTCGACATTCAGCCGCTACAACCAGCGCATCGCCAATTCTCCGGAGCACCGGCTGCTTTACCATGCGGTCTGGCGCCAGCCGGTGCTGAATCGCGTCCAGGCCACGGCCATCTTCGTCGCCGGCGGCGACCAGTATGGCCTGCATCATGAGCTCGAAGGCAGCCTGCGGTTCAGCTTCAACGTCAACCGCGTGGACGTGGAAACCAATCTCTGGATGGCTGCATTTTCTGCCTTCCCTGCAGCCAATGCCGGAGCGACGCCATGGCAATTGCCCGCCCCCCCTTTTCGGCCGGGCGACAGCACGCTGACACTGGACTTACCCGTAACGCGGTTAGGCTATATGGACCAGGTCCGGCCCATGATCAGCAACGAACTGCACTATCTTGATCACCCTGATATAGGCATGCTGGTGCAGATCCGGCCCTATGAATTACCGCAACCGGTTGAATTTATCTTTGAGTGACCTGCCTCAGGGCAGTTTTGCGATGGCGCCTGGCAGCAGGCGGCGAATCACTTCGATGCCGGCATCGAGCGATGCGGCAATATCAGCAAAAGCTATGGCATCCTGCGTAAGGCCTGCTGCACGATTGACCACCAGGGCGATACTCGCATAAGGAATAGCCAGTTCCCTGGCCAGGGCCGCTTCGGGCATGCTGGTCATGCCGACAATGTCGCAGCCATCCTGCAGCAATCTCTGTATCTCCGCAGCAGTCTCCAGTCGCGGACCCTGGGTGCAGCCATAGACCCCCCCGTCGCTGCAGGCAATATCAAGCTCACGCGCACTGTCCAGCAATGCCTCCCGCAGACACTGATCATAGGGCCAGGTGAAGTCGACATGATTGCCGGCATCTTCCAGGACATCGAAGAAGGTGTGTGCACGACCCCACGTGTAATCTATGACCTGGTCCGGGACGACCAGTGCACCAGGCTCCAGCCCGTTGCGAATGCCACCGACGACATTGACGGCAATGATGGCGTTGACCCCGAGTTCCCGCAGCGCCCAGACGTTGGCGCGGTAATTGACCCGATGAGGCGGGACGCCGTGCTCACTGCCGTGGCGCGGCAGGAAAGCGACCGGTTTTCCAGCGACAAGAGAGCGGTAAACCGGCACAGGCTTGTCACTGTAGGGAGTAGCGATATCTGTCACTTCGGGCCCGGTCGAGCCCTCCATGGAGTAGAAACCGCTGCCTCCTATGATGCCTGTGACAGATGACATACCTACTTGTAGTACGCGTTTTCCTGGTAACTGTGATCGGTGACGTCGCGGATTTCCTTTATCTGCGGCAACTGGGCCTTCAGGGTGGCCTCGACGCCTTCCTTCAGCGTGACATCCACCATGCCGCAACCCTGGCAACCGCCACCAAAGCGCAGCACGACAATACCGTCCTTGCTGACCTCTTCCAGGCTGATGAAACCACCGTGAGCCGCAAGGCCCGGATTAATCTCGTTGTACAGGATGTAATTGATGCGATCCTCAAGCGAACTGTCATCGGTAATTCGCGGCATACGTGAATTCGGCGCCCGGATCGTGAGCTGGCCGCCCATGCTGTCCTTGGCGAAATCCACCTTGGCCTCTTCCAGGTACTGCTTGCTCTTTTTTTCGATGAAGGCGCGAAAGCCGGTGTACTCATGTACCTCATCGTCCGCCTGTTCCTCACCGGGACGACAGAACGCGATGCAGGTCTCGGCCTTGGGCGTGCCGCCATCGAGGACAAAAACACGAATGGCGATACCCTCGCAGTCCTGCTTGTCGAGCAGTTGCTTGAGATAGGTTTGTCCGGATTCAGTGATTTCGATCATGGATAGCAGTGTCCAGGTTATAGTGAATGGGCCGAAATGCCGGCGTGGATTTTTTTCTTCACACCCGATTATATGGTGGCGGGGTGTCGCGGATTCAATGTCGGGGTGCATTGTCGGCCAAGTACCCGAATAAATCAAAGCAAGACCATACAAGGAGTAAGTTTATTCAGGGGAATCATGGGGTTGCCCATGGCACTCAAAGAAACCTCGTAGTATCATCGCCCACCTTGAAATCCCTGCCCTGCGAACCGGTTTTGGCATGTCAACGGGCCCCACAGACTTCACCGGATTCAGTGGATGTATATTTACGATCAGTACGACAGCCAGATGTTGCAGGACCGCATCACCCAGTTTCGTGACCAGACCCGGCGCTTCCTTGCGGGTGAGCTGGCCAACGAGCAATTCCTGCCGCTCAGGCTGCAGAACGGCCTCTACATGCAGCGCCTGGCGCACATGCTGCGGGTCGCCATTCCCTATGGACTCCTGTCTTCAAAACAGCTGCGCAAGCTGGCTTCCATTGCCCGCGATTACGACAAGGGTTACGCCCATTTCTCCACCCGCCAGAACATCCAGTACAACTGGCCGCAGCTCGAACAGGTACCCGACCTGCTGGCGGAACTCGCGGAAGTGGAAATGCATGCCATCCAGACCAGCGGCAACTGTATTCGCAATACCACGACCGACCAGTTTGCCGGCGTAGCCCCGGACGAAATCGAGGATTCCCGTCCCTGGTGCGAAATCATCCGCCAGTGGTCAACCTTCCACCCCGAATTCGCCTACCTGCCGCGCAAGTTCAAGATCGCCGTCTGCGGCACAGTCCACGACCAGGCCGCGACCCAGGTCCACGATATCGGCCTGTACCTGAAGAAGAACGACCAGGGTGAAGTTGGCTTCCAGGTACTTGTCGGTGGCGGCCTCGGCCGCACGCCCGTTATCGGTGCCGAAATCTGCGACTTTCTGCCATGGCAGCACCTGCTCACCTATCTCGACGCCATCATGCGCGTATACAACCGCTATGGCCGCAGGGACAACAAGTACAAGGCCCGCATCAAGATCCTGATGAAGGAAATCGGCCCTGAGGAATACCGCAGGCGGGTGGAAGCCGAATGGCAGCACGACAAGGACGGTCCCGGCACGCTGACGCAGGAAGAAGTGGATCGCTGCAAAGCCTTTTTCACCGACCCCGCCTATGAAACGCTGGCAGACACCGATGCCGCCATTGAGGCGGAAGCCGGCAAGGATGTCATGTTCAGCCATTGGCTGGAGCGCAATGTGGCCGCTCACAAGAAGCCCGGTTATCGCATCGTGACCCTTTGCCTCAAGGAAACCGGTGTTGCACCCGGCGACGTCACCGACCGGCAGATGGATTTCATCGCCGACCTGGCGGACCGCTTCAGCTTCGGCGAAGTTCGGGTCACCCACGAACAGAACGTGGTGCTTGCGGATGTCCGTCTGAAGGACCTGTATGAGTTTTACCGGGCGTGTATGACCGAGTCCCTGGCGACACCGTACCTTGGCCTCATCAACGATATCGTCTGCTGCCCGGGCGGTGATTACTGCTCACTGGCCAACGCCAAGTCGATTCCTATCGCTGAAGCCATCCAGCGCCGCTTCGAGGATTACGATACGCAAAAAGCCATCGGCGACCTCACACTGAACATATCCGGCTGCATGAATGCCTGCGGCCACCACCATGTCGGCAATATCGGCATTCTTGGCGTGGACAAGAAAGGCGAGGAATTCTACCAGGTGACCCTTGGCGGTTCCGCCGACCGCAATGCCGCCCTGGGCTCGGTACTGGGGCCGTCTTTCGCGCAGGAAGCCATGCCGGATGTCATTGCAAAAATCGTCGATGTGTACATGGAAAACCGCCAGGAAGGCGAAAATTTCCTGGCCACGTACAACCGCATCGGCATCGATCCCTACAAGGAGCGCGTCTATGCCAACGCTGATTAAAAACGGGCAGGTTGCAGCCAACGACTGGCAACTGGTCGACATGGATGCCGGTCTGGACAAGGTGGAAGGCACTGACACCGTAGCTAACGTCATCGTGCCCCTGGCCATGTGGCTGGCGGAAAAGGACACGCTGGCGCGGTGCGGCAAGACCATCGGTGTATGGCTGGATAGCGATGACGATCCCTACAGCCTCGCGGACGATGCAGCCTCTCTGTCGTTGATCGCCCTCAAATTTCCAAGCTTCAGGGACGGGCGCGCCTATTCGTCAGCAGCCATCCTCAGGACAAGGATGAATTTCAAGGGGGAATTGCGCGCTGTCGGTGATGTGTTGCGCGACCAGCTGTACTACATGCAGAAATGCGGCTTTGACAGTTTCGAATTGAGTGACGGGGTAAAAACGGAAGATGCACTGAGCGCTTTCAGTGATTTCCATACCGGTTACCAGAGCACAGTGACTGAACCCACTCCCCTGTTCCGGCGCCGCTGAAGCTCCCCAGGGTCAGGAGATAAGTTCATCCTTGCTGTTTGAGCGTCCAAACCAGCGCATCAGCGTGCTGTCGAGCGCTGATTCCATGACGTTGCCCAGCTTGTCGGCGATATTCCTTTTCTTTTCCCAGGCCACCAGGTAGACATCGGCATCGGCACAGGCGTTGACGATGCGCTCGTCACTGGTGCCGATCTCGTCCACCAGCCCAAGCTCCTTGGCACGCGTCCCCTGCCAGGTTTCACCGGTAGCCAGTTTGTCGATATCCATGCCGGGACGCGACTCCCTGATGAAATCCTTGAACAGGTTATGCACTTCCTGGATTTCTTCCTGGATTTTTGCCCGGCCTTTTTCAGTGTTTTCACCAAACATGGTCAGGGTGCGCTTGTATTCGCCCGCAGTGACCATTTCAAAATCGACATTCTTCTGTTTCAGGAGGCGATTGAAGTTCGGCATCTGCAGCAGAACACCGATGGAGCCGATATAGGCGAACGGCGCCGCCACGAGCGTGCTGCCGACACAGGCCATCATGTAACCGCCACTGGCGGCCACCTTGTCAATGCAGATCGTCAGCGGAATGTCATGACTGCGAATGCGGTGCAATTGTGATGCAGCCAGGCCGTAAGCGTGCACCATACCGCCGGGGCTTTCGAGCCGCAACAGGACTCCATCCTTGCCTTTGCGGGCCATGGACAGCACGGCCGTGATGGTATGACGCAAGCCGTCGGTCTGGCTTGCCTTGGGATCACCCTTGAAATCGATAACGTACAGGCGCTGGCGCTCATCAGCGGTATCGGCGGCCTTCTTTTTCGCTTTCTGCTCCTGCTTGTGCTTCTTGCGCTCGGCCTTGGCTATCTGCTTGTACGTATCCTCGTCCTCGACCGCCTTGCGGATCTCGTTGCGGTACTGGTCGAACTCTTCGTTGAGATGGGTGACCACGATATTGCCCTTGCCTTCTTTCTTCTGGCGCATGGCATTGGCTACAGCGGCCGCCATTACGATCAGTATGGCTGCGACGATGGTGATTGTTTTGGCCAGGAACAGGCCGTACTCAGACAGAAACTCCAAAATGGCGGCTCCGCGATGTCAGGGCTGGTAGGCGTCCAGTGTAAAGAAAAATTGGAAAAGTGGAGTGGCCGAAAATGCCAGGGCCCGCCTGTGTGGCGGGCCCTGTGCATGCTTGTTTACTCGGCCAGTTCCATGACTTCACCAGGCTCGTTGCCAATATTGGCTTCCGGATTGGCGTAGAAGTCGAAGAACGTCGCCATCACGATTGAACAGATGATCAGGGTCAGGATCATCACCGGCGAGCCCTTGCGTATCCACAGGCCCGGGGTAATGGCAAGTTCCGGCCGACCCTCGTCCTTCGCCAGCTTTTCGGAAATTGTGACGATGAACACGTTCGCGGTCGAACCCAGATGACTGCCGTTTCCACCCATGCCCACACCGGCAGCCAGTGCCCACCAGAGGGCATTCACGTTCACACCCTGCGCTTCAAGCCCCAGGATAATCGGGATCATGGCAGCGGTGAACGGGATATTGTCGATGAAAGCAGACAGGAAGGCCGCAACCCACATGAGCAGGATGCAGGCGGTCAGCAGGTCTTCGCGCACGAACGGCAGGATGAACTGGCCGATGTATTCCAGGAAGCGGCTGTGCTCTACGCCGCCCACGATGATGAACAGGGCCATAAAGAACATGAGCAGGGTCAACTCGACGTCGGCAAAGTGCTCATCCATGTCCACTTCCTTGCCGAAAAAGACCAGGAGGGTCAGGCCCATGCCGGCGACAAACCAGGCCTCCCAGTGCAGGGTCCGGTGCATGATGAAGCCAACAACCATGATGGCAAGGACGATCAGGGACACTTTCCAGGTATACGGATCATGCAGTTCTTCCCGCTGGCTGAAATCCTGCAGTTCCGGCTTCACAGCCAGCTCTTTCTTGAAAATGATCTTCATGGCGAACAGGGTCGCAATCCAGGCGATGAAAACGATACCGCCCATGTGGTAGAAGAACGTGTTGAAGCCGATGCCCGCGGCGGAGCCGATCATCAGGTTGGGCGGGTCGCCGACCAGGGTCGCCACACCACCTGTGTCAGACAACAGGGCTGCGGCCAGGAGGTAAGGAATCGGGCTGACATTCATGGAGCGGCAGATAAGAATGATCAGCGGGCCGAAAATCACCACGGTGGTCACGTTGTCGAGCAGCAGCGACAGCACGGTAACCAGTGTGCCCATCATCGCAAGCAGCAAAAACAGCCGTCCCTTGCTGAGATCAGCAATTCGGTACGCCATCATCTGGAAACCGCCGGTGGGGATCATAATGGCGACAATCGTCATCATGGCGCCAAGCAGGAAGATCACGTTCCAGTCAATGGATTCGATCGCCAGTTCGGGGTTGTAGAAACCGAAGTACTGGCCGGCAAGTACCATAGCGCCTGCGCCACCCAGGGCGAACTTGGCGCGATGAAAGCCGTGCACGCCTTCAGTAAAGATACCGATGAAGGTAATCACAAGAATGATGCCGGACACCATCATCGGGGTATCCATTACTAGCACTTCCATAGGGAATCCTCAGATAATTAACGTGTTGAAATAAAAGGTTTATTGGGCGTTTGAAGTCAGGGATTATAAGCACGGGGGCATGGCACTTCAAGAAATACCGGGCCGTATTCGGGCTAATTCTTCAACCACAGACACCCGTTATCAGCCTTCTCGTCGATTTCCTGCAGACGTGCTTCATGCGCTGCCATTTCCTCGGAGGTAGCTCGTATCACCTTCAAGGGCTTACGGCGGCTCTCGAGTTTCTGCGAGGCCACGCCCCTGTCCTGCTGGACACTTTCTTCATAACCGAGCGAGAAACTGGACTGCCCGCCGGTCATCATCAGGTAGACATCAGCCAGTATCTCCGCATCGAGCAGTGCCCCATGGAGCTCCCGCTGCGTGTTGTCGACCATGTACCGCTTGCACAACGCGTCAAGGTTATTCTTCTGGCCCGGGTGCTTTTTGCGCGCCATGACCAGCGAGTCCAGCACGGAGCAGTATTCCGACATGGATTTGTAGCCGCGCTTGAGGGCGGCCAGTTCATGGTCCAGAAAGCCGATATCAAAAGGCGCGTTGTGGATGATCAGTTCGGCTCCGTCGACAAAGTCGATGAAGCTCTGGGCCACGTCGGCAAATAGGGGCTTGTCAGCCAGGAATTCATTGGTGATACCGTGCACTTCCAGAGCTGCGGCTTCAATCTCCCGCTGCGGGTTGATGTACACGTGCAGGTGATTGCCGGTGAGGCGACGGTTGAGCAGTTCGACACAGCCGATCTCGATTATCTTGTGACCCTGGGCAGGATCCAGCCCGGTGGTTTCGGTATCCAGTACTATCTGTCGCATGCGCTGAGGGCTCTCCTTCTAGAAACTGTCGAGTTCGTCGATACCACGATTGGCCAGTTCATCGGCCAGCTCGTTTTCCGGGTGCCCGCTGTGGCCCTTCACCCAGTGCCAGTCGATGTCGAACTGCTGCACTAGGGCATCCAGCGCCTGCCACAGGTCGGCATTCATAACTGGCTTTTTGCTGGCCGTACGCCAGCCCTTGGCTTTCCAGCCTTGGATCCACTCCGTCATGCCCTGCAGGACATATTTCGAATCGGTGGTAATCCTGACCCGGTGCTTGTTGTGCTTCAGGCATTCCAGCGCGCGGATAACCGCGGTCAGTTCCATGCGATTGTTGGTGGTTTCGGATTCGCCGCCATACAGCAATTTTTCGTTGTCACCGTAACGCAGTACCGCACCCCAGCCACCGGGACCGGGATTGCCGCGACAAGCGCCATCCGTGTAAATCAAGACTTCATCAGCCATACCGGGTCGGGTCTCAGAACTCCTAGTTGCTGGCTGCTTGCAGCTCTCGGGAAACCCGTGTGATGTTTTCCGCAATGGGCAGGCCGACATGGGCGCCGGCAAATTCACGCCAGGATGCCTGGATGGGCGTCAGCGGAAGCACCTGCTTGCGGGCAGATATCATGTAGATGCCCCCGGTGGGCCAGTTCAGCCTGGCCGCCAGCTTGTCCAGCACGCCGGAATACCGGATCACCCCCGGGGAGTTGATCGGCAGGGAGTATGCACCGTAACGCACCTGCTCCACCTGGAAATCCAGCAGCTTCAGCCAGTCGGTGATGCGCAGCGTGCTGAGCAGCTTGCCCTGCCAGGGCGCTTTTTTGCGTCCGGGCAGCCGGGTCCTGATACCCCAACTGCTGATGGGATTGAACCCGATAATGACGATATGTCCGCCGGCGATGAGCACACGCGACACCTCTCGCAGCAGCTGGTGCTGGGACGAAGAATAGTCCAGCGCATGGTGCAGCAGGACAAGATCGACCGACTCACTGGCAAGCGGGATGGCTTCCCCCTTGGCCACGATGCCCGCAGGCGTTCCGGTAATTGTAGCGTCACGCCTGCCCCCGGGATGAGAGCCATCAGCGGATAGAGAGCCATCGGCTGACAAAGAACCATCAGCTGACAAAGAGCCTTCAGCGGATAAAGAGCCTTCAGCGGATAAAGAGCCTTCAGCGGTATGGGAGATAAAATACTTGTGACCGATCGGGCTGCTCTTGGCCAGCGGCAGGTTGGCGCACCCGATCTGCAGAAGGTGGTAGCCGAAACGCCGCGGCAGGCAATGTTCCAGGAGGGCCTGTTCGGACTGCAGCAGGCGTTCACCCAACGGGGTCTGGTACCAGCGGTGCATGGCCGTGTAGAAGCCCGGCGTATCGAGATTGTCCCTGTGAGTTTTCCAGATCATGAAGTTCCAGCCAGCACATCCGGCAGGGGGGATGAATTTTGGGTATCATACCGGAGAGCCCGGGGACATGCGACAAACCCCGCCATCCCGCAGGAGAACACCATGCTTAAAGTCACACCCATCCCGGCATTCCACGACAATTACCTGTGGCTGTTCCAGGCAGAGGGAACACGTCAGTGCGGCATTGTTGATCCCGGTGATGCAGAACCGGTTCTACGCTTTCTGGCAGACAACGAACTCGAACTGTGCATGATTTTTATCACCCATCATCACGGCGACCATACTGGAGGCATAGGCAAGCTGTTGCAGAAATTTGACGTTCCGGTTTACGGCCCGCATTCACCCAACATACCGGCGGTTACCCACCCCCTTGCCGAAGGGGATGCGGTGAATGCCCTGGGTGAGACATTCCGGGTGCTTGAAATCCCGGGCCACACCCTGGATCACATCGCCTACTTCGCCGACGGCAATCCGCCCCTGTTGTTCTGCGGCGACACCCTGTTTGCCGGGGGCTGTGGACGCGTATTCGAGGGGACACACCGCATGATGCACGGCTCGCTGCAGAAACTCGCCTCCCTGCCTCCTGACACCATGGTTTACTGCGCCCATGAATACACGCTGGCCAATCTGGCATTTGCACACGCGGTAACACCTGACAGCGCGCCCCTGGCAGACCGGATTGCTCGGGAAAAAGCCCGGCGGGAGAACGACATCCCCACGGTGCCCACCACAATTCACGCGGAACTGGAAACCAACCCCTTCCTGCGCTGTTCCGAGGCCGACATTATTGCCGCGGCGCATGGCCAGAGCGGACGCAAAGTCAGTGCTCCCGATGAAGTCTTCGGCATCATCAGGAGCTGGAAGGATTCGTTTTAGGACAGCGGCGCCGATGTCGCGCTGTCAGTGAACAGTTCCTTGCCGGGTATCGCACTGAGCAGCCTGCGGGTGTATTCCTGGGACGGATTATCAAAGACCTCAGCTACCGTGCCGCTTTCCACAAGGCAGCCTTCCTTCATGACCACGATGCGGTCCGACAGGTAGCGCACCACGCCGAGATCGTGGGAAATAAACAGCATCGTCAGGTTGAACCGGTCAACGAGGGCCAGCAGCAAATCGAGTATCTGGGCCTGGATGGTGACATCCAGAGCTGAAACCGGCTCATCGGCAACGATGAATGCCGGTTTCGTGGCAATCGCCCTGCCGATGGCAATGCGCTGGCGCTGGCCACCGGAAAATTCGTGGGGATAACGTAGCACGCTCTCACGGGCCAGTCCCACCGAGTCCATCAGGGCATATACTTCCCTGTCGAGGGTTTTGCGGTTGCAGATCTTGTGCAGCAACAATGGTTCTGCCAGCGTGTCGTACACGGTCATGCGCGGATTGAGACTGGCGTAGGGATCCTGGAAGATCATTTGCATCTGCCGCCGCAGGGGCTTCATCCTGGCGCGGTTATAGTGGCTGATATCCTCGCCGGCAAAAGTCACGGCACCCTGAGTCGGTTCCAGCAGGCGCAGGATGGTGCGACCCAGAGTCGACTTGCCGGAACCGGACTCCCCCACCAGCCCGAGAATCTCGTGGCGGTAAATATCGATACTGACATTATCCACGGCACGCACGGTGTCCCTGCCCTTGCCACCGGTAAATTCGACCACCACGTCACGTACGCACACCAGGGGTTCGTCCCTGCCGCCGGTTTCGACTTTCTGGGTGGTCGGCACTGCCGCCAGCAGCTTTTTCGTGTACTCGTGGGAGGCATTTTTAAAAATGGCGTCATGATCGCCCGTTTCCACGAACCGGCCATTCTGCATCACCGCAATTTCATCAGCGATATCAGCAACCACACTGAGGTCATGGCTGATGAAAATGACACCGATATTGCGCCTTTGCTGGAGTTCCTTGAGCAATTTAAGGATCTGGGCCTGGACAGTGACATCCAGTGCGGTGGTTGGCTCGTCAGCGATGATGATATCCGGTTCGGTGACCAGCGCCATTGCAATTACCACGCGCTGACGCATACCGCCCGAAAACTCGAACGGCCAGGCATTCATACGCTGGGCGGCATTCTTGATACCGACTTCCTCGAGAATCTCGATACCCTTCTGCCAGGCGTCCTTCCTGCTCATGCCGAAGTGCAGGCGCAGCGGTTCGATGAGCTGGTCGCCAATTTTCAGGAACGGGTTCAGGGTGGTCATGGGATCCTGGAAAATGATCGAGATGCCCTTCCCCCTTACCTTGCGCAATTCCTTTTCCGACATGTCGAGCAGGTTTTCACCGTGAAAAAGTACTTTACCCGACTCGAAGCGGCCGGGCGGCATTGGCACCAGCCCCAGCATGCTGTAGCAGGCCACAGACTTGCCCGAACCCGACTCGCCAATGATGGCGAATGTCTTGCCGGCTTCCACATTGAAAGTAATGCCATTCACGGCTTCAACAACGCCGTTGCGCGTGTGGAAATGGACGGAAAGGTTGTTTACCTCAAGCAAGGACATGGCTCAATCCCTCGATGCTTTCGGGTCGAGGGCATCGCGCAGGCCGTCGCCAAAGAAATTCAATGCAAAAAGGGTGATGGTCAGTGCCAGGCCCGGATAGATCAGCAGCCAGGGGAACTCCTCCATGGTTTCCACACCATAGGAAATCAGTACACCCCAGGACGACTGTGGCGGCTGTATACCGAGGCCGAGAAAGCTTAGGAAGGCTTCAAGCAGCATGACGTTCGGAATGGTCAGCGTGGTGTAAACAATGACCGGGCCCAGGGCATTGGGAATCAGGTGGCGGGCAATGATGGCGAAGGGTGACAGGCCCAGCGACATGGCCGCCTCGACATACTCTTGCTGCCGCAGGCTCTGCACCTGCCCCCTGACGATTCGTGCCATTACCAGCCATTCGACCGCTCCGATGGCCAGGAACAGGAGCAAGAGATTGCGGCCAAAAACCACCATCAGCAGGATGATGAAGATCATGTAGGGCAGCGCATAGAAAATATCCACCAGGCGCATCATGACCGCGTCTACCTTGCCGCCGGCATACCCGGAAATGGCGCCGTAGGCTACACCGATTATCAGGGCCACAAAGGTGGCAATGAAACCGACCAGCAGCGAGACACGCCCACCATAGAGGATGCGCGTAAACATGTCGCGCCCAAAGGTATCCGTGCCGAGCCAGTGTTCAGAGTTCGGGGGCACGGCACCCAGGCGCAGGTTCTGTTCTTCATACCCGTATGGAGCGATCCAGGGTGTAATCAGGCAGATGAAGATCAGTATGCCCAGGTAGCACAGGCCGAACATGGCCAGGCGATTCTTGCGCAGGCGATGGAGAGCATCTTCCCAGAGGGAAGTGCCCTTGGGCATGGCATTGAGGATCTGTTGCGCTTCTTCGGTCACGGCTACTTCCTGAATTGATAACGCAAGCGGGGGTTAAGCCAGGCCGCAACGATGTCGGACAACAGGTTGAACAGCACGATGAGCGTGGACAGGAACACTGTCGTACCGAGAATCATGGTGTAGTCACGATTGAATGCAGCCTGGATGTAGAAACGCCCCAGGCCAGGAATCTGGAAGACGGTTTCCACCACAAACGAGCCACTGAGCAAGGCGGCAAAGGCAGGCCCGAGATAGCTGATGACCGGCAGCAGCCCGCCGCGCAGCGCATGGCGCCAAATCACAATACGTTCCGGCAGGCCTTTTGCCCGGGCCGTGCGCAGGTAGTCCTGGTGCATGACTTCCAGCATGCCGGAACGGCTCAGACGGGCGATATACGCCGCATACATGGCGCCAAGTGTGATGCTCGGCAGTACCTTGTCGCCCATCGTCTGTCCCCAGCCTGACACAGGCATCACGTCCAGCCAGATACCGAAGATCAGCACCAGGAGCGGCCCCAGCAGGAATGACGGCATGCAGATGCCGATCATGGCCAGGCTCATGGGTACGTAATCCTGTGCTGTATTCGGTTTGAGTGCGGCAAAGACGCCGGCCAGGCATCCAATCACCAGGGCGATGATCAGCGCATAGAAGCCCAGTTCGGCGGTAATGGGCAGTCCCTGGAATATGAGGTCGTTGACGCTGCGGCCGGGGTAATAGAACGAAGGCCCCATGTCACCCTTGAACAAGTCGCCCAGGTAGGACAGGTACTGCTCATGGATCGGCAAATCGAGACGGTAACGCGCTTCCAGGGCCGCCTTGACCTGCTCACTGACGGCTTTTTCCGTGTCAAAAGGACCACCAGGAGCAGCCCGGACGAGGAAGAATGTCACCGTGATGACCGCGAGGATGACCGGTACAGCCTGCAGGACACGTAGACCGACAAAACGCCACATGGCTATTCTGTCCCGGCTCTAGGCTTCTGGCTCCAGATACACGTACTTGTAGTTGTAATAGCCCATGATGTTGTCGGGCATGCCCTTCACGCTGGTGGTGAACAGGTGTTTGTACTGGTAAGTGAATATGGGCAGTATCGGCATATTCTCGAGCAGGATGGTTTCTGCTTCGTGGTAGAGGGCATAGCGCTTGTCTCGATCCAGTTCTGCGGGCGCCGCCTTGAGCACGATTTCATCGTAGCGGGCATTGGAGAAACCTGTTTTGTTGTTGCCGCCATCAGTGATGTACATGCTGAGAAACGTATAGGGATCAACGTAGTCACCGATCCAGCCACGGCGGGAGATGTCGTAATTCATGTTGTTGTGGGAGTCCAGGTAGACTTTCCACTCCTGGTTTACCAGGTTCACCTGGATATTCAGGTTTTGCATGAACATCTGCTGGATGGCCACCGCGATTTTGCGATGGTCTTCATGGGTGTTGTACAGAATATCGATTGGAGGAAAACCCTGGCCATCCGGGTAGCCAGCCTCGGCCAACAGTTGCCTGGCCCGTTCCGGATCGTAGTCAAACAGGTGCGGCGGAGTGTATCCGACGGTACCCGGGGGGACCAGTGCAGTGGACGCCCGGTAGACACCCTGGGTGACCGTGTCGGCTATCAATGCCCTGTCCACGGCCATGGCAAGTGCCTTACGCACCCTGACATCGGTCAGGGGTTCACGGGTGGTGTTGAGCATGTAGAAATACGAGCCGATCCAGGGTGCAATATGGGTAATTTCCGGCTGCTCTGCCTGGTATGCCTTGATCTTTTCCAGCGGGATTTCTTCAGTACGATGCAACTGGCCATCGCGGAACATACGTTCCTCAGTGACCAGGTTTTCCGTCGGATAAAACACAATGGCGTTCAATTTCACCTTGTCGGCATCCCAGTAAAGCGGACTCTTCTCCACGCGCAGGTGTGAATTGATCTGCCACTCGGTCAGCGCAAAGGCGCCGTTGGTCACGATATTGCCCTCTCGCGCCCACTGGGACAGGCGATCGGTAGCGGAACCGAATTTTTCAACGGTCGCACGGTGGACGGGGTACATGCTGTAGTGATCAAGAAGCTGGAGGAAATACGGGGTCGGGGAATGCAGCTTCACCTGGACGGTGTAATCGTCGAGAACACTGACGCCCACCTTGCTGAAATCCGGCTCCCGACCGAGGTTGTAGGCTTCAGCATTTTCAATCGGGTAATACATGTAGCTGTATTCACTGCCGAGCAGGGGCGATATTGCCCGCTGCCAGGACCATCGAAAATCCTCTGCAGTGACCGGGTCGCCATTGCTCCACTTGGCATTGTTGCGCAGGTGGAAGGTATAGGTCATGCCATCTTCACTGATGTCCCAGCTTTCCGCGACACCGGGTTCCGGTTCAAGGGTCTCCGGGTTCTTGGTGACAAGTCCTTCGAAGAGCGCCGTCAGGATATGGTGCTCAGGCACACCGGTGACGATGTGGGGGTCCAGGCCCTGGGGCTCACTGTGGTTGCCAAAATGGAAAACCCCTTCCCTGTTGCCAACCTCGACCCGGGTTTCCCCGCCGCTGTCACCACCGCACGCCGCTAGCAGCAGAATCATGGACAAGGCGATAAAACGGGTTTTGAAGGACATCATGGCTGGCGTTCTCGTTGGATTTTACTAATCGGTTGTGGATCGTAGGATGCAGCCCCGGAGCCGGGAGCTAAAAACGTAATATCGGGGAATATCCCCGAAATAACAAAGAATTAAGGATAATCGCCATTTGCATCCAAGTCCACCGGGTTTTGGGGCAAACATTGCCAGGGTTCACATGGACTGATGCCAATAAAAAGGCCCGGCTTCCTGCGAAACCGGGCCTTTATTGACCAGTATTGACCAGGTTCAGCGGGTGATATCAGCGCGGTTCTGCAGACCGATGATCATTGCACCAAGTTCGCTGTCTGCCTGCTGCTGCTCGAGGAAGTTCGTGAGGCTGGCCAGTTCGGCTTCCTCGAAGTCCTCGAGGGTACCCGGATTCACCCTCTGCAGTTCGACAACCACGTAGGCGCCCGAGGCCAGCTGGAAGCCTTCCACGTTGACGGTGTCAGCTGCCGGTTCGGACATGCCAAAAACGTTGTCCACCAGTTCCGGGGGCAGCTGCTGGCTGTTGCGCTCCAGTTCATTCAGCTGGTTCCAGGTCAGATCCTGGGCTTCCAGGATCGTGTCAATATTGCCGCCACTCTGCAGACTGGTCGTGATGGTGCGGCCAAGTTCGCCAGCACGTTCACTGACCTTTTCAAACTGAAGTTCGATCCGGATTTCCTCGCGCACGTCGTCGAGGGTTTCAAGCTCAGGCTGATTGTGTTCCAGCAGGCGGACTACAACGCTTCTGGAAGGCGTCAGCGAAATCAGGTTGCTGTTCAGGCCATCCAGCAGTACATCAGAACCGAAAGCCGCATTGATGACATCACGGTTCGCGGCGATGCCGGTACCGCCGCTGCGTCCGAAAAGCCCGGTTGTCTTGAGTTCCAGGCCCATGATCTCGGCCGGGTCCTGCAGGTCGAAGGATTCAAAGGCCAGGTTGCCCAGTTCCTCGGAGCGCTCCAGGAAAAGGGTATCAACCTGGCTGGTTTTCAGGTCGCGCTCAATACGTTCACGGCTGTCTGCAAAGGACTCGATTGCGGATTCGCTCTGTTCGGTCAGCTTGACCAGGTGAATACCGAATTCAGTTCGCACCGGGTCAGAAACCTGCCCTACTTCAAGCTCTCTGAGGGCCTGTTCGAATTCCTCGACAAAATTCTGGCCTGTGGTGTAACCGACATCACCACCGTCTTCCGCGGAGCCCAGGTCATCGGAATATTCAGCGGCAAGATCCTCGAAGCTTTCGCCGTTGTCTATACGGGTCTTGAGCTCCCGGGCCTGGCCGAGGGCCTGCTCATAACCTTCGTCATCAAAGGCTTCCAATAGGATGTGGGAGGCACGGCGCTCGATCTGGGACTGGAATTCCAGCTGCTCTTCCTCGTAACGCTGGCTGATCTGCTCCTCGGTTACGGTGACCTCATCGAAAATGGCATCCTTGTCCAGTTCCACGTATTCCAGTGAAACCTGTTCTTCCTTCATGAAACGAGCCTGGTTGGCCTCGTAATATGCCAGTATCTCCTCGTCGGTGACTTCCATGCTGGTGAGCTGGTCATCCATGTTGATCAGGAGGTAGCGAATGTCGCGGGATTCATTGAGCAGGCCGGCAAGCTGGCGAATTTCATTGGGCGTGACGAAGCCGGAAAGGCCCAGTGTGAAGGTGGTCTGGTTGATGAGACCTTCGGCGGCCAGGGCGGCGCGGTAGGAATTGGGGGTGTAGCCGATGCTTTGCAGGACCAGCTGGGCCCGTTCGGTATTGAAGACGCCATCAATCTGGAAATCGGGAGTCTGCGCGATGCCGCGGTCTATGGAGCGTGAGGAGACCACCATACCTGCGCGTTCGGCGGCCTGCAGGAGAAGTTCGCGCTGGATCAATTCATCCAGGGCCGTTGCCCTGATCGCTTCCTCGTCGATGCTGGACAGGTCCGCATCCGGCCCAAGGGCCTCGATTTGCTCCTGGATGCGGCGCTGTGTGTTCTGCTCAACCTGGAGTTCATCGATATCCACTCCGTTTACCGACACAGCCGGGTTGGAGGTCAGCACGCTTGATACGATGGTACTGGCACCCCAGGCACCGAAAACAATGATGATGAACCAGACAAAAATCTTGGCGCCTACGCCCTGACTGTTATCGCGAATTTTCTGCAGCATTTCCCAATTCCAGGTATTAACCAATCAAAACTTGATATTTCTAACAATGCAGCGGCTCAAACGGCATCGCTGCCCTAAATGCATTTGTATTACTGAGACTGCACAGCTGCTTGCCGGAAAGCCCTGGCAGCGATTGCAATACAAAACAGCTCTTTACTAAAAACAGAAGGCGCATCAATGATGCGCCCTCTAAAGGAACTTCCTCTTGTTTCTTTTCCAGAAACGGCTCCTTCAGAAGGAGCCGGATTATATCAGGAATTTACCGCGTCTTTCAGTGCCTTGCCTGCCTTGAAAGATGGCACCCTTGCCGCAGCGATCTGGATCGGAGCACCTGTTTGCGGATTGCGGCCAGTACGGGCCGGACGGTCCTTGACATTGAATGAGCCGAATCCGACCAGTGATACTGAATTGCCGGATTTCAGTGATGCAGCGATTGCATCGGTCATGGCATCAATAGCACGGGCAGCAGCAGCTTTTGGTAAATCGGCGGTTACAGCAACAGCGTCAATTAATTCTGATTTGTTCACGATATCCCCTTCTTATGCTTGTAGGTTCAAGTTGATGTGGAATTTTGTAACTACTAATTCTGTAAACATTACTGAAAAGGTTACTACTAAATAGATTCCTGAATACGGTTTCCGCTTAGTCGTATCAGACAGTAGTTCCGGAGCAGTTAGCCAGCCTGTAAGACACGAACTTTATACCAACTGACTCGAGAGAATGTCAAGAAATACGAGGCTTTTAGTGTGTATTTATAGATTTTTTGCCGTTGTCATTTTCCTCATTTTCAGT